>WPCJ01106007.1_pt1 | contig 11961 bp, 7 predicted proteins | sample 5399831 | NCBI WGS metagenome assembly WPCJ01 (sample SAMN12869470, study PRJNA574797) | sludge metagenome | isolation source: wastewater treatment of pH10 | place: China:Beijing | collected 2019-05-20 | reverse complement strand
ATCCCGAGGACATCCGGCTGAAGTACCGCTTTCTCGACCTGCGGCGCGACGGCATGCACTCCAACATCATGACAAGGCAGCGGGTCATCGCCGCGATGCGCCGACGCATGAACGAGGCCGGGTTCAACGAGTTCCAGACGCCGATCCTGACGGCCTCGTCGCCGGAGGGCGCGCGCGACTTCCTCGTGCCGTCGCGTCTGCATCCGGGCAAGTTCTATGCGCTGCCGCAGGCGCCGCAGATCTACAAGCAGCTCTTGATGGTCTCCGGCTTTGACCGCTACTTCCAGATCGCCCCCTGCTTCCGCGACGAGGACCCGCGCGCCGACCGCTTCTACGGCGAGTTCTACCAGCTCGACCTCGAGATGAGCTTCGTCACCCAGGACGATCTGCTCGGCACGATGGAGCCGGTGTTGCGCGGCGTGTTCGAGGAATTTTCCGCCGGCAAGCCGGTGACGCCGTCGTTCGCCCGCATCCCCTATGACGAGGCCATCCGAAAATACGGCTCCGACAAGCCGGATTTGCGCAACCCGATCGTCATGGACAATGTGTCGGACGCCTTCCGCGGTTCCGGCTTCAAGGTGTTCGCCGGCATCCTCGCCAACGATCCGGCGGCCGAAGTCTGGGGCATTCCGGTCAAGGGCGGCGGCTCGCGCGCCTTCTGCGACCGCATGAACGCCTGGGCACAGGGCGAAGGCCAGCCGGGCCTCGGCTACATCTTCTGGCGCAAGGAAGGCGATCGCCTCGAGGGCGCCGGTCCGGTCGCCAAGAACATCGGCGAGGAGCGCACCGAGGCGATCCGCGCGCAACTCGGCCTCGACGATGGCGATGCCTGCTTCTTCGTCGCCGGAAACCCGAAGAAATTCTACAAGTTCGCCGGCGATGCCCGCACGCGGGCCGGCGAGGAAATGAACCTCGTCGACCGCGACCGGTTCGAACTGGCCTGGATCATCGACTTCCCGTTCTACGAATGGAACGAGGACGAGAAGAAGATCGACTTCGCACACAATCCGTTTTCGATGCCGCAGGGCGGCATGGAGGCGCTGGAAGGCGGCGATCCGCTCGCCATCAAGGCGTTCCAGTACGATCTGGTCTGCAACGGCTTCGAGATCGTGTCGGGCGGCCTGCGCAACCACCGGCCGGAACTGATGGTCAAGGCGTTCGAGAAGGTCGGCCTGTCAGCAAGCGATGTCGAGGAGCGCTTCGGCGGGCTCTACCGCGCCTTCCAGTACGGCGCGCCGCCGCATGGCGGCATGGCCGCCGGCATCGACCGCATGGTCATGCTGATCTGCGGCGCGAAGAACCTGCGCGATATCGCCCTGTTCCCGATGAACCAGCAGGCCGTTGACCTGCTGATGGGCGGACCGGGCGACGCAACGCCGGCGCAGCTGCGCGAACTGTCGTTGCGCGTGCTGCCGCCGGCGAAGGCCTGAGGAACCGCGCGCCTACTCGTTGGCGACGAGCTTCAGCCCGAGCGCCGCAATGATCGCCATCGGGTCGCCGCCCATGCCCGCGGCCATCAACTGGGCAAACGGCGTCGGTGTCGCCGGCGTTGCCGACAGGGTCAGCGACTGCGGATTGTCGATGTAGGTGTTGACTGCGGTCGAGACCATCTGCGTGAGCTCGGCATTGTTGAGCTGCGCCATCATGAACGGCACCATGCCCTTGACCTGATTGGCCGCATCGGTTGGCGAGACGCCCTGGGTCTGGCCGAAGAAGGCGAGCGCCTTTTCCGTCAGGCCGTCGTCATCGATCCGGATCGACGCTCCGGTCAGCACGAGCGATTGCAACATGCCGATCAGCATCATGCCCTGCGCCATCTTCTCCTCTTCCGTCTGCGCCTTGCCGGAATTGAGGTTGAGGCCGCGAAGCTGCTTGGCGAGCGCGGTGGTGTAGCCCGACAGATCGGCCGCGAACGACAAGGTCGCCGCGTCATCGACCGTGAACGCCATGTGATCGAGCAAGAGCTTGCCGTCGGCCGGATTCCAGCTCGACTCGAAGCTCATGCCGCCCGACATGATGGTGTAGCCGAAGGCGGCGAGGGTGGCCTTCGTCTGCTCGTCCGGGAACGTGGAGAAATCGATCTGGAAGGCATCCAGCCCGCCTTCGGACCGGAGCGCGCCATTCTCTTCACGGGTCAGGTCGACGGCCAGGTCGCTGGCCGAGAGGATCTTGGCGCCCTTGTTGGAAATTTCGAGGCTGCCGACAGTGGCGCTGTCATAGAGCCCGAGCTTGGTCAGTTCGTCGGCGGTCGCCGGTCCCGGAAGCGCCAGCCCGGCGATCTCGAAGTTCTGCAGCACCAGGAGCCCGCCTTCGGGGCTTGCCAGCTCGTAGGACGGGATCGCCATCGACTCGATCACGACCGTGTCGTCGTCGCCATCTTCGATGCCGGACAGGCTGACATTGCCGATCGCGATGCGCTCGGTAGCCCCGGCCATGCCGACGCTCACGCCCTCAAGCACGAGATCGTTGCCCGATCCGGAGACCGCCTGCCATTCGGCCGCCACGGTCTGTTCGGCCAGGTAGGCCTTCAAACGCGCCTGCAGATCGTCCTGGTCCCAGGCCAGGGCCGGGGCGGCCGAAAGCCCGAGGGAAAGCGAGAGTGCCGCGAGTCCGGCATGGCGTCTGGCCATTGGCGTCATTCCTTTTGTCTCTAGCGCTGCCCCGGTTGCATTGTGTCGTTTCACAACGCGACCGCAAGATGGCGGGCCGGACTTTTTCGTCATGGTCAAAGCAAACCGAATCACGCCTTGCGCCACCGGAAGGGGCTTTGTAACCCGGCGGCATGGGCAAGAACGCGCCGCCGCCCGATTCGGGCGGCGACAACATCGAACCGGTCGACCTGAAGGCGGCGCTCGAGGAGCGCTACCTGGCCTATGCGCTGTCGACCATCATGCACCGCGCGCTTCCCGACGTGCGCGACGGGCTGAAGCCGGTGCACCGGCGCATCCTGCATGCGATGCGGCTGTTGCGGCTGAACCCGGAAGCCGGCTTCGCCAAATGCGCGCGCATCGTCGGCGACGTGATGGGCAAGTTCCATCCCCATGGCGACCAGGCGATCTACGACGCGCTGGTGCGTCTCGCCCAGGATTTCGCGGTCCGGTATCCGCTCGTCGACGGGCAGGGCAATTTCGGCAATATCGACGGCGATAATGCCGCCGCCATGCGCTACACAGAGGCGCGCATGACGGATGTCGCGAGCCTCATCCTCGAGGGCATTACCGAAAACGCCGTCGACTTCCGCCCGACCTACAACGAGGAGGACGAGGAACCGTCGGTGCTCCCCGGCGCGTTTCCCAATCTGCTCGCCAACGGGTCCTCCGGCATCGCCGTCGGCATGGCCACCTCGATCCCGCCGCACAATGCCGCCGAATTGTGCGACGCGGCGCTGCATCTCATCGACCATCGCGACGCCTCCGTGGCCGATCTGATGCGCTTCGTTCCAGGACCGGATTTCCCCACCGGCGGCATCATCGTGGAAAGCCGCGATTCCATCCGCGACGCCTACGAGACCGGACGCGGCGGCTTCCGGCTGCGCGCGCGCTGGCACCAGGAAGACCAGGGCCGCGGAACCTGGGTGATCGTGGTCACCGAAATCCCGTGGACCGTGCAGAAGAGCCGGCTGATCGAGAAGGCGGCCGAACTGCTGCTGGCGCGCAAGCTGCCGCTGCTCGATGACATCCGCGACGAGAGCGCCGAGGACATCCGCATCGTTCTGGCGCCGAAGAGCCGCACGGTCGACCCGCAATTGCTGATGGAATCGCTGTTCAAGCTGACCGAGCTCGAAAGCCGCATTTCGCTCAACATGAACGTGCTGTCGCGCGGCAAGGTGCCGAACGTGCTGTCGCTGAAGGGCGTGCTCGCCGAATGGCTCGACCATCGCCGCGACGTGCTCCTGCGCCGCTCGCGGCACCGGCTCGACGAGATCGCGCGCCGGCTCGAAATCCTCGGCGGCTATTTGATCGCCTATCTCAACATCGACGAGGTGATCCGCATCATCCGCGAGGAGGATGAGCCGAAACCGGTGATGATGGCGCGCTGGGACCTGACGGATGTGCAGGCCGAGGCGATCCTCAACATGCGTCTGCGCGCCCTGCGCCGGCTCGAGGAGTTCGAGATCCGCAAGGAACACGACGCGCTGTCGGCCGAACAGGCGCAGATCGAGGCGCTGCTGGCCTCCGACAAGGCGCAATGGAAGACGATCAGCTGGGAAATCGCCAAGGTGCGCGAGCGCTTCTCCAAGGAGACGCCGCTCGGCCGCCGCCGGTCCGATTTCGCCGAGGCGCCCGACCACGCCCACGAGGATATCCTTGAGGCGATGATCGAGAAGGAGCCGGTGACTGTCATCGTCTCCGACAAGGGCTGGCTGCGCGCCATGAAGGGCCACGGCCTCGACCTGTCGACGCTGGCCTTCAAGGACGGCGACCGGCTGAAGACCGCGTTCCCCGCGCAGACGACCGACAAGCTGGTCATCTTCACCACCGGTGGCAAGTTCTACACCATCGGCGCCGACAAGCTGCCGGGCGGGCGCGGCCATGGCGAGCCGGTGCGCCTGATGGTGGACATGGAAGCCGACCAGGACATCGTCGCCGTGTTCGTACACGACCCGGAACGCCGCCTGCTGCTGGTCAGCCACGAGGGCAACGGCTTCATCGTGCCGGAAGCCGAGGTGGCGGCCAACACCCGCAAGGGCAAACAGGTCATGACGGTCAAGGCGCCCGACGAGGCCAAGCTCTGCCTGCCGGTGTCGGGCGATGCCGTCGCCGTCATCGGCGAGAACCGCAAGATGCTGGTGTTCGCGCTCGCCGAACTGCCGGAAATGGCGCGCGGCAAGGGCGTGCGCCTGCAGAAATACAAGGATGGCGGCGTGCTCGACGTGAAGACCTTCACGCGGGCCGATGGCCTCACCTGGATCGATTCGGCCGGCCGCACCTTCACCAAGCCGGACGCCGAGCTGGCCGAATGGAAGGGGCCGCGCGCCTCCGCCGGCCGCCTGGTGCCGAAGGGTTTCCCGCGCACAGGCAGGTTCGGCGGCTGACGGTCAGTGGCGGCCGCGCCGCCACTGCCAGGCCGAATGCACCGCCAGCACCGCGATCAGGATCAGGCCGCCGACGAGGCTCTGGTCGGACGGGCGCTCGGCCAACAGCAGGTAGATCCACACCGGCGCCAGCACCGTTTCCAGCAGGTAGAACATCGCCACCTCCGGCGCCGGGATCCATTTCGGCGCATTGCCGAGCAGCGCGAAGGAAAGCGGCATCACCACCGCGCCGTTGAACACCAGCCACCACGGATTGTCGACCGAGAAGCCGGCCGAGGCGGTGACGAACGCGGCAGCACTCGCCGGCACCGCCGCCGACAGCAGCGCGGCGAACCCCATGTCCTTGCCCGAGGCGCGCGACACGGTGATGGCGGCGGCGGCGAAGAAGGCGGTGGCGAGCGCCAGGAGGTCGCCGGCCAGATGCCCCGCCGAAATCCCGTCCTCGACGATGAGCAGCACGGCGAACACCATCAGGCCCATGGCGGCGACGGTGTAGAGGTGCGGCCGTTCTTTCAGGAACAACGCCGCGAACACGGCGGCAAAGAAGGTGTTGAAGGCCAGGATGAAGGCGACGTTGGCGCTCGTCGTCATGTGCACGGCGAGCATGAAGGTGAGCGAGGTCAGCCCGTAGAGCAGGAAGACGATGAACCCGGCGCGCCCGGGGATGAGCGGTGGCGTGTCCGGCCGGAAGGCACGCAGCACCCGGTGCAGGATGAGCACGGCGGCGACCGTGACGCCGGAACGCACCAGCATCACCGACCAGGCTTCGCCATGGGCGAGCCGCAGGAGCGGGATGTCGAAGGTCAGCACCAGTCCGCCGAACGCGGTGAGCAGCAGCCCGGTGCGATGGTCGATCGAGCGATAGGGCAATCAGGGCTCCTGGGGGGCGGACGGGCGGGCCCAGCCGGACGGGCCGAGATGCTCCTGCGGCGTGAAGCGCGCCTTGTACTCCATCTTGCGCGAGCCGGCGACCCAGTAGCCGAGATAGACGTGCGGCAGGCCCGCCGCGCGCGCCCGGGCAATGTGCTCGAGGATCATGAAGGTGCCGAGCGAGCGGCCGTCATCGCCCGCCCGGTAGAAGGAATAGACCATCGACAGCCCGTCGCCCATGCGGTCGGTGAGCGCCACGCCGACAAGCTCGCCGCTGTCGGGCAGCCGGTACTCGACCACAGTCGTGTCGACATGCGTGTCCGCCACCATCATGGCGAAGTCGAGCGAGGACATGTCGCTCATGCCGCCATTGCGGTGGCGGTCGTCGAGATAGGCGCGGAACAGCTGGTAGTGCTCGCTGGTCGGCTCCGCCGGCTCGGCCGAGACGACGAGGTCGGCGTTCGCCCGCGCGATGCGCTTCATCGTGCGGCCCGGCTCGAACTCGCCGGCCAGGATGCGCACCGACACGCAGGCGCGGCAATTCTCGCAGGCCGGGCGGTAGGCGATGTTCTGCGAGCGGCGGAAGCCGCCCTGGGTGAGGATGTCGTTGAGCTCGCGCGCCTTCTCGCCGACGAGATGCGTGAACACCTTGCGCTCGAACTGGCCCTCCACATAGGGGCAGGGCGAGGGCGCGGTGAGGAAGAATTGCTGCGAGGTGTTGGGGATATGGCTCATGGCGCGGTCGGTCGAACGTGTGCGCCACATTGCGGCGGCGGCGGGCGCAAGGTCAATGGCGGATTTGGACGCGGCCATGCGCTCTCCTTGCCACGCCCAACCCGGCACCGCATCCTTCCCGCGATGGCCGGTGCGCACCGGGCTCCCCGTGAAGGACGTGGGGCAAGGATAGGCGGGGTACAACGGGACGTGGATAAAGCGGGCGCCTCCTCTTTAACCTCTCCCCGGCGGGGAGAGGTCCCGAGGCGAAGCCGAGGGGGTGAGGGGGCCTTGGCGCAACGGTCTTCCCCCTCACCCGACTGCGGCCAACGGCTCGCGTTCCGCTCGCCGGGCCTTCGTATCCCTCTCCCCGGCGGGGAGAGGGGCGAGGTGGCGCCGTTCAGAGGGCCGGGGACAGTTTGCTTTTCAGCCGCCTGGACCCGGACCCGGAACGAGGGCGAGAAAAGTAAACTGTCCCCGCGGTTACCCCCACCTGCGCCTGCGGCGCGACCTCCCCTCAAGGGGGAGGTAAAGGGGCCCGGCCGGTGGCCGGCCCTTCTCCCCTCGTGGGAGAAGGTGGCCGAGTGAAATGAGGCCGGATGAGGGGGGTGGAAACGCCGTAGAAAATCGCCTCATCCGTTTCGGCGCGAGCCACGCTGATCCACCTTCTCCCACAAGGGAAGATGGTCTTGGGGATGTGACTACCGGCCGATTGGTGTTTCTAAATAAAAACAAATATAATACATGCGCATATAATTTGTTTAAGTCTTATCACGCGCCTCAATGATAACTATATTCGATTTTATCTCAGTCTATGCGACCTCTTGAACAGGGCCAACGAGCGCCGGAATTGTTATTTTTGGCGAAAAGAACATTACCTCTCTTCCTACCCGCCTTTCACGGGCCGAATAGCCGACATTATAGACCACACTCGCAAACCTAGCATATAACGCCTTAATCGGATCAACGTTATCATATGAAACAATCCAATAACGATTATTCATATTATTAATAATGAAGCTTGCCAATTCTGCATGATCAGCCGGCTGATAGTAATCGTAGTAAAGCTTTCTACCTTGGTCGTAGTATGGTGGATCGAGGTAGACTAAAGTCTTTTCTGGCCATTTGCGCAGACCGAGTCGTAGAAGTGCCAGTGCGTCACTCTGCGTGATCTTGATCCTGTGTCGCATTTTGGCGATGGACTCAATCCTGAAGGCAAGTTCATTAGCATTGTAACGAGCATTAATTTTCCAAGGTCCGGCTTGACTACGACCTCCGATGATGCCGGCATTCAGGATACCCGACCGATTGGTGCGATTCAGGAAGAATGTAGCAAAGCCAAGCTGTACAAAACTGTGGTCGTGAGGATTGGCGAAAATCTTCTTCTGACGATCCCAAGAGGAGACCGTTATTTCTGTATCTTTTACTAACCGACAAAGTTCATCGGTGTGGTTCAGTACCGCTCTCCAGAACGAGTAAACTGGTTGGCTGAGATCGTTGATGTGAACCTTGCTGACATACTCTTGAAACAAGAGTTCTAACGCAATGGCGGCACCGCCGGCATAAGGCTCGACGTACTCGCCATCGAATAAATTGTTTGATCGGATGATTTCCTTGACGTAGGCGGCAAGCTTTCCTTTACCGCCAGGGTACCGCAACGGCGTAAAGTGGGTGAGCCGGCGTGGGGCATCATCCGATGGTGTCACGGCCAGATCTTTTCGAAAAGCGGCTGAGCGTTGTTCCACGCAGCAATCAAATCGGTCGTAAGTGGCGTCTGGAACCTGTCGTGGACATACCGGTGGAAAAGGTCTGTATGCATGGGGCTGTTCTTATTACTAACGCTTTGAGTTACCGCGGCGAAGTGCGAGGCCGGCACGCCGGCGCCGATTAGAATTTCCACCGTCTTAGCCAGTTTATCGTCGAGCGTCTTCCAAGGCTTTCTGCCATTTTTTAGGTCTGGAGTGTGACGAAGATCTATGCCTCTCACTTCAAGGAAGTGATCAACAGATAGCTCGAGAAAAACTCGGAGAAGGACCGAAACTGCGTTGCGGGAATCCGCAAGTTTGAGAGTCCGCAGCTCGTTGTATATTTCGCCAAGCCGGCTGTCGGTCACGTTCAGTGAGCAGCTTTTCGGAACGACGTTTGGCCGTTCAGACGCGGGCTTGTTGGGGCGAATCTTTGGTGGTTTCGGGGCGGACGTAAATTCTGATTTCTGAATACTCTCTATCGGACGCTCCTTAGTCCTCTTGGACAGATCTGGCTTGTCGGACTTTCCGAAGCTATTGAGATGTTTGACGATATCTTCGCCCTTATTGAAGTTGCGCGAAGTGACCTTTTTCTCCGCAATCTCGCGGACCAACCGTCGCAACGGCTTAATGACTTCACTCGCAGCGAGTTCTGTCCGCAGTTGCCCTTCCTTCACCGAGAGCCCCAGCAGGGCAAGCGCGGGCTGTGTCTCCACAACGCGCCGCAATGTCGTAAGGGAAAACTTCGAACGAATATCTTCCGCTTCCTGTTCAGTAAGCCCGCCATGCTCAAGAACTAAGTCAAGAGCCTGAATCGCCGGCTCTCGTTTACGGTATCTCGCGGCAACAACCGGCTTCCATCCTACTACGCCGCGTCCTTCGTCTTCCCCATTGTGCTCAAGCTCAATCCAGTACCGACCATCTTCGCGGGAAGCCACCTCGTACGCTTCGATTGGCTCGATTTCACTCTTGCTGAAAATACTTGCGAGTTTCTCCAATGAGCGCCTCAAATTATCGGGCATATCCAAGCCGGACATAGATGCCGGATTTGAGAGCAGGCGTAGTACCGTGACGCGGCGGTTTCCTTCTAGCGCGATGTAACGCTTTGGTTTATCGCTAATCTCTAGGACCATCAGTCTTTTCGTTGGATTCAGTCCATGCTCAACAATGCTTTCGGCAAGACGAAGCAATTTTGTTTTTTGATCTTTTACAACCTTTTGGAGGGCTTCTTGCTGTCCAGCTGCATGAGTAATGCGAGGGTTGTTGGTGTCGAGCACTAGTTGCTCGATCTTCAAGCCTATTGCCGGCATTCGTCCGCACCCCATTTCGGCGACGAAGATACCGGAAGTTGAACAAATCCGTAAAGAGACCGGATCACATTATTATCCGTCTGGTTCCACCGTATGGTACTCTACCGTCAAAGGATCCCCCCTCACTCCCCCACCTTCAGCACCTCGATGAAGGCCTCCTGCGGGATGTCGACGCGGCCGAACTGCCGCATGCGCTTCTTGCCTTCCTTCTGCTTCTCCAGGAGCTTGCGCTTGCGCGTGACGTCGCCGCCATAGCACTTGGCGGTCACGTCCTTCCGGAGCGCCGAGATCGTCTCGCGCGCGATCACCTTGCCGCCGATGGCCGCCTGGATCGGGATCTTGAACATGTGCTGCGGGATCAGCTCCTTCAGCTTCTCGCACATGGCGCGGCCGCGCTTCTCGGCCGCCGTGCGGTGGACGAGCATGGAGAGCGCATCCACCGGCTCCTCGTTGACGAGGATCGACATCTTGACGAGATCGCCCTCGCGATAGTCGGTGAGCGCATAGTCGAACGAGGCATAGCCCTTGGAGATCGACTTCAGCCGGTCGTAGAAATCGAACACGACCTCGTTGAGCGGCAGGTCGTAGACGAGCATAGCGCGCTTGCCGACGTAGGACAGGTCGGCCTGCACGCCGCGCCGGTCCTGGCAGAGCTTGAGGATGCCGCCGAGATAATCGTCGGGGGTGAGGATGGTGGCGCGGATCCACGGTTCCGAAATGGTGTCGATGCGGCTGAGGTCCGGCAGGTCGGCGGGATTGTGCAGTTCGAGCGTGGTACCGTCGCGCTGCGCCACGCGGTAGACGACCGAGGGCGCGGTGGCGATGAGGTCGAGGTTGAACTCGCGCTCCAGCCGCTCCTGGATGATCTCCAGGTGCAACAGGCCGAGGAAGCCGCAGCGGAAGCCGAAGCCGAGCGCGGCGGAGGTCTCCATCTCGTAGGAGAACGAGGCGTCGTTGAGCCGGAGCTTGCCGATGGCCGCGCGCAGGCCCTCGAAATCGGCCGCGTCCACGGGGAAGATGCCGCAGAAGACGACCGGCTGCGCCGGCTTGAAGCCCGGCAGCGCCTGCGCCGCCGGGCGCTTGTCCTCGGTGATGGTGTCGCCGACGCGGGTGTCGGCCACCTCCTTGATCGAGGCGGTGATGAAGCCGACCTCGCCGGGGCCGAGCCCGTCGACGGCGAGCATCTTCGGCGTGAACACGCCGGTGCGGTCGACGAGGTACCTGGCGCCCGTGCCCATCATGCGGATGGTCTGGCCCTTCCTCAGCACGCCGTCGATGACGCGCACCAGCACGATGACGCCGAGATAGGCGTCATACCAGCTGTCGACCAGCATGGCCTTGAGCGGCTGGGCGGCATCGCCCGTCTTCGGCGCCGGCAGGCGCGCGACGATGGCTTCGAGCACGTCGGGGATGCCAAGCCCGGTCTTGGCCGAGATCATCACCGCGTCGGCGGCATCAAGGCCGATCACCTCCTCGACCTGCTCCTTGACGCGGTCGGGCTCGGCGGCAGGCAGGTCGATCTTGTTCAGGACCACGACGATCTCGTGGCCGGCATCGATGGCGTGATAGACGTTGGCGAGCGTCTGCGCCTCGACGCCCTGGCTGGCATCGACCACGAGCAGCGAGCCCTCGCAGGCTGCCAGCGACCGCGATACCTCGTAGGCGAAGTCGACATGGCCGGGCGTGTCCATGAGGTTGAGCACATAGTCGTGCCCGTCCTTCGCCCGGTAGGTCAGCCGCACGGTCTGCGCCTTGATGGTGATGCCGCGCTCGCGCTCGATGTCCATGGAATCGAGCACCTGCTCCTTCATCTCGCGCGCCTCCAGCGCGCCGCAGGCCTGGATCAGCCGGTCGGCCAGCGTGGACTTGCCATGGTCGATGTGGGCGACGATGGAAAAATTGCGGATGCGTTCGCGCGGAAAGGTCATGCCGGCCTGATAGCAGAGGAGGGCGCAAGCGCAAGGGGGGCGGCCGGCGCCGCCCCCGCCGGTGGTTCAGTTCTGCTGGTTGTGCGCGCCGTGCGCCGAATGCGCATCGTGGCCGGCATGGTCGCCGCCCTCGATCATCAGCGTACCCTCGAACGAATCGAGCAGCGCCACCTGGTCGGCGCCGAGCTTCGGTTCGGCCTCGCCAAGCGCCGCGGCGATCGCCATGGCGTCGGCGTGCGGCACGCCGATCTCGGCGAGCTTCATGCCATCCCTCAGCGCGGCGCCGGAGCACAGATGGATCAGCCAGCCATGGTCGGACTTGCGCAGCAGCGCCCGCCCGCCCTTGCCTTCCTGCCGCC
>WPCJ01265758.1_pt1 | contig 11973 bp, 11 predicted proteins | sample 5399831 | NCBI WGS metagenome assembly WPCJ01 (sample SAMN12869470, study PRJNA574797) | sludge metagenome | isolation source: wastewater treatment of pH10 | place: China:Beijing | collected 2019-05-20 | reverse complement strand
CCTGGTTCCGCGCCGAGGATCTCCGGCTCGCGTTCGAAGGCGACGGCGACCAGGCCGCGACCGGCCCCGCCGCGCTCCTCGCCGGTTTCACCTGGATCAAGAGCACGAGCGAGCGCGGGAGGGTCGAGACCGAGCTGTACGTGCTGGGCGTCGACCCGGTGCACGCCGGACGCGGCCTCGGCGCCGCCCTGCTCGGCGAGACGCTGCGCCGCATGGCGGCGCACGATCCTCGTCGGATCTCGCTCTACGTCGACGGCGACAACCTCGGCGCTCGCGCCCTCTACGAGCGGGCGGGCTTCGAGGTCGAGCAGCGCAGTTCGCAGTGGCTGCGGCGCGGGGCCTGACCCTCGCCGTCGCGATCGTGCCGGCGACCGTGCCGGCCGCCGTTGAACAGACGGTGAACCGCCGCGGGCCCGCTGCGCATGTCGGCGGCGGCTGACACAATAGAGAAATGAGCGAGAACAACCAGTCCGCCGAGCACGACACCTCGGTGATTCCGACGGAGTTCACGGGCGAGATCGTGCGGCTGCCCGCCGCCGGCGACGAGCTGCCCGCCGACCGCTACATCGACCGCGAGCTCAGCTGGCTTGCCTTCAACCAGCGAGTGCTCGAGCTCGCCGAAGACCCGGCGGTGCCGCTGCTCGAACGCGCCAACTTCCTCGCCATCTTCGCGTCGAACCTCGACGAGTTCTTCATGGTGCGCGTCGCGGGCCTGAAACGCCGCATCGTGACCGGGCTCGCGGTGCCGACCAACGTGGGCCGCGCCCCCAGCGAGGTGCTCGCCGACATCAACCGCACCGCCTACGAGCTGCAACTCCGCCACGCCCGCTGCTGGAAGGAGCAGGTGCAGCCGGAACTCGCCGCGGCCGGCGTGCGCATCGTCGAGTGGGACACTCTCGACCGAGCGGATCACGAGATCCTCACGGAGTACTACGAGAAGCACATCTATCCCGTGCTCATGCCGCTCGCGGTCGATCCCGCGCACCCCTTCCCCTACATCTCGGGCCGAGCGCTCAACCTGTCGATCCGGGTGCGCAACCCGCGCACCGATAAGGTCGAGTTCGCGCGCCTCAAGGTGCCGCAGATGATCCCCCGATACGTGCGCGTCGACCGGCGCGAGTCCGTCGACGACGTGCGCTTCATCGCGCTCGAGGAGCTCATCGCGAACCAGCTCGACGGCCTCTTCCCCGGCATGGAGGTCGTCGACCACCACGTGTTCCGCGTCACCCGCAACGAAGACGTCGAGATCGAGGAGGACGAGACCGAGAACCTCATCCAGGCCCTCGAGAAGGAGCTGCTGCGTCGTCGCTTCGGCCCGCCCATCCGCCTCGAGATCTCGGACGACATGGATCCGGCGACGCTCGAGCTGCTCGTCAGCGAGTTCGACATCGACCCGCAGCAGGTCTACACGCTGCCGGCGCCGCTCGACCTCGGCGGCCTGTTCGCGCTGACGAGGCTCGAACGGCCCGAGCTGAAGTTCACCCCGCACATCCCCGTCACGCACCCGCAGTTCCGCACCAACTCCCCGAGCGAGAAGCCCGATGTGTTCCGGGCGATCGCGCGCCGCGAGGTGCTCGTGCACCACCCCTACGAGAGCTTCGCGACGAGCGTGCAGGCCTTCGTCGAACAGGCCGCCACCGACCCCGACGTGCTCGCCATCAAGCAGACTCTCTACCGCACCTCGGGCGACAGCCCCATCGTCGCCTCGCTCATCAAGGCGGCCGAGGCCGGCAAGCAGGTGCTCGCCCTCGTCGAGATCAAGGCCCGCTTCGACGAAGAGGCCAACATCACCTGGGCGCGCAAGCTCGAACAGGCGGGCGTGCACGTCGTCTACGGCCTCGTCGGCCTCAAGACCCACTGCAAACTCGTGCACGTGATCCGAGAGGAGCAGGGCCGCCTCGCCCACTACTGCCACATCGGCACGGGCAACTACAACCCGAAGACCAGCCGCATCTACGAGGACTTCGGGCTCTTCACGGCATCGCCCGAAGTCGGCCGCGACGTGACCAAGCTCTTCAACGTGCTCTCGGGCTACGCCATCGAGACCAACTACGATCGCCTGCTCGTCGCGCCCGAGGGCCTGCGCAAGGGCCTGCTCGAGCGTATCGAGCGCGAGGCGGAGCACGCTCGAGCGGGCCGCCCGAGCGGCATCAAGCTCAAGGCCAACAGCATGGTCGACGAGCAGATCATCGACGCGCTCTACCGGGCGAGCCGGGCGGGCGTGCCGATCGACGTGTGGATCCGCGGCATCTGCTCGATCAGGGCGGGCGTGCCCGGGCTCTCCGAGAACATCCGCGTGCGTTCGGTGCTCGGCCGCTACCTCGAGCACTCCCGCATCTACGCCTTCGAGAACGACGGCGACCGCGAAGTCTACATCGGCAGCGCCGACCTCATGCACCGCAACCTCGACCGCCGCATCGAGGTGCTCGCGCGCATCGTCGACCGCGAGCACCTGGCCCGCATCGACCGCTTCTTCGCCTTCGGGTTCAGCGACGAGGTCAACTCGTGGCGCATGCAGCCCGACGGCACCTGGCTCCGCCGCACGGTCGGCGAAGAGGGCGAGCCGCTGCCCGATCTGCAGGATCTGGTGATGATCGACCGCACGGAGGCCCGATCGAGAGGGGCCCGATGAAGGGGCCCGTGCTCGCCGCGGGCACGGTCTGCTATCGGCGCGTCGCCGAACGGATCGAGGGGTCGGAGCAGACCCGCGAGCGCATCATGGTGCTGCTCGTGCACCGCACCAAGCAGCGCGACGTCTCGTTCCCGAAGGGCAAGCTCGACCCGGGCGAGAGCATGCCGCAGGCGGCGGTGCGCGAAACGCTCGAGGAGACCGGGCTCGCGGTTGCGCTCGGCACGAACCTCGGCACCATCCACTACCAGCTGCCCGGCGGCGGCGAGAAGACCGTGCAGTACTGGGCCGCCGAGGTGACCGAGTCCGCAGTGCACACCTCGTCGTTCAAGCCCAACGGCGAGATATCCGCGCTCGAGTGGGTGCCTCTCGAGGAGGTGCGCGAGCGCCTCAGCTACAAGGCCGATCGCAAGCTCTTCAAGGTCTTCGCGAAGCTCGCCGAGCGCGACGCGATCGACACCTTCTCGATCATCCTGCTGCGGCATGCGAAGGCGGAGCCGCGCAGTGCAAGCTTCCCGGTCGACCATCTGCGTCCGCTCTCCGAGGCGGGCGAGGATCAGGCGGAGACCCTCGTGCCGACGCTCCTGGCCTTCGGCCCGCAGCGCATCCTCTCCTCGAGCGCCGAACGCTGCCTGCGCACCGTCGCGCCGCTCTCAGAACACCTGGGCAAGCGGGTGAAGGTGTGCGAGGGGCTCAGCCAGGACGCCTGGGACGCGGGAGAGACCGCCGAGCTCCGCCGCGTCATCGGCAAGACCGTGCGCAAGGGCCGGGGAGCGGTCGTCTGCACGCACCGGCCCGTGCTGCCCGACGCGGTACGCGAGCTCGCCCTCGCCACGGGCACCTTGCCCGGCGACTACCTGCATGAGGCAGCGGCGCTGCCGCCGGGCGGCTTCTCCGTGTTCCACTTCTCGCGCAAGCACCCCGGCGCGGGCATCCTGAGCGTCGAGACGTACCCGTTGCAGCACTGAGGTAGTCGGCGGCGGGTGCGGGCTCGTTGAGCTCGATCGGCTGAGAACGGCCGGGATCGGCCAGCCGCGAGTCCCCTTACGATCTACCCGAATCGACCAGCACGGCCCACTCGGGGCGACAGCCGTTTCTGGCTGTCGCGTCGGCCGTGCCGCGGACGTCTCGGACGCGGGTTTCCGGTCGGTTCAACCGAACCGGCCGGAAACGTAGTCCTCGGTCGCCTTCACCGACGGCGTCGAGAAGATCGTCTTGGTGTCGTCGTACTCGATGAGCTTGCCCGGCTTGCCGGTGCCCGCGATGTTGAAGAACGCGGTGCGATCCGAGACGCGCGAGGCCTGCTGCATGTTGTGGGTCACGATGACGATCGTGTACTCCTGTTTGAGCTGGTCGATGAGATCCTCGATCGCGAGGGTCGAGATGGGGTCGAGCGCCGAGCAGGGCTCGTCCATCAGCAGCACCTCGGGCGAGACGGCAATGGCGCGGGCGATGCAGAGGCGCTGCTGCTGGCCGCCCGAGAGGCCGGAGCCGGGCTTGTCGAGGCGATCCTTGACCTCGTTCCAGAGGTTGGCGCCCTGCAGCGACTGCTCGACGAGGGCGTCGGTGTCGCTCTTCGACATCTTGCGGTTGTTGAGGGTCACCCCGGCGAGCACGTTCTCGCGGATCGACATGGTGGGGAACGGGTTGGGCCGTTGGAAGACCATGCCCACCTGGCGGCGCACGAGCACCGGGTCGACTCCCGTGCCGTAGAGGTCGTCGCCGTCGAGCAGTACCTCGCCCTCGACGCGGGCGCCGGGGATGACCTCGTGCATGCGGTTGAGTGTGCGCAGGAACGTCGACTTGCCGCAGCCGGAGGGGCCGATAAACGCCGTCACGCTGCGGGGCTCGATGTTCATGCTGACGCCCTCGACGGCGAGGAAGTTGCCGTAGTAGACGTTGAGGTCGTTCACTTCGATGCGCTTCGACATTGCTTGCTTTCTGTTGGTTTCTTGAGTCCATGCGGGCGAGGATCGCGGGCTGCGCCCGTCTACCTGCCGAATTTCGGGGAGAACTTCTTCGCGACGAAGCGCGCGACGAGGTTCAGCGCCATGACGATGAGGATGAGCACGAGGGCGGCGGCCCAGGCGCGTTCGAGGAAGGCGAAGGCCGGGTTGCCCTGGTTGGCGAACTGCGTGTAGACGAACACCGGCAGCGATTGCATGCGGTCGTGGAAGAGGTTGTAGTTCATCGAGGCGGTGAAGCCGGCGGTGATCAGCAGCGGGGCGGTCTCGCCGATGACGCGCGAGATGGAGAGCATGATGCCGGTCGTGATGCCTGCGATCGAGGTGGGCAGCACCACCTTCAGGATGGTGAGCCATTTGGCGACGCCGAGCGCGTACGAGGCCTCGCGCAGCTCGTTCGGCACGAGGCGCAGCATCTCTTCGCTCGAGCGCACGACGACGGGGATCATGAGCACCGAGAGCGACACCGCGCCGATGATGCCCATGCGCACGCCGGGGCCGAGGATCAGTGCGAAGGCGGCGTAGGCGAAGAGGCCGGCCACGATCGAGGGGATGCCGGTCATGACGTCGACGAGGAAGGTGATGGTCTTGGCGAGGCGGCCCCGACCGTATTCCACGAGGTAGATCGAGGTGAGCAGGCCGAGCGGCACCGAGATGATGGTCGCGGCGAGGGTGATCAGCAGGGTGCCGACCATGGCGTGCAGCGCGCCGCCGCCTTCGCCGGTGACGTTGCGCATCGAGGAGTTGAAGAACTCGGGGTCGAAGCGTGCGAGGCCGTTCGTGACGACGGTGATGGCGACCGAGATGAGCGGCACCATCGCGAGCAGGAAGGCCCCGGTGACGAGGTTCGTGATGAAGCGGTCGGTCGCACGGCGGCGGCCCTCGATGACGGCCGAGAGGCTCGTGATGACGATGAGGTGCAGCAGCAGTCCGACGATCACCGCGCCGGTCGCGCTGAACTCCTCGCCGTTTGCGGCGGCGAGCAGCCCGAAGAGCGCGAGGGAGACGGCGAGGCTCGCGGCGAGGATCAGCCAGGCCGCACCCCGGGGCAGGCGATTGCCTGCGAGCGAGGAACCGACGGTGACGGGTCGGATGGGGATGGCCATGGGTCAGTTCGCTCCTGAGAACTCGGCGCGGCGGCTCACGATCCAGCGGGCAACCGCGTTGACCAGGAACGTGACGATGAAGAGGATGAGACCGGTCGCGATCAGCACGTTGACGTTCTCGCCGTAGGCCTCGGGGAAGGAGAGCGCGATGTTCGCGGCGATGGTCGACGGGTTCTCGCTCGTGAGCAGGCGGATGGTGACGAGTCCCGTCGCCGAGAGCACCATCGCGACGGCCATGGTCTCGCCGAGCGCACGGCCGAGGCCGAGCATGGCGGCGGAGACGATACCGGGGCGGCCGAAGGGCAGTACGGCCATCTTGATCATCTCCCAGCGGGTCGCGCCGAGCGCGAGCGCGGCCTCCTCGTGCAGCACGGGGGCCTGCAGGAAGACCTCGCGGCAGATCGCGGTCATGATGGGCAGCACCATGACGCCGAGCACGAGCGCGGCCGTGAGGATGGTGCGACCGGTGCCGGAGACGACGCCGCTGAAGAAGGGGATCCATCCGAGGTAGGTGTTGAACCACACGTAGATCGGCTGCACCGCGGGGGCGAGCACGCCGATGCCCCAGAGGCCGAACACCACGCTGGGCACCGCGGCGAGCAGGTCGACGATGTAGCCGAGCACGGCGGCCGCCTTGCGCGGCGCGTAGTGCGAGATGAAGAGCGCGATGCCGATCGCGAGCGGCAGCGAGATGAGCAGCGCGAGCACGGCCGCCCAGATGGTGCCGAAGATGAGCGGCCAGACGTACGACCAGAAGTTGTCGGGCAGCAGCGAGGCGGACTCGCTCGTGGCGAAGAACGCCGGGACGCTCTGCACGATGAGGAAGGTGGCGACGGCTGCGAGCGTGACGAGGATCATGCTGCCCGCGAAGACCGCTGAGCGCGAGAAGATCCGGTCGCCGAGGCTCAGCACCGGCTTCGGGAGTGTCGCTGGGGAGGTCACTGGACGCTTTCTTCTGGTGCGATTCGGAAGGGGATCCGCCGGCCGGCGGAGTGCGGTGGAGTCGACACCGGGTTCCCTGGTCTCGACTCCACCGCGGTCTCCGCTCGACCGGCGGCGGGATCAGCTGATCGCGGCGATCGCGGTCTCGACCTTGCTGCGGAGGTCGGCCGAGATGGGGGCGCTGCCCGCTGCCTCAGCCGCGACATTCTGGCCTTCCTCGCTGACGATGTACTCGAAGTACGCCTTGACGAGCTCGGCGTTGGCCGGATCGGCGTAGCTCTCGCAACCGATGAGGTAGCTGATGAGGACGATCGGGTACACGCCCTCGGCGGTGCTGGTGCGGTCGAGCTTGATCGCGATGTCGTTCGCACCGCGGTCGGCCTCGATCTCCGAGGCGTCCACGATCGCGGCGGCGGCCTCGGGGCTGTAGCTCACGAACTCCTCGCCGACCTTGATCGCGACGGTGCCGAGGTCGCCTGCGCGCGAGGCGTCGGCATAGCCGATCATGCCCACGCCGTTGGTGACGGCCTCGACGACGCCCGAGGTGCCCTGCGCGGCTTCGCCGCCCAGCTCGGTCGGCCACTCCTCGACCGAACCGGCGGTCCAGGTCGACGATGCGGCGGCCGCGAGGTACTCGGTGAAGTTGCCGGTGGTGCCCGACTTGTCCGAGCGGTGCACGGGCGAGATGGCCGCGTCCGGGAGGGCGGCGTCGGCGTTGAGCGAGGCGATGGCGGGATCGTTCCACTTGGTGATCTGGCCGGTGAAGATCTTCGCGACGGTGTCGGCGTCGAGGTTGAGCGAGTCGATGCCCTCGAGGTTGAAGATGATCGCGATCGGCGAGATGTACGCCGGGATCTCGATGAGATCCGAGGTGGTGCAGGCGTCGAACGGGCCGGCGGTGATCTCGTCGACCTTGAAGGCGCGGTCGCTGCCGGCGAAGGCGCTGGCGCCCTGCTGGAAGGTGTCGCGGCCCGCACCCGAACCGGCGGGATCGTAGTTGATGGTGACATCGACGTTCGCGGTCTGGAAGCCGGCGATCCACGCTTCCTGAGCCGAGCCCTGCGACGAGGCGCCGCCACCCACCAGGGTGCCGCTCAGCGACGAGGCCGCGGGCGCGCTGCCGCTCTCATCGGCGGGAGCCGCTGCTTCGTTCGCCGCGCACGAGGTGAGCGCGAGGAGGGCGATGCCGCCGAGTGCGGCGGCCTTGATCGAGGCTGAGGTCTTCACTTCAGTTCGTATCCGTTTCTGAGAGATGTCTTGGTGGGTGAATGCCCACGTAGCCGACGGTACGCACGGCATGTGAAGCGACGTCTTCGAAAGGGTGAACGAGAGGTGAACGAGAGTGAACAATCGATGCGCCGATTCGGCTCCAGTAGGCTTGGCCTCATGACTGTGCTCCGTATCGACGACGAGGTCGTGCTCTGGTCGGTCGACGGCCGCAGGACCGGCGCGGAGGAGGCGATCGCCGCGCTCGAGCACCGGCCGCTGCTTCTGCTGATGCACGGCTTCGGCTCCTTCGAGGGAGATCTGATCGGGCTCGCCCCGCACCTGCCGACCGGCTTCGTCTGCGCCTCCCCGAGAGCCCCGCTCGTGGCTCCCCCGCCCATCGAGAACGGCTTCGCGTGGTGGCCGTTGCCGCTCGGCCCGGATGGCCTGCCGCTCCGCCAGCCCGCGCCCGCACACTTCGTCGGGAGCGGCCCGCACACGGCCGCCGTCGCCCTGCTCGCCTGGATAGACGGGCTCGATGCCCGGCTGCGAGCCCGAACCGGGGAGCGCGGGCTCGGCGCGATCGCGCTCATGGGCTTCTCGCAGGGCGGCTGCATGGTCACCTCCCTGCTGCGGCTGCGCCCCGAGCGATTTGCCTGCGGCGTCAACTGCTCGGGTTTCGTCGCCCCCGGCGCTTTCGAGGGCGACGCGGCGCTCGCGGCGGCGCGGCCCCCCATGTTCTGGGGGCGCGACGAGGCCGACCCCGTCATCGACGAGGATCGCATCGCCCGTACCGCCGCCTGGGCTCCAGCGCACACCCGGCTCGAGGCGCACCTCTACGAGGGCATCCTGCACGGCATCGGCTCGGACGAGATCGCCGACATCTGCGAGTTCCTGCTGCGGTACGCCCCTGACGGAGCGGCGGATCCGCGATGAGCGATCCTCGTCCCCGCGTGCAGAACAAGACGCAGTTCGTCTACGACTACGTCATGGAGCGCATCGTCCACGGTAGCTTCGCCGCCGGATCGTCGATCGGCATCGCCGCGCTCGCCGAGCAGACCGGGGTGAGCCTCATCCCGACGCGCGAGGCGCTGCGCCGGTTGGAGAGCGAGGGGCTCGTCGAGTTCATGTTCCACCGGGGCGTGCGGGTCAGCGAGCTCACGATCGAGCAGTACCGCGAGATCATGCAGACCGAGGCCGTGCTCGAGGGGCTCGCCGTCGGGCTCGCGGCCCCGCTGCTCACCGATGACGATCTGCAGCGCGCCCGAGAGGTGAACGACCGGATGAACGCCGCGCTGCTGGAGGGCGACTTCCACGCCTACAATCGCGGCAGCCTCGAGTTCCACGGCATCCTGCGCGCACCATGCCCCAACCGGCACCTGCGCGAGATGCTCGACCGGGGGCAGCAACGGGTCGCCGCAGTGCGTGCCTCGGTCGTCGGCTACCGGGGGTCGGTGGCAGAGAGACTGAGCCAGGAGCACGAGCACATGCTCGAGCGCATCTCGGCCGGGGCGCCGGCAGACGAGATCGAGCGCCTCATGCGCGCCCACAGAGAAGGAACCATCGCGGCCGACAGCGAGGGCCTGCGACGAAGCACGGAGGAACGACGATGACCCGAGTGGCACTGGTGCAGCTGGCGAGCCCCGACGGCGAGAGCCGCGACGAACGCATCGCGCGCGTCGAGCGCATGCTGCTCGAACGAGCCGGCGAAGGCATCGAGCTCTTCGTGCTGCCCGAGCTGTGGAGCGCCGGCTACCTCGCTTTCAAGCACTACGAGGAGCTCTCCGAGCCCATCGACGGGCCCACCGTGAGCATGTGCCGACGGGTCGCCCAGAGGCTCGAGGCCTGGGTGCACGCGGGGAGCTTCATCGAGCGCGACGACGAGGGGCGCCTGCACAACACGACGGTGCTGATCGACCCGCAGGGCGAGGTGGCGCAGCAGTACCGCAAGATCCACGTCTTCGGATACCAGTCGCTCGAGGCGAAGCTGCTCACGCCGGGCACCTCCCTCAGCGTCGTCGAGACCCCCATGGGGCCGACCGCCTCGACCACCTGCTACGACCTTCGCTTCCCCGGGCTCTGGCTCGAGCTCGGAGCCCGAGGCGCCGAGACCGCGATCGTGCCCGCCGCATGGCCCGCCGCCCGCCGCGGCCACTTCCGGCTCTTCACCGAGGCCCGCGCGGTCGAGCATCAGCTCTGGGTGATCGCCGTGAACGCCTGCGGCACGCAGGCCCGGGTGGAGCTCGGCGGAGCGAGCCGCGTCGTCGACCCCTGGGGGCGGGTCGTGCACGAGTGCTCCGAGACCGATGAGGAGATCGCGGTGGTCGACCTCGACCCGGCACTCATCGCAGAGGTTCGAGCAGAGTTCCCGGTGATCGGCGATCGCCTGCCGCCGGAGGCCTACCCGGCGCTCGGATAGACCTCCCGCGGGCACTCAGCGGTCCTGCGGGCGCAGCGTGACCGAACCGGCCGCGATGTCGACCTCGATCTGGCGCGAGGCCTGAGGATCCGTCTTGAGCCTGTTGTCGAAGTCGCCAGCGGCCACGCTCGACTCGATCGCGTATCCTTCGTCGGGCAGCCGGAGGTCGACCGCGCCCGCGGAGACCTCGATGTCGAGCTCGCCGGGCGCTCGGCCCTCGAAGCCGCCGCGCAACGACCCCGCCGAGACCGAGAGGCTCGCCGATCGCACATCGCCCAGGTAGAGCGCCGCCTCGCCGGCCCCGATCTCGACGTCCACCTCGCGGGCGGTACCGTCGACGCGGATCTCGCCTGCTCCGATCTCGATGTCGAGCTCGCCGTACGGGCCGTCGACCTGCATCTCGCCCGCGCCGATGGCGAGCCCGGCATCGAGCGGAGAGCCGCCCTCGCACGCCGAGGCGGGGAGCAGCAGCGCGACGTCCTGGCGCGCATCGCTGCGCGGCCCGATCAGCGAGAAGCCGCCGAACCAGCGGTTCACCGGTTCGACGCGCAGGGTGCTGCGTCGCGTCTCCATGCGCCACTCGCGCTCACCGGTGCTCGTCGAGAGGGTGAACACGTCGTCGTCGGCGCCGCCCGGACGCTCGCATGTGACGGTGAAGCGCGCGGCCGATGCGTCGACGTCGATCCTCGTGATGCCCTCGGCCTCGGCCGTGAGCAGCTGGGGCACGACGTTCGAATCGCGGGTCGCGCTGTAGATCCCGGTGATCGCGGCACCGACGATCGTGCCGAAGAGCACGGCACCGCCGACGATCGAGGTCGTGATGAGCACCCAGTTCGAGCGGCCGGGCGCGGGAGCGGCAGCGGGCTGCGGTGCGATAGAGGTGGTCTCGTTCATGGTCTCGCCTTCGTTCTGGCTCTGGGGGTCGGCGCCGCTCATGCGGTCGGCCCGTTGTTCTCGATGTGGGCGAGCGCGGCCAGCACTCGTCGGTTGCCGTGCTCGTCGGGTTCGAGCCCCAGCTTCTGGAAGATCGCCGTGATGTGCTTCTCGATGCTCGCCTCGGAGAGGAAGAGCGCCGCCGCGATCGCCTGGTTGGACTTGCCCTCGGCGACGAGCGCGAGCACCTGGCGTTCGCGATCGGTGAGCGCGGACATGCGTTCGTCACGGGTGCGTCGGCTGAGCAGCTGCGCCACCACCTCGGGGTCGAGCACGGTCGCGCCCTGGGAGATCCTCGTCACGGAGTCGACGAATTCCGAGACGTCGGCGACGCGATCCTTCAGCAGGTAGCCGAGCGCCCCGCCCTGCGCGGCGATGAGCTCACTGGCGTAGCGCTCCTCGACGTACTGCGAGAGCACGAGCAGCGGCAGTGCGGGGCGGAGTTCGCGCAGACGGAGCGCGGCGCGGATGCCCTCGTCGGTGAAGGTCGGAGGCAGTCGCACGTCGAGGATGCACAGCCCCGGCTCGGTCTCGGCGACGCTCTGCTCGAGCCCCTCGGTGTCGGGCAGCGCGGCGACCACCTCGTGGCCGGCGTCTTCGAGCAGGCGCGCGATCCCCTCGCGCAGCAGCACGGAGTCCTCGCAGATCAGGATGCGCATGGCACGCTCACCTCCAGAGTCGTCGGGCCGCCCTGCGGGCTGTCGAGGCGGAAGGTGCCGCCGGCGGCCAGCACGCGGTTCGAGATGCCGTCGAGGCCGCCGCCGGGCTGCACGG
>WPCJ01033289.1_pt1 | contig 11977 bp, 13 predicted proteins | sample 5399831 | NCBI WGS metagenome assembly WPCJ01 (sample SAMN12869470, study PRJNA574797) | sludge metagenome | isolation source: wastewater treatment of pH10 | place: China:Beijing | collected 2019-05-20 | reverse complement strand
TCAAGTCGCGACGCAATCCCTTCTGCGACGGTGCTCACCGATTCGGCACCTGAGATGGCGCTGCGCTCGATGTGATCGACGAATCGCGGCATCACAGCGTTCCACACCCGGTTCTGAGCGTTCTCCTCGACGGCGTACTCGTGTGTGTCGTAGCAGTACCGGGCGTGCGTCAGCGCCGCTGCTCGCTCCGCCACCGGCAGAACCCACCAGTCGTTCGCCAGGTAGAGGTCAGCACGCACCTTGACCGCCGCTCGCAAGAACGGGCGTGCATGGCGCAGACTCCAGAACAGCGGGCTCACGGTGACGGGGAGCACAGACCCCACAGCACCCCGTCCCGCAAGCAGGCTGTTCCCCAGTCTGCCCCGCTGGCGGTCAGAGCGATGAACGACAGGCCACGCCGGTGGTATCGACCGAGCGCCACCCACTCCCACCCCGATGACCTCATGCCCAGCTCCCGCGAGCGCGTCGCCCTGTCGACGGACCCTCGGATCGTCCTCGATCGGCGACATCGACACCAGGCATATCTTCATGGGCAGCTCGCCGGTCGAGGGACGGCAGATCGTTACGTCCTACGCGCCGAGTAACACACGTAGTCGCCGGCATCACCGAACCGTCCGGATGCCGGTCGGCCGAGCTTAACGGGCTCTTCGGATGGTCGGCGGTCATGAGATTGTGCCCAGTGGCGGTCGTGTTGTTGGCGATCAGCGAAAGTCGCGTTTCGGGATCAACGAAAGTCGCGGTCCGGGGTGGGGTGTTCCTCCGGTCGGTGAGGTTAGCGGCGGCTCCTCTCGGTGGGGTCGGTGGCCATCTCGGTGAGGGCCTGGTGTTCGCGTAGACGCCACGAGGGGCCTTTGATGTTGAACACGACGGCGTCGTGCATGAGCCGGTCCAAGATGGCGGCGGCGACGACGGTGTCGCCGAAGATCTCGCCCCAGTCGGGCAGCCCGCGGTTGGTGGTGACGATGGTGGAGTGCTGCTTCTCGTAGCGCAGGTTCACGACTTGGTAGAACGCCGAGGCGGCGGCTCGGTCCATCGGCAAGAGACCGACGTCGTCGATAACGAGGACCGACGGCGCGGTGTAGGTCTTCAGCTTCGACGCCAGGTTCCCCTCGCGGGACGCTTGGGCGATGTTGGCGACCATTTCCTCGGCGTTGGTGAAGTAGCCCCGGTAGCCGGCCTCGACCGCGAGCGTGGCGAGCGCGACCGCGAGGTGGGTCTTGCCGCAACCGGGCTGGCCGAGGAACAACACCGGCCGTCCAGTGTCCATGAACCGCAGCGTGGCGAGGTCCTCGACGAGGCGGCGGTCGACGGTGGGTTGGAACTCGAAGTCGAACTCGGCGATGGTCTTGCGGAACGGGAACCGGGCGTAGCGCAGCCGGGCCGACAGTCGCCGGTTGCGGGTCGCGTCAGCCTGTTCCGCGACGAGCCGGGCGAGGAACTCGACATGTGACCAGTCGCCGGTGCGGGCGTCCTCGGCGAGGGTGGCGAAGCACTCGGCGGCCCGGTCCAGCTGGAGGTAGCCGAGGTCGTCCTTGATCTGCTCGTAGACGCTCACGGCGGTCATGACTGGCCTCCTTCGTAGAGGGTGAGGTCCGGTGCGGCGACGTCGTAGTCACCGCCGCCGAGCTCGATCCGGCCCGCCGGCTTTGCCGTCGGCTCCTCGTCCGGTTCGACGACTCGGAGGTGGCGGCGCTGGTTCGACGCCAACGCGGACGCTTCGGCTGCGGCCCGGTGGGAGGGATCCCACACGTCTCCGTCTGAGGTGGCGAGCCGGTGACGGGCGACGACGTTGCCCGCCCAGCGGACCGTGAGCTCGCTGCCGTCGACCGGCACGCGGGCTTCGACGAGCTGTCCGAGACAGTCCGGCGGGACCGAGTAGCGGGCCCCGTCCCAGGTGATGAACGGCAACGCCCGATGCACACGCCGGGACTCGACGTAGTCGGTGTCGAACCGACGAGCCGGCAACGACCCGAGGAAGCCTCGCTCTACGTTGAACCGCTCGGCCGGAGCCACTCCGGTGCTGCGGTGCTCGCGGGCGTGCACACGCTGGTCGACCCACAGCCGCCCACGATCGTTGAGCTCGTCGATCGAAGACGGCACACCGGTGACGACGAGCTCCTCGAGGAACGACTCCTTCAGATCACGGAACGGCCGCTCGACCTTGCCCTTGCGTTTCGCGTCACCGGCTTGGCACGCCTTGATCTCCACGCCGTGATGGCGGGCGAACTCGAGCGCCTCCGGACCGAGCACGAACCGGCGGCCATGGGACTGGCCGAGCGCGCCCATCCGATCCGTCCGAGCGATCTGGGTCACACCGCCCGCCGCGTCGAAGAACCGGGCGACGCCTTCGAAGGTGTGCTGACGGTCGACCGACGTGGTGAACCACCACAGCCGCCAACGCGACCAGCACAAGATCATCCCGAAGCACCACAACACCGGGCCCAGCCCGACCTGTTGCGCCCACGTGGAGCAGTCCGAGAAGTCGAACTGGGCCTCCTCACCCGGGCCGGTCTCGATCGGCACCGACGCCCCGTCCGCTGCCCGGAACCTGGGGCCACGTTGCTCGCGAACCCAGCGGGCGACCGTCGGATACGAACCCTCGAAGCCCTCCGCCGAGATGATCTCGAACAACGACTTCGCCAACAGCTTCGGGTTGCCGACCAACAACGCCGTGAGCCGGTCCGCCCACTCCGCGTCGATCACTCGGCCTGCCTCATCGACGGTGCGCGCCGGCGGCGGACCACCGTCCTTCACCCACTTCGAGATCGTCGCCGGGTGATACCCCAGCTCCTCGCCGATCTCCACGTACGACATGCCCTGGCGTCTCATCGCCAACACGTCCATGAACTCCTCCTGCGTCATCATGAGCAGCGGTCCCTCCAGCCCTTCTGTCGATGCTTGGTCGCTCGACAGGCTGGAGGGACCAACCGCTCACCGGTTGGATCTCAGGAGGAACACGGCGCCCCAGGCACCGCGACTTTCACTGATCGCAGACCGCGAGATTCAGTGATCGCGCACAGCGAGCACAGCCCGACGGTGACGGGTTCGTTCTCGAGCCCAGCGGCGGCTCGGGTGGACGTGGTTCCCTGACGGCGACCGTCGATGCCAGTGGGCGGGTTCGTCTGCCACGAGTCGTCTGCTAACGACTCGACCCGGGCCGCTGCGGCCAGCTGTTCGCCCGAGCCCGCGACGGGCGCCTCGAGCTCTACCCGACCGGGCTCATCGACGTCCTTCTCGATGCCCACCGAGCCACCCCACCGATCCACGCATCTGGGGAGTGGGCGGGTGATGGGGCCGGCAATCGTGCGTGGCGAGCACCAGTATCTCCGATGGTGTCAGCCCTCGACCGTAGGATGGCGGCGCATGGACCTCGCCTACGACGAAGCCAAGTTCACCGAGATGACGCTCTACGTCGCCGGTCGACTCCTGGCTGACCGTGCCGGCGGAGCGACCAAGCTTAACAAGGTCTTGTTCTTCACCGAGTTCACCCACTTTCGCCGCCATGGCCGGGTCATCTCGGGGTGCGAGTTCCAGAAGCTCGAGCACGGCCCCGCTCCACGGCAGCTGCTTCCGGTTCGGACTCGTCTCCTGGCCAAGGGTGATGCCGAGATCCGTGACGAGGACTTCCTCGGACGGGTGCAACACCGTCTGGCACCGCTGCGTGACGCCGACCTGTCGGTGTTCAGCGCGGAGGAGCGCCAGACCATGGATGACGTTCTCGACCAGCTCGACGGTTTGACCGCTCGCCAGGTGAGTGACCTCTCGCACGAGGAGCCCGGCTGGCAGCTCACCGAGTTGGGCGAGACGATCCCGTACTCGACCGCGACGCTCGGGTACCCACAGGTCTCGACGCCGACGACCCGACGGCTCTCGCTCGAGGCGGCAGCGAAGTACGGCATCACACTCCCTTCGTGATCCACCGCGTCGACGTCGCCGCCGACCTCACCGAGCGGATCACCAACACCTACGGGCCGAGAAGGTCGGAGCACGGCGCGCCGTCGGAGTGGGACTTCTGGGAAGGTCCGCTGGCTGCGGCACTCATCGCGTTCCGGGACTTCGAGTCGCTGCCCTTCGACCACGTGCCCGCCATCCGTCGACTCGCGATCGTCGACCCGTCGTCGGGGTCGTCATCGATCAGATTCCAGTAGTCCGGATCCACGGCGCAGTCAGCGACCTCGACCATGCCATCAATGAGCAGCACCCCGACGAACGTCAACGCACCGAACACCGAAGAGCCAGTCCGGTCCTGCGTCGTGCGCTGTTCGCAAACGCGATGTTGCTCCCACCGCCTGAACCCGCCCTTGTGAAAGACCGCTTTCGCTTCGCTCACAGGTCGACCTGTCCAATGCTGTGATCGGCCCGGCGACGCAGGCAGCGCTCCGCGAGTTCAACGAGTCCGTCGCGCGATCGGTGCAGCAGACCCTCGCTCCCGCCCTGAAGGCATTCATCGCGTCCATCGAGATGTCGCCGCTGCCGGGGCTGGAACCTGCGCTGGCTGCAATGGCGGAACAGGTCTCGCTCAACTTGCCGACCCAGGACCTCCTCGCATCCCTTGGCAACGAGTGGGCGGCCACGCTCACGGAGGCGGTCGCCGCTGCCCGAGCCGACCTACCGCAGGCGAGGACGGCCATCGAAGCAGCCCGCCACGTCGAGGTGGAGAGCACCCGCGGATAGGCCCCAGCCGTGGTTCAATCACGATCTCACGGTGGCGCGGTAGCATGACACCATGACTAGGAACATGACCGTTCGGCTCCCGGACGAGTTGGCTGCTGACACCGAGGCACTTGCACGGGTGGAGGGCAAGAGCGTGAACGAGACGATCAAGGACGCTCTGTCCGCAGCGATCGACCAGCGCCGCCGAGATCCCAAGTTCAAGAAGCGCGTACAGCAGATCATCGATGAGGACCGCGAGCTGCTCGAACGACTCGCGAAGTGAGCGTCGAGTACCTCGATCTCGCCGACTACGTCGGCATCGCCGCCGCTGTGACCGGCCTCGACGAAGGCCTCATCACGAAGGTCGCCAAGCTCGACCTGGCCGACTCGGCGCTCCACGCACCGGCGGCGGGGTTCGGCGACGACGACTTCTACCCGGACCTTGTCGACAAGGCCGCCGTCCTCATCGTCCGGCTCGCCAAGAACCACCCGCTACCCGACGGCAACAAGCGCGTCGCCTGGGTCGCGCTCCGATACTTCCTCCTCCTGAACGACTGGACGTGGGTCGAGCCGCCAACGGTCGACGAGGCCGAACACGCCGTGCTCGCAATCGCATCGGGCGAGTGGGACGAAGCACAGACCGCCACCTGGCTACGACCCCGGATCGCGCCTGACGACAGCGAGTAGACGCTGCCCCCTGCTAATCCCTTGCTCATCCGCCGACCGTCACCGCCGTGTGGCTCCGAGCTCGACACGCGCTGAGGTCGCACGGGCGTGACGAACGGGGTCCGTAGCCGATCCGCTGCCCTTCCGCTCGCCCGAACAGGGTGGGGCCCGAGCGCGACAGCCCGATCCTGACCAGTGGACCCGAATGACACGCGTGAAAGATGGTTATTGACGATCATTGCTGATAGTTAGTAAGTATCATCTGACCATGATCTACGCGTCGCCACAGCTCGGCGAACCGGAGCTGCGCGTGATCGACGAGCTGGATGAGATGCGCTCGGAGCTGCGGCACAACGTTCGCGACCGGCGACGTTGGCTCGGCAGCCTCCGTCGGCTGACCTTCGCCCGGAACGTCCAGGGCTCGAACAGCATCGAGGGGTACGACGCGTCGCTCGACGACGTCCTCGCAGCGATCGACGACGAAGAGACGCTTGAAGCCGGCGAGGAGACACGGCTCGCGCTGCGCGGCTACCGCGACGCGCTGACCTACGTCATGCAGATCGCTCGCGACGCTGATCCGCCGCCGATCGACGAGTCGCTGCTCAAGTCGCTGCAGTTCATGATGATCCGCCACGACCTGTCCAAGAACCCTGGACAGTGGCGACCTGGCGCCATCTGGGTGGAGCGGGAAGATGATCACGAGCTGGTCTACGAAGCCCCCGACCGGGAGCTCGTGCCGGAGCTGGTCAGAGAGCTCGTCGCGTCGTTGAACCAGAGCTCAGATCCCGCTGATCACGCGGTGATCAGGGCAGCCATGGCCCATCTCAACCTGGTGATGATCCACCCCTACAGCGACGGCAACGGCCGCATGGCCCGATGCCTCCAGACGCTGGTCCTCGCCCGCGAGCGGATCGTCGCCCCCGAGTTCTCCAGCATCGAGGAGTACCTCGGCCGCAACACCGACGCCTACTACGACGTGCTCGCCGCGGTGGGCCAAGGCACGTGGAACCCGGGCAACGACGCGCTGCCGTGGGTCAGGTTCTGCCTGACCGCACACCACCGCCAGGCCCAGACGCTCCTCCGCCGCGTCGAGGAGACCGAGCAGCTCTGGGCCGCCCTCGAGGATCTGGTTCGGGAGCGCGGGGTGCCGAGCCGGTCGATCGGGCCGCTCGCGGACGCCGCTCGCGGGCTCCGGCTCGGCAACGCGACCTATCGACGACTGGTCGCACAGAGCGAGGGGGAGGACATCGCCGAGCTCACCGCGACCCGTGACCTCAAACGGCTCGTCGACGCCGATCTGCTGGCCGCCCTGGGCGAGCGACGCGGCCGGACCTACACACCCAGCAAGGACCTCCGAATGCTGTGGGCGCGGATTCGGGCGAACCGGCCGAAGCGGTCGGACGAGGATCCGTTCGTCGACGTCCAGGAGCTCTAGGCGAACCGAAGCGAGTCGGCTCTACAGCGCCAGGGCAAGCGGACGATCGCGAACGACCGTGACCTCGTCGAGCCGGGCGAGCACCGCGAAGACGATCGAGGACCGCTTCACCTTGCGACCAACGGCCAGTCGGTCGACGTGGTCTCGTTCGACCTCCGGCTGGGTCTGCAGCCGGCGCCACACCTCGTTGAACATCCATGCCGGCACGAGCCGGGAGCCGCCGACGGCGTCAGTCGAGTGCTGGGTGGTGACCTCGATCCCGTGATGGTCGATGCGGCCGATCAGGTTCGGACGATGCTGTCCCAGCGTGTGGACAGTCTCGCCCGGCGCGATCACCGCCTGGATCTTCGCCAGCAGGTCCGGATCGAAATCCTCGGTTCCCATGGCGGCAACCGTACGAGCAGGGTCCGACGTTCCGGCGGGACCCACCTCACATCCCGATGTCGATGTCGGCGCCGTCGTCGGGTTCGTGCTCTTGGACGTCGACAGCCATCTCCTGCGCGCTGCTCCGTCGGACGGTGTTGCGGAACAGGTCGATCGCTTCGTCACGCGGTCGGCGGACTCGATCTCGGAGCGCAGCTGGCTCCGCAGGTTCGGCTCGCCCGGGGCGTTGGTCAGCAGCGTCGTGTCGAGCAGCGGGATCAGCGGCTGGGCGATCGACTCGGTGCTGCCGTCGGGCCGGCGGCCGAGGATGGCGTGCAGCACGGTCGCCGGATCGCTCGGAGCATCGGAGGGGTCGACCTCGACCATCTGACCGAGCCGGTTGAGCAGGGCCCGAGCCACCTCGATACCGACACGTGCTCGATCCGATTCGCCGACATCGCTGAGGGCCCGCTCGATCTGGCGGCTCAGATGCCAGGCGATCCGGTCCGGTGCCTCCGCCGCGTGGAGCGCCCGCTGGTCTGGGACGGCGTCGGCGAGGGCATGCAGGCGCGCCTTGTACGGCGAGTTCCACGAGGACTGGCTCCGGACTCTGCGCGTTCGCCGCGTGCTCTCCGCCGACGGCGGCGTCCTCTTCGACGTGGTGAGGGTGACGACGACCCTCGGGTCGAAGCGGCGATCGACGAGGTGGATACCGAGTACCTCGACCTACTGCTCGACCTGACCGGCGACACCTACATGGGAGCGTCGGTGATTGAGCTGGGCTGAGATCGGCACACGGCAGCGCGCGGGCAGTGCCGCTCCCTCTTGTGTCTTGCGTTATAATGCAAGACACATGAGGGCTCGCACCTCGCAAGCTGAACTCCAACGTGATGCCGTGCAGACGTTCATGGACGCTGCTGCCGCTCTCGGGCTCGAGGTTCGTCGCGATGATCGCCCCGACGTCGTGACCGTCGAGCTACCCGGCGGCTCGCGAGCTGCGGTCGAGGTCACCGCTGTATCCGTGTTGTCGGGTGTTCCCAAGTTCAAGGTCGGTCACCGCAACCCAGGCACGTTCCACGTGGTCGTCGCGGACCAGGTCCCGGCAGCGCTGCGACCGATCCTCAACGACGCCGGCATCGGTTGGCTCGACCGCCGAGGCCACCTTCGACTCGTCACCGACAGCCTTTTCATCGACACCGACATCGCCCCTGCCAGTCGATTCGACCCTGACCGATCGAACGCTCCAGCGATCTCCGGGCGATCAGGCCTCTGCGCAGCCATCGGGCTCCTCATGCAGCCCGACGATCCGATGACCATCACGGCGATCGCCCGTCGAGCCGGGCTCGACGTCAGTTCGGTGAGCCGGGCGATGTCTGCTCTGGGTGACGCACAGCTCGCTGAACGCGTCGGCCGCGGCAGGTACCGACCGCTGACACCGGAGCTGTTCTGGGCACTCGCCGATGTCTGGCCCCGGGCTCGCACATCCATCCGGTTGCCAGCCGCAGACCTGAACGATCCGCGTCTGGGAGCGAACATCGACGACCTGGACGACCCTGGCTGGGCGATGACGGGCGAACGTGGCGCTGTGGCCTGGGGTGCGCCGCTCGTGCTCACCGGCGACTACCCGACGCGGCTGTATGTCCCCGACGACGAGTCGGTCCGCCGCGCCAGGCTCATCGGTGGCACCGACGCGACGTCCAACACGGGCCAGCCATGGATCGAGCTCGCGGTCGATCCGGTCGGACTCTTGACCCACGACCGCTTTCCCGCGACGAAGGCTGGAGCGCCGCTCGCGCATCCAGTTGCCTGCGCACTCGACCTCGCCGCCACCTCCCGGGGCCGCGAAGCGCTCGACCAATGGGAACCGCCGGAAGGATTCGTTCGCGTCTGGTGACGTTGCACTGATCGACGCCGACGACGGTGCGGTCAGCCGACTGGTCCGAACCGCCACGACGCTGTTCGACACGCCCCGCTTCCAACCGGCAGCGCTGGTCGGCGGACTCGCCGTCACCATCCGGCTGGCCACCGTGCACCGTGCGACGAACGACGTCGACACCGTCTCCGAAGGTGCGGGGCCTCGAGACCTCGTGCTGCAGTACCTGGGAGACCGAGATGCGGGCCGAGGAGAACCGCATCGAAATCGACGGCGTGAAGGTCGATGTCATGGAGACCTGGCCGCTGCCAGACAACAGCGGCGATCTCCCCGACGACGATCTCGACCGGTTGTTCGTCGTCGGCCACCGATGGGCGTTGGACGGCGCAACTCCGGTGGCGATCGACGCGGTGTCGCCCGCCGGCAGCGTCGTCGAATCGGGCACCCTGATCGTTGCGACCGTGCCTGCTCTGGTCGCCTGCAAGCTGCATGCGATCGCCGACCGGAAGGGACCGTCGCTGTCCAAGCGTGAGAGCGACGCGCTCGACCTGGTCCGTCTCTCCGGCGACCTGGTTCGCTCCGACGAATCCGTTCAAGCACTCCGGTCAGCACCGTTCGACCTCGCCACGCTCGTGGCACAGGTCGAGCGCTGGTTCATGGATGACGCGCTGCGCACCGCACGTCTGGCGACCGCCGCTGCCGTCTCCCACGGTCAGCTCGACAGCAACGCCGTTTCGACGGTCGGTCGACTCCTCCTCGAGCAGTTGAGCGAGTAGACCGCGTCTCACGATTTGTCTCACGAAACCGGTGCAACTGCCCGGAACAGGGCGGTGGGACGGAGGACCTGAGACACGGTTCATGAGGGCACTCGCGTTCATCCTCGACCACCTCTGCGACTCCGACGTCGTCGATTCCACTGCGTTGAACACGTCACCGGCGCCGACGCGCAGCTCGTGTCCCGATGGTCCGCAGGAACGCCCCACGATCCCAGGACCAGAAACGCCTGGTGGAGCGTCGGGTCAGCTCGGAGGGCTCGCAGGCCTGATCGCCTCGGGGGCGAGGGAGTTGCCGAGGGCCACTCGACCGCATGACGACGGGGCCGGCTCCTTCGCGAAGCGAGCCTCGATCCACTCCAAGGCGTTCGGCGCCCACGCCAGCATCGTCAGGATGTGGCTCAGGTGGGGGTACTCGGTGTACTTGATCGACGTGTTGCCGGTCGTGCAGTACTGGCGGACCAGCGTGCGGACGTCGCCGGCGATCATGACGCCATCACCTGGGCCGATCCCCGGCCTGTCGCCCGGGGTTCCTTCGAGGACGCCGTTGGCCCCCTGCTCGATGAGGCCAGGGATCGAAGGGGTCGGAGCGGAACCGAGGTTCACCCTGTTGACCGCGTCGACGTAGGCAGGGATGGTGTTCGGGTCTGCGTACTCGGGTTTGACCAACTGCTCCCAGGTCATGCCGGGGTACTGGAGCAGGACGTTGATGATCGACGCCTTCTCGAACCTCCCCAAGATCTCACGTCCGTAGTCGTTGACGTACGGGTCGAGGTCGATGTCGAACGATCGTCCGATGCCGACGGTGGCCATCGCGGCGATGCCGGCCCAGACGACGCTGCCCGACACGTAGTTCAAGTTGTTGGCCGGCGAGACGAGGAGCCCGCCCTCGGCGAAGCCGACGAGTTGGCGGTTGACGTCGGGCGCGTACGTCGGAGCGAGCGCGGCAGCCCAGTTGGTCGCGATCGCTCCGCCGGAGTAGCCGACCAGACCGAACCGGGTCCTGCGGTCGAGTCCGGTGTCGGCCGAGCGAGTCGCAGCGCGGATCGAGTCGATCGTGTTGTAGCCGTACTCGGGTCCCGCCGCGAAGTTGGCGTCCTGACCTTGCGTGTCGGGGATCACCACGGTGTATCCCTTGTCGAGGAGCGGCCCGATGAGGAACGCCTCGACGTTGTTGATCAAGCCTCCGAGCGTGATGCCACCGGCCACGGAGCGCGACGGGCTGTCAGCCGGGTCCAGCGAGTCGTAGAACGACTGGTACGACACGGCCTTCGACGGGTCCGGCGTCTCCGGCTTCAGGATGGAGGTGACGTTCGCGGACGGGTTCCCCTGCACGTCGGTGCTCCGATACAGCAACTGGACCGCTGTCACTGGCGTCGGGAGGCCGAGGACGTGGTAGCTCAGCGTCCTCGACTTCAGGATCTCGCCGGGCCGGTAGGACGCCAGAGGCGTGGCCCCGTCATAGGAGTAGAAGGTCTCGGACCCCGGCGCTGCGGTGCAGGCTGACAGCAGGAGTGCGACGACAGCGGTCACCAGCGTCGCGGAGAGGAGACGTTTCTTCACGGGGCACCTCGGGTCCTCACGTCGACGTGTCGAGCGTCACCAGCGTAGGCATCGTCGCCGGCTCGACTCAAAGCCTCCGTTCCACGCCGTTCGGACCTCCTCCGATCCCCGCCGGGGCCCGGTCAGTGCGTGACGCGGCGCCGCAGGCAGAGCATCACGGCGCCCACGACCACCAGCAGCGCTCCGAGCGCCAGGAGCGGTTGTGGCGTTGCCCCGGTACGAGCCAGCGTGCCGGTCGGGTTGGTGGACTCCGTCGCCTCCGACGGCTTGGAGGTGATGGAACCCGGCTCCGGGATGGCCTCGAGTGCCCCCGCGGCGACCGCTCCGTTGTCCGCCGCCGTCGTCTCGGACTCGGCGGCGGACACCTGCGCCCGGTTCACGACCGGACCCGCGGGAGCGTCAGCGGCGACCGTCGTCGTGATGAGCAGCGTCGCCGTGCCGGACGGCTCCATCGTGGCACCGAGCGCGCACGACACCGTCTGCGAGGCGGGGTTCGTGCAGGTCCAACTCGCACCGTCGACGCCGGTCGCTCCGGCGAATGTCAGCCCGGTCGGCAGCGTGTCGACGACGACGACCCCCGTCGCTCGCGACGGGCCGTGGTTGGTCACGCCGAGGACCCAGGTCGCGGTCGCCGAGCGCTCCAGACGTCCC
>WPCJ01026614.1_pt1 | contig 11992 bp, 14 predicted proteins | sample 5399831 | NCBI WGS metagenome assembly WPCJ01 (sample SAMN12869470, study PRJNA574797) | sludge metagenome | isolation source: wastewater treatment of pH10 | place: China:Beijing | collected 2019-05-20 | reverse complement strand
GCATGCGGTCGATCTGCTCGTTGATGGAGGATTCCTTTTCGATATAGGTGTCCGTGCGCGGCACATAGGCCTCGGGCTGGTAGTAGTCGTAGTACGAGACGAAATACTCCACCGCATTGTTCGGGAAGAATTTCCTGAACTCCGCATAGAGCTGGGCTGCCAGCGTCTTGTTGGGTGCCAGGATCAGGGCAGGGCGCTGCGTCTCCTCGATCACCTTCGCCATGGTAAAGGTCTTGCCGGAACCGGTCACGCCAAGCAGGACCTGCGTGCGGTCGTCGTTGGCAATGCCCTCGACCAGATCTCTGATAGCCGTCGGCTGGTCGCCGGCGGGCTGGAAGTCGGATTCCATGCTTATCGGAATGCCGCCTTCAGATTTTTCCGGCCGGGCAGGGCGGTGCGGGGTCCAGATCTTGCCGTTCTTGTGCAGCGGATTGCCGCTTTCGATCAGGTCGGACAAGGCCTGTACCGTTGCGGTAACCGCGGACTTGGGCAGGGAAGCGGCATCTTCCAGCGAGATGTCGAGGCCCGCCACGGGGTTCAGACCCGCTGCAGCGCGATCTTTAGCGGAAGCCGCCCCACCCATCGAGGTGCCACGCGCAGTGCGCGTAGGCGAGGCGGAGCGCGGTGCGACTCTCTTCGCTGGTTTGCCAGAGGCTTTATCGGTACCCTTGCCTTGAGTTGCAGATAGTCGCTGCTGTTCGGCTTCCTGCGAAATCTGCTCCGCCCAATCCGCTATTGAGCCAGACAGAGGCGCTCCCGAAAAATCGCTCTGCGGTGCTTCGGCGAAGCCGCCGTCGCGCAGCGGTTCGCTGGCGTCATGAAAGTCGGTAAGCGGGCTGCGCCGCTGGGGCTGCACCGGTTTTGGGGAGGATTTGGACATAGGCCGAATATGGGTGGACTCGCCGCAAATGGAAAGGGGCAGCAGAACACAAGTCCGCTGCCCGGATGCTCTGCTGACAGCAGGTTGTCAGCAGTCTTCAACCAAAGCGCAATTTCATGAGCACGATGGCGCCCACGAAAAGAAGCGTGAGTATGTTGGCGATAATAACCGGCCAGGAGCCGATGAGAACGCCGTAGACGGCCCAAAGGGCGACACCTGCGGCTATGGCGCTCGTGGCTGCCAGCGAAATATCGTCCGCCTTGCGCTCGCGGGCAAGCTTGACGACCTGCGGAACCCAGCCGAGCGTCGTGATGAGCGCGGCACACGCGCCTATGGCTTCGATCCAGTAAAACAAGGTGAAGGCTCCGATAAGCGCCACTGCCGATATGGCAGATTTGCTTCTCGCTGGAAAGCTGGTTCAGCGGCTGGACCAACGAAACAAAATGTGTTCGCGGCATTTTTTTGCCAGCGCGCCGTGATCGGCTCGGGTTCTGCAATCGGGCATCGGTGTGGCTGTCATGCTTTATGTCTGGTGGGGTGCAACCGATTCCTTTTGAAGGCAAAGACCTGTCACAGAGGGACGATTGGCAAGACGCTGAATGGCCGGCGAAGGTGCCAATGTGTCAGAATTAAGCCGCTGATAATGTTTGGAAAAGTTATCTTTCGTGATTTGAAATCGGGATCGGGTCACATAGCTTCCGGGTGTCGCAGGGCAGTTCGCATGCCGGGTTGCCTGAGGAAAACCGCCAAAAACGGAGTATCCGACATGAAAAAGACACTCGCCACCGCCGGTGCCCTTCTCGCACTTCTCAGCACCGCCTACGCGGCAACGGTGCAGGGCACGATCCAGGCGGTCGATCCGGAAACCAAATCGATCACGCTCGATGACGGCAAGATCTATCAGTTGCCACCGGAAGCCGCGGTCGATCAGTTGTCTGTGGGCGCTAATGTCGTGGTGACCGTAGACGATACGACAGGGTTGGTGACGTCGATCGAATCTGCTTCGTAAGAAACCAGTTCAGACAACGAGTTTCAGCCGGTCCCCGCAGGGGCCGGCTTTTTCATTACCTGCCTGATGAGCTGTTGAATGTGGAAAGGAATTGCTGCCGTCACGGCCGTAGTCCGGTGACAGCGGGTGAAGCAGCTTGTGATACGCAGGCTGAGACATCGATACGCTCTTCTGGCAAATCGATTCCGGAAAATACGGCAATCACTTGATTTTGCGCAGGGTTTTCTTCGGGCTGTTGACGTGTCTCCATTGGATGGCTACGCCATGAAAGCGAAAAAATCCGGAGGTCAGGCATGGTGCAATATGTGAACGGCGCGCCGCAGGGGGAACTCACGCTGCGCACGTTGGCCATGCCCGCCGATGCCAATGCGGCCGGCGATATCTTCGGCGGCTGGGTGATGGCACAGATGGATCTTGCCTGCGGCATCAGAGCAGCCGAACGCGCGCGTGGCCGCGTGGTGACGGCGGCTGTGAAGGAAATGTCCTTCGCAAAGCCGGTCAAGATCGGCGATACGCTGTGCATCTATACTCGTATCGAGCGCGTTGGACGCAGTTCGATGACGTTGAAAGTAGAAGCATGGGCCCAGCGCTACCTGTCCGAACTCATGGAAATGGTCACGCATGCCGATTTCGTCATGGTGGCGCTGGACGACGAAGGCAAGCCGACCCGTGTTCCGGGCGAGTAACTTCGCTTCCACTCGTCATTTCACGGCTGCATCGAAACGCGCCCGGGCCTTGTTGATCCGCTCGGTGTTGGCACGGGCCCATTCGCTGAGCGCGGTTACGGGAACCAGAAGCTCGCGACCCAGATCCGTCAGCTCATAATCCACCCTCGGCGGTATGGTGGGAAAAACGGTGCGCGTGGCGAAGCCGTCGCGTTCCAGGCTGCGCAGGGTGGTCGTCAGCATCTTCTGCGAAATGCCGCCAATAGCATGCCTCAGCTCGCTGAAGCGCATCGGGCCTTTGCCGAGTGTCGTCACGACCAGCACCGTCCATTTGTCGCCGACACGTTGCAGGAGCGCGCTGATGGCGCGGCAATCCTCACTGCGGTGATCGTGCCTTGGTTTCAAAAAAGTGCCTCCTTGCGCTGATGCTCTAAGGTTACATAAATAGTGTCGGTTTCTTTTTTATACCACTCTCAACGGAGAATATGCATGCCGTCTTCCAAAGTCAGGCTCGCCGTCGTCATCGGCTCCATCCGGGAAAAGCGCTTTGCCGAAAAGCCTGCTCGCTGGATCGCCGATCTCATCAATCAGAGGGACGATGCAGAAGCTGAAATCGTCGACCTCAAGGATTATCCGATGGCATTGTTCGCGGAGGACGCGTCACCGCTGTGGGCGCCTTCGAAGGACGAGCATGCCCGCCGCTGGCAGGAAAAGCTGGAAGAGTTCGATGGCTATGTTTTCACGGCGGCCGAATACAACCATGCGCCGACTGGTGTGCTCAAGAACGCCTTCGACTATGCCGGGGCGCAGGTGTTTCGCAAGCCTGCCGGTTTCGTAGGCTATGGCGGCGTGGGTGGGGCGAGGGCGGTGGAGCACCTGCGGCAGATCGCAGTCGAGATGCAGATGGCTCCCGTCCGCGCGGCCGTCCATATCCTGCGCAACGATTTCGTCGCAATCCTGCAGGGACAGGACATTGCGGATCTGGCCCATCTGAAGGAAGGCGCGGATGCGCTTCTGGAGGATATGGTATGGTGGGCCAGGGCGTTGCGCGCCGCGCGCGTGACCGAAGCGCAAGTCAAGGCAGCCTGACGACATCGGCAGGAAAAAAGGGCCCCGGTTGTTTCCGGGGCCCTTTTCTTCATTTTCAGCTTGCAGCTGGCAGTTTGGTAGCAAGAACCTTGTCTATGCGGCGGCCATCCAGATCGACCACCTCGAAACGCCAGCCCTGTGCATCGACCGTTTCGCCCGTGGCCGGCAAATGATGCATATGCGACAGAACATATCCGGCAACGGTTTCGTAGTCGCGATTTTCCGGCAGATCGATACCGATCATGTCAGCCATTTCATCAGCCTGCATGTAGCCGGCCAGCAGCCATGAACCATCCTCACGCTGGAACGCGGTTTCGTCGGAATCGTCCTCATCCAGATCGGAGCGAAAGACGCCGGTGATTGCTTCCAGAATATCCGCTGGCGTCACCACGCCTTCAAAGTGGCCGTATTCGTCATGCACGAGCGCCATCGGCATGTCGGCTTCCTTGAGCTTTGCAAGCACATCGAGCGCGTCGGCCTGATCGTGGACGATTGGCGCCTGCTGCACATGCTTGCGCGCATCGAGCGGTTTGCCGGCGAGCAGAGTTGCGAGGATATCGCGTGTCTGCACCACGCCTATCATGTCGTCGACATTGCCGTCGGCGGCGGGCAGGCGCGAGTGCGGGCTTTCCATCAGAACCCGGCGAATCGTGGCCTCGTCAGACTGGACGTTAAGCCAGTCGACATCCGTGCGTGGGGTCATGACCGCGCGCACCGCCCGATCGCCCAACCGCATCACGCCGGCGATCATGCGCCGCTCGTCGGATTCGATGGTGCCCTGATGCTCGGCCTCGGCAACGATCATCTTGATTTCTTCATCGGTGACCTTCTCTTCGCTCTCGCCGCGCTGGCCAAGCAGCCACAGCACCGACCGTCCTGAAAGGTCCAGCAGCCATACCAGAGGAGCGCAAACCGTCGCCAGAACGGACATCGGCCCGGCGACCTTCGAAGCGATGCGCTCGGGATCGCGAAGCGCGATCTGCTTCGGCACGAGTTCGCCGATGATGAGCGAGGCATAGGTTATGAGTGCTACGACGATGCCGACCCCGAGCGGCTGCGCAACTCCGGCCGACATGCCGGAAGCAGCAAGAAGCTTGGAGAGACGGTCGCCCAGGGTAGCACCGGAGAAGGCACCCGAGAGCACGCCCACGAGCGTAATGCCGATCTGGACGGTCGACAGGAACTTGCCCGGGTTGGCGCCCAGTTCCAGCGCGCGCGCTGCGCCGCGGACATTTCGGTCGACCATCGTCTTGAGGCGCGCCGGACGAGACGAAACGATCGCCAGTTCCGACATAGCCAGCAGGCCGTTCACGCAGATGAGGACGACCACGATGGCGATTTCAGTGTATAGCATGAATGCTCATTAGCACCACGGAGCCCCTCTGGAAAAGAGAGCAAATCAGCCGCACTGATTGTTATGCGCATCAACGATGCGTTATCTGCAGGCCCGGTAGCCGTTTCTGCGGTTTTTTATGTCGAAGTGAAAATGATCGCGGTGATCGTAGTTGTAGCCGGGACCAAGAACCGTGGTGAAATACGAACAACCATCAGCGCGCACGGTGTTGAGCAGGCCGCGCTCGCGGAACGCGAACAGGCCGGGTTTGCGAACGTCGATGAGCTTGCCATTGTTCAACTCGATCGCCATCACGTCGAGCGCGTTGCCTTTGCCATGCTCGGACAGAACCCCTTCGCCGCGTATCTTGCGGCAGGAATAGCTGGAGCCCTGCCGTATCGACTTGACTCCCGAAAGATAGCGCCAGCGTGCGGCCGGTGTCAGTTCGTTTCGGGTCCAGCTGGCGAAGCTTGCGGCCATGGCACAGGTCAGCGTCGCTGCCGGTTTCATTTCCACGCCACCGATTGCCGTTACCTTCACGGGGTGATCAATGCCGCATTGGCCACCGTCATTGATGGGCGCGAGATCGGTGTAGGCCACGCGCAGCCGTTTCAATTCCTTGCGGCATTCCACCTCTTCCTGCGGAAGCTGTGTGGTCTGCGGCATGGGCCGGTCGAAACGAGGATAGGCTGCCGTCAGATAGGGGTTTGACGGTACCAGTGCCTGCATGCCGACCCCTGCCTGCACGGCAGACGTCTGTGTTCCAACGTCTACGGCAGGCTGAAGATCGAGGACGCTGCCGGTGTTGCAGGCCGACAAGCCGGTGATTGCGGCAAAGATGGCGATGCCGGTGGTGAGCCGGACAAGGCGCCGCAAAAAGGGGGCGCCGGGTGCTGCGCTGGGGGATTTCCCGGCCATGACGAACCAAACTCTGTTCCCTTGGAATGCAAAGCTTAGCTGCGAAGGGTAAAGGAAAGATCAGCAGCGGCGTTCATGCCTGTGGCGGCATTGGGGCGGGCTTACTGGCAAAAAACGGAACCGTTGCGGCGTGGGGCCAGATCGAGATGCAGATGCGTTTCATGATCGGGGTCGCTGCCGGGTCCGAGAACGGTCCTGAAAGGTCCGCACGCGGCCTTTCTGACATGGTCGAGAAACTGGCGCTGTTTTGCCCGGGGCGAAGGCTGGACTTCGATCCTGCTGCCATCTTTCATGGCGAACGCCTCTATATCAAGGGCATTGCCAAATGCGTGCTCGGACAGTTTTGAACCATTGTGGCGCGGGCGGCAGACATAGGCCGAAGCGTGACTAATGCCTGCAAGATCGGCGCCCGCAATGTCGCGTGCCGCAGGCTCGACAATGTCGGCGGTGAAACGCGCGACAGTCTCGGCGAGATCGCAATTGAGTTCGGCTTCGGGCGACAGTTCCACGTTCGTGGCCAATCTGGTGACGACAATGGGGTAGGGCAGAGCACAGCCAGCTTCCGGATCCCGCTCGGCAGGCTTTTCCCTGAAAACGACACCCATCGTGCGAAGCCTTGCCCGGCATGCCAGTTCATCCGCGGGCATCTCTTTTGCCGCAGTTGCAGCCGAACGCGGATCTGGTGGAAGCGAGGGCTTCTCATCAGGCGTTTTCTGCGACTGGTCAGGCGGTGCAGGCTTTGCCTCGGGTGTGGGTGCGCGGTCCGGTGGGGAGATTGTTTCCGGCGCATCGTCAGGCCGGTTTTGGGGGAGCGGTGTCTGCTGTTGTTCCGCCTGTTCTGGAACCGGTGCGTTCCGGGGAAGTTGGGGCGGCTTTTGTCTGGCTAAAGCAGGTGCTGCCATCAGGCATATGGCAGTCGTCAAGGAAAGCAGGCTGAAGCGGATATGGATCATCCAGCGACAACGATGAAAGGGCGGAGGCAGTTGCCGCAGGCATAATCACCTTCGGTAACTGATTGTCTCGGCGGGCCAGTCCGCTCCGTCGTGCATTCGCACGAAGATTCCGAAAAGGTGCGTACTTCATTGAAAGAAGGGTCTTTTCGAACGCATTACGTCAGCTCTGGCTGTCGTGCAGTCGGCGATTCCAGTCTTCAACCTTACGGCTGGCTATTCGTCTTTCGGCAAGCTCACACCACGAGGATGTGAGTTCCGGCAAGGAAGCGAGATCGCGCAGAGAATCGAGATCCATGGTCCGCGTGTAAAGAAGTTCGATGATGCGCTCCAGGGACCAGCAAGGCTGTGGCCGTTCCAGCAGAACGAGACTGTCGCCCGCGGCCGCATGGCCTTCCTCAAGAACCCGATAATACCATCCCGTCCGGCCGCTTTTCTGAACTCTCAGCGCCATGTCTGACCGATCGAAGCGCGCATTCAGCCGCCAGCAAGGCTGGCGTCCCTGGCTGACCTGAAGCAGGGCGGAGCCGAACCGGTATACATCTCCTATGCAGACATTCGCTTCCGACAGGCCAAGCGTCGTGATGTTCTCGCCGAACGCGGGAGCGTTGGCCACGATCCCGTCCTCGCTCCAGGCCGCATAGTGGTCGGCGGGATAGTGATGAACCGCCTTTTCCGGGCCGCCATGGTGGCGGGTGTCGCCTTGATTGTCGCCCTGCAATCCGGTGGCCGTTATGGCGATCTGGCCACAAACCGGCTTCTTGGCTATTCCGCTCGGTACCTGCCGGGGACCCAGCGGCGCCAGTTCGCCGATGAAGAGCGCTTCAACGACAGCAATGGCTGGCTCCTGTGCCAATGGGGTATTTCTCACTGAAAGCACTACTTTGTCCTTATCGAACGCCAGTTCGAAAAAGGCAGCAGGCAGACCAGATGTCGAACGGCTCCCGGGGTTTTCTTGCCGTGCGACAATCAAAGTTCTTTTCTGCTTGCTCCATGCCTGCTTCAAAGGCAGTGCGGTTTGGCGTCCATGTTTCCATGACGTCGAGCTTTGGCCGGTTCACGTGGGATTGACAGGGCCAGCAGTGCAATTGAAATGGCGCAATCTCTTCCGCTTCACTGGATTATCCCGTTGGCTTCGCTCCTGTCTCCCAAGGTTCTGCCCATCCTGATGCTGCTTGCCTCGAATGTCTTCATGACCTTCGCATGGTACGGACATCTGAAATTCAAAGGTGCAGCAATCTATACGGTTGTGCTGGTGAGCTGGGGAATTGCTTTCTTCGAATATTGGCTGGCAGTGCCGGCCAACCGGATCGGTGCGGAGGTTTATTCAACCGCAGAATTGAAGACGATTCAGGAAGTCATCACGCTTGGCGTATTCGCTGTGTTCTCGGTGGTTTATCTGAAGGAGGCTTTGACATGGAACCATCTTGCAGGGTTTGCGCTGATTGCCTGTGGCGCAGCGTTGATTTTTAGAGCCTGAGCATTAGCCGGGAAAACGCCCTCCATTTTTAGCACGTGAAAAACCTTCAGCACTTGCTATATTGTGACGAGAATCCAAAATTTGACGGTTCCGTCGGTTTCCTGACGGACCGTTTTCTTTTTGTCGAAAACCCGCGGAAAAGTGCGGACGGCAGGAAAGGTGAAGCTATGAACAAGGTGCCGATGACAGGCGGTGGTTTTGAGGCTCTCAAGGAGGAGCTGCGTTGGCGTCAGCAGGATGAACGGCCTCGCATCATCGAAGCGATTTCTGAGGCACGCGCACATGGTGACCTTTCAGAGAACGCCGAATATCATTCTGCCAAGGAAGCGCAGAGCCTTAACGAGGGTCGCATCGGCGAGCTCGAGGATCTGATCGCGCGTGCCGAAGTCATCGATATCAGCAAGCTGAGCGGCGACAAGATCAAGTTCGGAGCTACCGTGGTTCTGGTGGATGAGGACACCGAGGAAGAAAAGACTTATCAGATCGTCGGCGATCAGGAAGCGGATGTGAAGGCAGGTCGCATTTCCATTTCTTCTCCGATCGCACGTGCGCTGATCGGCAAGGCGGTTGGCGATGCGATCGAGGTCAATGCACCGGGTGGCGCGCGTGGTTATGAGATCGTCGAACTGCGCTGGGCGTGAGCCTGCTGCCGGATAGGAAATCCCAGGTCATGGGCAAAACGCTGGTCGATCTTGCGCTGATCCGCGTGGTCGTGCCCAATTTCAAGCAGCGCCTCTCCGGTGTTACGAGCACAATCATCCAGCTCGTGCCATTGCAGGCCCGGGAGATCGGTATCGCAACGCTGGGGCCGGGCCTGCCCGACCATCTCCCCAAGTTACGATGGTGGCAGGTGCCCGGGCTTCTGCGCCGACCGAAGAATGCGCCGGTTCGCGTGTGGCATGCGCGCCGCAATCCGGAAATGCTGGCCGGAGTGGTGCTGAGAGATATATTCCGCGCACCACTGAAGCTTGTCTTCACCTCAGCATCGCAGCGCCATCACAAGCGCTGGACGAAGTTCCTCATCCGCCGCATGGATGCGGTGATCGCGACCAGTCGCAAGACCGCTGCTTATCTGGAAGTTCCAAACACCGTGATCATGCACGGCATCGACATGGAACGCTTTCACCCACCCGCGGATCGCAGAGAGGCCACGAGTGGACTCGGTCTGGATCCGAAGCAGCTTTATGCTGGTTGCTTTGGCCGTGTGCGGCATCAGAAAGGTACCGACCTTTTCGTCGATGCCATGATCGGTTTGCTGCCGAAGTATCCCCAATGGTCGGCAATCATCGCCGGTCGTGCAACTGCTGAACATGCAGGGTTTGAGGCTGATTTGCGCGCGCGCGTGGATAAAGCCGGGCTTTCCGACCGAATCCTTTTTGTGGGAGAGCACAAGGACATCGAACGCTGGTATCGCGCTCTGTCGCTGTTCATCGCTCCGCAGCGCTGGGAAGGTTTTGGCCTCACGCCCCTGGAAGCCATGGCCAGCGGCGTGCCGGTGGTCGCCACCGACGTCGGCGCATTCACCGAACTGATGGAGGATGGCGTGACAGGAACGCTCATACCCCGCGACGATACCGATGCGATGATGGCGGCCGCGGCCCAATGGATGGGCGACGATGTCAGACGAAACGCTGCGGCAATCGAAAGCCGTGCGCATGTTGCATCGCGTTTCAGCATAGAACGGGAAGTGGGATCACTCGGTGGCGTCTATGAATCCGTTATACGTGACCTCTGAATTTTTGCGATATGTTGCGAAAGCAACGGCATATCCGGCATTTTGTTGATGCGGAATCTTCCATGACCACAGAAGCCAATATCCGTCCGACCGTCACCGCTGTCATTACCAGTTGTCGACGGTTCGATCTTCTTGAAAGGACGCTTCGGAGTTTTCTCGAGCACAACGACTATCCGCTTGAGGAACTGATAATCATCGAAGATTCGAATGATCGCGGCATCTATGAGGTGCAGCCCTTATTGGCCGGGCTTTCTCATCGCATCATTTTCAATGACGGGAATCTCGGGCAGATCGCGTCCATCGACAAAGCCTATGCGGACATCACATCGGATTACATCTTCCACATGGAAGATGACTGGCTGTTCACGCGCAGAGGTTTTATCGCCCGGGCCGTTGAGATACTCGAACAGGAGCCGCAGGCGATCATGGTGACGGTGCGCGACGATGCCGACATGCCTCGCTATGTCCGCAGCCTGAAGACAAGAAAAACCGCCACGGCAAATTATAAGCTTGCCTTTCCGGCTTTGCATTTTCTTTGGCATACTTTCACGTTCAATCCCGGCTTGCATCGGACCAGCGATTACCGGGCGATCACCGGCGGATACAGGGCGCTTGGAGACGAGGCATCCATCAGCCGACACCACAAAGCCAGCAATCGCGACATGGCATGGCTGATCGGCGGTGGCGTGCGCCATACAGGGGACGAACGCTCCAACTACGGGAGTGGGTGGGGCTACAGGAAGTCTGTATCCGGCAATGGCATACTTCGTCTGTTCAGGCGGCAGAATCTGCATAAATGGCGAGAATCTCTCAAGCGGAGATTCTGGCACACGCTTCGTCTGATGGGGATCGATACCGAGCCGTTGCAACGAAGGAAAAACCGCTGATCATGCAGTTCCTCACAACCTATGTGGTCAATCTTGACGGCAGCGCTGATCGTCTCGAGGCCATATCCGCAAGGCTTGATGCTTTTGATGTCGATTTCGAGCGTGTTCCGGCGTTCGATGGGCGCAAACTTGATCTGTCCACACTCGATGAATATGACGCTGCCCGTGCTCAGCGTTACATGGGACGTGATCTTGTTGGTGGGGAAATTGGTTGCTACCGTAGTCATCTTGCCGTCGCTTCACGCTTCCTGAATTCGAACGCGCGCTACGCTTTGGTGCTGGAAGACGATGCTTTTCCATTGTGCAATCCGGTAAAGCTACTCACGCAGGCGCTTCCCGATCTGGATTCGCTTGATCCTGACTGGATTCTTATCAATATCGGCAACAACAAGCAGAAAATTACCACTTCTGTAAAAACCTACCGAGTGGACGGGCATGAGTGCGACCTTGTCGCAGCCCATTACTTTCCCATGACCACCAGCGCTATCGTATGGTCAAGAAAAGGGGCGGCCAGTTTCGTCGATGGTCATGGAAAGATTTTCGCGCCTGTCGACAATTTCTTCCGCCACTGGCTGACCCGGGAAGGGCATGGATACTCATTTTGGCCTGCGCCCGTCACGACAACCGATGCAGCCAGTCAAATTCTTGCCGAATCCGGCCAGGCGCGAAAAAAGAACCAGCGCAAATGGTATTATGGATTTTCCAAACAGAAGAGGTTGCTTGAGGACAAGATTATCGCAATGAAACGGCGGAAAAAATTTCGTTACCAGATCGCGAAATTACCTATTTTGGAGTAGGTTCAATTTTAAAGTTTTTCTGGTATTTATTTTTCGTTAGAAGGGTTTCGGTATTTATCCAATCCTCACCGGCACCTCGTCTTTCACTTTGCGGATGGTAAGTGCCGTGCGTACGGTGTCTACGTTGGGTGAAGAGGTCAAATCTTCAATTACGAAGGTCTGGAAAGTACCGATGTCGCTGGTAACGCAGTGGAGCAGAAAGTCGGATTCGCCTGATACCATCCACGCCTCGCGCACGATCGGCCAGTT
>WPCJ01023513.1_pt1 | contig 11999 bp, 12 predicted proteins | sample 5399831 | NCBI WGS metagenome assembly WPCJ01 (sample SAMN12869470, study PRJNA574797) | sludge metagenome | isolation source: wastewater treatment of pH10 | place: China:Beijing | collected 2019-05-20 | reverse complement strand
TTGATATAACCCCGTAAACTATCGATGCTACTAGAAAATTGAGATTAACTCTTCCAAACTGCCAATTCGTCCTATCTATCGCTATTCTAACCTTTTTTAACTTTGCTATCAGCATTCTGATTATTTGACCAATGATAGTATAATCAATCTCTTGTTCCGATAATAACCGTTCTACTTTCGCTATTCTTGCTCTAATCTTACCCCCTGAGCTAACTTGCTTTGCCAACTCTTTTATTGTCACAGTCCTTGCACTGCCCTGGGCTCATGATAAGCTCTTAGATTTAAGACTTGCAATTAAGTTTTGTATTGAGCTATTAGATAAAAATGCTGAAAAATCAGCTCTTTGAGTTGCAAGCAAGCTTATACCCTCAGCTACTATATCTCTTATTTTAAAGTTATTGCTATAATCTTTTAATCTATACTCCACCTTTATTAGCTCACGCGAATTAGGAGACGAAATATTCATAGACACTTGGTACTGGCCATTACCTAAAGAATTCGAAGCATAAATACGGTAAGTTTGTTTATTGTATTCTTCATACTTAGGAACATATATTGAAACTAGATAATTTTTATATGCATCTAAATATTCTCGCTGCTCTGATTCCAATAATTTTTCCCAGTGCCTTCCAATAGCAAACTTTGCCATCCATTCATAATCCATTACTTGTAAAAATAAAGCTATTAGGTTGATTCTTTCTGATGCCTTATCTGAGCTTTGAAGAATATCTAAAACTTTTTTAGCATTGCTATCAACAAAGTCAGAAGCCCTTTTACTACCATCATCTGCATTTGCAATAACGCCGGCAGCAGAAACTAAACTGAAAATTGCTATTAATATCAAATACTTAATAGGTCTCATGATTTACCTCTTACTTTTTTGAAAATATAAACTTCTATAAGCGGCATACTCATCCATAGAGGATCGTTCTAAGTAATCCGTTACGTCTAAGAAATAAGTTCTTTTATCGGTTATGACCGCACCAGTTTTAATATAAGTAGTCTCGGAATGCCCCACATAATTAAATGGATCAGAAAAAGCATCCACTGCAATGCCAAAAGCATCTCTAACACTTGAGCTGCCGATTATTGGAAGGACTAAGTATGGTCCAACCTTAGCCCCATAAACTCCTAAAGTATCACTAAAACCCGTTTTAATATATTTTAAGCCGGCTTCATCGGCAACGTCATTAATTCCGCCTATACCTAAAAATGAATTAATCATAAACCTTGAAATAGCAGTAGTGCTCTTTTTAGGATCTAGTTGTAATATTCCGTTAAAGAAGTTTACAAGCTCGGTGAGATTTTGCAAAAAGTTATGTATTCGATCTCTTCCGAACTCCGGTACAACTGTTTTATAAATACGAGCTACCGGTTTTAATATCACTATATCAACGCTCTTATTCAACTTAAATATTGCCCGATTAAATTTTTCATAAGGATCATAATTTATCGCGTTATGCGTTTCATTAATATAAATATCTTCTTCATTATCATCTATTTCAGATTCTAAAGATGCAAAAGCATTAATAGAAGATGAAATAAATAGTATAAAAATCAGATTAAAAAGTTTTTTCATAATTAATAAATTATTTTTTATGCCACATAAATTTAGCTTAAAAGATAAAAGTAAATAAACTGTTAATTTTTGGTTACTTACCAAAAAAAATAATTTTACCCGGCTCTTTATTCGAAAACACTACATTCTCCTCTTTTAGAACCTTCCAATTATATTTATTAGCATTGCTTTTAACATAATCTAATGAAAAATAAAACTGCTCTACTTGAAGTTTAAATTCTACCTCTTTTACATTAGTAGTTTTAAAGGTGACCCCAAGCAATCCATTTTCTGTTATAACCGAATAGGTATTTTGAAAGAAGAAATCTAGGTTAGAATTATAAGTTATGAAGTCAGAAGCGGTTACTATATCAAATTTAAGTTCAGCTCCTTGCATATGGTTCAAGTATAATTCATAGTCATTTTGTTCCACATTATTATAAACTTTCATTCCATCTTGGATTAAAGCGAGGGAATTCTCTACCATAAAAGGGGAGATTTCCACTCCGACAATTATATTTGCAACTTTTTGAGCTCGACAAAATTTCCCAATAACACCGGTACCACAACCTAAATCTAAAATATTGTTTGCAAATGGCTTATTCCTTTCCATTAATAGTTGTAACATCATTGAAAAAAGTGCTTGCTGCGGTGCGATATCTTGTTGCTGTATAACAATCTTATCATGAGTTCTTGCTATTCCGTCAAAAGTTGCTTTGATTATATTTTTCGGTATATGATTTATTTTATCTACCTGGTTGTTAATTATATTTAAACAATATTTAGCTTCATCAACATATTTTTGATTACTGGACTTCATATACTCTTCTAAAAAAAACTTGGCTTTTTGATATTTAAAGTTTTCTTGATAACAGCGTCCTATATAGAAATCAGATGTTACATAACTTGGGTTAAAGAATTTGGCTAACTTAAACCGTAGAATTGCATCTGATTTATTGCCATTTAAATAATGATAGACCCCCAAATCGAAATTAGTTTGAGCTAAGTTCTTGGTTTTACTGATTACATCATGGAAATGAAGCTTCAATGAATCGCCTATATGTTTAGGTAATTCTTTGAAGTTAATTTGGCTATATGCTTTTTTAAGTGGTTCTAACTTTGCACTTAATGCGTTTAAAATTTTCATTTTTTATCCTTGTTGAGATTTTTGCTCAGAGATTTTGTTATCAATGTTCCTGAAGATAGTTAAGGCCTGTGCAATCATCGAGCCGGCATCATTAGTATTAGCCGGAACTATAATAGCATTGGATTGCTTAGCAAGTAAGCTAAATGCCGTGATATACTGCTCTGCTACTCTTAAAGCTACAGCTTCTTTACCACCGTTTTCTTTGATAGCTTTTGCAACTTTTTCAATACCCTGAGCGGTCGCCGCAGCAACCGTTAATATCGCCTGCCCCTCACCGTTAGCGCGGTTAATCTGATCTGTTGTTGCAGCTTCTGAAGCTAAAACGACTTCTTGCTTAGTACCCTCTGCTAAATTGATCTTAGCTTGCTTTTTACCCTCTGATTCTAAAATATCCGCTCTCTTTTGTCTTTCTGCAGCCACTTGCATTTCCATAGCTTTCACAACATTTGCAGGAGGTTTTATATCCTTTATTTCATAGCGCATGCATTGAATACCCCATGTAACAGCTGCTTCATTAATCGCATTCACTATTTGTAAATTTAAGGTTTCACGTTCCTCAAAAGTTTTATCCATATGAATTTTTCCAATTGCAGATCGCATAGAAGTCTGGGCTAATTGAACAACAGCATAATAAGGATTTTCAACTCCATAGGAAGCATCTACAGGATTTACAATTTTTAAGTAAATTACACCGTCTAGAAGAAGGGTAACGTTATCCTGTGTAATTGCTGCTTGCTCATGAACATCCACGGCACGCTCTTTTAGAGAGTGCTTATATGCAACTCTATCAATAAATGGAATTATTAAAGTTAAGCCGGGGTCTAAAGTCTTATGAAATTTGCCTAAGCGCTCTATAATCCAGGCTTGCTGCTGAGGAACAATCTTAACACCCATAATTACAATACCAACCAATAAAGCTAGACCTACCAATATCTCCAGGCTCATTACCACCACCATAAAACTTATATAAATATCTTTATCTAATACCAAATATTATAAATAATCAACCATTAGATTCTTGATAAATAACAATAAAAACCATTTTGTAATTCTTATGCATGCACCTAACAAATAGAAGATGAACTGAATAACTTGCCTGTTAAATTTACTAAATCTCTATCTGAATTTATTTCAAATCTCAAACTAAGCTTAGGTTGCATAATTTATTGGTTACTATTCTTTAGGAGCTTTATTAGATCTTAAGTTGAAGTACGCTATATAAAAGTTAGCAGGCACAATGACTGTACAACCAATAAGAGTTGTTATTACAGGTACTTCTGCAAAAAGCAAGTAGCCTATTGAAGCAGAGAAAACTAACTCTAGATAGCGATATGGTGATAAACTGGAAGCTTCAATCAATTTAAATGCTTTTAAGATGAAATAAAGAATTAGATTACTACCTACCCCAAGCAAAGCTAAGAATAAAAGCTCTCTTGTTGTAGGCTCTACCCAAACTTTATAGGCTGGATATATGCCAAGTAAGGTAGTAACCAATGCAGAATAAAACAACATTCCAATCATGGTTTCCTGTACGACAAATTTTTTGTTTATGATATCAAGTGTAGCAAACATTAGGGCTGCAAGAACAAGAACCAAGCTATATGGATTAAATGATATACCATGTGGGCTTAGAATTATGTAAACTCCGACAAACCCGAGCATAGTAGCTGCCCATAGTTCAAAGCTTACTTTTTCCTTTAAGAATATAGATGCAAGCACTAACACGAACATTGGGATAGTAAAGCCCATAATCGTTACAATTGTGATTGGCACTAAGTTAATTCCCCATACCCACATATTAATGGCAAAGAATAAAAGTGCTCCTCTTATTATATGAACGGAGATTCTTGAGGTTTTAAGCGAAGATTTTCCATAATATAATATGAGCGGGATTAAGCTTAGCATACCGAATAGGAATCTAAAGAAAGTTACTTCTGCAACAGGCAATCTACTACCTAAATATTTTGTAATTACATCATTGAAAACACTGGCTATTACGTTCATTACAAACCATAAAACCCCCATTAAATAGACCATGTTTATTTGTTTGTTTTCAGTTTTAGAATTTAAGCCTATCATCTTTATATTCATATTATATAAATATTTGAGAAACGATATTATACTCACAAAAATATCGAAAATCTACTGGTTTTTCTTCGGTAATAACGCATAATAAATTTTATAGATTTTATGGTAATTTGGTGTATACTATAAAACAATATGCTGTATTTTTATACAGTGCTTTTAATAATTTTATCCTCAGAAAGGGGGTTACTACATTGGTACAGGTATTAGTACGCTTCAATAACGTTGATATGGCTCTAAAAACTTTAAAGAAGAAGATGCAAAGAGAAGGCGTCTTTAAAGTTATGAAAATGGGTCGTTTCTATGAAAAACCTTCTGAAGTTCGAGTTCGTAAAGGACAAGAAGCTTTTAGAAGAAGAAGAAAACTAGACAGAAAAAGAAGTTATGATTGATAATTTCTTATGCTATTTCCCATAAGTAATTGAATATTTTTAAATAGTTTTGGGATTTTGTATTATAATTTTGTACTGAAAAAGGGGCATTTTCGCCTCTTTTTTTATAATATGCATATTGAGCTGCTTTCAATTAGCCTTAAGAGATTGTTGCAAATTAAAGAATATGGTTATTGAAAACTGATATTGCAAAACCAACAAATGATATGAAGAAGGGGCCCCCTACGTCCGAATAGCGTTTTCTCAAGATAAATCGTCTTCGGCACGATTAATCCGTAAATTGATACCCCTCCTCCTTTGGAGCTTCTATTATTTTTTTTACTTCTTCAAAGTCGCTAAATCTATATTTTATATCACCGATAATTTGGTAATCTTCATGTCCTTTGCCGGCAATTATTAAACTATCACCTTTATTTAAATTATAAATCATATGCTTAATTGCATTTCTCCTCCCTTCTATCTCAAGCGCTCCACTCGCTCCACTTAAGATATCTTCTCTAATCTTTTTTGCATCTTCGCTTCTTGGATTATCGTCAGTTATCACTACCACATCTGCAAGCCGAGTAGCAATTTCTCCCATAATTGGTCGCTTAAATTGATCTCTATTACCACCACAACCAAATATTACACAAAGTTTTCCACTAGTGAACTTCCTTGCGGAAATCAACACTTTTTCCAGGGCATCAGGTTTATGGGCATAATCTATAAAGATTTGCGCCCCGTTATACTCCCCTACCCTCTCAAGCCTGCCGACAGCAGGGAGTAAATGTGAGATTATGGAAATTGCTTGTTTTATACTTATATCACTCGCAACAATTAATCCGAGCGCACACGCTAAATTATATTTTTGAAATTCTGCATTAAACGTAAATTTAGATTCAAATTTTTCACCGAATACATTGAGATTTAAATTATCATTATTTTGGAAGAAATTAATATCAGCATTTTTAGAACCATAGGAAATAACTTTTATTGCTCTTTTTGCACAAGTTAAACTAAGTTGCTCAAATTCTTGAATATCTTTATTTAATACTGCATATGAATTTGCAGGCAATAGCTCCTTGAAAAACCTAAGCTTCGCTTTAAAATATGATTCTAAATTTTTATGATAATCCAAATGATCTTGAGTGAAATTCGTAAAGCCCCCTGCCTTGAAATTAACGCCTTCTAAGCGGTATTGATCCAACCCATGGCTTGAAACTTCAATAGCAACATTAGTAATATTCTCTTTCCATAGGTCTTTCAGAATAGAATGTAACTTTACCGGATCAGGTGAAGTCATCGACTCTAAGGAATCAAATTCAAATTCATTAGATATTACTCCTAAAGTGCCAATGCTAGCGGCTTTCATACCAACATGCTCAACCATTTGCCTATAAAATCCGACAGTGGAAGTCTTCCCACTTGTCCCAGTAACGCCTACAATATTTGCCGGCTGCTTCATATAAAATTTAGCAGCAAGGATTGCTAACTCTTTCCTAGGATTCTCTACAAAATGGTATCTTACGCCTTCTTTTTGAATAATATTTGAGGAAGTTGCTACTACTATTTGAGTAGCCCCCTTTTCTATTGCTTCATCAATAAAATCTTCCCCATTAAATTTCTCTCCATTTATTGCAAAATAGATATTATTATGACTAATAGTTCTTGAATCAAAAGATATACCACTTAATTGAGTTAGATCTATCACTTTTCATCCCCTACTTTAAGAGCAGCAATAAATGCAGATTGCGGAATATCAACTTTACCGATTGATCTCATCCGCTTTTTACCTTCTTTCTGCTTATCTAATAATTTCCGCTTCCTTGAAATATCGCCACCATAACATTTTGCCGTCACATCTTTTCTAAGTGCGCTTATTGTTTCGCGGGCAATGATTTTTCCCCCTATTGCAGCTTGAATAGGAATCACAAACATATGCTTAGGTATCAAATCTTTAAGCCTTAAACACATTTCCCTTCCTCTTTGCTCGGCACGCGACTTATGAACTATAATTGAAAGAGCATCAACCGGCTCCGCATTCACTAAAATAGTTAACCTGACCAATTCACTTCTGATATAGCAATCAAATTGCCAGTCAAAACTTGCATATCCTTTTGAACAAGATTTTAACCTATCATAAAAATCATAAACTACCTCATTAAGCGGAAGTCTGTAGATCAACATTACCCTGCTGCCGATATAGGTTAAATCTATCTGCTCTCCCCTTTTTTCCGTACATAAGCTTAGCACTGAACCAAGATACTCATCCGGCACCATAATAGTCGCTTTTATCCAAGGTTCTTCCATAAATTCAATTTTAGTAGGATCCGGCATATCCGAAGGATTATGTAGCTCCATAACCTCTCCATTTCTCAAGTGAATTTTATAAATTACGCTTGGAGCAGTCGTAATAAGATCAAGGTTATATTCACGTTCTAACCTTTCTTGGATAACTTCTAAATGCAATAATCCTAAAAACCCGCATCTAAACCCAAAACCAAGGGCTGTTGAAGTTTCTGGTTCGAACTCAAAACTCGCATCATTGAGCCTCAATTTACCTAAGCTATCTTTTAATACATTAAAGTCACTAGCATCAGTTGGGTAAAGCCCGCAAAACACTACTGATTGGGTTGGTTTAAAACCTGGTAATGCTTTATCACAAGGATTTTTATCATCCGTTATAGTGTCACCAACCTTACAATCTGCAACCTGTCTTATTGATGCAGTAATGAACCCAACCTCACCTGCAGTTAACTCATCGACCATAAGTTTTTTCGGTGTGAATATGCCTACACTATCAACATTATAAGTTGCGTTATTAGACATCATCTTGATCTTCATTCCCTTTCGAATGCTTCCATTAATAATCCTGAGCAGAATCACCACTCCAAGATAAGCATCATACCAACTATCAACCAATAAAGCTTTTAACGGGCATTCTACATCTCCCTGCGGTGCCGGCAGTTTCTCGACAATTGCTTCTAATACCTCATCAATCCCAATCCCGGTTTTAGCAGAGATTAATACCGTTGATGATGTATCAAGCCCTATCACTTCAGTAATCTGCTCTTTAATTCTTTCCGGTTCCGCAGCAGGTAAATCAATTTTGTTTAATACCGGAATGATTTCATGGTTATTATCAATTGCCTGATAAACATTTGCCAGTGTTTGTGCCTCTACCCCTTGGCTGGCATCTACTACTAAAATCGATCCCTCGCAAGCGGCGAGAGACCTACTAACCTCATAAGCAAAGTCAACGTGACCTGGAGTATCAATTAAATTTAATATATATATTTTTCCGTCCTTAGCTTTATAACTCAATCGCACAGTCTGAGCTTTAATCGTGATTCCACGCTCTTGCTCGATATCCATTGAGTCGAGCACTTGTTTGGTCATCTCTCTTTTTTCTAATCCGCCGCAGGTCTCAATTAACCTATCTGCAAGAGTAGATTTCCCGTGATCAATATGCGCAACAATTGAAAAATTTCTTATTAATGAAAGATCTGTAGCCATTTTTTAAAAAATACCAATATATATGGTCTGCATGATACATCCATTCAATCCAAGCCTCAAGCTAAAAAATTAAGGGCGTCGAAGATCTAGCAATGTTCGTATAGACGGTAATGGCGGTGATGAAGTACGCCCAACCCATGTTGAATAGTCATTTTTGGGATCTCTTACTGGAGTAGACTCAGGTGTATAGCAAGCATGTTTCACTTGTGGTCTATTTTGTGCTTGTTGTGTAAAAAAACCTCTGTATTCATCATTTATGGCTTTTAACTTTGCATTATCTTCTTGTAATTTTTCTTGCATTTCTTTCAAGTATTCAATCTCCTTATCCTTTTGAGCAATTATCTCTATATAATTCTTCCTTTCAATTTCACTATTAGTATTTGCTTTAGAATTAACGCCAGTTTTGGGTCTTTTTCTTATTCTTTTACAAATTGGTTTAGACGGGGGATCTTTATCATTCTTACGTTTTTTATATATTTTATCTAAGAAATCCATTTGATCACCAGTTAATGTGTTAGAGTATATATTTATATTACCCACTAGTTTCGCCGAATCTTCGCCAGAAAGTTCATTATTTGTTTCGTCTTTCATAAATTTCCCCCTATAATTTCTAAAAATTATCACAGATATATATTCTAAAAATTGTTAGTGTAAACTACTTTATTAGTTTGCTATATTACGGCTTAATATATTGCTCACTTAAGCAGCTGAGAAACAATGATACACCTCTCAATTCCTGCAAGGTCATTAGCAATTTTATCTACATAATAACCTTTAGCTTTGAATATTCCTGCAATCTTAGCTGCTTGCCCAATACCCATTTCAAAAAAGGCTTTGCCATTTAAAGCAAGATAATTCTTCATCTCATCGGCAATTGTTTCATAATGTTTATACCCATCGGCAAAATCAGTTAATGCAACCTCAGGTTCAAAATCTTTGACTTCCTTAGATAGTTCCTTGAGCTCTTTCAAAGATATATATGGAGGATTGCACACAATAATTTGATATTCCTTCTTTGGAACAATATCAAACCAATCACCCTTTAAAAATGTAATCCGATCAGCAACCTCATTTGCTTTTGCATTTTGCTTAGCAACCTTCAATGCTGCCTCGGAGATATCAACCGCATCAACTTTAGAATTTATAAATATAGCAGCAAGGGTCACACCTAAGCATCCACTTCCTGTTCCTAAATCCAAGATATTTAACTTTTCTTTAGGCTTAGGAAAGAACTTTAGCACTTGTTCTATTATAGTTTCCGTGTCATTACGTGGAGTAAGAACTGAAGAATTTACCATAAATTTATAATCCCAAAATTCCTTCTCTTTTAATATTTGAGATATCGGCTCATGGTTCATCCTTCTCTGAACTAATTCAAAAAACCTAGTTTTAAGTTCGTCATTAACTTCCTTATCAAGCATATTAATGATCTCTTCCCTACGGTTATGACTAATCAGTGAGGCAAGCAATAGCTCCGCTTCTAAAGCAAACATCTGAAATCCACCATCCCGTAAAGTTATTTTAGCTTCTTTTAATATATCGATTACTTTGTATTTCACTTTTTATTATCTCTTTTTCTGTTATAATATAATCCAATCGTTGGTCATGCTCTTCACTAGGAATCTGCTCGACTTCCTGAAAGGAGTAGCATAGCGCCACTCTTAAGGCGTCAGGAAGTTGACCGAAAGTTCTATCGTAATACCCTCCTCCATATCCAAGCCTATAGCCTTCTCTATCAAAGCCCAGAAGCGGGGTAATAACTAAATCAGGAACAATCATTTCCTTCCCTATTTTAGGTTCATAAATCCCAAATTTATTTTTTTCCAGCTTATCTCCCGGGCTCCAGCTTATAAATAATAAAGAAGAGTTTTTCTTAACCACTCTAGGTAAAGATAACTTATATCCATAACTAATAGCCTGCAATAAAATCGGCAATATATTGATTTCATCTTGTATAGGGTAGAAGCCTGCAATATTACTTACTTTCAATGTTTCCAGCAACTTAAAAAAATTATTATTTAAGGCCCCAAAATGGCTGTAATCAACGCTTGGATTATTATCTTTTCTTAGGCGCTTAAGCTTTAAACGTAATTTATTTTTCATAGCAGGTTAATTAGTATTTAATATTTTTATTTATATGCTAACATAGATAATCAAGTTAAACGTTTATATTGTTTGTCGCTTAGAAATGAGAGTACTTTTAATTGAAGATGACCATGATACCGCCAAAATAATTGAGCTTGCCTTAGCAGCTGAAGGTATTGTGTGTGATATTACAGATTTGGGTGATGATGGCAAAGATGCCAGCAAATATAATGAGTATGATTTAGTAATATTAGATCTCATGTTACCTGATATGAGTGGTTACGATGTACTTAAAAGTATAAGGGATTATAACCTAAATGTCCCGGTTTTAATTTTATCAGGTTTGGATGATTCTGAAGAAAAAATAAAAGGCTTAGTGTTCGGCGCAGACGATTATCTAACTAAACCATTTGATAAAAGAGAGTTGATAGCAAGGTTAAAAGCCATTATAAGAAGGTCCAAAGGCCATTCCAAGTCCATCATTAAAGTAGCAAATCTCATTATTAATATAAACACTCACTCAACGACCATTGATAATAAACCAGTCCATTTAACAAGCAAAGAGCAAAGTGTTTTAGAATTGATGGCACTAAAAAAAGGTAGTGTAATTTCTAAGGAAAATTTTTTAAGTCACTTATATAATGGTATGGATGAGCCTGAACTAAAAATCATAGATGTTTTTGTATGTAAAATGCGCAAAAAATTATATGATACATCAGGCGGTATAAATTACATAGAAACTATCTGGGGGCGCGGATATGCATTAAAAGACCCAGATGAAATACCTGAAAGCCAAAGAGTTATTGAAGATGAACGCCTGGTGAGTGTAGTTTAGCTCTCAGCTGGTTATAAGTATTATAGTTTAATTTTTAGCCTAGTAATAACGTGTTCATAATTTTAAACTACTCTGCTCTTATGTAATATTCGGACTAACTTTAAAATGTCTCAGCCTTTAAGGGGCGATTGATTAACCGTTGAATTTCATCTGATAAGTTCTTATTTTCGTAAAGAATTCTATATACTGCTTCAAAAATGGGCAAGTTTAAATTTAATTTTTTAGCGAGCTGATAAACTGATAAAGTTGTGAAATAGCCTTCGTAAGTTATTCCTTCTGATATTATATTTTGAATAGGCTTATTGCATAGCTCTAGCTTAGGCGTTAATTGTAGTGTTACTTTTCCAGTCGATTCACATTCCGTAAGAGGTCTAATATCTTTGCCCATTGCAAGCATATATC
>WPCJ01315324.1_pt1 | contig 12001 bp, 10 predicted proteins | sample 5399831 | NCBI WGS metagenome assembly WPCJ01 (sample SAMN12869470, study PRJNA574797) | sludge metagenome | isolation source: wastewater treatment of pH10 | place: China:Beijing | collected 2019-05-20 | reverse complement strand
GGATGAGCGGGTTTCGGGCGCCGGCGAGCAGCGCAGCGGCGGCGGTGATGTCATCGCTCGCCGGAACGCTCGTGGACGGCGCCCTGTAGCGCGCCGGATCGGGAAATTCGGGCATGGCCTCCAGGCGTCGCTCCTGCATGGAGACGTCGAGGCAGACATAGGTCGGCGCCATGGGGGTCGCGCGCGTCAGGTTGACGGCGCGCAGCAGGGATTCGAGCGTCGCCGGCACAGAAACGGGCTGGTCGTCCCATTTGATATAAGGCCTGATCAGCGCCGCCTGGTCCTTGGCGGTGTGCAGCCAGTCGATCCAGGGGCGCCGCTCGGCGGCGTCGAAAGGCCCCGTCGCGCCGAGGATGAGCATGGGAACGCGATCGCACCACGCATTGTAGATCGCCATCGCTCCATGCATGAGCCCGACATTGCTGTGAAGGATCACGCCCATCGGATGGCCGGCCACCTTCGCATAGCCATGGGCTACGGCGACGGCATGCTCCTCGTGCAAGCACAGCAGCATCTGCGGCTGCTCGTTGCCGAGATGGTTGACGAGGCTGTCATGCAATCCGCGGAAGCTCGAACCCGGATTCAGGGCGAGATACGGTATGTCGAGCTTACGAAGCATGGCGGCGACGGCGTCACTGCCCCAGATCCCGTTATCGTGGGATGCTACCGGCACATCGATGCCGTCCAACGGAATGCTCATCAGGTTTTCCTCGGTTGTTCTTCTCATTGCTCAGGCGCCGACATCCGCACTTCTCGCACAGGATGTCGGCGGCCAGAACGGTTGATGATTGTCTGGCAGCAAGCTCCGGCGCTTTGGGCGGGAGCCGGTTGAGCGCGCGGCGCCCGCCCGGCATCGCACCAGGGCCGGATCCCGCAGGCCGCTCAGGCGCGGCCCTGTTTCAGGCTGACGTGAACGTTCTTCTCCTGCGTGAACGCCAGGAGTTCGCCCAGACACTCCTCGCGCCCCAGCCCCGATTGCTTCCAGCCGCCAAAGGGCGCTCCGAGGAAATGCTTCGAGACCTCGTTGATCCAGACGAAGCCGGCCTCGACCGCCATCGCAGTGCGATGCGCCTTGAGCAGGTCGTTGGTCCAGATCGAGCAGGTCAGCCCGTATTCGACGCCGTTGACCTGCGACACCATCGCAGCTTCGTCGTCCCAGGGCGCGATCGCCAGGACCGGACCGAAGATCTCCTCGCGGGCGATACGCATCCCTGGCTCGACATCGGCGAAGATGGTCGGTTCGATGTAGAAGCCCTTTTTCAGGGCCGGGCCGTCCGGCGTGCCGCCACCGGTCACGAGACGCGCGCCCTCCTCCCTGGCCGACGCGATGTAGCCGAGCACGCGCTCGTACTGCGTACGGCTGATGAGGGCGCCCATCGTCGTCGCTTCGTCCGTCGGCAGGCCCGGCACATAGTGGCTCGCCTTGGCCGGAAGGCGGGCCAGTACGTCTTCGTAGATGGCGCGGTGCACGAAAGCACGGCTGGTCGAGCCGCAGGACTGCCCGCACCAGGTGAAGTTCATGCCCGCGACGATGGCCTGCGCGACCTGCTCCGGGCCGGCGTCCGGGAAGGCGATCAGCGCGTTCTTGCCGCCGAGCTCGAGCAGAACCGGCTTGATCGTATCGCTTGCGGCGCGCATGACCGCGCGCCCCGCACCCACGCTGCCGATGATCGCGACCTTGTCGATGCCGGGATGGCCGGCAAGAGCGGCGCCCGCCTCGCGCCCGCCCGGCAGGACGCTGAACACGCCCTTCGGCAGAATGCCGTGGACGAGCTCCGCCAGCCGCAGCGATGACAGCGGCGCCTGTTCCGGCGGTTTCACGATGACGGCGTTGCCGGCCGCGAGCGGGGCCGCGATCTTGCCGGCACAGAACATGAACGGGTGATTGAAGGCGAGGATACGCGCTACCACGCCGAGCGGCTGCCGAACCGTGAGGTTCAGCGCATCCGGCCCCATCGGAATGGTGTCGCCCTTCATCTCGGTGACGAGACCTGCGAAGAAATCGAGCTGGGCCGCGGCGATCGCGGCGTCGCCGATCATCTCGCGCACGGGATTGCCGCAGTTCGCCGCATCGAGGGCGGCGAGCTCGCGCGCATTGGCGCGCACCACGGCCGCAACCTCCTTGAGAAGGCGCCCGCGCTCCAGCGGCACGACGTCGCGCCAGACACGGAAAGCCTCGCGAGCGGCGACGACCGCTGCGTCGACGTCGGCGCCGCCGGCCTCCGCAACATCTCCGATCGGTTCATCGAGCCCTGGATTGAAGGTCGGGTTGTAGCGGCCCGAACTCGGATGGTGCCACTCTCCGCCGAAATAGAGACTACGGCCGCTCGGTGCCGGTTGAGTTTTCAACATCCTGGGGTCCTCACAAGCCACCGCCACGTCAAAGGGCGGCCGCAAGGGCCGCCCTTCCTAAACTTCTTCAGGATCAGGACTGTGCCGCAGCCGCCATCTCGGCTTCCGTCTCATCCTGTTCCATTCCCTCGATCAGCGCGATTTCCTCGTTCGATGCGCCGAGGCGGCGCCAATCGTCGCCCTTGGGAACGATCCCCTGATAGGAACGCAGCTTGGCCTGCGGAATATGGGGTTCAATCAGGCCGATAGGCGGACCGCCGGCCGCGTATTTGCGGGCGGCATCAATCATGACGCGGCGGAACTGCACAATAGCGATGTCGCTGGCACCGAGACGTTCGCTCGTCCGGTCGGCAATCGGCCCCATGGACTCCCACATCATGATGTCCTGATTGGGGATGCCCGGAACGCCGGTGAAATTGCCCAGCTTCATCCACTGACGATCCTGCAGATAATTGTTGGCTCGGTTACGCAGGATCGGCTTGTAGTTCTTGTCGAGATCGATGCCGACCTGCGCCACGCAGAACTTGCGCCAGCTCTCCTGGTCGATGCAGTCATCATTGCCCCAAGCGATGAAGTGGAAATAACTCGAGACATCATCTTTGGGCACGATCACGGTCGCGACGTTGTAGGACGAATTCGGTGGAATCAGCGCGGCAAACGGCGCCACATAGACGGTCAGACGGACGTAATCATGGGTCTGGGCATTCGCGATTGGCCGACGCAGAGCTGCGTAGCGGAAGCCGTAATTGGTGAGTTGCACCTGGATTCGTGGGTTCTTATCGGTGGAAGGCCGCGTCCAGTGCGTGTCGGTTGCCCCGGCCGTGGTCACGCGCGCCGGCTTCATGTCGGAGGAGTGGAGGCTCGAGGAGTGAGCGGAATCGATCTGCCCCTCCATGATCTGGGCCCAGTTGCAAGGCAGGTCGATCTTCACAATCGAGACCTTGGCTTCGGGCGTCGGCGCCCAGGGCGGCGCCTCGAACTCCGGCATCTCGTCCTTCGGCCCCATATAAACCCAGATGAAGCCGCCGGCCTCATGGGTCGGATAGGCTTTGTGCTGGACCTTGTCGGCGAAGCCGCTCTCGGCCGGCTCGGAGACCATCTCCAGCACCTTGCCGTCCACGTCGAACTTCCAGCCGTGGTAGAGGCAACGCAGGCCGCATTCCTCGTTGCGCCCGAAGAAGAGCGAGGCCTTGCGGTGCGGGCAGTATTCGCCCAGCACGCCGATGCGCCCGTCCGTATCGCGGAAGGCGACGAGATCCTCGCCGAAGAGCCGGACGCGAACCGGGGCGCCGTCGCTCTCGACGAGTTGCTCCGAGAGCAGCGCCGGCACCCAGTGGCGCCGCATCAACTGCCCCATGGGCGCATCGCCCTCGACACGGCACAGCAATTCGTTCTCTTCATGCGTCAGCATTGGCTTCCCTCCATCTCGTCGGCCGGGGCTAGCCAGCCGGATAATACTTAGATATCTAATCCTCACATTAGTCTGGATGCAAGCTCCTGTCGAGCCGGGCAGGCTGAGGGTAAAATGGCCGAGGAAAATCAAACTTTTAACGTAAAAATCGCCGAGAAGCGGGCGATTGCCGACGACATCGTGATGTTCGAGCTGCAGACGGTCGACGGCAGCCCGCTGCCGCCTTTCACGCCGGGCGCGCATCTGGGCGTGCAGGTGCCCAATGGCGAGCTTCGCAAATATTCGCTCTGCAACGGGCCTGACGAGCTCGACCGCTACGTCATCGCGGTGAAGAAGGAGCATGGCGGACGCGGCGGGTCGATCAGCCTGATCGAGGAAACGAGGGTCGGCGACGAGCTCCCCATCACGCCTCCGCGCAACGACTTCTCCCTGAAGGAGGGTCCGTCGAGCTACATCTTCATCGCCGGGGGCATCGGGATCACGCCGATCCGGTCGATGATCCGGCATTTGATGGCGACGCGGGGCAGGCCGTTCAAGCTCTATTATTTCACCCGGACGCCGGCGATGATGGCGTTTCGCGAGGAATTTGCCGGTCCGGAATTCCGCGGCAAGGTCGTCATCCACCATGACAACGGCGACCCGGACCAGGCCTATGACCTCTGGCCCGTGCTGGAAGAACCGAAGGGCGCCCATCTCTACTGCTGTGGCCCGCGCGGCCTGATGGAGGCTGTGCGCGACATGACCGGCCACTGGTCGTCCGCAGCGGTGCATTTCGAGGATTTCGGCGCCGCCAGGGCGCGTCCGGAGGACAATACGCCCTTTACCGTCGTTCTGGCCAAGAGCGGCGAGCGCTACGAGATCCCGGTCGACAAGACGATCCTCGAGGTGCTCCGCGCGGCAGGCAGGACATTGCCGAGCTCCTGCGAGAGCGGCACCTGCGGCACCTGCAAGACGCGCCTCGTCGGCGGCGAACCGGACCATCGCGATCTGGCCCTTTCCGAGCAGGAGCGTGCGCGCAACATCATGATCTGCGTCTCGCGCGCGAAATCCGACGAACTTGTGCTCGATCTCTGAGGAACGGTGATGAGCGATCCGTTACGCCTTGGCGTGGTCGGTCTCGGCCGCGCTTTCATGCTGATGCTGCCCACCTTCGCTCAGCACCCGCTGATGCGCCTGACCGCGGCGAGTGATCCGCGCGAGGAGGCGAGACGGCGGTTCGAAGCCGATTTTTCGACGCCCGCCTCGGCCGCGCGCGTTTACGGGACGCCCGAAGCGCTATGCGCCGATCCCGGCGTGGAGGTGGTCTATATCGCCTCGCCCCACCAGTTCCATGTCGAGCATGTGCGGCTGGCCGCGCGTGCCGGGAAGCATATTCTCGTCGAGAAGCCGATGGCCCTTACCCTGGCCGATTGCCGGGCCATGATCCAGGCTGCCCACGAAAACGGCGTCCATCTCCTGGTGGGCCACAGCCACTCCTTCGACGCCCCCTATCTTCGCGCCGCCGAGCTGATCCGCTCCGGCGTATACGGCCGGCCGCGAATGATCCTGGCGGCGAATTTCACGGATTTCCTCTACAGGCCCCGACGGCCGGAGGAGCTCGACACCAGCCAGGGCGGCGGCGTGGTGTTCAGCCAGGCCGCGCACCAGGTGGATGTCGTCAGGCTGCTGGCGGGGAACAGGGTCAGCACCGTTCGCGCCGTGACGGCGCGGTTCGATCCGGCTCGCCCGACCGAGGGCGCCTACCAGGCGTTCCTGACGTTCGCCGATGGCGCGAGCGCTATGCTGACCTACAGCGGCTACGGCCGCTACGATACCGACGAGCAGCTCGGCTGGCTCGGCGAGCTCGGCCAGAAGAAGGACCCGTCGCAATACGGCTCAGCGCGCAGGGCGCTCGCCAAAATCGCGACGCCGGAAGAAGAAGCCGCACTCAAGAACAAGCGCGCCTATGGCATCTCGACAGGCGGGGCTGGCCCCTTCCCCGTCCCGGAGGGTCACAACCATTTCGGGCACATCGTGGTCTCTTGCGACAAGGCCGATCTGCGCCCGACGGCCGAAGGAGTCCACATCTACGCAGACGAACGCAACTGGCTCGACAGGTTGCCGGTTCCGGCGGTGCCGCGATCGGAGGTCGTGGACGAGCTCTACGCGGCCGTGCGCAACGGGGTGCCGCCGCTCCACTCCGGCGAGTGGGGCATGGCGACTCTGGAAACCTGCCTGGCCATTCTCGATTCGGCGGGCTCTGGCAGGGAGGTCGCCCTCGGCGGCTCTCCTGCGGGCGTCTGAGCAGCCCTTCCCTGCCGGCGCAGACGCCGCGTCAGGAGTAGGCGGGCAGTTGCGGCGCAAAGCCCATGATGGTGGTGAAGCGCCGGCTGAAATTCGGCCAGGCTTCCAGATTGACGATGCGCGGCGGCGCCCGGCCGTTCAACAGTTCGATCCATTGCTCCGCCGCCGAAACCGCCATCTGGCGCAGCGCCTCCTCGGTGATGCCGCCCGTATGCGGCGTCGCCAGGACATTGTCGAAAGCCAGCAGCGGATGGTCCGGCGGCGGCGGCTCCTTCAGGAACACGTCGATGCCGGCCCCCGCGATGCGCCTCTCGCGCAAGGCCGCGGCGAGCGCCTCCTCGTCATGGATTCCCCCGCGGGCGGTGTTGATGAAATAGGCGGTCGGCTTCATGAGCGCGAACTCCGCCGCGCCCAGCATGTTGAGCGTCTCCTTCGAGCGCGGGCAATGAACGGAGATGTAGTCGCTGCTGCGCAGTAGCTCGCCGAGATCGACCTTGCGTCCATGGCGGCGCGCGATCTCGTCGGCGTCGAGATAGGGATCGCAGGCTAGCACCGTCATGCCGAACAGCCGGTGGCAGAGCTCGGCGAAGCGGCGGCCGATCGTGCCGATGCCGATGATGCCCACCGTCTTGCCGTGGATGTCGTTGCCTTGCAGCGCGTAGCGGTCGACCGCGGCGCCCGGCCGGCGCAGCAACTTGTCGGCAAGTCCGATGCGCTTGGACAGGGCGAGCATCATCCCCAGCGCGTGCTCGGCCACCGCCTCGGTATTGGTTCCTCCCTGGTTGCAGACCAGGACGCCGGCCGCCGTACAGGCATCGACATCGATATAATCGTAACCCGCGCCGGTCGAGCTCATCGCCAGCAGATTCGGGCATCGCGCGATCAGCGCCGCATCGCCGAACCAGGGTTCGCGCAGCTCGGTGCGTGCCTGGACCTGATAGCCGTGGGCGCCTGCCATGATCTGCCAGTTGCGGGTTTCCGGCGTGGCGTAATCGAGCTTGACCAGCTCGAGGTCGTCGCGATCGCGCAGCATGGTCTCGGCTACAGAATCGACCCAGCTGTCGAAGAAGACCAGCCGCGGCCTGTTGGTCGAAATGCCTGTCATGATCCGTCCGTCCGGGAGCGAGGCCGCATCAGCGGCGGTTCCAGTGAAGAATACGCTGCTCGATGCGCAGGAAGCCGGCATTGAGCGCGAAGCCGCAGATGGCGAGCAGGAACAGCGCGGCATACATCTCGGCGGCACGGCCGGCATATTGCATCGAGACGAGATAGTAGCCGATGCCGGCATCGCCGGCGATCATCTCCGCGACCACCGTGACGATGAAGGCCAGGCCGATCGCAACCCTGATCCCGGCAAAGATGAAGGGCAGCGTCGCCGGCAGCAGCACGGCCCGCATCCTGCGCAGCGGCGGCACCCCCAATGTGCGCGCCACCAGACGATAGGTCGGCTCCACCGAGGTCGCGCCCTCGAGCGTGTTGATGAAGACCGGGAAGAACGCCGTCATCGCGACGACCGTGATCTTCATTCCGTCGTCGAGCCCGAGGAAAAGGATCAGCGGCGGCACCAGCGCCGGAACCGGCAGCGGCCGCAGCAGCTCGACCAGAGGCTCGACGGTCAGGCGCAGCCAGCGGCTGGACGCGAGTGCGAGCCCGACGAGCACGCCGATGGCGCTGCCGAGCACGAGGCCTGCCAGCATGCGGTAAAGCGTGCCGACCAGCGCGAGCAGGAGATCGCCGCCGGCGAGGCTGGTGGCTGCGACCGCCAGGGCCTGCGTCACCGGCGGCCAGTTCTCGCTGCGCACGATCCCCAGCCTCGCGGAGAGTTCCCAGGCCAGCAGGAGCAGCACCACGAGCAGGTAGCCGCTGACGCGGCGCCGGCCCGGAAGTGTGCCGTTCCCGGCGGAGCCCGTGGCCTCGCGGGAGGGTCGTGCTCGCCGCAGCGGAGCGCCGGACGCTACGGAGCCTTGCGGCATGGCGCCTCCTCCCTCAATGCACGCGCCCGGTCTCGTAAAGATAGCTTTCCGCCTTGGGCACGGAGGTGAGCATGCCGTACCGCTTCATTCCCTCGGCGATGCGGTCGAGATTGGCCGTGTCCACGCCTCGCGGATAGCTCGGCCAGGCCAGGAGCGCGCGCAGCCGTTCCGGCGGCAATTGCGTGAACTTGGCGATCAGCTCGACATGGGCGGGGTTGCCCTTGTTGCCCTCGCACCATTCGGCCCCGTTGCGATGGGCCCGAGTGAAGGCCTGCACGATCTCCCTGTTCCTATCGATATAGCTCTGCGTGGCGGCGAAGGCGGCGACCACCGTTCCCGGCATCATGCTGCCGCACAGTCCCGAGATGATCTCGAGCTTGTCGGGATTGGCCTGAACCTGGGCGGACATGAACGGCTCGATGCTGGCGACGTAGTCGACGCGGCCCTGCAGCAGCGCATCGGCCTGCTGCGGAAAGCGCACCTCGATGATCGCGTTCTTCGCGGAGTCCCCGCCGGTCTGGTCGACCCACATGCGCAGGCAGATCCACAGCAGATTCTGCAGCAGATGCGAGGCGCCGATCTTGCCGACGGTGTCGGCACCCGAGCGGACGCTGCCGTCCTTCCGGACCAGGATGGAGGTGTAGTCGTTCGGCGGCGCGTTCGCGATCGAGGTCGGCGCGACGATGCGCAAATCCACCCCCTCCGCCGCCCCGGCGATGATAGTGGTGATCGTCGACATCGCGAACTGGAACTGGTTGGCGACCAGCGCGGCCATCGCCGGGCCGCCGCCCGGGGTCGGCGTCACCTCGACCTCCAGTCGCTCGGCCGCGAAATAGCCTTGCGCCTGCGCGGCGATGAAAGCGCCGGCATCCAGGACCGGCACGACGCCGGCGCGGATTTTGGTGATGTTCGCCTGCGACCAGACCGCCGGGGCCTTGAGCGTTAATGCACCGGCTGCCGCTGCGGTGAGCAATCCCGACATCTGTCGGCGATTCATGCGAGACATGGTTGTTTCTCCCTCGGTTCCGCCCCGTTCCGGGTGTCGTGGACAGGAATTGAGCGCTAGCGCCGGTGCTTCTCCAGCCAGGGCGCCAGCCTGCGCTCGGCAACCGTCATGCCCCAGCTGATGACGAGGCCGATGACGGCGAGCAGCACCAGCCAGGCATACATCTGGCGGATGCGGAAGGAGCGCTGGTTCTCGAGGATCACCGCGCCGAGCCCGCCGGTGCCGGCCAGCATCTCCGAAAGCACCGTCATCAGCAGGGCGATGCCGACCGAGATGCGCAAGCCGGCCGCGATGAAGGGCAAGGTCGCCGGCAGCACGATGCGCAGCGTGATCCTGGCGCCGCTCCAGCCGAAGGTGCGCCCCGTCGCGATCAGGACGGGGTCGATGCTGCGAACGCCCTGAACCGTGTTGATCAGGATCGGAAACACGCTGGCGAGCGCGATCGAGGTGATCTTCATCGGCACGCCGAGGCCGAGGAACAGGATCAGCACCGGCACCAGCGCCGCCTTGGGCATCGGCCTCACCAACTCCACCAGCGGGTCCAGCAGGTCGTCGACCCAGGGGACCGTCCCCATCAGCAGGCCGAGCACGACGCCGAGCGCCACCGCGATCGCGAAGCCGACGGCGAAGAGGCCGAGCGTCGCGAGCAGCGGACCCTGCACCTCGCCGGAAAGGAGCAGGTCATAGAGCGTGCGCCCGATCACGCTCGGCGGGGGCAGCAGCACGCGATTGATCAGGCCGCGATCCACCAGGATCTCGATCGCGACCAGCAGCGCCGCGATGAAGGCGACGCCGGGGACGAGCCGCAGCGAACGGTCGAGCAAGCCGATCATAGCGGGCGATCCAGCAGGCGGTTGAGCAGCGCGTGCCGATGCTTCAAATAGACGGAATCCTCGCGGGTCTCGATCGCATGCCGCGGACGCGGCAGGCCGATCTCGATCACGTCGTCGATCCGCGACGGGCGGCGGCCCAGGATCGCGATGCGGTCGGCGAGGTAAACCGCTTCGTCGACGTCGTGTGTGACGAGCACCACGGTCAGATCCTCGCTCGAGGACCAGATGTCGAGGATCAGAGCCTGCAGCTCGACCCGCGTCAGCGCGTCGACGGCGCTGAAGGGCTCGTCCATCAGCAGCAGCCGGGGACGGGCGGCGAGCGCGCGCGCGATGGCGACGCGCTGCTGCATGCCGCCCGAGAGCTGCCAGGGGTAGTGGTCGGCGAACTCGCCCAGCCCCACCCTTTCGAGGAGGCTTTCGGCGTCGCGCTTCCGTTCGGCAGCGGTGACAGGCTTGTGTTCCAGGGCGAAGGTCACGTTGCGCCGGACGGTGCGCCACGGGAACAGGGACTTGGCATATTGCTGGAAGAGATAGACGGCGTCCGGCGGCGGCGCGGTTACCCGCCGGCCGTCCAGCGTAACCTCGCCGGCGCTCGCCTCGGACAGGCCCGCGATGATCTGCAGCAGGGTCGACTTGCCACAGCCCGAGGGGCCGACGATGGCGAGGAACTCGCCGCGCCTGATCTCCAGATCGGCTTCCCCGATGGCGACAGTGCGCTGGTCGCCGCCCGCGCCGTAGTGCTTGCGCACGCCCGAGACGCGCACGAGCACGTCGCCGAAACGATGCGGCGGATCGGTGTGCAAGGCCTGGGATCCCGCCATGGTCGTCATGCGTCGCCTCCCGCTGCCGCAAAGAGGCGGCCAGGCCCGGTCGCGACATCCATGATCTTCATCTCGCGCAGCGCATGCCAGGCCGCGACCTGGTTGCTCGTGAGGACCGGCTTGCCGAGGTCGCGTTCCAGCGCCTCGACGACTTCGAGGGAGCGGATCGCCGTGCAACTCAGGAAATATACATCGGCGTCCGGACGCCGGTTGGCGCGCACCAGCCGGTACCAGTCGCCGGGATCGACCCGGACCATGTCCTGCGGACTGTCGATGCCGAGCCCGACGGCACTCAGCGTCTCGCAGCCATGCGCGGTGAGAAAAGCGGCCTCGCGCCGGTTGATCGCGTCGATATAGGGCGAAACGAGCACGAGGCGGCGTGCCGAAAGCGCCCGCAAGGCGCCGATCAGCGCCCGCGAGGTCGCCGTGGCAGGGCACCCGGCCGCCTTGCTTATCCTGGCGATCAGCGGCTCCTCCGCGGCCGCGTCCCATGTCGAGACGGCCGTGCAGTGGAACAGGATCAGATCGACGCCGGCATCGCCGAGCAGGCCGGCCGCCTCCTCGACATTGTCCGTCATGGCCCGCAACTGCTCATCGCTGCTGCCGGTCAGGCGCAATCGCGTCGTGTGCAGGCTGACGCCATCGGGGAGCATCGCCTGAAGCTGCGGTTCGGCGGCGACGTTCCCGGAGGGCAGCAGCATGCCGAGCCGGCCGCGCCAGCCATAGCGGATGACGTCGCGGTCGAACGTCGTCATGCGATGCCCTCTCCGCGGAATGGAACGGCGGTTCGAGCCCGTGCCGGACGACGCAGCCTCTCCCATCGCTCGCTCACGACCTCGGGCGTGAGCGCGGCGCCATCGGCCCGCCGCCGGTCGAGATCCTCCCACAGGCGACGGCGCGCGTCGCTCCGCAGCATCGGCGGCAGCGCGAAGAGAAGAGCGCTGAAGCGGTCCCAGACCGGCTGGCTCCAACCGGCCTCATAGGCCTCGCGCTCCTTCCCGAATGTGAACAACCCCGCGGCCGCCGGCCTGTTCGCACGCAGGCAAGCCGTCGCCGCGCGGTCGACCGCCTCGCCGGCCAGGACCACGCCGTAGTCCCGCCCGGCTCCCTCCCGCGTGACGAAACCATCCAGCACATCCTCCAGCACGCGCTCCGGTTCGCGCTCGAAGGGGCAGCCATAACCGCCGCCGCCCGGCGTCAGGATCCGCAGCGTGTCTCCCGCCGACACCTCGAGCGCGTCGATCTTCCACAGATCGGAGAATTCGGCTTCGCCGGCCCGCCGGATGAGCACGCGCGCTCCGGCCGGGCAGCCTCCGCCCGCC
>WPCJ01019391.1_pt1 | contig 12003 bp, 24 predicted proteins | sample 5399831 | NCBI WGS metagenome assembly WPCJ01 (sample SAMN12869470, study PRJNA574797) | sludge metagenome | isolation source: wastewater treatment of pH10 | place: China:Beijing | collected 2019-05-20 | reverse complement strand
CCTGGTAACCCGTCACTGGAGCGCCGCTACGGCATCCGCCAGGGCGACGAGCCGGCCGAGGGGTAGCCGTCAGCCCTACCCGCCCGTCTTCAAGAGCCGCTGCTTGTCGCGGTTCCAGTCACGGGTCTTCTCGGTCTCGCGCTTGTCGTGGAGCTTCTTGCCGCGACCGAGGCCGAGTTCGATCTTCGCCCGGCCCTTCTCGTTGAAATAGACCTTCAGCGGGATCACGGTGTAGCCCTCGCGCTGGATCGCGCCCATCAACTTGTGAATCTGGCGGCGGTGCAGCAGCAGCTTCCGCGGCCGGCGGACCTCGTGGTTGAAGCGGTTCGCCTCGAGATATTCGGGAATGTAGGAGTTGAAGAGCCAGAGTTCGTCCCCCATCGGGCCGGCATAGCTCTCGCCGATCGTCGCGCGGCCACCGCGCAAAGACTTGACCTCCGTGCCCTGCAGGGCAAGGCCGGCCTCGATCGTCTCCTTGATCTCGTAATTGAAGCGCGCCTTGCGGTTATCCGCCGCCAGACGATAGCGCTCCGGATCGGGTTTCTTCATGCCGTTCCGCTGAATCCATCTTGTCTGACCGGCACTGCCAGCACCTGAGAATCCGATTCGGGATCGGTCCCCAAGCCTCTGAAAAGGCCGGTCTTGTCATTCTCCCGCTCGCCACGATCGGCCAAGCGAATGACCGCGCCTGCCGGCGCGGCCACCTACCCTATCTAGGCATTCAACAGCCCGGCGAAAACCATCGCCTCCCGGATCACCTTGCCCGTCGCCGGGGTTACCGGCATGAGCGGCAGGCGAACCTCTTCCTCGATGCGGCCGAGCAACGCAAGGCCGTGCTTGGCGCCGGCGAGGCCGGGTTCCTTGAAGATCGCATCATGAAGCGGCACCAGCCGGTCCTGCACCTTGAGCGCGCCGGCATAGTCGCCCTTCTGGACAGCCTCCATCAGGTCGGCGCAAAGGCGCGGCGCGACATTGGCGACGACCGAGATGCAGCCATGGCCGCCGGCCGCCATATAGGAGAGCGCGGTCATGTCCTCGCCGGAGAGCTGGATGAAATCCGGCCCCATGGCGTGGCGCTGCTGCGAGACCCGCGCAAGGTTGGCGGTGGCGTCCTTGACGCCGGCGATGTTCTTCAGCTCATAGAGCCGCGTCATCGTCTCGACCGACATGTCCACGACCGAGCGCGGCGGGATGTTGTAGATGATGATCGGAATGCCGATCGCATCGTTCACCGCCTTGAAGTGCTGGTACATGCCCTCCTGGGTCGGCTTGTTGTAATAGGGAGTGACCACGAGCACGGCGTCGGCGCCAGCCTTCTCGGCATGGACGGCGAGGTCGATCGCCTCGATCGTGCTGTTCGAGCCGGCACCGGCGATGACCGGGACGCGGCCGTTGTTCTGGTCGATGACGATCTCGACGACGCGCTTGTGCTCGTCATGCGACAGGGTCGGGCTCTCGCCGGTGGTGCCGACGGGCACGAGCCCGGTCGAGCCATTCTCGATCTGCCATTCGATCAGCGCGCGTAGTGCCTCCTCGTCGACCTCGCCGGATTTGAACGGCGTGACCAGAGCGGGCATCGAGCCGGTAAAGGCAATGTGCTTGGTCATGAGCGGCGATCCTGAAGGCGAAAACGCAGGTTGCAAGGCCGCCACACATAAACCGTCGTTCCGCCAAGGCAAAGCCGGCAAGCCATGAAAATCCGTGGCCGCATAGTTAAGCGTTCATCAAGACGAATTTTGCCAACCGCTTGAGATCGCTCAAGGCGCGTTGAAAAGCCTTGCCGGAACAGCAGCGTACGCAGCCGGAACAGGTGAGAACACTGAAAAACACCTGACCCGTTCTCTCCCCACCCAGGCCCCTCGCCATGGGTGAGCGTACACACACCCCAGGGCCTTGGTCGGTCAAGCACACGGACACGACGTACTACGTCGAGAGCGCCGAAGGCATTCGCGTTGTCAGCACGAGCTGGCACGGCCACATCCGCAAGCCTTATCCGCTCAAGGCGGAGGCCTTTGCCAATGCGACGCTGGCGGCCGCTGCGCCTGAAATGTTCGAGGCGCTGCGGATGGCGCGAGAGGCGTTTGTCGTGGCCGGGTCCATGCCGCTATCCGATGCGGACACCTTGGCCCTCATTGATGCCGCCCTCGCCAAGGCTCGCCCCCATGTCTGAGCGGGCAAGCACGAAGGGGCGGGATGATGAGTTGGCATCCGCGAGCATCCGGCCAGAACTCATCGAGCGCGTCGAAAGCGGCGAAGGGGCCGACAAGGATCTGCACCGCGTGGTGCTTGAGGCTTTCGGCGTCTGCGCCCACAGGCGAACTCATAAGGAGGAGTGCGACAACGATGGCTACGACCTCGTGTGCTCGGACTGCGGCTCCTCGGATTTGTGGCTCGGGATGAATCCGACAGGCAGCCTCGATGCAGTCGTCTCGCTGATTGAGCGGAAGCTGCCTGAGGCCAACTGCCACGGCTACGATCTCATGCCGAAGGAGGTTGTCGGCTATGTCAGTCGCAACTGCATCCCCGCTGGAGAGCGCGCATGGATGCATGAAGGCTACGCCAAGACCCCCGCCCGCGCCCTCTTGGCCGCTTGCCTCCGAGCGCTTCAGACGAAGCTCAAGGAACACGCGGATGCCAACTCCAAAAATCCCCTCTCTGAAGGGAGGGAGAGGTCATGAGGGGGAAGCATCGCTCTTCGACTACAAGCTGGAGCCTGCGCCAGGTGACGTGATCGTCGTGTGGTTCAGCAATGGCGCAGCCAGCGCCATCGCATGGCAGGAAACGCTTCGCCGCTATGGCGACCGCTGCGATGTCCGGGCAGTCAATAATCCGGTCGTCGAGGAAGACCCCGACAACCTTCGGTTCGGCGCCGCCGTCAGCGAATGGCTCGGACGCCCGCTGATCGAGCACGTCAACCCGCAATGGCCAACAGCTTCAGCCGAGGACGTTTGGCGCAAAGAGCGGGCGATGAATTTCGTCTTCGGAGCCCCGTGCACGCGCGCTGTGAAGAAGGGCGCTCGCCAGGACTACGAGAAGCACAACCGTGTCGATTGGCATGTGCTCGGTTTCACCGCCGACGAGAAGGGCCGCTACGACCGCTTCGTCTTGACTGAGCGGAGCAATGTGCTCCCGGTGCTGATCGAGGCCGGGCTGACCAAACAGGACTGCATGCACCGTCTCATCGCGGCCGGCGTTGCTCCGCCTCGCGTCTATGCCGAGGGCTACCCGAACGCCAACTGCATCGGCTGCGTGAAGTCGCAGAGCCCGACCTATTGGAACCTCGTTCGACGCACCCGTCCTGACGTGTTCGAGGCCCGCGCCAAGCTATCCCGCGAACTCGGGGTCCGGCTCGTCAAGCACAAGGGCGAGCGCATCTTCCTGGACGCGCTGCCGTCTGATGCGAAAGGCCGGGATCTCAAAACCATGACCATCGAGTGCGGCATCTTCTGCGAAGAGCGCCCCGCCGAGGAGGCCGCATGACCGATCACTCTGACCTGATCGAGCAGATTCAAGCCGCTGCCGAAATCACGGGCGATGAGCTGTTGCAGGCCGCAGCCTCTGCCCTCTCGTCTCAGTACCTCTCCTTGTCGGAGGCGAGGGAAGAGATCGAGAGGTTGAAAGGATTAGTAGCTGGCATCCGCGAGACTCCCGCGCCTGCCTGGCAGCCGATTGGGACGTTCAAGGGCGACGAAGCTTATGTTCTTGTCTGGGACGGCTGGCATGTTTCGGAGGCCCGATATCATCCTAGCGAAGACGGCTGGTGGCTGGCCAACACTCACCCGACCGATGCTCATGATGGGCAGATTTACCCGACCCACTGGATGCCAATCCATGCGCCTCCCTCGGCTCTGGAGAACGGCCCTGCCGTGCTCGCGGATGCCATAAATGATCCTGCCGGCCCCTCCCTCTCCTCACTGCGGAAAGGGGCGGAGGAGCTTGACGCGGCCCTGCTCGAAAGCACGGCAATGCGTCACAGCACCGGAGAGTATTACTCGGTCGAAGTATTCTTCACGTCGTTCGATGGCTCGGAGCGGTTCCGCGCTCTTTTGTCCGCCAGATGCGCCCGCATCAGGTCCGCCCTCGTTTCTGGCAGCCGGGAGGATGGGGATGGCTGAGCACGCATCAGTGATAGGCGCGCCGAAGTGGAATGCGGAAGCGCGGCACCATTGGCCGGGCGGCAAGTATGTTGGCTACACCTGCCACGTCTGCGGCGTCTCGGGTTTCTTCCACCACAAGAACGGGCCTTGGCTCTGCTACCCCCACTGGCAAGAGTCCCGGCGCGAGGCCGAATGGCAACAGGCGAAATGGGAGGCGGGCATGACCGCCGAATACGGGCCGTACACGCCAAGGCCGAACCCTCTTGACCGCTTTCGCCCCATTAAGGAGCGCCTGCCATGACCGACCCCACCCCCCAGACCCCCACGCGCGATGAGGCGGCGCTGCGTGAAGCCATCCGTGAGAAAATTCGCTCTGTGAGCGTTGCTGGAGCGAATAACTCGGGGCTCGCGTCACATGAGATTGACGAGGAAACTGACGATCTTCTGGCCGATATAACGGCGTTGCTCACCTCCGCCCCAGCCCCTGCGAGCGGCGGGGTGGATGCGGCGTTCACTGTGGCGTCCAATCTCTTGCGCGACGGCTGCACCTACGCCGACCGAAAAGCCGCTGCGGATTTCATCCGTTCGGCCCTCTCCCCGGCCGCGACGCCCGTGTCTGAGGCTGAGCCGGTGGGCTGGATCGGTGACTTGACCCTCCAGAGACTTGGGAATGGTCAGGAAGGCAAGATTTACCCGACCAACCCGTGCCCTACCGCGTTGTGGTCTATGCCGGTCTACCTCGCCAAGCCCGCCTCCTCGCCTGCGGTCGGGGATGTGCGGGAGGCGTGCGCGGCGACTTGCGATGTCATGGCTTCAGATGAGGATCAGCCCTATCTGGTTCGCACGGCAGCCGCTTCACTCGCCGCTGAAATCCGTGCCGGCGCCGCCCTGTCTCAGTCCACCTCTGCCGGGAGGGTTGGGGAATGATAGGTGGCATCCGCGAGAAAGTCCGGCTTGGGCTCGCCCGATGGCTGGCACCTGAATTGGCCGAGGCCGAGGACCGCTATCATCGACTGATCTCCCGCATGCAGGACGATTACTGGTGGCTTGGCGAGTTCCCGGACGCGTCCGAGACAATCCGCTATCTCCTCGATAGCCATCGCAACCGCTACCGCGCCATCGGAGAGCCGCCAGTCGGGAATCTACCCGACGACATCAGCGCATTCCGAGAGCGGATTCGTCGTCGTGTTCTGGAGAACCAGAAACGCGCACTCGCGGATGCGCACTCTAAAAATCCCCCGGAGGCAGAGCATGGCTGAGAAGATGACGAAGGTCACATGGGACGCGCTCGCTGAGCTGGCCTCCTACGAAGGCAGAAACCGAACCTACTGGTGGCGCGAGGCGTCGATGCTAATCCTGATCGAAAACGGCTTTGCTGAGCAGTACACCCCTCCATCCGTCGCAGAGCGACCACGAATGAAGAAGCGGCCTTATCGCATCACCCCCGCCGGCCGCCGCGCCCTCGACGAGGCCACCCATGACCGGTGAGACCCCTGCCGAGATGCCGGGGGAAGAAAGAGCCTTCAATTTGGCTGCGCGAGCGATGCAGCGGCGGTTCGGCGCCTCCGGGACCGAGGAGGATATCGAGGCGGCGCTCTCCGAGTTCTTCGCCCCGATCCTGGCGGAGAAGGAGCGGGCCACGGTGAAGCGCATTGCGGAGGTCGCCTCGGTGGTCGCTGCTCAAGCCGGCGTAGGCGCCAGCGAGACGGCCGGGCTGATCGTGTCCGTGCTGGCCGCGAACCCGGAGCATACCGAGCGCTTCATGTCAGAGGGCTCGGAACTCTTCATCGATGGCACGATCCGCCCCGAGAACGGCTGCCTTACTCACATGGCTATGAACGGTCAGGTCGTCAGCCCGACGAAGCTGCGTATGATGAAAGGCCAGTCGCAATGAGTGCCGCAGCCATACGGGCGGAGGGAGGGCACAAGGCCAAATCGTTGCGCGATGTTTAGCGCACGACGAACTCAACAATCATCGTACAGAGGATGATCAATCCCACTCCGGCGATCACAGCGAAAAGAACGGGGAACCTGGTTGGCTCTCCGACAGAGGCATGTCCATCATCGTTTATATGGTGGGCCACTTGCTCGTCGGGCCGCGGCGTTTCGCTCACATGGGCCATGGCTTCGCTCCTCTAATCGGACGCCGCCCCGAAGTCCCAATCCTTCAACTGTCGCCGGAACAATACGTTCCTTGCAATCGGTCGAGCGCCTGAAACAATGGCGTCCCCGCCCCGAGCAGGACGCACAGCCCCGCGGCGCAAGGAAATGAGATGATCCGCCCCAACGGCTTCACCATCTCGATCGTCTTAGCTGCTCTGGTGGCTTTCGGCGCATACGGGTGGCTGACAGGGGCTTGTCGGTAGGTCCAAGCTCCGTTTCCTCCAATCACGACGGCCTGCTAGACCTTAGGGGGCAGGCTCCCGCGGTCAAAGACCGGGACCGATTCCGTGGGCCCTTCGGGACGACTGCCTATTGGAATATCCTCTGCTGCCTTACGCACGGCCTCTTCGGATTCCGTCAGGCCATCGGGCGTATCGTTTGCATCGCTCCCTTCATCATGAACGTTGGTGCGCTCGCTGGTTTGCCGGCCGGTTTGCACTGGATCCGAGGCAAGCGGGCTCTCCGACGGTGCGACGACCTGCCTCTCATCTTCGAACAATGCCGGATTTTCTCGTTGCTTCATGGTGCTCTCCTTCATTTGAAGGAAGCCACGAGGCTTGCGGTTTGTTCCTTGGCGTTCAGAGCAACGAGGCCTGCAACGGGCGATCCTCGTCGCCGACATCGCCATCCTTCTTCACGCCGCGCGCGACGATGCTGAGCGAGCCATCGGGCAGAGGACGCTGCAGCACCCTCGCCTCGTCCCACGGCGCCGTCATCCAGGTCTCGCACTCTTCCGGCGTCGTCAGGATGACTGGCATAGCCTTGGGATGGATGGCGCCAACCTCGGCATTCGGCTCCGCCGTCAGGAAGGCGTAGAGGTCGATCGTCTCCTCGCCAGTCTTCACTTTTCGCACCGACGTCCACTGCCGCGCCCAGATGCCGGCGAAGAACGCGGTCGGCCGCTCCTCGCCGAACGCGAACCAGATATCGCCGCCAGCGTCACGATTGAATTCGGAAAACGAGTTGAATGGCACCAGGCAGCGGTTCTCTACGCCGAGCCAGCGCTTCCAGTGTGAACTCGAGGTGTTGCGGACGTTGGTCGTGCCGCCGTCAGGCTCCATGCGGAGCAACTGATCGAAGTCGACCTCCTTGCCCTTCGCCCTCAGCTTGTCCGCGCGCTTCGTCGCAGCATCGAGCAGCGCCTTCTTGGATGAAGGCATCCCCCAGCGCGTCATGGCCAGGCGCGGCCCGCCCTCGTCATTCCTGACGATCGGTGCGGCATAGTCCGGGAAGATCCCCGGCAGCGGCGGAACGTTCACGCCGGCATCGTTGAACTTGGCGAAGAGCTTGCGCATCGCCTCGACGTTCCGGGTGTGGCTGTAGAGATTGCACATGGGCTTGAGCCTATGCGGGTTCGTCGGGGGCGTACAGTCGAAGCTCTGTCCATGCGCCCTGCAGATCCGGCCAGCGCTCAGCCAGCGCCTGATCTGCCGCTCTGTGCGCGTCCCCCTTGACCATCATGATATCGAAGCACTCGCCGGGCCCTGGCTCGGGGAAACCGGCGATGTCCCAACCCTCGACTTCCCATTCAGCGGTGGCGACGAGGTTCGGGGTGACGCCTGCAGCCGCGAACACAGCATCTACGGCGGCAGTCGCAACGGCGGCCTGCTCGTCAGTCAGCGGCAGGCGCTCCATGGTCTCCCGGTCAATCCGAAGAACCGACACGACGACGTCGGGGCTGTCGGCTTGGCTCTGCCGGCAATTGCTCATCCTTGCCTCCCTCGATCAGGTTGAGCCCGACCATCGACGGCGGCAGGTCGGGCGGATCGGGCCTGCGCAGGTCCGGGCAATAGCCGCCGCATCTCATTCCATATTTCTGAGGTTTGCGGGCCGGGTTCCAGGGCCGCCACTCGCAGCCCTCCATAAAGGCGACAACGATCATGCCGATGGTAATCCGGCTGCCGTGCTTCGCGGCGATATCGGCCACACGGTAGCTCCCGCCGCGTCGGCACCACGGGCATCGCAGGCGCACGACGACCCACGGGAAATCCCGCAGCGGTGTTTCTTCGTCCGGCGGCTCCATGGTTCATTCTGGCTCGCGGGCTGGCCGCGCCCCCTGTGAGAACAGGCCGCGGAGATAGCCTCGCGAGACGGACCGATCAGCGTCGGCCAGCAGCACGATGAAGTCGTGCGCCAACGCCCGGAGCGCAGCGTACTCCGAGCCGTGCTCTTCCAACAGCGTGGCAACGATTCCTGAGATTTCCGCATCCAGCGACGTGTCTTCGACATGCTGATCGGCTGGTTCGGGTGACATGGCTTGCGTCCTCAGATATGAGAACATTATGAGAACAAACGCCTGCCAGGAGTCAAGCGATGAAGCGGAACCCACGCCGCGCCTACGACAAGGACGGGAGTGAAATTCAGCCCGCCACCGTGGCCAGCCACCTGGCTCTGGGGCGGCGCAAGATCGAGATTTTCTGCAACGCGTGTAATCACTATGCGAATGGGATCGATGTCAGCGGCCTGCCGCCGGAGACGCCTATCCCGGATATCTGCCTGCGCTACCGTTGCTCAGTTTGCGGATCGAAAAACCTCATCTCGCGCGGAGATACCCACGAGCACTACGCGTTGATAGACGCCGCGCGAAAGGGAACGATCTGAGTCAGCGTCGGAGCTGTCGCTCTTGAAAGCGGCGGATCGCTCGATGCGCGAGGTCGGTCGGGTCGTCCGCTCGCTCAATCGCCAGCGACACGACCACGTAAACCATCCGCATACGCTGCCGCTCTCGCTCCGGGGAGGGAATGCCGGCTTCGACATAGCTCCAAGCGATTTCCGTCGCGCGCTCTGCTCGTGCAATTTCCTGCGGGTCCTCAAGGATAGCGAACGGGTTGGATTTCGTCATCGATGGCCCTTTGCGTCCCCAAACACGCGCACTCTGGACGCGCCGCGATAGGAAAGGTTCCGGCGATGAGAAGCTGTCTTAATTGCGCGAATCTGAGATAGCGGGGCGTATGCCCTACCCGCCTGCCAATCCGCCGCATGTCTTCTCGATCCTCGCCGGCCGCGAGGTCTCGACGTGGTCCGAAGAATGGCAGCACGAATGCGAGGTGCGCTTTCTTGCCGGCCTGCCGCTCGCCAAGCGGAACGAGGTTTTCGAGGAGCCGCAGAAGGGCATAAAGTTCAAGCGCGGCGACGCTGCCGTTGCGTATCTGCGATCCGAGGTCGATCGATACGTCACGCTTAAGGCCAAGTCTTAAACCGCAGATCGGAACGAACGCGGTCGCGCGCCGTTGAGCCGCCACGGGAGGCGGCAATGATTAACACCCATGCGGAATACGAAGCGGCGGTGGAGCGGGTCCAGGAATTGTCCGGCGCTCCCGAAGACACGCCTGAAGAAAAACAGTTGATCCAACTCATCCTCGATGTCGAGGTATGGGAATCGAAGCACCGGCTCTGAAACCAAAAAGCCCGGCCCCGCCGAAGCGAGACCGGGCTTGAGGCTTCGCCAAGCAATGCTATCTTTTCGGCATGCCTGAGAAACCGACAGTAGTTCTACCCGTCGTAAGGCCGGCCATCATCGCGCTGAGCGGCGACCCTCGCGGCGATGCGACAATCAAATTTGAGACAGGAGGAGACTCTGACCTGCTCCTGGTTCTCCCTATGACCGCGCTGATCGAGCTCGAGGCGATGCTCGCAAAGGCCAGCCAGGAGCAGGCAAAGACCCAGCCGGTCCAGTGATCGGCCGCGGGTGACAATCAACCCTGCGAAAATCGGTCCCGTGCTCGCTGCGCCAGATCATCCTCGTCAAGAGCGACGAGAGCGTACGACGCGACAAGATAGGCCAGCCGGGAATATTCGCGCTCGCGATCCTCTTCCCGCACCGTGGGTTTGATCTGGGTCCAGGCTATTTCCAGAGCGCCTTGAGCGCGGGCAAGATCAGCAGGGTCGCGGAGAGACGAAAACGGCATGACCGGTAGAGGTTACGCCGTTTGCCGTGGCTCGCAACGAAAAAGGCCCGGCACTGCGGGAACCGGCCGGATTACTGCCAGAACGATCTTATCGACGGCATGCGACCGCAGGGGACTGCCCAAATGCCGGCCAAATCCCCGTTCGCTTCGCATCGGCGTAATAGCCGTCGCAGGCGCCGGATCTTCCAGCGGAGCGATTAACGCAACGCTTGTGAATTTCCTCGCAGGCATAGACCCGCTGCCCCTGACTGCCGCTTTTTTGCTGAGCGGCCGCCGGCATAACGATAGCAAGTGTTGTTGCGACTCCAAGGACAAGCCTCAACATCATCGTTCTCCTTGCAGGAAGATTGACGCAACGGAATGAACCATTGGCGCATCTTTTCGGCAAGACCACCAAACGGAAAAAAAGCCCCGCCAGCCGGAGCTGACGGGGCCGAGTAGGGCACCATAGGTGGAGCAATAGAAACAAGCGTGCGGCGCTCAAGTTCCTCGTCGCCGTCCGGACGGCGTTGTGGCTTGCAACTGCTTCAGCATCTCCTGCGCCATGATCTCCGCGCGCCGAACGATCTCGGCGTCTTCCGCGCGCTCCTGGCTGATGGCCAGCATCTTCTCAAGGGCGCCAGCGCAGCGGGAAACCGCGTCGGCAGTCGCGGCCTGCGCCAGAGCCAGGTCGCGGATCGGCTGCATGTCAGCGATCGATAGAACGGGGATGATGCGGTCGCCCGTCGGGGACGTCGGCGTTTTGAGTTCCTTCAGGTACTTCCAGATGCCGAGGATGCCGATACCGACGCCAGCGATGACCGTCGCAACCCAGTTTTCGGAGGAGATGCTGCTAGCGTCCATCGGCGACGGCCTTGTCCATGCCCGCTGCATCCTTCGAGGCTGCGACGATGTTCATCGCGTCGAGCACCAAAAGGCCGGGGTACACAGCAAGGCCAGTCGTCGCCGCATCGGAGGCCCAGAGGCCGAAGCTGATCTGAAACCAGAGGAAGCAGGTAAGGAAAGACGCCAGCGCCCGCACATGCGGCGACCAGCGACCGTACCATGTGCCGGCGAAGGTACCGTTGATGACAAGGGCGAGAAGACGGAAGGCGCCGACGCCAATTGCCAGCCAGCCCCATGTCGACTCGTTCATCATGGCAGCCATCTGCGACCAGGCTTTCGATTGCGCGAACGCCGGATCGGGGCCGATCAGCACCCACCCCCACACGACCATGATCCCCGCAAGCACCCACTCCGAGCGCCGGGCGGGGAAGTGATCAGCGATTCCGAGATAGAGCCGCGTCGGCAGCGCATGGTTGCGAAAGGGCATCATGCGCCCGCCTGCCACCCGCAGGCGCCGACGCCCTTGGCGTTGTGAGCGTCAATCTGGGCCATCGTCTTCGCGGAATCCTCGGACGGAGCGCCCCGGATCGGGCTGAAGATCCGGCAGCCGTCAATCACGGTCGAACTGCATGACGCGAGAGCGATCACCGCGCAGCACGCGATCAGTCTCTTTGCGAGCCCCATCGGCCGCCTCCTGTTGCTTGCGTTCGATTTTGATCAGCGCACCTTCCTCACCGGCTTCGCGCTGCTTGCAGCCATAGATTCCGACGGCGGACAGCGCGCCGACGACGACCCAGACCTGCCAGGGGACTTTCCGGGCGCCGGCCAGGATCGCGAGGAGGAGGAGGTTCATGCTGCCACGCCTTCGGGCAGGTCGAGCGCATCGGCACGGGCCCGCGCCCTCTGGTCGGCATAGAAGCGCCAGGCGATGCCGCCGATGGTCATCAGCACGCCGGTGACGACGAGCGCCGTCACGACATAGCCGATGACGGTCGAGGCGCCGGCAAGCG
>WPCJ01049902.1_pt1 | contig 12009 bp, 12 predicted proteins | sample 5399831 | NCBI WGS metagenome assembly WPCJ01 (sample SAMN12869470, study PRJNA574797) | sludge metagenome | isolation source: wastewater treatment of pH10 | place: China:Beijing | collected 2019-05-20 | reverse complement strand
GATCGGCATGCCCAGATGCCGGAGCGCCGCCTGATCAAGCAGCTCAGTGGCTGCTTCATGGATCGGAGCAAGCGCCTTCAGATGCTGACCCAGCTTGAGGAAGGACGCTGCCTGCCTGAGGCTGCGGGTGCGGCGTGTCTGGGCAGTGGCGGCACGCGGATCGAGCCTATGCTGTTCGAGGAAGGTGGCATCGGCGCTCAGCATCGCCTCGACATGACGCAGTTCCAGCACGCGCGAGATCGAGCCTTCGCGGATGTGATAGGCATAACCAACGCCTGGTTCGACGACGCAGCGGCCGCCTTTGGCCATGGCCGAAGCCAGGAAGATGTAATCTTCGCCGATGCGCAGAGTCTCGTCGTAGCGCAGCTGATGTTGTTCCAGGAAGCTTCGTTCGAAGATCGGCTTCATGTAGCCGAAGGAGAAGGTGCTTTCGAACATGATGTTGGCGGCGATGAAATCAGCGAGCGTGAGTTCGGGATGGGCCTCGAGAAGGCTCGGCTCGAACATTGCCTCGCGGGTCCCGGCGCCGTCGCGAACCACTTCGAGATTGTCGACGGCAATCCGGGCACCGTGAGTTTCGGCTCTCGTGATCATGCGCAGCAGGCGTTGAGGATGCACGGTGTCATCGGAATCGAGCACCGCGATCCAGCAGCCGCGTGCAGCTTCCAGCCCGGCATTGCGGGCGCCGCCGGGACCACGGTTCTGGCCCAGCGCGATCACCTTGACCAGCTCAGGCGGAAAAGCGCGGGCGATCTCGACCGTGCGGTCGCTGGAGCGATCGTCCACGACGACGACTTCCACCGAGACGTCGCGCTGACCGAGTGCGCTCTCGATCGCGCGCGCGACCGAGCTCTCGGCGTTATAGGCGGCAATGACGAAGCTGACGTCAGGCAGCATGGGTGCGCCCTCCGGTCGGTTCTTCGCCATAGAGACGGATTTCGCGGACGCCGAGCAGCCCGCTGATGGCGCCAATATGCATGATGCCGCGGAGCGCCTGGCGGTTGCGTTTGTGCGGGATCATGCCAACTGCCACAGCGCCGGCAAAACAATAGGCGGCCTTGGCCGCTGCCAAGGCGATCTGCACAGGCTTTCGACCTGCCTTTTGGCTTGCGAGCAGCCTGCCATGGGTCTGGCCCGAGCGGAAGCGGCGCTTGACCAGCCATTGCAGCCGTGCGCGATCCGCGGGTACGGGTTCGAGCACCAGCGCCCTCTCGGCGTAGGCAATCCGTCCGCCGGCTGCGTGAAGCTGTGAGAAATACTCGGTGTCCTCGCCGCCGGTCTTGCCGAGCGACAGGTTGAAACGCCGCCCCTCGACATGGGGCGAGGCGCGGCGCAGCAGGACATTTCCGCTGTAGCCGGTGTGGATCTGCCCATCGACCCAGACAGGGTTGGTCGAGTGGAAATCGCCGCGTCGCATCCAGCTGGGGGCCGTCGAAGCATAGACCGAGCGCACAGGTCCAAGCACGGCATCGGCGCCAGAGGTCTCGGCCGTTTCGATCAGTGCCGCGAGCCAGGCGGCCGTCACGGTCGAATCGTCATCGACGAAGGCAAGGTAGTCGCCGCCTGCGGCATCGAGGCAGGCGTTGCGTGCCAGCGAGATGTTGGACGCCGGGCAATGAATATAGATCAATTCGAAAGGCAGCGAGGGCGCGATGGACGTCGCAAGATCCCGTGCGCTGGGTGCGGCATCATTGTCGGCGACGATGATACGTGCCTGCACATTGGCCGGCAGTTCAAGCGTGGCGAGCGAGCCCAAGGTTTCGGCGAGATACGGCCTGCGATAGGTGCACACGCAGATATCGACCTGAATCCTGGGTGAGGGAGGCTGGGTCATCACGCAGCCTCTCCACGCTTCCATGAGCCCAGAAGCTGCAGCCAGAAACCCATCGACCAGGCGAGATGCATGATCATGGCGCAGACGCTGGCAAGCAAGCCGTAGGGATTGCGCTGACCGACGGCCATCCAGATGCCATAGCCAAGACAGGCGGCGATCCATAGACCTGCGGGCACAAGGGCCGACAGGCTGAGGAATGCCAGCGAAGCACCGACGACCACCGGGAAGACCAGAAGCGGGATCGCCTGCCTCAGCTTCGGCCAGGTGCGGTGCTTCAGGATGTTGCGGGCTCGGCCGCGACCGTAACCGAGATACTGGCGAAACAGCGCCGATGCCGAGGCGCGCGGATAGTAGGTCATGAATGTCCTGTCGGTCATCCAGATGCGGTAGCCAGCGGCGCGCAGCCGGTAGTCGAGTTCGGCATCCTCGTTGTGGCTGAAGCTTTCGTCATAGCCGCCGACGGCGCGGAAAGCCTCGACGCGCATCAGCGCGTGGTGGCCGTGGTCGGTCCAGTGACCCGGTGCGCCCTCGCGATGCGGCGAACCGCCATTGCCCAGTTTCGAATTCTGCGCGACCGCGGTTGCCTTCTGGAACAGGCCGAACCCCTTTGTCGCCATCGAGACAACGACCGAATCGGCGCCGGTGATCGACGCCTCCTCGATCAGGCGGTCGCAGTAGTCTGCCGGATAACCGCCATGGGCGTCTATGCGGATGAAGAAATCGACGTCGTCGCCGTAGGCAGCAACGGCCTGGTTGACCGCAGCGCTCTGCAGGCGTCGCGGATTGTCGAGCAGCATGACACGCGGGTTCTGGTCAGCGATCGCGCGAACGATATCGCGGGTGCCATCGGTGCTGCCGCCATCGGCGACGACAATACGCAGATCGTTCCGCTCGGCGGGTTCGGAAAGTTCGTTGAGCAGGGCGCCGATATGCCTCGCCTCGTTCAGGCAAGGAATGACCACCATGCACCGAGCGGCCGCTCCGTTGGTGACTTGTGTCTCCCCGCCTGCAGAGACTGCAGCCATGCTGGTGTCGAGGGCTGTCATGCTGCGACCTCCAGCAAAACGTCCGGCTGTTCCTTGCCGGCAAGGCGGGCCAGTCGCATCACCAGCGAGCGGCAGTCATCCGGAACGCAGATCCAGGTGCCGAGATCCTGCGCGGTGATCTTGCCACGACGCTCGAGATAGGTGTCGGTGTCGATGTCGCCCACCAATGTGGAGAGGTTCTCGACGGATGGTTTGTCAAGCAGTAGGCCGATGTGGCGATCGGCAAGGAAGCGAGCCGTCTCGGTTCCCTTCATCGCGATCGGCACGGCGCCAAAGCGGCAGCCTTCATAAAGCCTGTTCGGCAACAACCAGCTCGAATTCAGGCCCTCCTCGAAGAAGTCGATGGCCCAGCAGAAATGCACCTCGCCGTAGATGGCGGCGAGATCGTCCGGATTGCGATAGGCACCCTGGAATGAAAGGTAGGGTTCGGCACGCACGAAACCATCGAAATCGTCAAACTCGACGCGGGCCGGGCGGCCGCGCAGCACGACCTCGAAGCGCCCCTGCAAGCGGCGCGTGAAATCTGCCAGCAGTTTCAGCGATTTGGCACAGCGCAATGCGCCGAACCAGCCGATCTTCCAGGGTTCGCCATTCGCCGGCGGGGCTGGCAGCTTCGCCGGCTGGGCAGGTTTGCCGCTCAGGTCGAGGATCTTGTTCTGCAGCAGCACGGCCGGCACCCGGGTCTGCCCGAAAGCCTCGAAATAGTCGCGAACGAAGGCGGGAGAGCTGGTCAGCAGCAGTTGCGCGTCGCGGCTGAAGAGTCGCTCGGCGCCACGCAACGTTTTTCCAACGGCACCTGTGTCGAGAAGGAAACGATGGATGTCCAGGCACTCGTAGACGATCGGGGCGGAGCCGCCGAAGATGCTGCGCGCCCGGTTGGCCAGAGCCAGCATTTCGAGGTTGCGACCGATGATGATGTCCGGTTTCGGGATGCTGCCAAGCCTGGTACCGAGCGAGAACGCCGCCCTGGTGACGGCGGCAACGCGTTGGGCGAAGGCGCGATCGGCCGTGACGCCAAGATCGATCGGCGACAGGTCTTCGAAATCCGGCACCGTCTCGGCGCGGCGGAAGCCAGCGAGCGTCACGGTGGCGCCGCCGATCTGCAGCATCGTCACGCGCCGGCGTACCGCCGGGTCGCAAAGATCGTGGACCAGGTAGAGGACATTCAGCATGGCCGGACCGTCAGCTTGGGCGATTTCGAAAAATTGTAGCGGCGATTTTGAAGCAAAGGTCGCGCTTGACGGATGGTTGGCCTCCATCGGCAGATGCAGCAATTCCTTGAAATCGCCCTGGATGTCGCTGCGCCATTGGGCGCGGATGAAGGGCCGCGCTCACTGCGTGCTCTTGTTCAGTTTGCAGACGATCGATTCGGGAAACTGGCAGGCGTCGCCCGGGGCTGTGTAGGCAACACGATCTATCTCGGCCGTGACCTGCTGCTGAGGGCTGGCGAAGGCACCCATCCAGGATTTCAGCGTGTCGCTGCCCCAGAGGCTGAGATAGATTTTGGATGGATGGCTTGGCAGCTTGGCCGGGTCGGTAGCCTCCTCCACCAGTTTGCCATCGACATACCAGGCGATGCGATCCTGCTGCCACACGAAGGCGTAGTCGTGGAATTCCTTGTCGGCACCGCCAGGCACGTCGACCAGCCTGGCCGAACCGACGCTCTTGCCGTTGACATACTGGTTGACCTGGACCTTGGAAGGGTCCTTGCCCAGCACTTCGAAGTCGATCTCGTCATGCGGCTGTTTGTGGACCGGACCGATAAAGGAGAAGAAGCCGGTGTTGAGGCCGGACCCCGCCGCAGCCTTCATGCGGACCTCGAAGGTACCGTAGCTGAACCGCTTGTTGGTCTGCACCTCACCACAGACATTGCTGCGGCCCTTGCTTGGTTCGGCCTGGAAGCCGAGCTTCAGGATCCCATCCGAGACGCTGACCTGTTTGGCTGACCAGGTGCAGTTCTGGTGATCGCCATTCGACCAGCCATCCGAAACATACCAGCGTTTCTTGTCGAGCCTGTCGAAGGTCTCGATGAAAGACTTGCCTGTCGCCTTAGGTTCTTTTTGATCTTCGGCGCGCCCTGAAACGGTACCCGCCATGGATGCGGACAGTACGGACACCGCCACGACACAACTCTTCAGGCCGACTCGCGCCGGTATTCTCAAACTTGCAGCCATACCGCTTGCTACTTTCGTTTTGGGTCGCTCGCCTGCGCTGCGGACCCGCGTCAATTTCGGGCGAATGTTGCAATGCACATAAGATGAATTAGCGGATCAGAATGTGACGCGTCCGCACATTCTGATGCGCTGCGCAGTAACTTTTTATGATCGTCGGTTAAGCCAGCCGTCGGCGAGGAACGGTCGCGGCGGTCGCGACGTCTTCATTTTCATAGGGAAACAGCTCGGCCTGGGCACGCAGTCCGGTAACAAAATCGATCTGCTTCTCAAGAGCAGCTATCCGCGCCGAATAACGGATCATCACATCCGTGAGGTCATTGATGACCGGCGAGATCGATGTGTCCTGGTCATCTTCGAGAGCCTGCTGCGAGAAGGCAGCCTGCGCCGCGATGCTTTCGTGACGATCACGCAGGCCGTCCCTTTCGCGCTCGATCTCCTTGCGCAATCCCTCGACCAGCCCAAGCAGTCGGGCAGCGCGGGTCGCATCGGTCTCACGGTCCCGCCGAAGGCTCCGGACGCGGAACGGCTTGCGTGCGTTGAATTTGAATAAGGCCATGGCCGGTCCCTTCTCCTGCCGTTCGTAACCTTACCCGCCCACTGCGACGATCTTACTCTGCCGCAGCCAGCCCCGTCGAGGCATGCCATTGCCAGGCGGTGCGGACGATGGAGCCGAGGTCATGCCTGGGGCTCCAGCCCAGCACCGACCCTGCCTTGGCGTTGTCGGCGACCAGAACGGGGGCATCACCTTCGCGGCGTCCCTCACGGCGAATCGGGAACGGCTTGCCCGCTTCCGTCGCAATCGCCGTCAGCAATTCCTGCACCGTGGTTCCGGTTCCGGTGCCAAGATTGAGGGCAACGCTTTCGCCACCACCAAGCAGGTATTCGACTGCGCGCCCATGCGCGTCGGCGAGATCGGAGACGTGGATGAAGTCGCGCACGCAGGTGCCGTCGCGCGTGTCATAGTCGGTGCCAAAGATGTTGAAGCCGTCACGACGACCGAGTGCCGCGTCAATGGCGAGCGGAACAGCATGCGTCTCCGGTGAATGCCGTTCGCCGATTCGCCCCTCGGGATCGGCTCCCGCGGCATTGAAATAGCGCAGGACCACCGAGCGGAAGCCCTGATGACGATCCAGGTCGGACAGCATCTGCTCGACGATCAGCTTGGAGCGGCCATAGGGATTGATCGGGTTCTGCGGATGCGTCTCCCGCATGGGGACATCGACGGGCAGGCCGTATGTGGCGCAGGTCGACGAGAAGACCAGCTTGTCGATGCCTGCCTGCTGGGCAGCAAGAATCAGGGAAAGCGTGCCCGCGACATTGTTGTCGTAGAAGGCCGCCGGCGCCTTCACCGATTCGCCGACTTCGATGAGAGCGGCGAAGTGCACGATCGCGGCCGGGCGATAGGCCTCGATCACCGCGGCAAGCTTCTCGCGGTCGCGGATATCGCCGCGCTCCAGCGGCCCCCATTTCACGAATTCGGCGTGGCCGTTGCTCAGATTGTCGTAGACCACCGGCGTGAAACCGCGCCCGGCCAGATCCAGACAGGTGTGGGATCCGATGTATCCGGCGCCGCCGACGACGAGAATGTTGGTCACGGGGATCAATCCTTTTCGATTGCTGCGATGGGTTCGCGGGGCGTCACCGGGAAGGCGACAAATTTCAGCCCGAATGTACTGGTCTTGGGAGGCTCGCTCCGGCCGACATGTTTTGTCACGCTTTTCAGGTTAAAAGCAGCCGGCATGTGACGAGCACCGTTTGTTTGAACGAGCGGGCCGTGCGTCAGCGAGCTCTGGACGGGGGCACCGACCGGAATCATCGGAACCACTTGCGCGGGTTCCTAAACTCCTGAAGGCGCGAAAAAATGACGAAATGCACTGTCATCATTCCTTACTACCAGCGAGAGCCGGGAATTCTGGCCCGCGCATTGAGATCCGTGTTCGCGCAAACGCATCCAGACTTCGATGTGATTGTCGTCGACGATGCCTCACCGTTGCCGGCTGAAAGCGATCTCGAAAATCTTGCTCCGACCGAGCGGGCACGAATAACCGTTTTAAAACAACCGAATGCGGGGCCGGGCGGGGCACGCAATACGGGTCTGGACCATATCGGCGCCGACACGCGCTATGCCGCCTTCCTCGATTCAGACGACGAATGGACCCCCGATCACCTGAAGAATGCCGTGGCAGGCCTATCACTTTTTGAGGCGGATTGTTACTGGGCCTCGATAAGGGGTGGTGATGCCTTCTACTATCACTTCGGGGTGGCTGACCTTGCCGCGGTGACGCAGGTGGTCCGTCTTTCCGAACAGCCGCCTCTCGTCGAGGTTCCGGCGCTCGGAGCGACCATGCTGAAGAACTGGAGCTTCATGCATCTGTCGTGCATGGTTATCGGCGAGGCCCTGTTTCGCAAGGTTCGCTTCGATGCCTCGTTGCGGCTGGCCGCCGAAGACGTGCTCTTCTTTTACGATTGCGTCAGAAGCGCCCGCCGCACGGTTCTTTCCGAGGGTTTCGGCGCTGTACGTGGTGAAGGCATCAACATCTTCCACGGGCTGGACAGTGATTCGCCGCAGTTCCTGAAACAGCAGTTCAACACCTGGGTGGCGCTCGACCAGCTGGAGAACCGGTTTCAGCATGTTGCCGAAGACCGTGCATCAATCGAAAGCTACAAGCAGACGGCACGCAATCAGGCGCTCTGGGGACAGGCGCGGCTGGTTAAGGCTCGCAAGGCGCCGCAATTCAAGCAACTGGCTGCCTGGGCGTGGCGCGATCCGAAACTCCTGCGCAGCGCCGTCAATCTCGCCGTTTCCAAGATCGCGAAATAGGACCCTGTGATGCAGCCTTTCTACTGGGAATCCGCGCACGGCAATTTTGGCGACGATCTCAACCTGTGGCTCTGGGATTTTCTCTTGCCAGGTTTCCGCGATGTCCATCCTGACGTGCTTCTGGTTGGGGTCGGCACCGTGCTCAACCAGGAATTGCTCCCGGCCGACGTAAAGAAACTCGTCATCGGCAGCGGTTTTGGCTACGGCTCGTTGCCGGATCTGTCCGATAAGAGGGAGTGGGATACCCGTGCGGTTCGCGGGCCGCTCACGGCACAGAAACTCGGTTTGGCGCCGGAGCTGGGCATCATCGATCCTGCCGTCATGGTCGCCGAGATGCCGGAGTTCCGCAATTTGCCGAAGACCGACGGCGCGATCTTCGTTCCGCATTGGGAATCGACGGTCGGCGGCATCTGGCCGCTCGTCTGCCAGGCGGCCGGACTGGGCTATGTCGATCCCTGTGGAGAGGCAAAGTCGGTGATCCGGGCGATCGCCCAGGCTGATCTGGTGGTGGCCGAATCAATGCACGCCGCGATCCTGGCCGACGCTTTCCGGGTGCCATGGGTCGCGGTGACGACGTCCCGCTCCATCAATTCGTTCAAGTGGCGCGACTGGGCGACGTCGCTGGGTGTGGACTACAGGCCGCGACAGATCCCGATCTCGTCGCGGGCGGAGGCGGTCACCAAGGGAGCACGATTCTGGGGCTTCGGTTTCGAGGCGCCGGCGGGGACGGCAAACGATACAGGCCGACCCGACGATACCGAAGTTCTGGCACGTAAAAACAAGGAGCCAGAACATTTCGACGGTTCCGAAATAAGCGGAAATGCCCTGGTGGTGACGCGCAACGAACCGTCGCCGTCGATGCTGCGTTCAGTCGCCAAGCAGGTACTGGCGGCGCCATCGACGCTGGCGCTGTGGCAGGCGCGCAAGGCTCGGCCGCAGCTGAGCAGCGACGCGATGCTGTCGGAAAGGAAGGATCGCTTCCGCGAAGTGCTTGCCGACGTGCGGCGGGACTATCTCTGAGCGCCGATACGGGCTGGTAACAGATAGCGCGGCGGTGCCGGCTCGTCGCTGACGGGCCGTTGCCGTGCCCGCCGCGCGTCAAGCTTGTCGGCGAATATGCCGCCCACGATCGCCGGCAGCGCGGCCGGACGCAGCAAGGCATGGATGCCGGCGCGCGCCAGGCCGCGAGAAGCCTTGACGTCGAGGAAATGGCGCAGCTCATAGCGGCCACGGACATGGCGCTCATGGCGGCTCAGCATGGTCCTTGCCGTTGCCGGCAAAGGACCGGACAGCATGGCCAGATCGGCTTCATAGAGCCGCTTCAGGTCGTCGGTGCGGTGTTTGCCGCTCAGCGAATCGGGGCGTACGACGGCACCGTAGCCGCAGCCGTGAACGATCTTGTAGCGCGCGCCTTTCAGCAGCGCGCGCGCATAAAGATCATAGTCTTCGCCCAGCCGCAGGCGCTCGTCATAGCGCAGGCCGTTTGCGTCCAGGAAGGCGCGGCGCATGACGGGTTTCAGGAACCCGATCTCGCCGCGCGAAGCGCCGCGCCGCGAAATGTTGCCTTCGACGAAACCTTCGACGTCGAGGAAGCGAGGGGCTGGTTCGAAACGGGGGACGTGCGGTTCGGTGCCCTGCGCGCCGCGGCTGTCGATAAAAACGATGTTGTCGGCGACAAAATCCCAGTCTTCTCCCTCGATGAGGGCGTCGAAGCGGCCATCCAGGAAAAAGTCGTCGGCATCCAGTATGGCGATCAGCGGTGCCTTGGAGTGTTCGATGGCCCGGTTGCGGGCATAAGCCGGACCATGATTGCGGTCGAGGCGCAGGATATGCAGACGTCCGGTTGCATCATCGGCCTCCAGGCTGGCCTGGGCGGTTGCATCCTGCGAGCCATCATCGACCACGACGACCTCGGAAACCCGCTTTTCGCGTAGCGCCGAGGCGACTGCGCGTCCGATCGTCGCTTCAGCGTTCTTGGCTGCGATGATGACGCAGACCGTGGCGGATGAAGTCATCTCCACACTCCAATTGCGGCCGCTTGCTTGCGGCCAATGTGTCCCTGTGCCCCACTTGTGGCTTGCGGCCACGACCCTACGCCGTGGCTGCCTGTTCGCAGAAACGCAAGGCGATTTGATGACAATTCGTTTCCGAGGGGTAGCCGGCGCGCTTCGGCGCCGGAAGGGTCAGGGCAGTGGAGACCGTCCCACGCCAGGCAGCTGCGCGGTCTCGCCTTTCGGCTGGATGTCCGTAGCGGAAGCGGCGGCATTTTCGCCGCGGGCGAGTGTTTCTCCGCGTTTCCCGGTTTCACCTGAACGCCAGACCATGAACAGGATGGCGATGAAATATCCGACCTGAATGATAACGGCGCAGATCAGCGTCTGGATGAAAGTTGTCCAAGCCGATTGAGTAATCGCATAGCTTGCTACGGCGAATGCAACCAACACTGCGATAAAACCACGAAGGAATAACAGAAAGGACATCTTATCCTTTCCTGTCGTTCTGATTTCGTGTCGTGTTGAAACGCTTGGGCAAAACCTGTCTCCCGCCATGACGGGCGCTGGTCTTACACCTCAGCCGGTGAAATCAAGACTCGCTTTCTTCAAAGCTTGAAGCCCTGATTTCCCATTTGCCCGCACGCCTTCAAATATAGGAATTTCGGCAACACTAGGCAACACACCGCCGGATCACTTCCCTGCTCATGGTTTACCTTGGGTTCGCTGGAGATATTATTGCAACATGTCGGCGTTGCCGGTTGCGCTTGCAAAAACCGAAGTGATGCTGTCGTTGTTATTTTAGCACTATTGGTTAGCTTCGCGACGTCTTCATGGCGAAATAAAATACAATTTGATAAATACCGAAATATGGCGTGAATTTTGTAGTTTAATATTGAAAAGGTAAAGGAAATCAAACACAAAAGTGAGACTTCATGCGGTGTTCGAACATAGGAGAACCCGCAATGTTTCGATTCGTTACAAAATATGACTGCTGTCTCGTCGTTGCGACCGATTTTCATCATAGAGCTGACATATCCAGCCCTCTATTGTTCGCATGCTGCGGTGCAGCATCGTTGACCTGACCATTTTTTGCGGAGCAACAAAATGAGAGACGCCGCCAGATTGGCCAACGGATTGTCATGCCAGCCCGACGAAGGCACTCCTCCCGCCATTGGCGGTGCGATCAAGCGCGGATTCGACATTCTGGGGGCGTTGGCAGGCATTGCCCTGCTCAGCCCCTTGCTGCTGATGCTGGCAGCGCTTGTCAAAACCACGGGTGGTGGTGGACGCATTCTTTATGGCCACCGACGAATCGGCCGCAACGGGACGGTGTTCCGATGTTGGAAATTCCGGACGATGGTGGAGAACGGCGACGAGATGTTGGCCGCACATCTGGCCAGCAATCCGCAAGAGCGCGAAGAGTGGAATGCGACCCGCAAATTGCAGAACGACCCCCGCGTGACACGTGTCGGTGCCGTGCTGCGCAAACTCTCGCTCGATGAGCTGCCGCAGATCATCAACATCCTGCGCGGCGAAATGAGCTTTGTCGGTCCGCGTCCGGTGGTGAAGGACGAGCTCGAACTCTACGGCAATGCGGCGGAGTACTACCTGAAGTCGCGCCCAGGCCTGACTGGACTGTGGCAGGTGAGCGGCCGCAACGACGTCTCTTATGGTGCCCGCGTTGCCTTCGATCAGCATTACGTCGAGAACTGGTCGTTTGTCTTCGACCTGAAGATTCTCGTTCGCACAGTGCCAGCCGTGTTTTCGTCGCGGGGCAGTTATTGATTTCCTGCGCCAGCTGGGCGGGTTTTCATCGGACATTCCCTTCGGGACGTCCAGGAAGAAAGGACGGCAGTCTTTGAGATACATTCGAGCAGCTTTATCTGTACGGCTGTTTATCCACGCTCTCTGCGTCGGTCTCATGTTGATGGCGACATCCGCCTCCATGGCCGATGATTATCGTCTCGATGCGATGGACAAGCTGCGCATCCGGGTTGCCGAATGGCAGAGCGCCGAGGGCGCGGTCCGTGACTGGGCAACCATCAGCGGCGACTACAGCGTCAACCCTGCCGGAGAGGTTTCGCTGCCTTTCGTCGGCGAGCTCGGCGTCAAGGGCAAGACGACGACCGAGGTGGCAACG
>WPCJ01353092.1_pt1 | contig 12011 bp, 10 predicted proteins | sample 5399831 | NCBI WGS metagenome assembly WPCJ01 (sample SAMN12869470, study PRJNA574797) | sludge metagenome | isolation source: wastewater treatment of pH10 | place: China:Beijing | collected 2019-05-20 | reverse complement strand
AATGGGTGGAGAACATGACGGCCGGCCGCGGCTGGATCGCGCTGGCCCTGGTGGTGTTTTCGTCCTGGCGGCCGCTGCGCGTACTTGCCGGCGCCTACATCTTCGGCGCGGTCTGGATCGGCCAGTTGCATGCTCAGGCTTTCGGCATACCAATACCCTCGCAGTTCCTGTCGTCGCTGCCTTATCTCGCCACCATCGTCGTGCTCGTCATCATCTCGCGCAACAAGCGCCTGACCATGATGAACACCCCGGCCTCGCTCGGACAGGCTTTCGTTCCGGATCGTTGACAACCTAAAAAAACACAAGCATAGCAAGGTTAATCCAGAGAGGTAACATCATGAAAAAACTACTGATTGCCCTGATGACGTCGGCGGCGGCGATGTCCGTTGCCGTCTCCGCGGAAGCCGCGGATAAGTTCAAGGCCTGCTGGGTCTATGTCGGCCCGGTGGGCGACTTCGGCTACTCCTACCAGCATGACCAGGGCCGCCTCGCGGTCGAGAAGAAGCTGGGCGACAAGGTCGAGACCGCCTATCTCGAAAACGTCGCCGAAGGCCCGGATGCCGAGCGCGCGTTCGAGCGTCTGGCACGCCAGGGCTGCAAGCTCATCTTCGGCACCTCGTTCGGCTTCATGGATGCCGAAGTGAAGGTCGCCAGCAAGTTCCCGGACATCAAGTTCGAGCACGCCACCGGCTACAAGACCGCACCGAACCTCGGTATCTACAATGCCCGCTTCTATGAGGGCCGGTACATCCTGGGGCAGATCGCTGCCAAGCAGTCCAAGAGCGGCGTTGCCGGCTACATCGTCTCCTTCCCGATCCCGGAAGTGGTGATGGGCATCAATTCCTTCATGCTCGGCGCACAGTCGATCAATCCGAACTTCAAGGCCAAGATCGTCTGGGTGAACTCCTGGTTCGATCCGGGCAAGGAAGCCGACGCAGCCAAGGCACTGTTCGACCAGGGCGCGGACATCATCGTCCAGCACACCGATTCCACGGCGCCGCTGCAGGTGGCACAGGAACGCGGCCTGCATGGCTTCGGACAAGCTTCGGACATGATCAAGTTCGCGCCGAAGTCGCAATACACCGCGATCGTCGACGATTGGGCTCCGTATTACATCGAGCGCGTCGAGAAGGCGCTGGACGGTACCTGGAAGCCGGAGGATCGCTGGGAAGGCATCAAGGCCGGAGCGGTCTTCATGGCGCCCTACACCAACATGCCGGATGACGTGAAGGCGATGGCGGAAGCCACTCAGAAGAAGATCGCCGACGGCTGGAATCCCTTCACCGGTCCGGTCGCCAAGCAGGATGGATCGGCCTGGCTGAAGGACGGCGAAGTTGCCGACGACAAGACACTGCTCGGCATGAATTTCTACGTCAAGGGCGTGGACGACAAGCTGCCGCAGTAAGGCGCTGCAACCCGAAATGGAAAAGGGCGCCGCACGGCGCCCTTTTTTTGTTTCAGCTTACCGACTGTGTTCTTTGGAACCCGGCCGGCGGATCAGACAGCCATGCCGTGCAGGTCGTAGGCATCGGCCCGGTCGACCTTGACGGTGACGATGTCGCCGACACGGAGCGGCCGGCGCGACTGGATGTGCACCGAACCATCGATCTCCGGAGCATCATATCTGGTACGGCCCTTGGCGACCGCGCCGTTCGCTTCATCGATGATGACAGGCAGGCGCTTGCCGACCTTCTTCTGCAGCTGCGCAGCGGAGATCTTCTGCTGGCGCTGCATGAAGCGATGCCAGCGCGCCTCCTTGACGTCGTCCGGGACCTGCTCGAGGCCGAGATCATTGGAGCGCGCGCCCTTCACCGGCTCGTATTTGAAGCAGCCGGCGCGGTCGATCCTGGCTTCGTCCAGCCAGTCGAGCAGCATTTCGAAGTCTTCCTCGGTCTCACCGGGGAATCCGACAATGAAGGTCGAGCGGATGGCGAGATCCGGGCAGGCCTCGCGCCACGAACGGATGCGATCCAGCGTCTTTTCGCCATGAGCGGGCCGGCGCATGTTCTTCAGGACCTGGGGCGAGGCATGCTGGAAGGGAATGTCGAGATAGGGCAGGATCTTGCCTTCGGCCATCAGCGGGATGACGTCCGCGACATGCGGGTAGGGGTAGACGTAGTGCATGCGCACCCAGACGCCGAGTTCACCCAGTTCCTGCGACAGGTCGAGGAACTTGGCGCGGACCTCGCGATCTTTCCACGGACTGCTGGCGTATTTGATGTCGACGCCATAGGCGCTGGTGTCCTGTGAGATGACCAGCAGTTCCTTGACACCGGCGGCGGCAAGTTTTTCGGCTTCGCGCAGCACATCCGCCGCCGGCCGCGAGACGAGGTCGCCACGCAGGTCGGGAATGATGCAGAAGGTGCAGCGGTTGTTGCAGCCTTCGGAAATTTTGAGATAGGCGTAGTGGCGCGGCGTCAGCTTGACGCCTTGCGGCGGCACCAGATCGGTGAACGGATCGTGTGCAGGCGGGGCGGCTTCATGCACCGCCGCCATCACGCTTTCATAGGCCTGTGGGCCGGTGATGGCGAAGACATTCGGATGCTTTTCGCGGATCAGCTCGGGCGTCGCGCCCATGCATCCCGTGACGATGACCTTGCCGTTCTCCTTCAGCGCGGTGCCGATGGCATCGAGCGATTCATCCCGCGCGGAATCCAGAAAACCACACGTGTTGACCACGACGAGGTCTGCCCCGTCATGCTTGCGTGCTATCTCGTAACCTTCCGCGCGCAACCGGGTCAGGATGCGCTCGGAATCGACAAGTGCCTTCGGGCATCCGAGGCTGACAAAGCTGATACGGGGCGCTGCGGTCATCGTGGCGTTCCAATGGACACGGGCCGAAACCCTTGAAGGGCCGGCCCGGAAATCTCTGGTTTTCTGTTGGTGCGCCCGAAGCGGCGCTCAATTCAGCGGCGCAATAGCACAGTTCGAAGGTCAAGCAAACGGCGTCAGCCGAGCGACCTGGCCGGGGTTGGCTCAGGCGCCACTCAATGGGCGGCGCCAGCGGCCTTGCCGAACCAGGGCGACAGGAACTGGAATTGTTCGGGGAACTGCTCGACTGCACCGTCAAGCAGCATCTTGACGGCAACATAGAGGATGATCAGCAGACCGATATAGGCGATCCAGCGATAGCGATGCAGCAGCCGGGCGACGAAGGACGCCGCAAACCCCATCAGTGCGATCGACAGCGCAAGGCCGATGATCAGCACCGTCGGATGTTCCATCGCCGCACCGGCAACGGCGAGCACCTTGTCCAGCGACATCGAAACGTCGGCGATGACGATCTGCCAGGCGGCCTGGGCAAAGGTCTTCCGCGCGGGGCCGGACGACGCCTTCCCATTGTCGATATCGTCGAGGGCCTCGGTGGCCTCGTGTTCTTCCTCGTGCGTGACGCTCAGCTCGCGCCACATCTTCCAGCATACCCACAGAAGCAGCAGGCCACCGGCGATGAGCAGCATCGGACCGATTGCGAGCAGCCATTGGGTGATCAGGGCGAAAATGATGCGCAGCACCGTGGCTGCGGCGATGCCGACGAGGATCGCCTTCTTGCGCTGGTCCTTGGGAAGTCCGGCCGCAGCAAGGCCAATGACGATTGCGTTGTCGCCGGCAAGGACGAGGTCAATGGCAATGACCTGGAGAAGAGCCGACAAACCTGCTGCGGTGAAGATTTCCATCGATGGAAGCGCTCCTCATCGGGGGTTCATGAATTTGGCCCTACGAGCATCGACCTGTGGCGTCAAGCGCTCTGCGTGGAAAGGTCGTGGAAAGCCGGCACTTCAGCCATTGTTTGATTGCCCTGCCGCCACTGACAATCGCGATGACGACGCCGATACCGTTGACGCTGGGAACAGGAAAGCGCTAAAGCCGGTTTCGACTGGTTCGGCATGCTGAGGCAATTGCCCCTACAGGCTGGACAGTGGAGGGATGGCCGAGCGGTTTAAGGCACCGGTCTTGAAAACCGGCGTGGCAGCGATGTCACCGTGGGTTCGAATCCCACTCCCTCCGCCACTTTCCCGACAATCGATACAAGTGTCGGCATGAAACCTCTTCCAGAAGATGCCTGGGAACCATGGTCGCCACAGGATCTGGCTTCTCGGCTTGGGCACGATGATCCCAGTTGGTATGTGGTTGGCGGCTGGGCCCTGGACCTGTGGCATGGGCGTCTTACCCGCGAACACGAGGATCTGGAGTTCGCTGTCCTACCGGGCCAGGTCGGACGTTGCCGCGATCTCCTGTCGGATCTGGAATTCTTTGCCGCCCGTGACGGTAACCTGACGTATCATCCTGCCAAGACAGCACTTGCCACTGATCTCTGGCAGCTTTGGGGAGCCGACATGACCGCGGGTTTCTGGCGCGTGGACATGATGATCGAGCGGGGAACGCCTGATTTCTGGATCTACAAACGGGAACCCGCGATCCGGGTGCCGAGGACTGCGGCGATCCGCAGGAACTCCACCGGAATTGCCTATCTGGCGCCGGCCATCGTGCTGCTGTTCAAGGCGAAGCACCGTCGGGAAAAGGATGATCTCGATTTTCGTACCGCGCTGCCCCGCCTCGATGATGGGGAGAGAGCCGACCTGACCGGCTGGCTTGAGGCAATGCATCCCGGCCATGGATGGATCGCTTCTCTGCGTGAGGATCGCGCCGCTGGCGTCTAGGCTAAAAACCGCCCCGAGGAACGATCGGCGTCAAGCGGGATCCGGGGGAGCGACCGGCGAAAACATCGGCAACCGCAACATCATTCCTGCCCGGCCAATTCGCTTTTCAGCCATCGCCTGAAGGCAACGATCTTGGCATCGTTGGCATGGGCCGCGGACGCGACGAACCAGAGGTCGATTCCGGTCTCGACTTCCCACTCGAATGGCTTGACCAGTCGGCCGTCGGCAAGTGCGTCGGCGGCGATTGCCTGCCAGGCGATCATCACACCGAGGCCGGCCATAGCGGCTTCCAGCGAAAGGGATGCATCGGAGAAACTCAACCCTTGCGGCAGATCGGCCTCGGCCATGCCATGCGGGGCCAGCCAGTCCGTCCAGTTCTCCATGGCAGGATAGCGGATCACCGGGGCCGATTTCAGATCGGCCGGCGTCCTCAGATTTGCGGCGAGCGCCGGTGCGCAGACCGGAAAGATGCGCTGCCGCAAAAGCAATTCCGCACGGGTGCCCGGCCACGTGCCCCGGCCCATGCGCAGTGCGACATCGAGATCGGACCGATCGAGGTCGGTCAATGTGAGCCCGGTTTCGATACGCACCTGGATTTCGGGTCGCTTCCGCTGAAATGCGCTGAGCCGCGGCACCAGCCATCGGGTGGCGAAGACAGGCGTGGTGGTGACAGCCAGCACCGTACGATCGGTCGCGCCGGCCTGATCCAGCGCCTGCGCGATAGAACGGAACGCCGGCTCCAGCGAGGCCAGCATCCGTGCGCCGAACGGCGTCGGTGTCAGGCCACGCGGCGTGCGCTCGAACACCGGACGCCCAAGCAGCTTCTCGGTTCGGATGACATGCTGGCTGACCGCGCCAACGCTGATGCCCATCTCGTCCGCTGCCCTTGCCAGCGAGCCGAGGCGGCCCGCCACTTCGATGGCACGCAGGCCGTTCAGGGGAATGCGATTCAGAGCAACCATATAGATATTCTATAGGCTCGCAGGCAAAATCTCCATTTTTTTCGTGCGCGGTGACAACGACACTCCTTGGCATCGAAATACCCCGCAGGAGAACAAAAATGTCCCAGGCCAACCATGTCGCCACGTCTGACCCGACCGCCATACAGCCGTTCCGGATCGCCATTCCCGATACGCAGATTGCCGACCTGAAGGCGCGGCTTGGCAAGACACGCTGGCCATATGCCACGACCAACGATTATTCGCGTGGGCAACCGGTCGGCTTTGTCATGGAACTCGTCGACCGGTGGATGAACGACTTCCGCTGGCGCGAGCATGAAGCCCGGTTGAACGGCTATCCGCAATTCATCACGGAAATCGACGGCCAGCCGATCCATTTCCTGCACATCAGGTCGCAGCATCCCGATGCATTTCCGCTGATCCTGAGCCACGGCTGGCCGGGCAGCGTGATGGAGTTCCTCGACCTGATCGAGCCGCTGACCAACCCGACCAGTGGCGGACAGGCCTTCGATCTGGTGATCCCCTCGCTGCCCGGATTCGGCTTCTCCAGTCCGCTTCGCGAAAGCGGCTGGGATTCGGCCCGGATCGCCAGGGCATGGGACACGCTCATGAAACGACTGGGCTATGACCGTTATGGCGCCCATGGCGGCGATGTGGGCTCCGGCATCGGGCGCGAACTGGGCATCCTACAGCCGCACGGTCTCGTAGGCACGCATGTGCTGCAGATCTTCGCCTTTCCTGCCGGTGCGGATGGCGAAATGGACAGGCTCTCGCCTTTCGAGATGGAGGGTATGGCGATCCTCGCCAATTTCGAGAAGTACAACGGCTATCATCAGATACAGGCGAAGCGTCCCGCCACACTTGCCTACGGGCTCGTCGATTCGCCTGTCGCCCAGATGGCCTGGAACACAGAACTCTGGTTCGGCTTCGAAGGAAACAACATCGACAATGTCGATCGTGATCGTTTCCTGGCGCAGGCATCGCTCTACTGGTTCACGGGAACAGGTGGATCTGCGGCGAACGTCTACTACGAAGACCGGCAGACGGGTGCCGGCTACCGCGAAGTGATGAACCCGACACCGACCGGCGTCGCGGTTTTCCCGAATGATTTCCGCTCCGTACGCAGCTTTGCCGAACGTGCCAACAACATCGTGCATTGGACCGAGATGCCGCGCGGCGGTCATTTTGCCGCGTCCGATGCACCGGATCTGCTGGCGCACGATATCCGCGCATTCTTCTCGAAACTGAACGCTTGAACGCCAACTTTCGCGAGAACAGCAATGTCATTGCCATTCGCCATCATCGATGTCTTCGCCGCCAGCCCGCTTGCAGGCAACCCGCTGGCCGTCGTCCAGGGCGGCGACGAACTGCCCGACGACACGCTGGCCGCCATCGCCGGTGAGTTCAACCTGGTCGAGACGACTTTCGTCCTGCAAGCGACGCTTCCCGGCGCAACCCGGCGGCTGCGCTCTTTCACGGCTGCTGGGCACGAGGTGTTCGGGGCAGGGGGACACAACTCCCTCGGCGCATGGCTCTGGCTTGCGCAGTCGGGACGGCTGAAATTGAAGGAAGGGCGAACAGACTTCACACAGGAGATCGGCGGGCAACTCTTTCCTTTAACGATCGACACGACGCCCGGCCAACCGATCCGCGTGACGATGGCGCAATCTCCCGCCAGATGGGGAAACCAGATGGAAGATCTCGCCGGCCTGGCAGCTTCACTTGGCCTTGCGCCAGACACCGTCAATGGCGACGGCCCGCCGATACAGGTGGTCGATACCGGCGCGGGCCATCTGATGGTGGCCCTCAGGGATCGCGAAGCCGTCGATGCCGCAAGACCGGATGTTGACGCGCTCGGCGCGATCCTGAGGCAGTCCGGAGGCGAAGGCTGCTATGTTTTCAGCCTTGATCCCCCATCCGTGGAAACGCTCGCCTATGCTCGTTTCTTCAATCCCACGATGGGTATCGGCGAAGATCCGGCGACTGGTACGGCAGCAGGCCCCCTGGCTGCCCATCTCGTCCACCATGGTTTTGCTTCTCCTGGACGCGTCGTTATCGAGCAGGGCACGAAACTCGGCCGTCCGAGCCTGATCGAAGTTGAAATCGACGGCCTTGCGGTACGCATCAGTGCGAGCGGCGTGACCGCTGCGGAAGGGAAACTGTGGCTCTGAATGGCGTGGAGATGCGGCAACACCTCGCCAATCCAGCTGCAGACTCCACAATTGGTTAGGGGGTCACGGCACAATGCCGTCATTTCGCCACAATCTCGCCGGTTTCGAACCATAGTCGGTTAAGCGTGTGATAAGCATTTCCTGCGCAAAAAGGGGCTCTGGGGATCGGGGCGGCGGACAGGTTTGTCACACGAAGCGCTTCGGCTTCGCCCGTGTTTGAGTAGCGTCGCCGTTGTTCGGAGGGGACAGTTCCAGTATGCCAAGTCCGGCGCGTCTTCGTCGTTTTTCCACCTACGCGCTGCTAGCCGTCTCAGTCGGCTTTCTCGCTGCCTGTGCTTCGTCCGAACCGAAGAGCATGGTGAGCAAGAAACGCTCGAAGGAATATTTCGCCGAATCCGAATATGGCGTGAAGGCCAGCCCGCGTGTCGCCATGCGGCGCGGCGGAGGGCGCGACCAGCTCGGCAAACCCTATCAGGTGCGCGGCAAGTGGTACTACCCGAAGGAAGAAAAGCGCTACTCCAAGACAGGTACCGCCTCCTGGTACGGTGAGGCCTTTCACAGCCGCATGACCGCCAACGGCGAGGTCTATGACCTGTCGCAGTTGACCGGCGCGCATCCGACCATGCCTCTGCCGAGCTATGCCCGAGTCACCAATCTCGACAACGGCAGCTCGGTCATCGTGCGCGTCAACGACCGGGGCCCGTATCACGAAGGCCGCCTGATCGACCTGTCCAAGCGTGCCGCCGATATGCTCGGCTATTCGAAGATCGGCACTGCCCGGGTCAAGGTCGACTACGTCGGCCGTGCGCCACTCGAAGGCAATGACGATTCCTATCTCATGGCCTCCTATCATCCCGGCAACAGGATACCTGATCCGTCCGACGGCCTGCCGACTGGCGTGATGGTTGCCATGAACGGCTCCATGCCCAGCGCGCCGGTGCGTGCAAGCGCTGCTGCCATTCCATTCCCCGGCCAGTTGACGGACACCACGTCACTGCCCGAGCCTGTTCTGGCTGTGCAGCCGATGGGGGCCGACAGCGTCGCGCTGCCGGATTTCGGCCCGATTGCGCCGGCACGGCCAGACTTCGCGGTGAGCCCGAAACTGCCCTTCGAGATGGCGAGCCTGAACTACGCCGCGGAGCGCACGGAGCGTTCCGCAAGTGCCTTTGCTGCGCTGGAAGGGCCTGCGGCGGCACTTGGCAGCTGGAAGCAGCCGGAGGATCCCTCCGACGACTATGTGGCCGCGGGCACATTCGACAACGCCAGGGAAGCAAAGCAGGTCGCAGCCGCATTGAAGGCCTATGGCCGCGTCGAGATCGATCAGGCCAAGCTCGACGGCAAGGACTGGTATTCGGTCAATCTCTACCAGGACGGCCGCATGAGCGTGGACAGCATGCTGGAAGCGGCCTGGAGCCACGGAGCGCCCGACGCTTTCGCCGTTCGTGACTGAGCGTGTAACGAGCACGGCGGATAAGTCGTGCCCCATGCTTCCTGGCGATTGATCCGGGACGGGCGATCCTGATAACGTCTCATTATGATTGCCAAATCCCGCTTTTGCTCTTCTCTGGCAGGCCTGCTTGTCCTTGCCCTGCTGGCGCTGTCGGCATGGCCGGCGGCCGCGCAGCTGTTCGAAACCAAGGCGGCGACCGCGTATATGATCGACGCCGAGACCGGCACGGTGCTGTTCTCCAAGCAGGCCGACAAACCGATCCAGCCGGCGTCGCTCGCCAAGCTGATGACACTTGAAATGGCCTTCAATGCCTTGAAGAGCGGCCGCATGACGCTCAACGACACCTTCGTGGTCAGCGAAAATGCGTGGCGCAAGGGCGGTGCGCCTTCGGGCACCTCCACCATGTTTGCCGCGCTCAAGTCGGCGATCCGCCTCGAAGACCTGATGAAGGGCATCGCGGTGCAGGCCGCCAATGACGGTTGCATCATCATCGCCGAAGGATTTGCCGGCTCGGAAGGAAATTTCGCTCTTCAGATGAACGAGCGCGCACGACAGATCGGATTGCCGATCTCGACCTTCGTCAATGCTACCGGGCTGCCGGCGGAAGGTCAGAAGACGACGGTGCGCGAGATGACGCTGCTGGCGTTGCGCCTGTCGCGCGAGTATCCGCAATTCTATCCCTATTTCGCCCTCAAGGATTTCACCTGGAACAAGATCACCCAGCGCAACCGCAATCCCTTGCTGGCGATGGATGCCGGTGCTGAAGGACTGGCGGTCGGTGCCAGCGAACAGGACGGTTTTGCCATTGTCGGTGCGCTTAACCAGGGCGGCAAGCGGGTGATTGCTGCCATGAGTGGCCTGGCCAACGACCGCGAGCGCTCGGAGGAAGTCCGCAAGCTGCTGGATTGGGGCCTGCGCTCCTTTGAAAAGACCGAAGTCTTCGCTAAGGACGAAGTTGTTGGCGAAGCAGCGGTGTTTGGCGGCGTCAAATCCGGCGTGGCGCTGAAAGCCAAGGGAGCGATCGACCTGGTCCTGCCGATCGCCAATCGCGACAAGGTCACCGCGCGTATTGTCTACAACGGCCCGCTACCGGCGCCTGTCGAGGTCGGCCAGCCTGTCGGCACGCTGCGCGTCTGGATTGGCGACACGTTGAGTCAGGAAACCCCGGTATTCGCCGCCGAAACGGTGGAAGTCGGTTCGCTGCCGCGCCGCGCGGCGGATGCGGTCAAGGAGCTGGCGGTCGGCTGGCTACGCTAGGCGGGCAGGGGCGTCGCTCTTCAGCAATTCTTGTGCACGCCTTTGTGTGTCAGTTGTGGACCTTGCCGTCGGCCGGCACTATGAGTGGGTCGTTCGGATGTGCGCCTGGGCGACTCGGGTTGCGGCGACAGGCAAAGCACATTCCGGCACCTGGATTCGCGCATCGCGCTTGTTGAAAATCGATTTCCGATTTTCCGTCCGATGCGCTAGTCCTCTCGCCGCAGCGGCGTTGGACACCTATGTTTGATGTCGGGGCCACAACCGAGGCGCAGCGTTTGGCGAACGGATCTTTCATCACTTTCGAAGGCGGCGAGGGTGCCGGCAAGTCGACGCAGATCAAGCGGCTGGCCGAGCGACTGCGTGGCAAGAAATACGATGTCCTGGTGACTCGGGAACCGGGCGGTTCACCCGGGGCCGAGGCCATTCGACACGTTCTGCTGTCCGGTGCGGCCGAGCCCTTTGGACCGAAGATGGAGGCGCTGCTGTTCGCGGCAGCGCGCTCTGATCATGTCGAACAGGTGATCCGGCCTGCCGTGGAGCGCGGCGCGATCGTGCTTTGCGATCGCTTCATCGATTCCTCGCGCGTCTACCAGGGCGCCACCGGCGGCCTCGACCCGGCGTTCATCGATACCCTGCAGCGCGTGGCCATCAATGGCATGGTGCCGAACCTTACTTTGATCCTCGACATCGACCCGGAAGAAGGATTGCGCCGCGCAACAGCCCGGCGCAATCCTGGCGAAACTCCGGACCGCTTCGAAAAGGAGACCCTGGCCATTCATCAACAGCGCCGCGATGCTTACCTGGCCATCGCCAGGGCCGAGGCCAAGCGTTGCGTGGTCATCGATGCTTCCGGTGACGCCAACACGGTCGAACATGCGGTCACGGATGCCGTTTTCGCGATGCTGGAGAAGTCCAGGCCGGCCAAGACCAGCCACAAGGCGCCGGCATGAGTTTCGAGCGGCTGGCGCCTGAGCAGCACGATACGCTGGATGAGGTTCCGGAGCCCGCGGAGAACCCGCGCCTGATCGGACACTCGGACGTCACGATAACGTTGGCCGCTGCCTACAAGGCGGGCAAGCTCCCGCATGCGCTGATGCTGTGCGGGCCGGCAGGCATCGGCAAGGCCACGCTCGCCTTCCACCTCGCGTATCATCTGCTGAAAAACCCGGACGGCAATCGGGCGCCGGAAACCCTTGTTGTTCCTGATCCCGCGTCGGGGCTCTACCGGCAGATCGCGATGGGCGCGCATCCCTCCGTCCTGCATCTCACACGGCCGATGAATGACCGCACCAAGGCATTCAAGAGTGTGGTGACCGTCGACGAGATCCGCAAGGTCGGACAGTTCCTGTCGATGACCTCGCACGACGGCGGCTACAGGGTGGTGATCGTCGATCCGGCGGACGACATGAACACCAATGCTGCCAATGCGTTGCTCAAAAATCTTGAAGAGCCGCCGGCACGTACGATTTTCGTGCTCATCGTGCATGCACCGGGCAGCCTGCTGCCGACCATCCGC
>WPCJ01140221.1_pt1 | contig 12012 bp, 10 predicted proteins | sample 5399831 | NCBI WGS metagenome assembly WPCJ01 (sample SAMN12869470, study PRJNA574797) | sludge metagenome | isolation source: wastewater treatment of pH10 | place: China:Beijing | collected 2019-05-20 | reverse complement strand
GGATCGAGATCGTGCCGCCATAGCGGCCTTCGGCGTAGAGCGCGGCGAGCAGGCGGCGGTAATCGCCGCGCGCCTTGGCGATCAGCCCAGCCGCGCCGGAAGCCGGCTCGTCCTTGTCCGTCCACAGCGTCGACGTGCCCTTGAGGCGTTTTTCCACGTCTTCGTCGGTGACCGCGAATTCGACATCGTAGCGCTGGGGGTCGCCGATCGTCAGGTCTTCCTCGGCCTGCGTCTTCGAGCCGAAGAGCTTGATGCCGAAAATCTCGAAGGCATGTGCAGGCAATGGCGCGGCGGCGAGCGCGGCGCAGAAGGCAGCGAACATGAGCCGGGACGGACGCCGGAAAGGCGGGCTCTGCACGGTCAAGTCTACTCCTAACTGTTCTCGACGTGCGAAGCCTGAACCCCGCATCGCGCCCACCGGCCATTGTCGGCCGACAGGGTTAACAGTGCCTTGCCGCCACAGGCTTTCACCTGTCCCCGATCCCGGATAAATCAGACGCAACCAGGGGGCAACCCCTTGCGGGAGGCTATCTGGAAAACGCGCGTTTTCGCCGCGACATGTCTTTTCCCCCGCCTACGCCTTTTCATTGCGCCGCGGCCGGCTACATATGCGTCCAGGGGACCGTATCGAGACCGACAGGGAAAAAGCGATGCTGCTTCGAACGATGGCGACGATGTCGCTGCTGGCCGCGCTGTCGACGGCCGCGCTCGCGCAGGCGAGGCCGGACACGCGCACGATGACGTGCGAGGGCGTTCGCGCGCTGGTCGCAGACCGCGGGGCGGTTGTCCTGACAACCGGCCGGCACACCTACGACCGCTTCGTGGCGGGAACGGGCTATTGCGCGCTTCCCGAGGTTGCGCTGCCGGTGAGCGTTCCCACGCGCGACGGCGACGGTTGCGTCGTCTACGCCTGCCGGCCCGATCCGTTCGAGGAATGAGGCGGGCCGTTCGAGGAATGAGGCGGGCAGGGGAATTGCCTGCCGTCGCATGTTGGCCTATGCGTTGCGGCCTGACGAGAAGGGCCGCGCGCTCGAAAGGCTGGCAATGCTGTCTCCCGACATGAACAGGCACGAGACCGAGGTGAAGGACATCGTCGACGAGGCGATCGCGTCCCGCCGCTCGGTGCGGGCGTTCCTGCCGACGCCGGTTCCCGACGAGACGGTGAAGGACATGCTGCGCGTCGCATCGCGGGCGCCGTCGGGCACCAACATGCAGCCGTGGAAGGTCTACGTCGTCACCGGGGAGCGCAAGGAGGAGCTGTCGCGGACCATCCTCGACAGCGGCATCCGCCCGGAGAAGATCGAGTGGGACGAGTATCGCTACTATCCCGAGCAGTTCTTCGAGCCGTATCTCACGCGCCGGCGCACGGTCGGCTTCGCGCTCTACAGCCTGCTCGGCATCGGCCGCCGCGACGTCGAGCGCATGCGGGCGCAGCACGACCGCAACTTCACCTTCTTCGACGCGCCGGTGGGCATGATCTTCACCATCGACCGCCGGCTGAACGTCGGCTCGTGGGTCGATCACGGCATGTTCCTGCAGAACGTCATGATCGCGGCGCGGGGGCGGGGCCTCCACACCTGCCCGCAGGCGGCGTTCGCGCCCTATCACCGCCAGATCAGGCCGCTGCTCGGCATTCCAGACGAGGAAATCGTGGTGTGCGGCATGGCGCTCGGCTACGAGGACGCCTCGAAGCCGGAGAACGCCCTGCGCAGCGAGCGCGCGCCGGTGGAAGAGTTCGTCACCTTCGTGCGCTGAGCGGCGGGGCGGGGCCGTTCATCGGCCTTGCCGCCGCCTTTTTGCTCGCCTAACAATGCTGGCTCCCGAGACCGAACGACGCCGAGGCGCATGAAGCTGCCGGTTTTCCTCCTCTCACGGCTCCTGCTCGTGCTTGCGCTCCTCGTCGGCGCGCTGGCGCCTGCCGCTGGCGTGGAGCAGGAGAACGGCGGCTCCGACCGCGCCATCTCGATCGGGCCGCTGCGCGCGCCGGGCCCCGAAGTGGTGGCCCAGCAGCGCGAGAAGATCGGTGTCATTACCCGCGAGAGCGACAAGCTCGAGGCGCGCATGCGCGCCAATATCGAGAATGACGGCGTGCTGGTCGAGGCACGCAACGCCCTCGAAGGGCTGGCGCGAGACCTGATTTCGGCCGGCGTGGCGTTCCGGCCGCGCCTCGCCGCCATCAACGAACGCCTCGACGAGATCGGCCCGGCGCGCGGCGAGGGCGAGCCGCCCGAGCCGCCCGCGCTGACGGAGGAGCGGCAGAGCCTGATCGCCGAAAAGGCAGAGATCAACACGCTTCTGGGTGAAGCGGAGACGGTCTCGCTGCGCATCAACAGGCTGATCGAGGAGATCGTCCGGATCCGCCGCGACCTGTTCGCCAACACGCTGTCGCGGCGCTACGACATCTCTGCCGCCATCAGCCCGGCGGTGCTGGGCGATTTCGCGGCCGAGAGCTCCAAGGTCTACAACGCGGTCTCATCGTGGCTGCGGTTCGTCTTCTCCTACAAGCTGTCGTCGGTGCTTCTCGCCACCTTCTACGCGCTCGTCGCGGCGGGCGTGCTTCTGATCGGCGGCAGGCGGGTCTTCGGCGACATGCTGCTTGCCGATCCGGCCAAGGAGGAGCCGACCTATCTCAACCGGCTCTCCGTCGCGTTCTGGTCGACGCTCCTGCCCTCGGCGGCGCTGGCCGTCTTCCTCGCCGCGACATGGTTCTTCTACAGCTATTACGGCGTCCTGCGGCGCGACATCGGCGAGATGATGGTGACTCTGTTCAACGTCATCGCCATCGTCTTCTTCGTCTACCGGCTGTCGAGCGCCGTGTTCTCGCCGCGCAAGCCCAACTGGCGGCTGGTGCCGGTACATACCGGCGCGGCGCGGGCGCTGTTCTGGCTCACCTGCCTGACGGCGCTGGTCATGGGGCTGGATTTCGTCGCCAGCAAGATCAACCAGGTGATGGGCTCGCCGCTGTCGCTGACGGTCGCCAAGAGCTTCTTCGCGACGATCATCGTCGGCCTGCTCGTCGTCGTCATCGGCCTGGTGCGGCCCTATACGGACGAGGCGGGGCGGCCGCGGCGCTGGCATCCGCTGTTCCGGGCGCTCGCCTTCCTGCTCGGCGGCGGCACCATCCTTGCGGCGCTTCTCGGCTATATCGGCCTTGCCCGCTTCATCTCGCAGCAGATCGTCATCACCGGCGCGATCCTGGCGACGATGTATATCGGCTATCTTTCGGCCAGCGCGGTGTCGGAAATGGGCGCCTTTGGACGGACCAGCCTCGGCCGGCGGATGCGCGCGCGCGCGCCGATGGACGAGGCGACCGAGGACCAGCTCGGCCTCGTCCTGTCCATCGTCATCAACATCCTCGTGCTCGCCATCGGAATCCCGCTCATCTTTCTCCAGTGGGGCTTCCAGTGGGGCGACATCCAGGCATGGACCTACAATTTCGCCAACGAGGTCAGGATCGGCTCGATCTCGATCTCGCTGATCGGGATACTGAGCGGCATCCTCGTCTTCCTCGTCGGCTATTTCGGCACGCGCGGCTTCCAGCGCTGGCTCGACGGCAAGGTCATGGCGCGTGGGCGCGTCGATGCGGGCGTGCGCAACTCGATCAGCACCGCCGTGGGCTATGCCGGCATCGCGCTCGCCGCGCTGATCGGCATCTCGGCCGCCGGCATCGACCTGTCGAACCTGGCGCTGGTCGCGGGCGCGCTGTCGCTCGGCATCGGCTTCGGCTTGCAGAACATCGTCAACAACTTCGTCTCGGGCCTGATCCTGCTCGCCGAGCGGCCGTTCAAGGTCGGAGACTGGATCGTGGCCGGCGGGGTCGAGGGCAATGTGCGCAAGATCTCCGTGCGCGCCACCGAGGTCGAGACCTTCCGCCGTCAGACCGTGATCCTGCCGAACTCCGAACTCATCAACGCCGCCGTCGGCAACTGGACGCTGCGCAACAAGCTCGGGCGCGTCGACATTCCCGTCAACGTCGCCGACGACAACGACCCGCGCCGCGTCCACGCCGTGCTGACGGAGATCATCGGCGAGCAGCCGGGCGTGCTGAAGAACCCGGCCCCTTCCGTGGATTTTTCCGGCTTCTCGGACGGCACGCTCAACTTCGTCATCCGTGCCGTGGTTCCCGACATCACCGGGACGCTGGCCTTCACCAACGAGCTGCGCTTCAGGCTCGTCGAGCGGTTCAGGGAGGAAGGCATCACGATGCCGTCCTCGTCGCGCGAATTGCAGCTGAAGACCGATGCGCCGTCGATTCTCGCCGCCGCGCAGCCTGCCGCGCCGGTCGAGGACGAGGCGTCGCCGCGCGAGGAAAAGGCGTCGCGCGGCGCAGCGACCGACAAGAAGCAGCCAGCGCCGACGGACATGGAAGCCGAGGGCGCGTGACGGCCGTTCAGTTGCGGTTCAGCTTCGGGTCGATATATGTATGATCGAAAAGGGGCGAAGCCCCGCTCCAACGGAGGCGGTGGAAACACCGACGAACGGATGAACAAGCTTCTTGTCGCCATGGCCGTCACGGTCGGGATCGCCGCTCCGGCGGCGGCCGCCGCGGCGACCGTCACCAACCGCGATGACACCGCGCACGTCCTCATCGTCACCGAGGGCGGCCAGCAGGTGGAATTGTCGATCGGCGCCGGCGAGAGCATCGAGATCTGCCCGACGGGATGCTTCGTGACCATGCCGAACGGCGACCGCGAGGTGCTGACCGGCACCGAGCGGCTGGAGATCGAGGCCAGCCGCGGCAAGATCTTCTGATCCAGCCCCACGGCGAATATCCGCGGAGGCCGGGCCGATGCCCGGCCTTTTCGCATTTCCGGGTGCGTTTCTGGTCCCGTCGCGTCAGGACGATGTCGCAAACAGGCTTCGACCGGATGGCCGCGCCGCCCTATAGTCGCTCCCCGAAACCATGTTGGAGCAGGGGTCCATGGCAGAGTTTCCGCAAAGGGCGCGGGTCGTCATCGTCGGGCTGGGCGGCATCGTCGGCGCTTCGCTCGTCCATCACCTGATCGAGCGTGGCTGGGACGACATCGTCGGCATCGACAAGTCGGGCATCCCGACCGACATCGGCTCGACGGCTCATGCGTCCGACTTCTGCTATACGACCAGCCACGATTTCCTTTCCTGCTGGACGACGCTCTACTCGATCGACTTCTACGACAGGCTCGGCCACTACGACCGCGTCGGCGGGCTGGAGGTGGCGCGCGTCGGCGACGATGCCCGCATGGACGAGATCCGGCGCAAGGTCGCGTCCGCCAAGGCGTTCGGCACCCGCGCGCGGCTGATCGAGCCGGCCGAGATCAAGGCGAAATTCCCGCTGATCGAGGAGAGTGTCGTCCAGGGCGGGCTGTGGGATCCCGACGCCGGCCTCGTCGTGCCGCGCTCGCAGACGGTCGCCGGCAAGCTGGTCGACATGGCCGAGGCGTCCGGCAAGCTTCGGGCCTTCGCCAACACGCCGGCCACCGCGCTCGTCATCGAGGACGGGCGCATCAAGGGCGTCGTCACCGAACGGGGCACCATCATGGCAGACCATGTGGTGGTCTGCGCCGGGCTGTGGGGCCGGCTGATCGCCGAGATGGCGGGCGAAGACCTGCCGGTAATGCCCATCGACCACCCGCTGACCTTCTTCGGCCCGTATGAAGAATTCGCCGGCACCGGCAAGGAGATCGGCTTTCCGCTCATGCGCGACCAGGGCAACTCGGCCTACATGCGCGACACCGGCGACCCCGTCACCTCCGAAGGCGGCATGATCGAATGGGGCTACTACGAGGAGACCAATCCGCGCCTCGTCCACCCGCGCGCGTTGCTCGAAAAGGATCAGGCGCGGCTGTCGCCGTCGCAGCGCGACCTCGCCATGGAGGAGATCATCGGGCCGCTTGAACGCGCCATCGAGCTGACGCCCATCCTCGGCGAGCTTGGCTATGACGAGCGCCGTTCCTTCAACGGCCTGTTGCAGGTGACGGCCGACGGCGGTCCATCGATCGGCGAAAGCCGCAAGGTGAGGGGGCTTTGGTACGCCGTCGCCATCTGGGTCAAGGACGCGCCGGGCATGGCCAAGCTCGTCGCCGACTGGATGACCGACGGGCGCACCGAAATCGACCATGCCCGCATCGATTATGCGCGCTTCTACGATCACCAACTCGACGCCGCCTTCGTCGAGGGCCGCTGCGGCGAGGTCGCGTGCAAGGTCTACAATCCCGCCGTCCATCCGCGCGAACCCTATGCCACCGGCCGCGACATCCGCCGCTCGCCCTTCTATGAGCGCGAGAAGGAGCTGGGCGGCCATTTCATGGAGCTGGGCGGCTGGGAGCGCGCCCACGGCTACGCCGCCAACGAACACCTGCTTGAGAAATACGGGGATCGCGTGCCGGTGCGCGAGAACGAATGGGACGCCCGCCATTTCTGGCGGGTCTCCAATGCCGAGCATCTGGCGATGAGCGAGGATTGCGGCATCGTCAACCTGTCGCATTTCGCCGTCTATGATGTTACCGGCCCGGACCATGTCGCGCTGCTGGAATGGCTATGCGCGGCGAAGATCGGCGGCGAGGCCAATGTCGGGCGCGGCATCTACACCCATTTCCTCGACGACGAGGGCATGGTGCGGGCGGACCTGACGGTGATGCGCATGGCCGACCGCTGCCGCGTCATCGACGGGGCCGATGCCGGCCCGCGCGATTTCGCCTACATGAAGCGGGTGGCGCAGGACAGGGGCTTCGACGTCACCATCGCCGACATGACGGAAAAGCGCGTCACCATCGGCATCTGGGGGCCGAACGCGCGCGCGACGCTGCAAAAGGCGGTGGAGGAGCCGGACGCGCTTGCGCCCGAAAACTTCGCCTTCGCGACGATCCGGCCGGTGCGCATCGCGGGCAGGGATGTCGACGCCTTCCGTATCTCCTATGTCGGCGAGCAGGGCTTCGAGTTGCATATGGACTACGAGGACGGCCTTGCCGTGTGGGACGCGCTGCGGGCGACGGGCGTGATGGCCTTCGGCGTCGAGACCTATGCCAATTCGCGCCGGATAGAAAAGAGCCTCAGGCTCCAGAACGCCGACCTGACGACCGAGTACAACCTGTTCGAGGCCGATCTGGCGCGGCCGAAGGTCAAGGAAGCCGATTTCCGCGGCAAGGCGAAGCACCTCGAATATCGCGCGCGGGAACACCAGCCGGCCATGCTGTGCACGCTGGTGCTGGCCGACACGACCGATTTGCACGGCGTGGTGCGCTATCCGGTCGGCACGCTGCCGGTGATGGACCCCGAAACGGGCGAGACGCTGGTCGACGAACTCGGCCGGCGTTCTTATACGACCTCGGTCGCCTATGGTCCGACGCTGGGCAAAAACATCGCGCTCGCCTACCTGCCGTGGGCGTGGTGCGAGGCCGGCCGGCGGCTCGCCGTCGGGTACTTCGATGAAACCTTCCCGGCCGAGATCGCGGCGGTGGGCTACAGAGCGCTCTACGACCCGGAGAATCTCAAGCCGCGCAGTTGAGGCGCGGTCGCAAAAACGTGAAGGGACAGGGGCCGGCATGCCGGCCCTTTGCCTTTCCATCGGGTGTCGTTCGCGTATCCTGCCTCGCATGTCACGCTCACGGCGCATCCGGCCTGCGTTTCATGCGGGCCTTTTCCTCACGGTGGCGGGCGCTTTCGCCGCCTCCTCCGCAACGCAGGCCGCGGCCGAGCCGGTCGATGTCGAGCTGATCCTGGCGGTCGACGTTTCGCTGTCCATGTCCCCCGACGAACTCGCCATCCAGCGCGACGGCTACGCCGCCGCCCTGACCCACGCCGATGTCGTGCGCGCCATCGAGGGCGGGATGCACGGCAGGATCGCCATCACCTATGTCGAGTGGGCGGGGGAAAGCGTCCAGCACGTCATCGTGCCGTGGACCGTCGTCGCCGGAGCGCAGGATGCGAGGCAGGTGGCCGAGAAGCTGACACTGTCCCCGCCCAACAGCGCCCGGCGCACCTCGATTTCCGGCGTGCTCCATTTCGCCGCCGATCTTTTTGCCGAAAGCCCGCATCGCGGCATGCGGCGCGTGGTCGACGTTTCGGGCGACGGGCCGAACAACCAGGGCGTGCCGGTGAACGAGGCGCGCGACGCGCTGGTCGCCAAGGGCGTCACGATCAACGGCCTGCCGCTGATGACGACGAGCGGCTTCGGCGGGCGCTTCGAGATTCCCGACCTCGACGCCTATTATAGCGACTGCGTGATCGGCGGGCCGGGCGCCTTCATGATCCCGGTCAACGACTGGAGCCAGTTCCCCGAGGCGGTGCGGCGCAAGCTGGTGCTCGAACTCGCGGGCGGCGCGTGGCCTGCGGGGCAGCTGCCGGTCGTGCGCGCCTCGATGGAGGCCGGCGGCTACGACTGCCTCGCTGGCGAGAAGATGTGGATGAACCGTTCTTGGATGTGGGAAGGCGGCCGGTAGAACATTTTGCAGCCCGACGGAAGTGTCTGGCGTCGTACAAAGGCGGCTAAAACAAACAGCCAGAGCAACAGCATTTGTCAGAATGCCCGTTGCTCTGGCGGTCGATGCCACCATTCGCGTCGGGAGCCTGCCCGAAGCGCGTCGCTATGAAAGAGATTCAAGCGACGGGCTCAACTCCCTGTTTTTGTGCGTGTCTTCCGAGAGCGGTTCCCGCTTGCGGGCGGCGCGCGCCTTACGCCGCCATCAGCGGCTTGCGTTCGCCGCGTTCCTGCTGGGGCGAGCGCGCGTAAAGCTCGCGATAGCATTTGGAGAAATGCGAGGCCGAGACGAAGCCGCAGGCCACCGCCACCTCCACCACCGGCAGCGACGACTGGATAAGCAGATGGCGCGCCCGGTCGAGCCGGATCTCCAGATAGTAGCGCGCCGGCGAGCGGCCCATCTCCTGGCCGAACAGCCGCTCGATCTGACGGCGCGACAGGCCGACGTGATCGGCGATCTCGACCAGCGACAGCGGCTCGGCGAGGTTCGCCTCCATCAGTTCGATGATGGTGAGCACCTTGGAGTTCTGGACGCCGAGACGGGCGCGCAGCGGCAGGCGCTGGCGGTCGGTCGGGCTGCGCACGCGGTCGGTCAGCACCTGTTCGCAGACGCGGTTGACGATGGCGTCGCCGAAATCGTCGCCGATCAGCTTCAGCATCATGTCGAGCGCGGCCGTGCCGCCGGCGCAGGTGTAGATGTTGGCGTCGACCTCGAACAGGTCGGCATAGACGTTGACCTTCGGAAACTTCTCCGAGAAACCGGGCAGGTTCTCCCAGTGGATGGCGCAGCGCCGCCCCGAAAGCAGCCCCGCCTGCGCCAGCACGTGCGCGCCGGTGCACAGGCCGCCGACGGCGACGCCGCGGTTATGCGTCTCGCGCAGGAAGGCGAAGGTGGACTTCTCGCGGTAGGTCTCGACGTTCAGGCCCGAGCAGACGATGACCATGGATGGCCGGTCCGCCCCGGCCATCCTGCGGCGTTCCTCCTCCAGCGAGGTGTCGACGGCGCATTCGACGCCGTTCGAGGCGCGCACGGGCTTACCGTCGATGCTGGCGAGCCGCCAGCGATAGCCCTGATAGCCCAACATCCGGTTTGCCGAGCGCAACGGCTCCAGCGCCGTCGCGAAGGCGATCATGGTGAAATCGGGCACCAGAAAAAAGACGATCGATCGTTTGACGGCGCTGCCGTGGGTCACTTGCGCCTCCTCCCGGACTGAAGCGGCCCGCTGACATCCTCATGTCGCGATCAGCAAAGCGTCATCAGGAAACCGCTTCGCTGTCAATGGGATGCGGTGGAGGTTTTTGACAAGTGTCGCCGGTGGCTCAGTGCCGGCGGCGCAGCGGCTCCCGGCGCTCCTCGACGGGGTCCGGCCAGCCGATGTCCTTCTGAAGGTCGTGCGGCAGGTTCGAAATCTCGATATAGGTCGCAAGACGCCTGCGCCGCGCGCGATAGTCGGAGGCAAGGCGGGTGATCGTGGTCAGGATCGACATGGCTTTCTCCTTCTCCGTTCGGGGCGGCGACCACACCGGCGCCGCTTTCGTCCTTGACTATGCTCGCCGCCTTATGTTCAATCAAACGAAATGAAATGATGAGATCATTCAGAAAACTTGATTGGATGCGATCATGAACGCCCCGCTCAACCACCCGATGCCGCTGCTCGATCTCGACGTGCTGCGCACCTTCGTCGCCATCGCCGAGACCGGCAGCTTCACGCTGGCGGCGAGCGCGGTGTTCCGCACGCCGTCGGCCGTCTCCATGCAGATCAAGAAGCTGGAGGAGACGCTGGGCGTTTCCGTGTTGTCGCGCGATGCGCGCTCGGTGTCGCTGACGCAGGACGGCGAGATGCTGATGGGCTATGCGCGGCGCATGCTGGCGCTCAACCGCGAGGCGGTGTCGAAGTTCATCGTGCCCGACATCGCGGGCGTGGTGCGGCTCGGCTCCCCCGACGACTATGGCGAGCGCGTGCTGCCCAACGTGCTGAAGCGGTTTGCCAAGACGCACCCGGCCATCGCCGTCGACGTGGTCATCGACATGAGCGTGAATTTGCGCCGGCGCATGGCGGAGAAGCAGCTGGACCTCATGCTCTTCACCGTCTGCCGCAACGTGCCCACCGACGCGGAGATCCTTCTCACCGAGCCTGTGGTGTGGGCCGGCGCCAAGGGCGGTTGCGCCCATCTGCGCGAACCGCTTCCGGTGTCGCTGTGGGAGGAGGGATGCGTATGGCGGGCCGACGCGCTGGAGGCGCTGGGTCGCGAGGGGCGCGACTACCGCGTCGCCTATATGAGCGCCCACACCGCCGGCCAGCGCGCGGCGATCCTGGCCGACCTCGCCGTCGCGCCGCTGCCGAAGTCGTTCATCGGCGAGGACGTGGTGGCGCTGGGACCGGAGGAGGGGCTGCCGCAACTGTCCAGCTACAATCTGGCGATGATCGTGGCGTCGGACCCCTCCGCTCCGGTTCTGGCGGCGGCCGAGCATATCCGCGCCACCTTCGAGGCGTTCCGCGAGACGGGCGGCTTCTGAGACGGTCCCGGCCGCTTCAAGCCGAAAGGAACGCCACCATCCTGTCGCGCGCCGGCTTCGCCTCCGGCATGTCGATCAGCGGCCAGACATGGAACATGCGCTCGCCGCTGACCAGTTCGACGCTCCTGCCGAGCGCGCGCGCCTTCTCGGCGAACAGCACGGTGTCGGGATAGAGGATGTCGTGGGTGCCGGAGAAGGCGAGCACCGGCGGCAGGATCGAGAGATCGCCGTAGAGCGGGCTGATACGCCAGTCGCCGAGCGGAACGTCGCCGCCATAGAGCCGCATCGCCTCGGTTCCGCCGGCAATGTCGAGCCAGGGATCGACCTTCGCGTATTCGCGCACTTTCGGGTTGGCGAGCGTCATGTCGATGCCGGGCGAGATCAGCACGAGGCGGGAGGCGAGCGGCCAGCCAGCTTTGGCCGCAATCATGGTCAGCGCCAGCGCCATGGTGCCGCCGGCTGAATCGCCCATGATCGTCACCTCGCCGCCTTCGCCGAGCACCTCGCGATAGACCTCGGTCATCATCGCCTCGACCTGCGGCAGCTTGTGCTCCGGCGCGAGAGGATAGATCGGCACGGTGATATGAGCCGCCGTGCGCTCGGCCAGCTCGGCCACGAGGTTCCAGTGGTGCGGCGTCATCTCGAAGCAGAACGCGCCGCCGTGGATGTAGAGGATGCGCCGCGCGATCGCCTTTCCCCTCGGCTTCGCCTCGTAGACCGGAAAGCCGGCGACCTTTCGCTCGGTGATGTCGAGCCGCTGCGCCACCTTCGCGGGCGGGCGGTGGTCCTCCCGCTTGCGCACCTTGGCGATGCGGGCATGCAGTCCCTGCGGGCTGGCGAACGCCTTCTTGCGCGTGTGGCGCAGCACGAAGGCGACGAGGTGATATTTCAGGCTCGGCATGATGTTTCCCTTTGCCTCCGGCGCATGCCGCGACGTTCACCCGTCCGAAGACGAATCGCCGGCCGCTGTCATGTTCGGGGAAATCTTACCCGTTCGGCGCGCTTCGGAAACCGGCCGTCTCTTCCGCCGGCTGTGGAC
>WPCJ01270379.1_pt1 | contig 12016 bp, 10 predicted proteins | sample 5399831 | NCBI WGS metagenome assembly WPCJ01 (sample SAMN12869470, study PRJNA574797) | sludge metagenome | isolation source: wastewater treatment of pH10 | place: China:Beijing | collected 2019-05-20 | reverse complement strand
TCATCGTGCTGGACCAGGGGCGGATCGCCGAACGCGGCACCCACGCGCGGCTTTTGGCCGCCGGCGGCCTCTATGCCAGCATGTGGAACCGGCAGCGCGAGGCCGAGGCCGCGCGCGAGCGTCTGGCGCAGATCGACGACGAGGGCGCCGCGCCCAACCGCCGGCCGCCGCCGGTGGCGGAAGGCAGCGATGAGCCGGTGGTGAGGCCTGACGCGGCAGAATAAACTCTGCTATGCAGGCCCCAGATTTCGTCCGAACACAGGTCCCAACGCTCCATGTCCATCGCAAATTCCATCCGTGGCCAGATCCCGCCGATCCATAAGGAGGGTTACCCCTTCATCGGCATTTTCGCGCTGGCCAGCCTGGTTCTGTTCTGGATCTGGACGCCGCTCGGCTGGATCGGCACCGGTCTGACCGTTTGGTGCGCGTTGTTTTTCCGCGACCCGGTCCGTGTCACCCCGACCCGCGAGGGCGTGGTCGTCTCGCCGGCCGATGGCAAGGTGTCCATGGTGCAGCCGGTGCTGCCGCCGGCCGAACTCGGCCTTGGCGACCAGCCGTTGCTGCGCATTTCGGTGTTCATGAGCGTTTTCAACGTCCATGTGAACCGCAGCCCGGTGGCAGGCCGGATCGAGCGCATCGCCTACCGGCCGGGCAAGTTCATCAATGCCGAGTTGGACAAGGCCAGCGAGGACAATGAGCGCAATTCGCTCGTGATTGCGACCTCCGGTGGCCGCATCGGCGTGGTGCAGATCGCCGGCCTCGTGGCGCGGCGAATCGTGTCCTTCGTGCGCGAAGGGCAGGTGCTGGAGGCTGGCGAGCGCTTCGGCCTGATCCGCTTCGGCTCCCGTCTGGACATCTATCTGCCCGAAGGCAGCAAGGCGCTGGTGGCGGTCGGACAGACGGCGATTGCCGGCGAGACGGTGCTGGCGGATTTCCGCATCGGCGACGGCGGGCGCACCTACCGGACCGATTAACCGCATTGGCGGGCCGCCCGAGGCCCGCAGGTGCCGTCATGGCGGAGCCAAGTGCGGTCTGCTAAGGTCTGCTTATGGAAATGCCTGACACTCCCCAGATCCCCGAAACCCGTCGCCGCCGGTTCCGCACCATCCCGATCCGGATGCTGGTGCCGAATCTCATCACCTTGCTGGCGATCTGCGCCGGCCTGACCGCGATCCGGCTGTCCACCGAAGGCCGGATGGAGCTTGCGGTGGCCGCCATCGTGTTCGCCGCGGTGCTGGACGGCGTCGATGGCCGCATCGCGCGGATGATCAAGGGCCAGTCCAAATTCGGCGCCGAGCTGGACAGTTTGGCCGATTTCGTCAATTTCGGCGTGGCGCCGGGGCTGATCCTGTATTTCTGGCAGTTGCACGACCTCAACAATGTCGGCTGGATCGCCTCGATGGTGTTCGCCATCGCTGGCTCCCTGCGGCTGGCGCGCTTCAACGCGACCATGGACGATCCGGACAAGCCGGCCTTTGCGGCCAACTTCTTCACCGGCATGCCGGCGCCGCTCGGCGCGATCACGGTGATGCTGCCGGTCTATCTGTCGTTTCTCGACGTCCCGATGCCGCCGGCCGTGATCACCACCGCCTATGTGCTGGTGATCGCCTTCCTGATGGTGTCGCGCCTGCCGGTGTTCTCCGGCAAGGCCGTCAATATGCGGGTGCCGCGGGAGCTGGTGCTGCTGATCTCGGCCTCGGCGGTGCTCTTTGTGGCGCTGCTGATCGGTTACCCCTGGCATATGCTGTCCCTGATCTCGATCGGCTATCTGGCCAGCCTGCCATTCGGCTGGCGGTCCTATCGCGATCAGGAGCGGGCGCTGGCCGCGCAGACGGCGGCAGGCGAACAGGCGAAGGCTACGGAGCCGCCGCCATCGTCCGGCGATCGGCCGACGCCTCTGCCCTGATCGGCGACGACAAGATCCCCGGCAACGACCGGGTAAAAATCAAAAAGGGAGAAACCACCGTGACCAAGCCCGATACCATGCTGCCCGCATCCGTGCTCGAAGCGCTGCGGCGCTACGACACGCCGACGATCTGCAACGCGCTGGAGATCGTGGCGCCGGAGCGTCGCCTGATCGGCTACACCACGCGGCCGCTGGTTTGTCCGTTCCCCAATCTGCCACCCATGGTCGGCTATGCGCGAACCGCCACCATCCGCGCCACCGTGGCGTCGGGTCTGCCGCCGGCCGAGCAGAAGGCGCGACGACTGGCCTATTACGAATATGTCGGCAGCGGTCCCGGACCACAGATCAGCGTGATTCAGGACATCGACGGGCCGGATGCCGGCTACGGCGCGTTCTGGGGTGAAGTGAACAGCGCAATCCACAAGGCGCTCGGCTGTCTCGGCGTCATCACCGACGGCTCGATCCGCGATATTCCGCAATGGGCCGATGGCTTCCAGGCCCTGGCAGGGTCGCTCGGTCCGTCCCATGCGCATGTCCATGTCACCGACTTCGGTCATGAGGTGCGGGTTGCTGGCATGACGGTCGCCTCCGGCGATCTGATCCACGCCGACAGCCACGGCGCGGTGGTGATCCCGCCGGATGTCGCGGCGAAGCTGCCGGATGCCGCCGAGCTCTGCGCGCGGCGCGAGGAGCCGATCCTGGCCGTCGCACGCGATCCGTCATTCTCGCTCGCCAAGCTGCGCGATGCGATGGCGAAGGCGGCCGAAATTCACTGACGCATATTGCGATCCATGAACGACAATGCGGAGGCGAAAACGTCTCCGCATTTTTCGTTCCGCCAGTGATTTATCGCGTTAATTACTGGTTAATGCGAGGTGAACGGTAACCCGTCCTTAATCGTAGTATCGCTAAGTTGCCCCCGTGTACTCCGCAGGGGGAGTGCTCCGCCGTTCAGGACGGACGTCGGTCGATACGCGTAGCGTCGGAGTTGTCATGGATATCACAACACTCATTGGCTTCGTCGCCGGCATTATCGTGCTGTGTACCCTGATCCTGATGGGCGGCAATTTCGGGATGTTCTACGACATCCACGCCGTCATCATCATTTTCGGCGGCTCGTTTGCCGCGACCCTGATCCGCTTCCCGCTCTCGTCCATTCTTCACGGCCTGCCGCTTGGCGCCAAATTCGCGTTCACACTGAGCCGCCTGAATGCGCGTGACCTCGTCGACGAGCTCGCCCGCATCGCAGAAATCGCGCGCAAGCAGGGGCCGGTCGGTCTCGAAAAGGTCGAGACCAACGACCCCTTCCTCGCCAAGGGCATCCGCTTCGTGGCCGACGGTTACGACCTCGAATTCATCCGCGACAATCTCGAGCGCGACCGCGACAACTTCCTCATGCATCTCGACGAAGGCTCGAAGATCTACCGCGCCATCGGCGATTGCGCCCCGGCCTTCGGCATGATCGGCACGCTGCTCGGCATGGTGCAGATGTTCTCGAACATGTCGGATCCCTCGAAGCTCGGCCCGTTCATGGCGGTGGCGCTGCTGGCGACGCTGTATGGCGCCGTGGTCGGCAACCTCGTCTGTCTGCCGATCGCGGACAAGCTGCACGTCAAGGTGCTGGATGAAGAGACCAACCGCACGCTGATCATCGACGGCATCCTGATGATCCGCGACAGCAAGAGCCCGGCGCTGGTGCGCGAGATGCTGCTGGCCTATCTGCCGGAGAAGCATCGCCACGAAGAAGGCGAGCCGGTCCCGGCATAAGCTGAAGGATCTGCGCGGAGCAGCGGCATATGGCCAAGAAAAAGCGCGGCGAGGCACATGGCGGTCACGGCTGGTTCGTGACCTTCGCCGACCTCATGGCACTGCTGCTGAGCTATTTCGTGATGCTCGTCGCCTTCTCGACGCAGGATTCGGCGAAGCTCAAGATCGTCGCCGGTTCGATGCGCGAGGCTTTCGGCGTGCAGACCGATTCCCGCTATTCCGGCATCATCGAGTCCGATGGTCTGCCGACGCGCGGCATGACCAAGAACAAGGAACACGTCTCGCCGCAGGATGCGTCCAACGTGACCAGCCCCGACGAGAAGGCAGCGACGGCGCGGCCTTCGGGCGCCAAGCTGAAGCTGGACCGCGAATTCGCGCTGGCCTCCGCGTCGCTGCGGCAGGCGCTGCAGGACATGCCGGAGATCACCGAGATCTCAAAGAACATCATGTTCGAGGAGACCAAGCTGGGGCTCAATCTCGAAATCATCGACCAGAACGGCCGCTCGATGTTCGCCGAAGGCTCGAAGGTTCCGTATGAACGCACCCGGCAATTGCTGCAGAAGCTCGCGGTTCCGTTGAAGGCCACGCCGCTGCGGGTGGCGATCGTGGGCCATACGGCCGCCGGCTTCGTGCCGTCGCGTAATGACTATGATGCGTTCGACCTGTCGTCGGATCGCGCCAATGTGGTCCGCCAGATCCTCGAACGGGAAGGGCTGCCGCCGTCGCACATCTTCTCGGTGTCCGGCAAGGCCGACAGCCAGCCGTTGTTCCCCGACGATCCGACCATGGCGGCCAATCGCCGCGTGACCATTACGCTGATGCGGGAAGATCCGCCGCTGCCGCCGAACCTCAAGCCGTAATCCAGTCAAATCCTTTTTTTGCTGCTCCACGCCCATTTTGCCGCGTCTCGGGAGAGGCAACTGGCGGTGGGATCGGCTAGGCTGCCGGTTGACTGGCATGGTCGGGCGCGCCATAGCGGGCGCCGGATTATTCTTAGGCGTTACGAACAGCATGGCTGTCACGGAAACAACAGGCGAGGTCACGACCGAAGCTCCGGCAGCGCATGCCGGGTTTTGGTCCCTCATGGTCGGCAGCATCGGTGTTGTGTTCGGCGACATCGGAACCTCGCCGCTCTATGCATTCCGCGAGGCGGTTCACGGCGCCACCCATGGCGGGCCGGCGACGCCGGTCATTGTGCTTGGCGTGCTGTCGTTGATCCTCTGGGCGCTGTTCATCGTCGTCACCGTCAAATACGTGCTGTTCCTGCTGCGCGCCGACAACAATGGCGAAGGCGGAACGCTATCGCTGATGGCGCTCGGCCAGCGCGCGCTCGGTCGCCAGAGCTGGGTGCTGCTGGCGCTCGGCGTGCTCGGCGCCTCGATGTTCATCGGCGATTCCATGATCACGCCAGCGATCTCGGTGCTGTCAGCCGTCGAGGGTCTCAAGCTCAAGGCGCCTGCACTCGAGCCTTATGTCGTTCCGATCACCATCATCATTCTCGTTGCGCTGTTCTCGGTGCAGCGGATCGGCACCGCCAAGGTGGCGTCCGCTTTCGGCCCGATCATGATCGTCTGGTTCACGGCGCTCGCGCTGATGGGGGCCTCGCATATTACGGACGACCCGACGGTGCTGAAGGCGATCAATCCGTATTATGCCGTGCAGTTCATGCTCACGCACGGTACGATCGGTCTGGTGACGCTGGGCGCGGTGTTCCTGGCGGTGACCGGCGGTGAGGCGCTCTATGCCGATCTCGGCCATTTCGGCCGCAAGCCGATCCAGTATGGCTGGTTCTTCTTCGTGCTGCCGGCGCTGCTGATCAATTATTTCGGGCAGGGCGCTCTGGTGCTGTCCAATCCGGCGGCCATCGAAAATCCGTTCTATCGCATGGCGCCGGAAGAGATGCTGATTCCGCTGGTCGTGCTCGCTACTGCTGCCACCGTGATCGCCAGTCAGGCGGTGATCACCGGCGCCTATTCGCTGGTCCGCCAGGCCGTGCAGCTCGGCCTGCTGCCTCGCTTCGAGGTTCGCTTCACGTCGGAGACGCATGCCGGCCAGATCTATCTGCCGCGCGTCAATCGCCTGCTGCTGATCGGCGTCGTGCTTCTCGTGCTGATGTTCAAGTCGTCCAGCGGGCTTGCATCCGCCTATGGCATCGCGGTTTCCACCACCATGGTGGTCGATGGCATCATGGGCTTCGTGGTGATCTGGAAGCTGTGGAACTGGAAGGCCGCCACGGCCTTCGCGCTGATCGCGCCGCTGGTCTTCATCGATCTCACCTTCCTCAGCGCCAATCTCCTGAAGCTGCTCGAAGGCGGCTGGGTGCCGTTGCTGTTCGGCCTGCTGATGGCCGGCATGATCTGGACGTGGCGGCGCGGCGCTGCGATCCTCATCCTCAAGACCCGTCGCACCGAAGTGCCGCTGCGCGATCTCATCAAGAGCCTCGAGAAGCGTCCGCCGCATATCGTGAAGGGCACCGCGGTGTTCCTCACCAGCGATCCCGAATTCGTGCCGACGGCGCTGCTTCATAATCTCAAGCACAACAAGGTGCTGCACGAGCACAATGTCATCCTGACCATCGAAACCGCGCAGACCCCGAAGGTCGATGTGACCGAGCGCGTGCGCATGGAGAACATCAGCGACAAGTTCTCGATGGTGAGGCTGCGCTTCGGCTTCATGGAGCAGCCGAACGTGCCGAAGGCGCTGGTCATCGCGCGCAAGCTTGGCTGGCAGTTCGACATCATGGCGACGTCGTTCTTCGTGTCGCGGCGTTCGCTGAAACCGTCGGCTCAATCGGGCATGCCGTTGTGGCAGGACCACATCTTCATCGCGCTCAGCCGTTCGGCGAACGACGCCACCGATTATTTCCAGATCCCGACCGGCCGCGTCGTGGAGGTTGGTACTCAGGTAACGATCTAGCCGGCGCCTTTTGTCGTTTCCGGTTCCCGGATTTGCGCTAGACTGCCGGGGATCACCGGGGCCGGGAACGGCCTCGCTGCCCCGCTGTTCAGACGTACGTCCAGACAAGCCGCCCGAGGCCATTTTCATGACAAGCGATAACGCCACTCCCGCCGCGGACACGTCGGCGGATGCGGGCCATGGCCATTCCACGGCGAGCTTCGGCTCGCTGGTCCTGGGCTGCATCGGCGTCGTCTATGGCGATATCGGGACCAGCCCGCTTTACGCGTTTCGTGAGGCCATCGTCGCCGCTGGCGGGCATAAAGCGCCGGGCGTCGACAATGAAGCCATCCTCGGCGTTCTCTCGCTGATCCTGTGGGCACTGATCATCGTCGTCACGCTCAAATATGTCGTGATCCTGCTGCGTGCCGACAATAACGGGGAAGGCGGCCCGCTGGCTTTGATGGCGCTCGCGCAACGTGCCATCGGATCCCGGGGGACCGTGATCGCCATGCTCGGCATCATCAGCGCGGCGCTGTTTTACGGCGACGCGGTGATTACGCCGGCGCTGTCGGTGCTGTCGGCGATCGAGGGCGTCAAACTCGTGACCTCGGCCTTCGATCCCTATGTGGTGCCGATCACCATCGCGATTCTGGTGGCGCTGTTTGCCGTGCAATCCCGCGGCACGGCGGAGGTCGCGACATTCTTCGGCCCGATCATGGTGCTGTGGTTCACCATTATCGCGGTTGCGGCGATCCCGCAGCTCGTCAAGCATCCTGAAGTGCTCGCGGCGCTCAATCCCGTGCATGCGATCTACTTCATGTTCCACCACGGCATCGTCGCCTTCGTGACACTGGGTGCGGTGTTCCTGGCGGTCACCGGCGCCGAGGCGCTGTATGCCGATCTCGGCCATTTCGGCAAAAAGCCGATCCGGCTCGCCTGGCTGTTCCTGGTGCTGCCTTCGCTGGCGCTGAACTATTTCGGGCAGGCGGCGCTGGTGATGCATGACCCGACGGCGCTGGAAAATCCGTTCTATCTGATGTTCCCCGATTGGGCGCTGATCCCGATGGTGATCCTGGCCGCCACCGCCACGGTGATCGCCAGCCAGGCCGTCATCACCGGCGCCTATTCGCTGACACGGCAGGCGATCCAGCTCGGCCTGCTGCCGCGCTTCGAAATCCGACATACCTCCGAAGCGCATTCCGGCCAGATCTATATTCCGCGCGTCAACATGCTGCTGCTGATCGCCGTGATCGTGCTGGTGGTGATGTTCAAGTCATCGAGTTCGCTGGCGTCGGCCTATGGCATCTCCGTCACCGGCACCATGGTGGTGACCGCGATGATGGGCTTCGTTGTGATCTGGCGGGGCTGGAAGTGGTCGCCGATCGCGGCGGCTGCGCTCATCGTGCCGTTCCTCGTCATCGATCTCACCTTCCTGACGGCCAACCTGCTGAAGGTGTTCGACGGCGGCTGGGTGCCGCTGGTGATGGGCGGCGCGATCATCCTGCTGATGTATACGTGGCGGCGCGGCAGCCGGCTGTTGTTCGAGAAATCGCGCAAGCTGGAATTCCCGCTCGCCGATCTCGTCGCCATGCTGGAGAAGCGCCCGCCGCAGCGCGTGCCCGGCACGGCGGTGTTTCTCACCAGCGATCCGCTTAGTGCTCCGACCGCGCTGATGCATAGTCTGAAACACTACAAAGTGCTGCACGAGAAGAACGTTATTCTCACCATCGAGACGGCACCGACGCCGAAGGTGGATATCAGCGAGCGTGTTCGCATGGAGGAGATCAGCGCGACCTTCTCGAAGATCACGCTGCGTTTCGGCTTCATGGAATCGCCGAATGTGCCGAAAGCCCTCGCCATCGCGCGGAAGACGGGATGGCAGTTCGACATCATGGCGACCTCGTTCTTCCTGTCGCGGCGTGCGCTGAAACCGGCCGTGCATTCCGGCATGCCGCGCTGGCAGGACCATCTTTTCATCAGCCTCAGCCGCACCGCCAATGATGCTACCGACTACTTCTCCATCCCGACGGGGAGGGTGGTCGAGGTCGGCACCCAGGTGACGATTTAGCAGCTTCTCCGCGCTTGATTTTCGCCCCCCAAAGCGCGAGTTTGGCCCCCGAAAACAGGGGCCGATCCGGCCCCTTCTGATCTGCTCCGGGCGCCGGAGTACAGGAGGTTGTGGTGGCAGAAGTTCAGGATTTGACCCCCGAGGAAGTCGCGCAGGGCATCAAGGACGGCAAGTATCTGCTGGTCGATGTGCGCGAGCCGAACGAGGTCGAAGTCGAGGCTTATCCGGATTCAGTAGTCGTGCCGCTTTCGACCTTCGATCCCGCCGAGATCCCCGATCCCGCCGGCAAGGAGATCGTGTTCGCATGCCGCTCCGGCAAGCGCTCGGTGACGGCATCGCTGGCGGCGCAGGCCGCGGGCCTCGCTTACGACAAGCATCTTGCCGGCGGCATCATCGGCTGGAAGGCCGCAGGCCTGCCGACGAAAGCCTGATCTCTCGATGAACAAGATATTTTCGGAGCTGCCCGTCACCGTCTTCGAGGCGATGTCGCAGCTCGCCCGCGACAACAACGCCATCAATCTCGGCCAGGGCTTTCCCGACCATCCCGGCCCTGACGACATTCGTCAGGCCGCGGCGGATGCCACCGTTCACGGGTACAATCAGTATCCGTCGATGATGGGCATTCCCGAGCTGCGTCAGGCGATCGCCACGCATTATCAGCACTGGCACAAGCTCACGCTCGATCCGATGAGCGAGGTGATGGTGACCTCGGGCGGTACCGAAGCGCTGACCTCGTCGATCCTCGCCGTGGTGCAGCCCGGCGATGAAGTCGTCGTGTTCCAGCCGGTCTATGACAGCTATCTGCCGATCATCCGCCAGGCTGGCGGCATTCCGCGTCTCGTCAGCCTGAAGCCGCCGCACTGGCGCCTGACGGAAGAGGACCTGCGCGCAGTCTTCAATCACAAGACCCGCGCGGTGCTGTTCAACTCACCGCTCAATCCGGCCGCGGTGGTCTATCCGCGTGAGGATCTCGAACTGCTGGCAAGGTTCTGCCAGGAGTTCGATACGATCGCGATCTGCGACGAGGTGTGGGAGCACGTGACGTTCGACGGCCACGAGCACATCCCGCTCATCACCATTCCAGGCATGCGCGATCGCACCATCAAGGTCGGGTCCGCCGGCAAGATTTTCTCGCTGACCGGCTGGAAGATCGGCTTCGTGTGCGCCGCGCCGCATCTCCTCCGCGTCTGTGCCAAGGTGCATCAGTTCCTGACCTTCACCACCGCACCAAACCTGCAGGCAGCCGTCGCCTATGGTCTCGGCAAGTCCGATGAGTACTTTACCTCGATGCGCGCCGATCTCGCGCGCAGCCGGGATCGTCTGGCGGCCGGGCTGGAGCGCATCGGTTTTCCGGTGATCAAGTCGCAGGGCACGTATTTCCTCACGGTCGATCTCGCGCCGCTCGGGCTCAACGAGACCGACGAGGAATTCTGCAAGCGCATCGTCACGCAATACAAGGTGGCGGGCATTCCGGTGTCGGCCTTCTACGAGCAGGACAAGGTGACCTCAGTGGTGCGCTTCTGCTTTGCCAAGAACGACGCGACGCTGGATGCCGCGCTGGAGCGGCTGTCGGACGCCGTGCACCGGCGGTAACGATGAGAGTAGGGCGGATGAGCGAAGCGTCATCCGCCGCGGAGTTTCAACAATGACCTCGGCCGGCGGATGACGCCTTCGGCTCATCCGCCCTACAGATCGAAGGGCGATGTGATGCGCACAGTACGGTTTGGCTTGGCGCTGTTCGCTGCGGTGATGTTACTATCGCCCACGCATGCGCAGGAGCGCGTGGTCAATTTCTACAACTGGTCGAACTATATGGCGCCGGGAGTCCTAGAGGACTTCACGAAGGAGACCGGCATCAAGGTCGTTTACGACACGTTCGATGCCAATGAGACGCTGGAAACGCGGCTGCTCGCCGGCAAGTCTGGCTATGACGTGGTGGTGCCGACCGCCTATTTCCTGCAGCGGCAGATCAAGGCCAAGGTGTTCCAGCCGCTCGACAAGAGCAAGCTGCCGAACCTGAAGAACGCATGGCCGGAAGTGACGAAACGCCTCGCCACTTACGATCCCGACAATCTGCATGCCGCGAACTACATGTGGGGCACCACGGGCATCGGCTACAACGTCAAGCAGGTGGCGAAAATTCTCGGCCCGGATGCGAAGATCGATAGCTGGGACATCGTCTTCAAGCCGGAGAACCTTGCGAAGTTCAAGGATTGCGGCGTTCATATGCTGGACTCCGCCGACGATATCCTGCCGGCGGCGCTGAACTATCTCGGTCTCGATCCCAATTCGACCAAGCAGCCGGATCTTGAGAAAGCTGCCGATCTGGTTGCGAAAATCAGGCCCAATGTCCGTAAATTCCATTCGTCCGAATATCTGAACGGCCTGGCCACCGGTGAGATCTGTCTCGTCGTCGGCTGGTCCGGCGATGTCATTCAGGCCCGCGCCCGTGCGGCGGAGTCCAAGAACGGCGTCGAAATCGGCTATGCGATCCCGAAAGAGGGCGCGCAGATGTTCTTCGACAATTTTGCGATTCCGACGGATGCGAAGAATGTGGCCGAGGCTTATGCGCTGATCGACTATCTCTATCGGCCGGAAGTCGCCGCGAAGAACTCGAACTATCTCGGCTACGCCAACGGCAATCTCGCCAGCCAGAAACTGGTGGATGCGAAGATCATCCAGGACAAGACGATCTATCCGGATGAGGCGATGCTGGCGAAGCTGTTCATCATTACGTCAAGGGATCCGCAGACGCAGCGCGTGATCAACCGGCTCTGGACGAAGGTGAAGACGGGGAAGTAGTTATGTTGTTATTGCGAGGAGCGTAGCGACGAAGCAATCCAGAGGCCGCAAGCAAAGAACTGAATTGCTTCGCCCAGCGAATTGGCTTTGCCAATTCGCCATGGCTCGCAATGACGGGGAAAGGGCGGAGCCTCACCGCCACCTTCTGTGCAGCCACAGCCACTGATCCGGATATTCCCTGATCCAGCCTTCCAGCACAGCGGTCACAGCCTGCATCGTGCCGGCGATATCCACCTTGCCGTCAGCCGTGCGCACCGGCTTCACTTCCTCCGACAGCTCGATGCGGAAGCGATGGTTCGGCAAACGGATCACACGCACGCCATGGATCGGACAATCGACCTGGCGCAGCAGCCGCGCCAGCATCGGATTGGCGCGGGTCTTGCGGCCGAAGAAATCGACCTCGGCGCCTCTGGTGAACCACTGGTCCACCAGCATCGCGACATGCTGGCCGTTCTGCAGGGCCTGGGCCAGCTTGAACGGCGCATCGCGCCCGGCCGGGATCAGCGTGCCCATCTTGACCTTGCGCGTATTTTCGATCGCGCGGTCGGCGGCCTCGCTGTTTGGCCGGCGGAACA
>WPCJ01378642.1_pt1 | contig 12020 bp, 5 predicted proteins | sample 5399831 | NCBI WGS metagenome assembly WPCJ01 (sample SAMN12869470, study PRJNA574797) | sludge metagenome | isolation source: wastewater treatment of pH10 | place: China:Beijing | collected 2019-05-20 | reverse complement strand
AAAGTGGAACAGGCGGAACTCGTGGTGGCGACGAGCTTGAGCGAGACCGATCGCGGCGCCGGCGGGTTTGGATCGACGGGAAGGTGAGCGCCGAGCCGTAGGATGCGTAGAGCGTAGCGAAACCCATCACCTCAAGCGCTGGTGGTGATGGGTTTCGCTCCGGCGCTGTGCGCCTGCGCTCTACCCATCCTACGGGAGCGAGTCTTTTCGCCACACTTTCTCCAATTCGATTCAAACGCCGGCCATTTTCTTAAGCCCCTGATTCACGTTCACGGTCTGGACTCTTACCCGGCGACTCCCGAAGCAGATATTCTCCACCGATTCGTTTGAGGTGGTGCGGGGACCGCCTGGGGAGTCGTGCAGTTTTGGGGCGAAGAATGTCAGGCGTGATCGCGGCGATGCGTCGGACCTTGCTCTCATGCACTGCCATGGTGCGTGACGGGCTCGTCGGCGTCGGTGCGTCCGCCATGCTCGCCACCAGCGCGCTCGCCGCCGAAGACGCGCCGCTGACGCTGGCCGGCCTGCTCGATCTCGACCGCCAGGAAATCGCCGCGCTCACCACCGGCGGCGCCGTGCTCGGCTTCTCCGTGGTCTGCGCGATCCTGCTGATGCGCAATCGCCAGCGCGCCGCCCGCACCGAAACGAAGCTGCGCAACGAACTGCACGCGCTGCAGACCGAAACCGACCGCTATCGCGCGCTGCTGTTCACGGAACCCCAGGTGCTGATCTCCTGGGCCGCCGGTGAAACCCGTCCCGAGATTTCCGGCGATACCGCAATCATGATGTCGCAGGATCCGCAGGCGCATCAGCCGCAGCGCATTCTCGCTTTCGGCACCTGGCTGCCGCCGGAGCCGGCGCTGCGCATGGATCACGCCCTCGACGCGCTGCTCGACGCCGGTGAAGGCTTCGTGCTCAATCTCACCACCACCACCGGACGCGCCATCGAGGCGATGGGCCGCGCCATCGGCGGACAGGCGATCCTGCGCATCCGCGAACTGTCGGGCCTGCGCCGCGAGCTCGCCGAGATGACGCTGCGCTACCGGGAACTCACGGAAGAGAGCGACACGCTGCGCGGCTTCGCCAATGCGGCGCCGATGCCGATCTGGGCGCGCCATGCGGATGGCAAATTGGCTTTCGCCAATGCCGCCTATGTCCGCGCCACCGAGGCCAGCGACGCCGCCGACGCCATCGCCCGTAACCTCGAACTGCTGGACAGCGACCACCGCGCCAGCCTCGCGCATGCGCTGAACGACAACCAGCCTTTCGCGGCGCGCGTGCCGATCGTGGTCTCCGGCGAGCGCAAGATTTTCGACGTGCATGCCGCACGCATCGGCACCGGCAGCGCCGGCATGGCGATCGACGCGTCGGAAGCTGCAGCACTGAAGGCCGCGCTGATCCGCATGGCGGAAGCACATCGCCGCACGCTGGATCAGCTCTCCTCCGGCGTCGCCGTGTTCGACGGCCAGCGCCGCCTCGCTTTCTACAACGACGCCTATCGCCGGCTGTGGGATCTCGACCGCGTGTTCCTGGACGGCAATCCCGACGATTCCAGCGTGCTCGATCGCCTGCGCGCAGCGCGAAAACTGCCGGAGCAGCCGAACTACCGCGCCTGGAAGACCAAGCTGCACGAGGCCTATCACGCCAATGAGGCGCATAAGGATGTCTGGTATCTGCCAGACGGCCGCGCACTCTCCATGGTTACCACACCGAATCCCGAAGGCGGCGTCACCTATCTGTTCGACGATGTCACCGAACGGCTCGATCTCGCCCGCCGCTTCGACGGCCTGATTCGCGTTCAGCGCGAGACGCTCGATGCGCTCGGCGAAGCCGTCGCCGTGTTCGGCAGCAACGGCCGCGCGCAACTGTTCAACCCCGCTTTCGCGCGGATGTGGCGGCTCTCGAACAAGGCGCTGGAACAGCAGCCGCATATCGAGATGGTCGAGACCTGGTGCAAGCCGCTGTTCGACGAGCCGGCGATCTGGCAGGCGATCCGCGGCGCCATCACCTCCATCGACAACCGCGCGCCGGTGCCGCTGAAGATGGAGCGCAAGGACGGTAGCGTGCTGGCCTGCATGGCCATGCCGCTGCCCGACGGCGCCACCATGCTGACCTTCCAGGACATTTCCGACGCCGAGAATGTCGAGCGTGCGCTGCGCGAGCGTAACGAGGCGCTGGAGGCGGCCGACCAGATGAAGGTGGATTTCGTCCACCACGTCTCCTACGAACTTCGCTCTCCGCTCACCACCATCATCGGCTTCGCGCATCTGCTCAGCGACTCGTCCACCGGTCCGCTGCTGGCCAAGCAGGCCGAATATCTCGACTACATCACCACCTCCACTTCGGCGCTGCTGGCGATCATCAATAACATTCTCGATCTCGCCACCATCGATGCCGGCGCCATGTCGCTCAGTCTCGGCCCGATCGATATCCGCAAGACTATCGATGCCGCGGCCGAAGGCGTGCAGGATCGCCTCGCCCGCGACCGCATCGCATTGCAGGTCGATGTCGGCGCCGATATCGGCAGTTTCATCGGCGACGAAAGCCGCGTGGTGCAGGTGCTGTATAATCTGCTCGCCAACGCCGTCGGCTTCGCGCCGCATGACTCGGCGGTGACCCTGAGGGCGGCGCGCTCGGAACACATGATCACCTTCTCGGTGACCGATCGCGGCCCCGGCATTCCGCAGGACAAGCAGGACAAGGTGTTCGACTGGTTCGAGAGCCACGCCAACGGCTCGCGCCATCGCGGCGCCGGGCTCGGCCTTTCTCTCGTACGTTCCTTCGTCGAGCTACATGGCGGCAAGGTGCGGATCGACTCTGTGGTGGGACGCGGCACCACGGTGAGTTGCGACTTCCCGCTCGACCAATCCGCGCACCGTAACGCGGCCGAATGAGCGCGCCTTTCACTTTCTCTCTCGCATTGCCCAATGAGGCCGCCACAGCAGCATTGATGGCCGATCTCGCGCTGCTGATCGGCGCTGGCGATGTGATCACGCTGTCCGGCGATCTCGGCGCGGGCAAGACATCGGCGGCGCGGGCGATGATCCGCTATCTCGCCGGCGATGATGAACTGGAAGTGCCGAGTCCGACTTTTACTCTGGCGCAAAGCTACGAGCTGCCGTCCTTCCCGCTGGTGCATGCGGATCTCTATCGCATCACCGATCCCGGCGAGATGGAAGAGATCGGCCTGTCGCCGCTACCCGACGGCACCGTGGCGCTGATCGAATGGCCGGAGCGCGCCGAAGGCGACCTGCCTGCCGACCGTATCGATATCGCGTTGACCCATCGCCCGGCGCTCGGTTCGCTCGCGCGCGCAGCGGAGATCACCGGCTATGGCAAGGCGGCGGCGATCGTGCAGCGATTGCAGGTGCTGCGCGAATTTCTCGAGCAGGCAGGCTATCTCGATGCCGAGCGCAAGCGCATGGCGGGCGATGCCTCGACGCGCTCCTATGCGCGGCTGATCCAGGGCGACGGCGTCTTCATCCTGATGAATGCACCGAAGCGTCCGGACGGTGCGCCCGTCTATAACGGCAAGTCGTATAGCGCCGCGGTGCACCTCGCCGAAGACGTGAAGCCGTTCGTCGCCATCGCCAACGGGCTGCGCGCGCAGGGCATCTCCGCACCGGCGATCCATCATGCCGATCTCGATGCGGGATTTCTGATCACCGAGGATTTCGGCAGGGAAGGCGTGATTGCAGGATCGCCGCCGGCGCCGATGGTCGAGCGCTATCAGGCGGCGACCGACATGCTGGCCGTGCTGCATGGCAAGGCGCTGTCGGACACGCTGCCGCTCTTGCCGCATCAGGATTACACGATCCCGGTATTCGACACCGACGCGCTGCTGATCGAAGTGGGCCTGATGCCGGAATGGTATCTGCCGGATCGCGGCGCCGCGCCGAGCGAGGTGCTGCAGGCGGAATTCGTCGCGCTATGGCGCGATCTCCTGACCTCGATCGAAGACGCGCCGCGCACCTGGGTATTGCGCGACTTCCACTCGCCGAACATGATCTGGCTGCCGGAACGCGACGGCATCAACCAGGTCGGCGTGATCGATTTTCAGGACACGGTACTCGGTCCCGCCGCTTATGATGTGGTATCGCTGCTGCAGGATGCGCGCATCGATGTACCCGAAGACATCGAGCTCGCGATGCTGTCGCGCTACATCAAGGCGCGGCGCGCGGCGGAGCCGGGCTTCGACGCGGCCGGTTTTGCGGAGCTCTATGCGATCATGTCGGCGCAGCGGAACACGCGACTGCTCGGGACATTTGCCCGGCTCAACCGCCGCGATGGCAAGCCGCATTACCTCAAGCATCAGCCGCGAATCTGGACCTATCTCAACCGCTCGCTGGCGCATCCGAGATTGGCGGAATTTCGCGCGTGGTATGCGCGGCACGTGCCTGCGCCGCTGCCGTAGGATGGGTTGAGCGCAGGCGCGATAGCGCCCGAGCGAAAACCCATCGGCGGAGCCCACTGCAATGACGGACAGCATGGGTTTTCGCTCCGCTCAACCCATCCTACGAACTCGGACGTCACGTGGGGCGCACTCTCCCCGGCCCTCTCTCGCCCGCGCGAAGCAAAGCTTCGCTAGACGGGAGAGGGAGAAGACGCCTCCAATCCTTAACGCAATCTTAGCCACGATTGCCTTACTCTTGTCGCCAGGATCGGCCATGCCTCGCATGATGAGGCGTGCGGTATTGCGTAAGGATCGGTCATCATGACGACGGAACGACGGGGCGATCATCGGGTCGTGTTCGAGCGCGGTTTTCCCGCGCAGATGATGGGCATCGACGGCACCTGGCGCCGCGCCTGCGTGCTCGAAGACGTCTCCGAAACCGGCGCCAAGCTGACCGTCGCGACCTCGGTCGAGGGACTCAATCTGAAGGAGTTCTTCCTGCTGCTGTCGTCCACCGGCCTTGCCTATCGCCGCTGCGAACTCGGCTGGGTGAATGGCGACCAGATCGGTGTGAATTTCCTCAAACCCGGCGACAAGAAGAAGAAAAATTCCAGACCGCAAGAGAGCGAAGCAGCAGACGCATGAGCGCCTGTTGACGCGCGTTACGGTGTCGCATCGACGTCATACCGCCCGCTTATTGCTCGATCAATTTATGCGCGGCATCGCGCGGCGTGCTACACTTCCATCGACGATCAGAATCGAACGCAAAGACGTATCGCCATGTCCGTGAAACCCACCAAAGCGATGGTTCTCGCTGCCGGCCTCGGGCTGCGCATGCGCCCGCTCACCGAGACCATGCCGAAGCCGCTCGTTGCCGTTGCCGGCCAGCCGCTGCTCGATCACGTGCTCGACAAACTCGCTGCCGCCGGCGTTGATGAGGCCGTGGTGAATGTGCATTACCTGCCGGACCAGATCATCGATCATGTGAAGTCGCGCACCGCGCCGAAGATCATCATCTCCGACGAACGCGACCAGGTGCTCGGCACCGGCGGCGGTGTCGTGAAAGCATTGCCGCTGCTCGGCGATGCGCCGTTCTATCATCTCAATGCCGACACGATGTGGATCGACGGCGTGCGCCCCAATCTCGCGCGCCTCGCGGAGAATTTCGATCCGGAAAAGATGGACATCCTGCTGCTGATGGCGCCGACCGCGAACAGCATCGGCTATAGCGGCAAGGGCGACTACGAGATGCGCGCCGACGGCACGCTGCGCCGCCGGAAGGAAAACCAGGTGGTGCCGTTCGTCTATGCCGGCGTCGCCATTCTCTCGCCGGCGATCTTCAAGGATGCACCGGTCGGCGAATTTTCGCTGACGCAACTGTTTGATCGCGCCAATGAAGCGGAGCGCCTTTACGGCCTGCGCATGGACGGCGTGTGGATGCATGTCGGCACGCCCGACGCCGTGCGCGCCGCGGAAGACGCGTTCCTGGCGAGCGTGGCGTAGCTTGTAGTCCTGAATTCCGCCCTCATCCTGAGGAGCCGCACAGCGGCGTCTCGAAGGATGGCGGCTACGCTCCGTAGCCGGCCAGATCATGGTTCGAGACGCGCGCAAAGGGCGCGCTCCTCACCATGAGGGCGCGGAGTGCGCGACTCCCTTTACTGCACGCCACATGCCATGATGCGCCCGTTCTCGAATCGGGCCCGTCATGCGCGTTTTCACCATCCCATCATCGGCGCCGTTCCTGCGCACGCTGGTCACCGCGCTGGTGGACGGCACGCTGATCGACGGCTTCGACGCTCGGGACAATCGCGAGAAGCTCGCCACCGTCACGCTATATCTGCCGACCCGGCGCGCCGGGCGCATGGCGCAGGAGGCGTTTCTCGACGTGCTCGGCGGCGATGCGGTGCTGCTGCCACGCATCGTTCCGCTCGGCGATGTCGATGAGGAAGAACTCGCTTTCGCCCATGCCGCCGCCCCGGATACCCTCGATCTGCCCGACGTGCCGCCCGCGCTCGACGGGCTGCAACGACGGCTGCTGCTGGCGCGGCTGATCGACTTCTGGGCGAAGCGGATCAAGCCCGACGATCCCGCACAGGCGCCGCTGGTGGCCGGCGGCCCCGCCTCGATGCTCGCGCTCGGCGACGATCTTGCGCGGCTGATGGACGACATGGCGACACGCAAGGTGCCATGGTCGGAACTCGATGCGCTGGTGCCCGATGCGCATGATCGCTACTGGCAACTGACGCTCGATTTTCTCAAGATCGCGCGCGAATGGTGGCCGGATGAGCTGAAGCAGCGCGATGCGATTGAACCGGCCGTGCGGCGCGATCTGCTGATCGACGCGGAAGCCGCGCGGCTGAAGGCCCACAAGGGCGGGCCGATCGTCGCGGCGGGCTCCACCGGTTCGATGCCGACCACGGCGAAATTTTTGCACGCGGTGGCGCAGCTTCCGCAAGGCGCTGTCGTTCTGCCGGGACTCGATACCGATCTCGATCAAGCGTCCTGGCAATTGATCGGCGGCTCCCGCGACAAACTGGGCTTCGTCGAATCCTCCGCCTCGAACCATCCGCAATATGCACTCCATGCGCTGCTGGAACGTTTCGATATCACCCGGCGCGACGTGGTCACGCTCGGCACGCCCGCGCCCGATGGCCGTGAGTTGCTGGCCTCCGAAGCGATGCGGCCATCCAATGCGACGGCGCAATGGCACAAGCGGCTGAGCGAGCCTGCCGTCCAGCACAAGATCGCTGCCGGTATGACGAAGCTCTCCGTCATCGCCGCCGCCAATCCGGAAATGGAAGCGCTCAGCATCGCGATTGCGATGCGCGAGGCACACGAGCAGAAGAAATCCGCCGCATTGGTGACGCCCGACCGTGCATTGGCGCGGCGCGTGATGGCGGCTCTGGGGCGCTGGAACCTGCTATGCGACGATTCCGGCGGCGATGCACTGACCGAAACATCGGCGGGCATCTTTGCACGGTTGGTCGCCGAGGCTGCCGCTGAGCGGCTCGAACCGGCGACGCTGCTCGCGCTGCTCAAACATCCGCTATTCCGGCTCGGCGAGAAGGCGCATGCATGGAAAGACGCCATCGAAACGCTGGAGCTCGCACTCCTGCGCGGTACGCGGCCAGCGCCCGGCACTGCCGGGCTCAAACAGGATTTTGCGCGGTTTCGCGACGAGCTCGGCAAGCTGCATCGCCGCGAGGCCTCGATGCTGCATGCAGCGGAGCCGAGGGCAAGGCTCTCTGGCGACAAGCTCGACCGCGTCGACGATCTGATCGCGGAGCTGCAGACAGCGCTCGCGCCGCTGGAGAGCATTCATCCCGCCCGGCCGATCGATTTCGCCGCGGTCGCGCAGCGGCATCGGCAGGTGATCGAATTACTGTCGAAAGACGACAAGGGCGGCGCCATCGCACTGGCGGGGCGCAGCGGCGGCAATGCGCTTGCGCAGGTGTTCGATGACCTGCTCGTCATGGAGTCCGCGGAGGACGGCGGCGAGGATCGCCTGCACCTCTCCGGCCTCATGCTGCAACTGCGCGACTATCCCGAAGTGTTCCAGACCGCCTTCGGCGATCGCATCGTGCGCCGGCCGGAGGTCGCCGATGCAAAACTCCGCATCTATGGCCAGCTCGAGGCGCGGCTCACGCAATCGGATCGCGTCATTCTCGGCGGTCTTGTCGAAGGCGTCTGGCCGCCGTCGCCGCGGACCGATCCGTGGCTGAGCCGGCCGATGCGCAACCAGCTCGGCCTCGACCTGCCGGAGCGCCGCATCGGCCTCACCGCCCACGACTTCGTGCAACTGCTCGGCCATGACGAGGTGATCCTCAGCCATGCCGCAAAGGTCGGCGGCGCGCCGGCGGTCGCCTCGCGCTTCCTGCATCGTATGGAGGCGGTAGCCGGCGAGGACCGCTGGAAGGCTGCGATCGAGGCCGGCGCAAAATATGTCGTCTATGCCGAGACGCTGGACCAGCCGGACAAGGTGACGCCGGTCACCCAGCCGGAGCCGAAGCCGCCGCGTGCGGCAAGGCCGCTGCGGCTCTCCGTCACCGCCATCGAAACCTGGCTCCGCGATCCCTATTCGATCTATGCGCGATATATCCTCGGCCTTGCGCCGCTCGATCCCGTCGACATGCCGCTGTCGGCTGCCGATCGCGGTTCGGCGATCCACAATGCGATCGGCGATTTCACGCTGGAATTCAGCAAGGCGTTGCCTCCCGATCCCGCGGCCGCACTCCGCGCCATCGGCAAGGTGCATTTCGATCCATTGATGAGCCGGCCGGAAGCGCAAGCTTTGTGGTGGCCACGCTTCCTGCGTATTGCATCGTGGTTCTCCAATTGGGAAATCGAGCGTCGCATCAACGTGGCCAGCATCGATGCCGAAACTGACGGCATGATCGAGATTCCTCTCGATCATGGACGCATCTTCCGTTTGACGGCGCGCGCTGACCGGATCGAACATCGCACCGACCGCACCTTCGCATTGCTCGACTACAAGACCGGAAATCCGCCCACCGGCAAACAGGTGCGCACGGGTCTTTCGCCGCAGCTCACGCTGGAAGCCGCGATCCTGCGGGAGGGTGGTTTCCGCGGCATTGCCGCCGGTAGCTCCGTAAGTCAACTGACTTACATTCGACTCAGCGGCAACAATCCGCCCGGCGAGGAAAAACCGATCGAATTGCGCATCGAGCGCAAGGATGAGCCACAGCATCCCGACGACGCCGCCATCGAAGCACGCGCGCGACTCGAGGGCCTCATTCGAAAATTCGAAGACGAAGCCCAAGGATACACATCGCTCGCGCTCTCCATGTGGTCGAACCGCTACGGCGTCTATGACGATCTCGCCCGCATCAAGGAATGGTCCGCCAATGGCGGCACTTCCGGGGGAGGCGACGCATGAGCGGCCCGCGCAACATTCCCGACGCCGCCACGGCGAAGCAGAAGCTGGCCTCGGACCCGACGTCGTCGGTGTTCGTCTCCGCCAATGCCGGCTCGGGCAAGACCTATGTGCTGGTCAATCGCGTCATTCGCCTGCTGCTGGACGGCGTGTCGCCGGAGAAGATCCTGTGTGTCACCTTCACCAAGGCCGCGGCGGCAAATATGGCGGAGCGCGTGTTCTCGCGGCTCGGGCATTGGGTGACGCTGGACGATGCGGCGCTCGATACGGAAATCCGCAATGCCGGCGTGGCCACGCCGAATGCGCGGCTGCGCGCACGGGCGCGCGAATTGTTTGCCAGCGCGCTGGAGACGCCGGGCGGACTGAAGGTGCAGACCATCCACGCGCTGTGCACGCGGCTGCTGCAGCAGTTTCCGTTCGAGGCCAACGTCCCCGCCCGCTTCAGCGTGCTCGACGACCGCGACCAGAACGAGATGATGGAGCGGGCCTCACTGGCGGTGCTGCTGCAGGCCGCGGCGGCGCCGGGCAGCGCCGAAGGCAGGGCACTGACGATCGCGATGACCTCGGCCGCCGATGTCACCTTCCGTGACGTGGTGCGCGAGGCGAGCCTGAGCCGGGATAAATTTCTCGCCTGGATCGGCCATGCCGGCTCCACCGAGATTGCGATAGCGCAGCTTTGCGCGACGCTCGGCGTGTCCGCGACCGATACGCGCGAGGCCATCGAGCTCGACATCGTCGATGGCCCGCATCTGCCGCGCAGGGACTGGATCTCGACTGCCGAGATTTTCGCGACCGGCAGCAAGACCGATGGCGACCAGGCAACGCGGCTGCGCGATGCCCTTGTTCTCTCAGGCACCGAGCAGGTCGAGAAATATCTCGAACTGTTCCTGACCAAGGAGCAGAGCCTGCGAAAATCGCTGGCGACCAAGAAGATTTCCGACAGCCGCCCCGACATCATCGCCACCCTGCAGCGCGAGGGCGATCGCATCATTCCGCTGCTGGATCGCCGCCGTGGCGTGGCCATGCGCGAGCGGACGGAGGCGCTGCTGGCGATCGCCAGCCAGGTGGCCGAGAATTATCGCCGCGAGAAGATCGAGCGCGGACTGCTCGATTATGACGACCTGATCGACCAGACGCTGGCGCTGCTGGAATCGGGCGCGGCGAGCTGGGTTCACTACAAGCTCGACCGCGGCGTCGACCATGTGCTGATCGACGAGGCGCAGGATACGTCGCCGCGGCAATGGGACATCCTGACCCATCTGATCGCCGAGTTCACCTCGGGCGAAGGCGCGCGCGACGGCGTGAAGCGGACGATCTTTGCAGTTGGCGACGAAAAGCAATCGATCTTCTCGTTCCAGGGCGCGGCGCCGCGCGAATTCGACGAGCGGCGGCGCGCGCTACAGACGCGCTTCACCAAAGCCGGGCTGCAATTCGATCCCGTCGCCTTCACCTATTCATTCCGCACCGGCGCAGCGATCCTGCAATCGGTCGACCATGTGTTTCGCGATGAAGCGATCTATCGCAGCATTCACAACGAGGGCACCTACCCACAGCATGAATCGCTGGAGGATGCCGGACCGAGCCTGATCGACCTGTGGGAACTGGAACAGCCCGACGAGCGCCCAAGCATCGAAGGCTGGGACGCGCCGTTCGACAAGCGCTCCGAAACCAGCCCGGAGGTGAAACTCGCACGGCGCGTGCAGGCGGAGATCAAGGCGCTGATCGCTGACAAGACCGAGACCGGGCCGCTCGGCAGGCGGCGCCGGCTCAGCTATGGCGACATGCTGATCCTGGTGCGACGGCGCGGCGCGGCGTTCGATGCAATCATCCAGGCGCTGAAACATGCCGGCATTCCCGTGGCCGGCGCCGACCGGCTGAAGCTGACCGAGCATATCGCGATCATCGACCTGATGAATCTCGCCGATGCACTGCTGCTGCCGCAGGACGATCTAGCGCTCGCCACTGCGCTGAAGAGCCCGCTGTTCGGGCTCGATGACGACGACCTGTACAAGATCGCCTGGGAGCGCACGGGATCGCTACGCGATGCGCTGGGCGAGAAGGCGTCGGACGATGCGAAGCTGAACGGCGCGCTGGTGCGGCTCGTGGCTTGTGAGAAGCAATTTGCGATCACGACGCCGTTCGCCTTCTATGCCTGGCTGCTCGGCGGTGATGGTGGCCGCGCGCGCATCCTGCGCCGGCTCGGCCATGAGGCCAATGATGCGCTCGACGAATTCCTCGAACTCGCGCTCGGCTATGAGCGCAAGGCGCCGGCCTCATTGCAGGGTTTTGTCGCCTGGCTGCGCGCGGCGGACACCGAAGTGAAGCGCGACATGGAGATCACGCGCGACGAGGTGCGGGTGATGACCGTGCATGGCGCCAAGGGGCTGGAAGCGCCCGTGGTGTTCATGGTGGACACCACTTCGTCGCCATCGGACTCGCAGCGGATGAACCTGATCCAGCTGCCGACGAGCAATGCCGCGCCGGGCACCGCCGGCGTCGTGGTGTGGGCGGGCAAGAAGAGCGACGATCCGGAAGCCGTGGCGACCGCGCGCGCCGCGATGATCAAGGACACCGAGGACGAGTATCGGCGGCTGCTCTATGTGGCGATGACGCGCGCGGCAGACCGGCTGATCGTCGGCGGCTGCATGCCGGGCAACCGAAATACGGTGCGCGAGCACGCCTGGTACGACCTGATCCAGAAGGGGCTGGAGACATCCGGCCTGCATCTGCAGGAGG
>WPCJ01016056.1_pt1 | contig 12021 bp, 7 predicted proteins | sample 5399831 | NCBI WGS metagenome assembly WPCJ01 (sample SAMN12869470, study PRJNA574797) | sludge metagenome | isolation source: wastewater treatment of pH10 | place: China:Beijing | collected 2019-05-20 | reverse complement strand
GGGCTAGACAGCTTCCTAAAAACAAGGCACTAGGGTTAACTTGTTTACTCATAATGTGGTTTATTTGTGGTTAAATTATTTTGTGTTGATTTTAAATCAATCAACAAGATAACTTATTTTTTCTCAAAATTCACTAGATTATTTTTGATAAAATGATATCCATGTTCTGCAATCTCCCATGGATCGGAGTATTCTCGCCATACATTGATGGCGTTCGCAAAATCCGGATCCGCTCTTGAGAAGGCCTCAATCGTGTACCAGCCAGAATAATTGACCTCATTAAGGGTTTGAAAAACCTCATCCCAATGCACCAATCCTCTTCCAGGAGTACCACGGTCATTTTCGCTGATATGGACATGCGCCAAAACTGGAGCAATTTTCTGGATAGAATTTCGCATACTTTTTTCCTCAATATTGGCGTGGTGGGTGTCATACATTCCCTTTACATGCGGATGGTCGGTCAGGTCGATCAAATAAGCTAAATGATCGATACAGCTTGCCAGATAGTTTTCAAATCGATTGACAGCTTCAGGCGTAAGGGTTATTCCAGCCTGCTGGGCATGGTCGCCGGCTGCGCGCAAGGTTTCTGCTGCCCAATGGTATTCCTGGTCTGTAGGTGCCGCCCTGGAAAAATAACCATGAGCAGAATGAAAGGGTCCGCATAAAATCGTCGAATCCAAATCATGTGCTCGGTCAATTGCCCACTTTATTCTATCTAATCCTCGACTTCGACTTGCCGTGTCTGTCGAGATGGGACTTTCATTTTCGCCAAGTGTAGTTACCGCGTTGACTTCCAAACCTAGGTCATGGGCATGTTTTGCCAATGCCCTATATTCTTCTTCATCGGGAGATCCTATAAAGACTTCAACACCATCATAACCTATTTTCTTCAATCGATCTAAAATGGGGAATGCCTTTTCGGTAACTCCTGCAGTCCATGGTAAAATATTAAATCCTATTTTGTTCATTCTTTATATATCTTTTTACAATTAATCTTAGTTTTCTAATGGATGTTCTTTTAATAGATCTTCTGGCGAATAGAAGCCCTTTTTATCTTTAATGGACTCCCGGATTTCCTTTACCTTAGCTGCAGAGATTGGATTTGCCTCATTGGTAAATGAATTCCTGACATAAGTCAGTACGTCTGCAATCTCTTGGTCGTTCAGCATCATTCCAAATGGAGTCATCGGTACCTGACCTGGATACTTCTTGCCATTGACCTCAATTATTCCCAATAGACCATTCAAGGTTAATTTGATCAATCGATCTTCACTTCCGGTAACCCATTTGCTCGCATTCAACGGCGGGAAGCCAGAGGCATCCAATCCTTTGCCGTTCGGTTGGTGGCAGGTAACACAGAAGCCTTCTTTCGCATAGATCACAGCGCCTCGTCTGTATTGCTCTAAGGCAGGGCCAGTCAATTTCGTTGCCGTTTTACTGGTTTCCGATTTCTCCTTCACCGATTTGTTGTTCAGATGCGCAACGGATGTCAAGTATGCTGGTTTGTTCCACTGATCAAGGCTTGTACTGTCAATCCCATTCATCAAGTCAATACCTTCACTTGGTTTCAGCCATGATGCTGCTGCAATCAACTCTAATTTAACACGACCACTTTCATCTTTTGTTGCCTTGGCCATCAAATCTTTATAATTCTTGATCTTATCGGTATTATAGCGAATGGCGTGGATTGCTGCAGCTCGAGCATGATAGTCGTTAGATTCCAATAATTTTTGGACTAGGTCTGCATTGATCTTATTTGCCCCCCAAGTCACCCACATCGCTTCCAATAGGTTGTGCAGGTATTTCGGGTCTTTAGTATCCAATTTCTCAGCCCAAGCGGTTGCTTTCTTGGCCACTTCATCATTATCTCGCATTCTCAGTTCCGTACGCGTTCTATAACGGGTCCTGATTTCAGGGAGTTTTAGGTTTTCAAGTAATTCATCAATGGATGCACCATCTATCTTCGCTGGTTTTACCAACGGCCTAGACGGATAGGTAATCCTATAGATTCGGCCATGTACATGGTCACGAAGTGGATCGCGTGCGTTGTGCTGCATATGTCCAATCAGCATATTGTGCCAGTCAACGATGTACAACGAACCATCTGGGGCAATCTCTGCATCAACAGGACGAAAGTTCTTGTCATCGGACCAAAAAAGATCCTGCCTGTGCTTAGATTTATAGCCGGTTCCATCATCTACAAAGGTATGTTGCTTGCCTCCTAAGAAGCCGATGGTATTGTTCAATAGGTAATCGCCTTGAACTGAATCAGGGAAATGGCTTGATGAAATAAACTCCAGTCCTGAAGTAGGACGCACACGATGATTTTCGTCCACTAAAGAAAAGGACTTGTCGTTGGATTCCCCATATCTCGGTTTGATACTTCCGGGAAGCATCCATCTCACATCTGGTCCAGAAGTTTCCAGATAGATGGTTTGTCCCCATTCATCCGTAGCGATTCCCCATGGATTAGGAATAGATACTTGGGCTACACGCTCCAATTTCTTGGTTTGCGGAGCGTATCTGTAAAATCCGCCATTGACTCCTCGAACAGGTCCATAGGAAGTCTCTACATTGGTATGTAGGAATACACCCTCTGCCATGAAGATCGCCCCTGAAGGATCCATGCTATAGGCACTGTGGGCATGATGGGTATCATGGTCGTCAAATCCGCTTAAAATAACCTCTTTATGATCAGCTTTGCCATCATTGTCGGTGTCTTTCAATAGAACCAAATTCTTTCCTTGGGATAGATAAACCCCTTCTGGAGCAAATTCAAAACCAATCGGAAGATGTAAATGGTCTGCAAAGATGGATTGTTTATCAGCTTTGCCATCGCCATCGGTATCCTCTAGGATAATGATCTTGTCATTTGGTTTCCCATCACCAGCTTTATAATGTGGATAGCTAGGCATGGTTGCCACCCAAAGCCTGCCTTTGGAATCAAAGGATATCTGAACTGGGTTTGCCAAATCTGGGAATTCCTTTTCCGAAGCAAATAGATCAATCTTATAACCGGGTGCCGTATGGAATTTGGATAATGCTTCTTCTCCATACAGGTATCTAGAATTTGGATCTTGTCCAAAGTCATAATTCGTTTTTACTTCAGGTAGCTTTAGGGTGTTTTTATCCATCGCTGCCAAATCATAGGATTCACCCTCTGCGGCTTTCCAGATTGCAGTATCACGGATATAGCCCATTTCGCGGAGTTTCTTGATTTCAAAAGGATAATTCTCTGGACCAAACGGATTAAAGCGACGGCCGTATGCATGCACGCCATTTGGGATCTTGAAGTCCTGAGTCCAGATCCAGTCTTTTTCTAAAACCGCTTTTTTGATTTCAACTTTATGGATTGAAGCCTTTCCTTCGCCTTTGCCGAATATGCTGGTCACCAAGTAATCAGCGAATTTTCCATAGGCTTTTTCCGAAAGCTGTGAACCATCGATGGTCAGATAATCAGAGCTCTGATCATACCATTTTTGGCTGATGTCAAAAACATCAAGGAAAGGGACTTTCTTGTCTTTCGCCACCTGTTCCATCGCATCCGCATAGAGCTGGATGTTTTTGTTGAATTCTTTTCCGTCTGGTAGGTCATATGTATCGGTCAAATCCTCAAAAGCAATAGGGGAGATCAGCACTAGGGTAGTGCCCTTACCACCATTGTAATCTTGGCTGTTGGTATGGTCAATAAACGCTGCTATTTCGCCCTTGAAGTCCTCAATGCCTTCAGGTCCTCGGAAGGATTCATTATAGCCGAAGAAACCAAGGATCACATCAGGTTTCAATTCTATCAACCATTCATCTTCCGTAGGGAAATGTCCTTCACTGCCTGTATTGATATCAAATTCAGGATTGAACTTTTCCGCTCCCGGGAATGCCCAAGGGGAGTTCCTGGAAGGGTGGGGTCTAAAGCCAGGGGTATTGCCGGGGCTACAGATATTTCGGATAAATAAATTATAGTCAGGGAATCTTGTTTGAAGTTCGGTGTCAAAATCACCATATTCCATCATCCTTGAACCCAAATTGTTTCCAATTAGGACGATGCGGGAATCTTTTTGGATCTTCACTGGCTCCATGGTTGGCTTGTGCGTACAACTGGATAGGACTAAGATTAAAGAGAACAAAATAAATTGCCTAAAACTGTTCATATTAATTGTTATAGCGGTTTGTTTAGATTTATGAGAATCGATACAATTCTGGTTAACCAAATATAACCTTATAATCAATGTTGGGTGTCATGTACTGTCCTGTTGTACAAAAATTTTACAATAACCCTGTTTTTGTGGAAAGAAAATGGTTTTGCTATTATCTTTTAAAGTAATACCAATGGGTTGGACTATAAAATTATGGTGGATAATCGGGGAAATAGGTGTTAAATCTTCAATTTCTAAATCTCATTTCCTCAAAAAGAACAAAAAATAGATAGACCTCGAAAGATGGATATGAGTACGGTGTTAGGCATTCAGAGCACAATTGTCAAGGTATGGGCATGGTCCAAAATAGATGGTCCGATCAAGGTAGGACTGGCATTTGGGTTTGGTTGGAGGTCTTCGGTGTCCAACTTTATTTCTTTTTGAGACTTTCATAAACCATTTGGTGGTAAGGCATTCCAATTCCCATCTCTTTTGATTTAGCCTCGAAGAAACCTATAAGCTCTTCCATTTCGTTCCTAGGGTTGTTACCCTGTAAATCCGAATGAAGGGAAGTGGTGGCGTCAATAGGTGTCGCCATCAGCATACCAATGATATTTTCCTTGGTTCCTAGATTTAGTCTCACGTTCATTTTTAAAGCCAAATCAATACCTTCGTCCAGGAGCGCCAGAAACGTGTCGAAAAAATCCCGGTTACTTCTAATCTGTCCAAATGTGGCGTTAAAGTAACATGTCGATGCGGCAGCCGAAGAAATAAAGAGAAATTTGGTCCAGATCACAGGTTCAATCTCTTCTGTAAGTCCAGCATCAATCCCAGCTGAACGTAGCAACTGGTAAAAATATGTAAGGCGATCGTCCGTCTGGCTGGGTATCCCAAAATGCAGTTTTTCAAATTCTGAAAATTTTTCCACAGCACCGTCCCCCACCTTCCTCACGACTATGTTTGTACATCCGTAACATACCAGGGCAGAGGGGAACCTTTCCTTGATTTGCAAGACCGATTGAACCCCGTTCATCAGGGGTATGATAACAGTACGCTCGCCCACGGATTGCGAAATGGAATCCAAAATGCCCAATAAGTCTGGGGTCTTGGTGCAGATCAATATATAATCGTAGGTTCCCTTTCCCCTTGCATCGTGGAACACATCATCAGGTTTACCGGTAATCTCCAATCCTCCATCTCTTACCATCAAACCTTGTTCCTGAACAAAGGAAACTGATTTTTCCCTCACTAAGAATTCTATTGACAGACTTCCATCATTTGGGTTGGAGGCACAGAGCTTGCATCCAAAATATCCTCCAATTGCACCAAGTCCAGCTATCAATACTTTTGTTTTTTCTATCATGTCCGTTTTTGTTTAGATGATTACCAGTCTTTGGGGTTTTCAGTCACCATGTTATGATATAGTCATAAAGATAATATACATTCGTAGAAAAGGAGGCTCAGAACCATAAACACGCTAATTTATACGCTTGTGTTTCCAGTCACGTCCCAGGAATGCTTAAATTATCCATTGGTCAATTTGGATAAAAAGTTCCTTAAGACTATCGCTTGGTTGTGTAGGGGATCCCTGGCACTATAGAGAAGGCAAAGGTTTTCTTTTTGCGCAATGTTTCCTAACCTTAAAAGGTCGTTTTTTTGACTATCTAATTCTGTTTGATACCTAAGGGAGAACTCATCAAATCTTTCGGGTATATGTCCGAACCATTTTCTCAATTCAGTTGAAGGAGCGATATCCTTGTTCCATTCATCCAATTTGGCGCCATTTTTCTTTACTCCTCTGGGCCAAATCCGATCAATTAAAACCCTATACCCATCAAGGGGTGACGGGGGCTCATATATCCTTTTAATTTGGATTTCCATAATATTATATGTTAATATAAGGAATATGAAAGGTTTTTGTTTTGATTTTTCAAAATTTCATCTTGGATTGCCAAATGAATTGTCTTCTTTCCAGTTTATGCATACATTAGTTGTCAAATATTCGGTTTTAAAACGGGTTCATGTACTTTGATAGAGAAATCTTCTCTGGACAAGTTCCGATGAATGCTAATATTTGTTGAGAATAAATTGTATTGACTGAGAACAGTTATACAATAAATGTTATGAATTATAAGGATTTCGTAATTATTTGATTTTTTCCCATCCTCCGTTTTTGTCTCATATTATTATGTTTGGATGGTTGTTATGGGAATGAACCTGTTAAAAGCAGGAATGAGATTTGAAAAAGAAAAAAGAAAAGGGGCAATTTGGTCAAAATGCCCCTTTTCATTATTAATAATAAGTATATCTCCTTACACCAGCGATATGTCTTGCCAATCGCATGACTTGGTGAGAATAACCATATTCATTATCATACCATACATAGATAATGGCTGTTTTTCCATCTTCCGAAACGATATTTGCAGGAGCATCGATAACTGAAGCTGCTGAAGTTCCGATGATATCTGATGAAACGAGTTCCGAATTGTTGGTATAGCTTATCTGTTCAACCAGGTCGCCATCCAATGCAGCCTTTTTCAGGAGATCATTCAGTTGGTTCAAGGTTGTTTTGTTATTTAATTCTAAGTTGAGGATTGCCAATGATCCATTTGGTACAGGAACGCGGATGGCATTGGAGGTGAGTTTTCCAGCCAAGGCAGGCAATACTTTTGCCACTGCTGAGCCAGCACCGGTTTCTGTGATCACCATGTTCAATGCAGCTGCACGGCCCCTTCTGGATTTCTTGTGCATGTTATCGACTAGGTTTTGGTCATTGGTATAGGAGTGGATGGTCTCGATATGACCTTTACTGATGCCCAATTCTTTTTCTAAAACTGCCAATACCGGTGAGATGGCATTGGTTGTACAAGAAGCTGCTGAGAAAATATGGTCCTTTTTAGGATCTGCATCCAATTCATTTACTCCGTAGACGACATTAGGAACACCTTTTCCAGGGGCGGTCAATAAGACCATTGCAGCTCCTTTGGATGTCAGATGCCTAGCCAATTCTTTATCATCACGGAAAGCACCTGTATTATCAATAACTAAGGCATCTTTGATACCGTATTTACCATAGTCGATATCTTCAGGGTTTTTGGCTGAGATAATGTACACGGGAATCCCATTGATGATCAATGCCCCGTTTATAGCATCAACTGCAACTTCGCCATCAAAGTTTCCATGGATGGAATCTTGTCTTAGCAAAGCCGCTCTTTTCTCCAATGTTTTTTTATCAACCTCATCTCGTGTTACGATGGCTCTTAAACGCAATTGTCTGCCTGCTCCAGCCTTGCTAATGAGTTCGCGAGCAAGGAGCCTTCCTATCCTTCCGAAACCATAAAGAACCACATCTTTTGGCTGGAAAGGTAAGTGTTGATTGGCTGGTTCCAACTCTTTGCGGACAAATTCTTGGACGTCAGCTTCTTGGATGCGTTGTTTGCGGATGTTCAATGCCAATTTTCCGATATCTAACCTTGAAGGATTGAGATCTAGTGCATAGATAGCCTCGGCAACCTTTAAGGTTTCCATAATATTCAACTCAACACCGGTATACTCTTTTGTTTCTTGATGTAGATTCAGAATAAAACTAACTCGGCGATCGATCAATTGGTTTCTGAAGAGCACGAGTTCTATGGATTGGTTAAACCATAAGTCGCTTATTATTTGAATAAGCTTAACGCATGCATTTTGGTTTGATTTGTAACTTTTGATCTGGTCCTCAAAAGTAGAATTGTGTATCATAATTATTGAATGAAGAAATTTCACGCAAACTTAGAGCTTTTGTATTGCTTAAAAAATTAAAATTGAAAATTTGGCAAGAATTAGCTACTTAATGTTTGTTCTTTTTGTTATTTTTTAAAAATGACAATGATATTTTGGGAATATATCAACACTCTTCTCGTGTTCGCTAAACGCTTTTTGCTTATTATATTTAATAAAGTGCTGTTTGGGATAAATATTTAATAATCTAGGTTAATTACACATTTTAATGAATTGTAAAGAATTCCTTACAGAAGTTGCTTAAAACGTTTTAGTTGCTATCTTTAAGCTAATCGATAAGAGATAATAAACCTTTAATCCAGAAAATATTTCATGAGGAATACCTAGAATTCAGTTTTTTGAGTCTTGGACCTCCGCTATATCTATCACAGACGAATTACAGAATTACCTATGATTAATAAAACAAATGTCCTTGGGGTTTTTATATTGCTGCTGACACAAAAGTTGTCAGCGCAACATATCAAGAATGATTTACGAGCACCAGCTTTTCCCCTGGTTACCTTAGACCCAAATACCAGCGCATGGTCTTATACCAATAACCTATATGATTCCAATCCTTCACATTGGTCGGATAAGAACTTGCCTTTTATGGGAGTGTTGAAAGTGGACGGACAGTTCTATCGATTTATGGGAGCCGAGGATGTTGAGATGCTAACGGTAATCCCGAATGGAGAGGACAAGGCATGGGATGGAAAGTATGTAACCACGGAACCTGCAAAAGATTGGTCTGCCAAGGGTTTCGATGCTTCTAAATGGCAAGCTGGGAAAGGTGCATTTGGCACAACTGAAAATGAATCGCTGAGCAAGACCAATTGGACCACAGACAAGATCTGGGTAAGGAGAGAAGTGGTACTTGCAGAAGATCTAAGCAATAAATCCGTGTTCCTGGAATATTCGCATGATGATGATGTCAAGATCTATGTGAATGGCATTGAAGTAGTCAATCATGGTGGAACTGGAAAGAATAAACGAGTTAAATTATCTGAGGAGGTAGTAAAGACCTTAAAGAAAGGCAAGAATAGTATTGCCGCCTACTGTTTCAACGGAGGCGCAAATGGCTTTCTGGATTTTGGACTGTTGGTGGAGCGTAGTGATAAGGCCTTTTTTGCAATTACAGCAAAGCAGATTTCTGTAGATGTACAGCCTATGCAGACTCTATATACCTTCCAATGTGGAGATGTGGAATTGAAAGTGACCTTTACGGCTCCAGTATTTTTGGATAATCTGGAATTATTGTCCAGACCGATCAACTATTTGGGTTATGAAATCAAATCGCCACAACCGAAAGAAATTGAGCTGTATTTTGAAGCTTCCCCAAATTGGGCATTGAACCTTCCGACCCAGGAATCGGTTTCAAGTAGCTTTGAAAAAAATGGAATTACCTATTTAAAGACAGGGTCAACATCGCAAAAGATATTGGGCAGGACGGGAGACCATGTGAAAAACGATTGGGGATACTTCTATTTGGCCAGTGAAAGTACCGGAACAACGGCAAAGGTAGCCCCGAGCACGGCATTGCGTTCTGCATTTGCTTTAGGGACTACTACCGATGCTGATCAAAAGGGCGGAGTAAAGCAATTGGCATTGACCAAGAAATTGAAGGTCAATGGTACGGCAAAAGGCAAAGTTGCCATTGGTTATGATGATGTCTATGCCATTCAATATTTTAATACCAACCTAAGGCCTTATTGGAACCGTAAAGAAAACAGCAGCATTGAACAGCAGTTTGAAATCGCCTTTAAGGAGTATGATCAATTGATGGCGGCGAGCAAGAAGTTTGATGATAAATTCATGCAAGAATATCAGCAATATGGAAAAGAATATGCTGAGCTGTGTGCTTTGGCTTATAGACAATCCATTGCTGCCCATAAATTGGTAGAAGCGCCTAATGGTGACCTACTTTGGTTGTCAAAAGAAAACGACAGTAATGGTTCTATCGGTACGGTGGACATTACCTATCCTTCATCGCCCCTGTTCTTGATCTATAATCCAGAACTGGCAAAGGGCTTGGCTAACTTTATTTTTTACTATTCAGAATCTGGAAAATGGCAAAAGCCATTCCCTTCACATGATATCGGTACCTATCCTGTTGGAAACGGTCAGACCTACGGAGACGATATGCCGATCGAAGAAGGTGGAAATATGTTGATCTTGACTTACGCCATTGCAAGGGCAGAAGGAAATGCTGATTATGCGAACAAGCATTGGGCTACATTGACCACTTGGGCAGATTATTTGGTAGAAAAAGGCCTAGATCCGGAGAATCAACTTTGTACAGATGATTTTGCAGGCCATTTTGCCCATAATGCGAACCTTTCTGTCAAGGCCATTATGGGGATAGCATCTTATGGTTATTTAGCAAAGATGTTGGGGCAGGATGTAGTAGGCACGAAATATATTAATAAGGCTAAGCAAATGGCGAAAGAGTGGGAACAGATGGCAGAGGATGGCGATCATTACAAGCTTACTTTTGATAAATCTGGAACTTGGAGCCAGAAATACAACATGGTTTGGGACAAGATATTTGACATGGGGATTTTTGATCCGAAGATCAGGGAAACGGAAATCAAGTACTACTTGACCAAACAGAATAAATATGGGCTTCCATTGGATAGCCGTGAGACCTATACCAAGACGGACTGGATTTTTTGGACGGCTACCATGGCGGATAAGCAAGAGGACTTCCTGAAGTTCTTGAAGCCAGTCTATCTGTTTATGAACGAGTCAACAACGCGCGTACCGATGTCGGATTGGATTTGGACGGATCGTCCTGAACGCAGAGGATTTAAGGCAAGAGCGGTTGTGGGGGGGTATTACATCAAACGTTTTGAGGATTTGATTAAAAAAGGAAATTAAGATCAGGTTATATATTAGGTTAATTAGAGAGGGGGGATGCGAAAGCATCCTCCTTTGTTTTTAATCGACGATAAATAATTCGGCTGCAATCTGATCCGCCAGTAATTTTCCTGATAGGCTTAAACTGATGATGCCTTCTTCAGAGATCAATACTTCTTGGTTGTGAACATATTCCTCGATGTTTTTCAGGATGCTACTCAGGTAATCGTTTCCAAATTCCTTTTCCACGTATTTTTTGTCGATTCCCCATTTGGTTCTTAAAGAGGTCATGACATATTCATTGAATCGGTCATTCTTGCTCAGTTGTTCAGTTTCAAACGGGAGTTCTTTGGTTAGGATACCTTTGATGTACAGGGCATTATTGGCAATATTCCAGGACCTGGAAGTTCCGTTGAAGGAATGTGCTGAAGGGCCTATGCCTAAGTACGGTTTTCCTTTCCAGTAATTGCTGTTGTGACGGGCGTAACGATCCGGCTTAGCAAAATTGGAAATCTCATAATGTTCATATCCCAAGGAAGTCAATGTATCGATAAGCATCAGCATCTGTTCGGCGCTCTGTTCTTCATTGAGAGCAGGGGTTTTTCCCTTGTTGATCAGATGGGCCAATGTGGTTTTCTTTTCCACTGTCATGGAATAGGATGAGATATGTGGGATTTCCAGTTCAATCAGGTATTGCATATTAGATTTCCATTTGCTATTTGTCAATAGGGGATAGCCATAGATAAGGTCGCTGGTAATGTTTTCAAAACCTGCATCTTGAACGCGCATGATCGATGATCTGGCTTCTTCGGAATTATGTGCACGGTTCATCCATTTGAGGTCCTCCTCGAAGAAAGATTGAATTCCGATGCTAAAGCGGTTGATTTCGGTGTTGCGGAGTTCCTGGACTTTCTTTTTATCCAAGTCGTCAGGATTTGCTTCAAGGGTGATCTCTGCATCCGAACTGATTTCAAAGTATTTGGCAACTTTGCCGATTAAGTCGTCGATTTCCTTTGCTTGGAGGATGGAAGGGGTTCCGCCGCCAAAGTATATGGATTCTACTTTTTTGTTCTCGAGGTAGGAGGCTCGGAGTTCAATTTCCTGATGCATGGCTTGGAGCAGGTCTTCCTTGTACTTTAGGGAAGTGCTAAAGTGGAAGTCACAGTAGTGACAAGCTTGTTTGCAAAATGGAATGTGGAAATAGAACATGGGTGCAAATATAAGTATAGATAAATTATGATAGAAATTAATAGATTTTAAAATTAAAAACCTT
>WPCJ01020851.1_pt1 | contig 12028 bp, 10 predicted proteins | sample 5399831 | NCBI WGS metagenome assembly WPCJ01 (sample SAMN12869470, study PRJNA574797) | sludge metagenome | isolation source: wastewater treatment of pH10 | place: China:Beijing | collected 2019-05-20 | reverse complement strand
AGCCTGCGGCCGCGCCGGAAGCGGATGTGGCGGCGGCACCCGCGCAGGACCTGCCGACGCCGCCGTCCGCCGATGGCGTGACGGAAGTGCTTGCGCCGAAACTCCAGCCGGCCGGCAGCGCCGTCATCATCCGCCGCGGCGATACGCTATGGCGCATCTCGCGGCGGGTCTACGGGCGCGGCGTGCGCTATTCGACCATCTATCTCGCCAATGAGGACCAGATCGAGGACCCCGACCGTATCTGGCCCGGACAGGTCTTCAAGGTACCGGAAAAATCGAACGACGGGAAGGCCGAAGCCGACTACACCACGCTCGGGGACCGATTGACCACGATGCCGGAGAAAGACGAGGGGGCTGGGAAGCCGGAGGAAAGCCAGCAGTAGCAGAAGCCTTTCGACTGCAGACAGAGGCTGGCTGGTGAGCGATTGCTGGCGCAAACCGCCGCGCACTTGGCCGAAATTGCTCCCGACCAGAAAAGCAGCAGACGACCTCTTGTAAAGGAACAATCCATCGTTTATCGCCGATGAACGATGAATGATGTTCTCCCCGATATTCCTGAGGGCCATGGCGGACCCGGCTGCATGGTGGCGGCGTTCGCCGCGCTGTCGCATCCGGCGCGCATAAAGATATTGCGGCATCTGGCGCGCCAGGACTCCTGCTGTTGCGGCGACGTGGTGGAAAAACTCGATCTCGCCCAGTCCACCGTCTCGCAGCATCTCAAGGTGCTGGTCGATGCCGGCCTCGTCATCTTCGAACCCGACCGCCGCCGCTCGCGTTACCGCATCGACCGCGAGGCGCTCGCCGCCTTTTCGCAGTCGGTCGACACGCTGGTGAAATCCTGCTGCCCCCAGGCAGCCAAGTCATAAGGCAAGCCATCTTGGCCACCCAGACCGTTTCCGGCGATTCCGGCTCGACTTTCAGCGCGCTTCGCAGCCTGTGGCCCTATATGTGGCCGAAGGACCGCCGCGATCTGCGCATGCGGCTCGTCTGGGCGACGCTGCTGCTCTTCGTCGCCAAGGGCATACTGGTCGCCGTTCCCTATTTCTTCAAATGGGCGACCGATGGGCTGGCCGCCGATTGGGCCACCAAGCCGGATCTGCCGGACGTGTTGCTGGCGCCGGCCATGCTGGTCGTCGCCTACAACGTGGCGCGGCTTGCGCAGATGGGCTTCAACCAGCTGCGCGACGCGCTTTTTGCGCGCGTCGGCCAGCATGCGGTGAGGCAGCTCGCCTATCGCACTTTCGTCCACATGCACCAGCTTTCGCTTCGCTTCCATCTGGAGCGGCGCACCGGCGGCCTGTCGCGCATCATCGAGCGCGGCACCAAGGGCATCGAGACAATCGTGCGCTACACCATGCTGGCCATGGCCCCGACCGTGCTGGAATTCGCACTGACGGCGGCGATCTTCGGCTTCGCCTATGGCTGGAAATATGTCGCCGTGATCGCCGCGACGGTGTGGCTCTACGTCTGGTTCACGGTGCGGATCAGCGACTGGCGCATCAACATACGCCGCGAGATGAACGACAGCGACACGGACGCCAACACCAAGGCGGTCGATTCGCTGCTCAACTACGAGACGGTGAAGTATTTCAACAACGAGGCGATGGAGGCCGAGCGCTTCGACCGCTCCATGGCGCGCTACGAGAAGGCGGCGACCCTGACATGGGTTTCGATCGGCTGGCTGAACTTCGGGCAGGGCCTGATCTTCGGCGCGGGCATGACGGCCATCATGTGGATGTCGGCGCGCGAGGTGATGGCGGGGACGCAGACGGTGGGCGACTTCGTCTTCGTCAACGCCATGCTGATGCAGCTTTCGCAGCCGCTCAACTTCATCGGCATGATCTATCGCGAGATCCGGCAGGGGCTGACTGACATCGAGACCATGTTCGACCTGTTGGCCGTTCCGCGCGAGGTCAGCGACCGGCCGGACGCCGTGCCGCTGCGGGTAAAGGCCGGAACCGTGGAGTTCCGCGACGTGCATTTCGCCTACGACCCCGAGCGCCAGATCCTGAAGGGCATCTCGTTCGAGGTGCCGGCAGGCAAGACGGTCGCCATCGTCGGTCCATCGGGCGCCGGGAAATCCACCATCTCGCGGCTTCTCTTCCGCTTCTACGACGTGCAGAAGGGGGATATCAGCATCGACGGACAGGATATCGACGCCGTCACTCAGGACAGCCTGCGCGCGGCGATCGGCATGGTCCCGCAGGATACTGTGCTGTTCAACGACACCATCGCCTACAATGTGCGCTACGGCCGGGTCGATGCGTCGCCCGAGGAGGTGAGGCGCGCGGCCGAGCTGGCGCAGATCGGTCCCTTCATCGAGCGCCTGCCGGAAGGCTACGATACTATGGTGGGCGAGCGCGGGCTGAAGCTGTCGGGCGGCGAGAAGCAGCGCGTGGCGATCGCCCGCACGATTCTCAAGGCACCGCCCATCCTCATCCTAGATGAGGCGACCTCGGCGCTGGATTCCCATACGGAGCGCGAAATCCAGGCCGCTCTCGATCTTGTGAGCAAGGACCGCACGACCATCGTGATCGCGCACCGGCTTTCCACCATCGTGTCCGCCGACGAGATCATTGTGCTCAAGGACGGCCGCATCGTCGAGCGCGGCCGCCACGCGGACCTGCTTGCGCTGCACGGGCTCTACGCCTCCATGTGGGACCGCCAGCGCGAGGCGACCGAGGCCGAGGAGCGGCTGCGCATCGCCCGCGAATCCGACGAGGACGGCATCATCACGCGCAGGCGCACGCCGGAAGTGACGCCGGCCGACTAGCAACGCCACCGATGCTGCGTTGCGATGGGATGCCGTTTCCGCTAATCAGGCGCCTTGCCGGAACGCTTCCGCCCGTCGCGGAATCGCTCCTGCTCCTTGTCTGTATGCAATTCCGGCCGGAAACCGCTCGCGCACTTTTCCCGGAATTGTCCTGTAAGCGGGTACGCCCGCGTTGAGCCCGAAGTCATGAGCCCGACGTCATGAGCCTTGTCGATACGGTCAAGAACACATTCGTTCCCATCCACAAGGAGGGGTATCCGTTCATAGGCGGCTTTGCCGTCGTGACGATCCTGCTGGGGATATTCTCGACCAACCTGTTCTGGATAGGCCTGATCCTCACGGCATGGTGCGCCTATTTCTACCGCGATCCCGTGCGCGTGACCCCGACCGACGACCGGCTGGTGATCGCACCTGCCGACGGCATAGTATCGGCGGTCGGCACCGCGGTGCCGCCGCGCGAACTGGGGCTGGGCCCCGAGGAGATGACGCGCATATCGGTCTTCATGAACGTCTTCTCCTGCCACGTGAACCGCGCGCCGGTGCGCGGCCGCATCGCGCGGATCGAATACCGGCCGGGCAAGTTCCTCAACGCGGAACTCGACAAGGCAAGCCAGGAGAACGAGCGCAACGGACTGGTGATCGAGAGCCCGAACGGCACGGTCGCGACCGTTCAGGTGGCCGGGCTGGTCGCCCGCCGCATCGTCTGCTGGTCGCAGGCCGGCGGCGCGATCGCCGTCGGCGAGCGCTTCGGCCTGATCCGCTTCGGCTCTCGGGTCGACGTCTTCCTGCCGAGGGACGCCACGCCGCGCGTCTCGGTCGGCCAGACCTCGGTCGCCGGCGAGACGGTGATCGCGGAATTCGGCGGGAGCGCCGCCACGCCGCTGGTGCGCATCGACTGATGGCGAAGCATTTTCCACCCCATGGCAGGGGCGGGCCGCGCATCCGGGAAATCCCGCTGCGCATGGTTCTTCCGAACCTCATCACCGTGCTGGCCATCTGCGCCGGGCTTTCGGGAATTCGTTTCGCCTTCGAGGGGCGTTTCGAGACGGCGGTCGCGATGGTGCTGTTCGCGGCCTTCCTCGACGGCATAGACGGCCGTCTGGCGCGCATGATGAAGGCGACGACCAAGTTCGGCGCGCAGATGGATTCGCTTGCCGACATCGTCAATTTCGGCGTCGCGCCGGCGCTCGTGCTTTACGCGTTCCTGCTCGACCGGGCCGGGTCGCCGGGCTGGATAGCCGCCCTGCTTTTCGCCGTGGCCTGCGGGCTGCGCCTCGCCCGCTTCAACGTGCTTGACGAGGATCTGGAACGGCCGCCGTGGCAGGAGGAATATTTCGTCGGCGTGCCTGCGCCTGCCGGCGCGGTGCTGGTCATGCTGCCGATCTATCTTTCCCTGATCGGCGGCTATGAGCCGGGCAGGGTAGCCGCGCTTGTCGCGAGCGGCTTCACCGTGCTTGCGGCGTTCCTTCTGGTCAGCCGGCTGCCGGTCAATTCCCTAAAGAAGCTCAGGGTGCGGCGCGACTGGGCGCTGCCGGTCATCCTCACAGTCGCACTGCTGATCCTGCTTTTCTTCAACTATCCCTGGCAGATGCTTTCGGTAGGCGTGTTCGGCTATCTCATCTTCCTGCCGCTGTCGGTGCGGGCCTATGCGAAGCGCGCGCAGATCGAGGAGGCGAAGCTGGCTGGAGAAGTCATGACACCGGATGAAAAGGCCGAGGACGAGTCTAGTCCTGGGGCCAGCGCGTGAGGGCTTCGCGCCCGGCATCGGTCAGGTCGTAGATACCGCGCTCGGTGCGGATGAACCAGCCATAGACGTTTCCGAGCAATATGCCCGGTGCTTTCGGCGCGACAGATTTCAAGTCCTTCGGCCGCTTCGGGCCATCGGCCATCGCGGCCGCGCAGGCAAGCGCGGCCTGTCGATAGGCGGTCATGATCGGCATGCGCGAGCCGCCGCCGGCCACCGGATCACCTCGCCGCCGCCGATGCTCCTCGACCAGACGCGAGCGCTTTCGCGGATCGCGTCGCGGCGGAAGCGCAGCCGGGCTGAGCAGGACTTCGACGACATTCTTCACGGTCACGCCAAGCAGGCCGAAGCCCAGCCGGCGGCAGAGATTGCGAAAGCGGGCATCCTTCTCGCGGCCCTTGCCGCTGGAGGACAGCCTGGCCGCGAGCCACACTTCGTCGCTTGCCGCCGCGCGGTCCACGCCTTGCAGGACAAGCTCCAGGTTGAAGGACTGCTTCAACTCGCAGATGACGACGACAGGAGGCTCGCCCTCGCGGAGGCCGACGATATCACAGCCGCCGATCTCGCCTTTCACGGCAAAGCCCAGGCTTTCGAGATAGGATTTTACCGGTGCGTAAAGGGCCGTTTCGCTCATGAGCGAGGGCCTATCAGATTCGCCGCAGGGATTAGAGCGCCTGGCGTTTGCGTCAGGCAGCCATCTCCAGCCCGAGGCTTTCCATGGCGACGCGCCGCGCGGATACGTAGTCGGTCTTGCCGGAGCCGAGCAATGGGATTTCCCCGACACGGACGATATCGCCGGGAACCATGATTTCCGCGGCTCCTGCCTGCCTGCCGCAGCGGCGCAGCGCCTCGGCGTCGACCTCTTGCGAGGTTGTAACAAGCACGATGCGCTCGCCGCGCTTCTTGTCGGGTACGGCGACCGCCGCATGGTTGTCTTCCGGCCAGAAGGACTTCACCATCATCTCCACCGCGCCGAGCGAGATCATCTCTCCGGCGATCTTGGCGAAGCGTTTCGAGCGGCCTCTAATGGTGATGAAGCCCTCGCGGTCGACCGAGACGATGTCGCCGGTGTCCAGCCATTCGTCATCAAGCGGCTGAAGCGCGCCGGGGCGTTCCGCCGTCATGTAGCCGCTCATGAGGTTCGGCCCGGAAATCCACAGCCTGCCGCCTTCGGCGATGCCCTCAACGGGTTCGATGCGCATGCGCATGCCGGGCAGCAGGCGCCCGACCGTGCCGTCGCGGCTATGCGTCGCCGTATTGACGGCGACGACGGGCGCGGCTTCGGTCATGCCGAAACCCTCGATGATCGCCGCGCCGAAGCGCTCTCGCCAGACGGTGCGGGTTTCCATCTTCACAGGTTCTGCACCGGCCACCACGAAGCGCAGGCTGGAAAAATCCCCGTCCTTCGCGGCGCGGGCGTATGCCGCGAGGAAGGTGTCGGTTCCGAACATGACGGTCGGGCGTATCCGGCGCGCGATCTCGGGGATCAACTTGTAGTGCAGCGGCGAGGGGTAGAGGAACAGCGGAACGCCGTTGACGATCGGCAGGATCGTTGCGCCGGTCAGGCCGAAGGAATGGAAGACCGGCAGGACGTTGAGAGCCTTGTCGGCGGGCGAGAAGGAGATGCGCGACTCGACCTGCATGACATTCGCGATCATGGTCCTGCCCGACAGCACCACGGCCTTGGGCGCACCCTCCGAGCCGGAGGTGAAAAGGACAACGGCCGGCCTGGCGCTTTCCTGACGGTGGAGCGGTCTGCGCCACAGCAGCGCAGCGGGGAGCTTTTCGGCAAGGCCGACGCTTTCGCGGATGTCTTCCAGCCAGACGATCTGAGCGCCGGCCTTTTCGACGGCCTCGATGATGTTTGCGATGCCGGCCTTCTCGACAAAGGCACGGGAGGAGACCACCTTGCGGATCGCCGCCGCCTCGATGGCTGAGGCGGCGTTGGCGGGACCGGCGGTGTAATTCATCATGGCCGCGATGCGCCCGCCCGAGGCCAGGCCGAGCAGCGACAGCACGACGCCGTTCGCATTGGGCAGGAGGATTCCGACCGCCTCGCCCGGGCCGGTGATGGCGGCGAAGCGGTGGCCCAGCACGCGTGCGCCTGTCATGAGCTGGCGATAGGTGAGGGCACCGCTCACCACATCCTCGACGATCACCCGCGAGGGGCCGAATCGCAGCGCGGCGTCGCGGACCGCCTCGAACAGGCTGCGCTCCGTTCGTCCGCCGGCTAGGCGCGCTTCCGCCAGCCGGTCGAACAGGGCGTTTGATGTGGTCGCTCCGTTCCCGTTTTCGCGGGCGAGAATGTCGGAGATGGTCATGGGGGGTAGCGCGGTGATCCGCAGTTTCGGGAACCAGCGTCGCGGCGCCTTCTCGCGCGGCGTCAGCGAAGAGGGGAGGAATCGCGCACCGGACACGAAGACGGGGACGATCTTCGCGTCGGCCTGGGTGGCGATGCGCCCGATTGCGCGCAGCAGGCGGAACGACTTCACGTCCGGCTCGATCTCGTCCGGCAGGTAGACGGCGATACGCCCCTTGCCCCTGAGGACCCGAACCAGCCGGCGGCTGACGAAGACATGCTTGGCGTTGAAGGTGATGGTGCGGGCAAGCTCGCGCCATGGCTCCAGCCAGATCGCCTTCGCCGAGGATTCATCGAGAATGTGCAGCGTCTGTTCGGGCAGGAGCGAAAGCATGAGCGCGGGCTCGAGCCGCGACTGGTGCCAGACTACATAGATGACGGGAGCATCGGCCCCCGCCGCGGCGACGATCTGCGAATCGGAAATCCTGTAGGCCAGCTTCAGCGGCAGATAGAGGAACGCCTGGCGCGCCCCGATGCGCAGCAACAGCGACAGAGCCCACGCGGCCGCGATCCACAGGCCCAGAAGGCCGACCAGTATTGCCATGGACAGGATCATGCCGCTTCTCCCTATCCCCGCATACGGCGTCTGGTCACCGCACCGGGAAGGAAAGTAGCGAAACGGCGGCGAAGGTCAATCAGCGTTGCGGCAGCTTCCGCAATGTCGCGCTGCCTATTGGATATCGGCCCCGCCGTCGTCGGCGCCGGCGTCCTCGCCGTCATCGCCATAGGGCGACGTGCTCGGTACGCAACTGACAGCCCAGCCCGCAGGAGCAGGTTGCTTCTGGTATTCGGCGATTGCGCTGGCGCATTCCTCGCGTGTGTCGAAATAACCCGGCATCGTCTGCAACCCACCCTGCGGGCCGGCGACCACGAGATACCAGACCAGTGCGACTGTGGGAGACATAGGCGTTCCTCAAGGCATCGTTGGCGGGAGCGGACGATACCACTCCGGCTCCGTGTCGAAAAAGCGGCAATCGCGTCCCCGAAGAAAGATTGATGCAGCTATTCCGGCATGCGGTAGGAGGCAAAACGGCCGGTTTTGCGCTGGTAGAGCTTGCCGGTTTCCGTCAACTCCGGACGGACCAGCGGCATGATGTGCTCGGCCGTTTCGGAAGGATGCGGCAGCGTGTCGGGGTTTTCGCCCGGCATTGCCTGCGCACGCATGGCAGTTCGCGTGCCACCGGGATCAAAGCAGTTGACGCGCAGCGCCATGTTGCGGGTTTCCTCGGCCCAGGAGCGCGCGAGCACCTCCACGGCCGCCTTGGAGGCCGCATAGGGGCTCCAGAAGGCACGCGCGGAGTGGGCAAGGCTCGACGTCACGACCACCGCGCGCCCGGCTTCCGAAAGGCGCAGCAGCGGATCGACAGATCGGATCAGCCGCCATGTGCCGACCACGTTGACGTTCATCACCTTCTCGAAAACCTTCGCTTCGACATGGCCGATGGGCGAGATGACGCCCAGTATCGCCGCATTGGCGACAAGGATGTCCAGCTTCTTCCAGCGCTCGTTGATTGCGCCGCCCAGCCGGTCGATACCGGCCATGTCGGTGAGGTCCAGCGGGACCAGCGTCGCTTCGCCCTTGCCTGTGCGGGCGCGCTGCGTCTTGATTTCGTCGTCAAGCTCCTCGAGCCCACCCACGGTTCGCGCCACGGCGATGACATGCGCGCCGGCCGCCGCTAGCCTCCGCGCCGTGAAATAGCCTATGCCCCGCGAGGCTCCGGTTACCAGCGCGACGCGGCCGGTGAGGTCAGTTGTATCAGTCATGCAATGCGGATCTTCGGTTCAGCCGGCGGCGAGCACGGAGAGCGTGCGGACATTGTCCGAACCCTCGTGGTCGAGCAGGCGGGTAGGGTATTGGGCGGAGAAACAGGCGTCGCAATATTGCGGCTGCTCGTCGTTGCGGGCCGTCTCGCCGACCGCGCGGTAGAGGCCGTTCATGGTGAGGAAGCCGAGCGAATCGACGCGGATGAAGTCCGCCATTTCCTGAACGGACATGCGCGAGGCCAGCAGCTTCGAGGTCTCGGGCGTGTCCACGCCGTAGAAGCAGGACGAGCGGGTCGGCGGCGAGGCGATGCGCATATGAACCTCGCGCGCGCCCGCATCGCGGACCATCTGCACGATCTTCTGCGAGGTGGTGCCACGCACGATGGAATCGTCCACGAGCACGACGCGCTTGCCCTCGATCATGCGCCGGTTGGCGTTGTGCTTGAGCTTTACGCCCATGTGCCGGATCGAATCCGAGGGCTGGATGAAGGTACGCCCGACATAATGGTTGCGGATGATGCCGAGCTCGAAGGGGATGCCGGCCTGCTGCGAGAAGCCGATGGCAGCCGGCGTGCCGGAATCGGGAACCGGAACCACGATGTCGGCCTCGACCGGACTCTCGATGGCGAGTTCCGCGCCGATATTCTTGCGCACGTCATAGACATTGCGGCCTTCGACCATCGAGTCGGGACGCGCGAAATAGACATATTCGAAGATGCAGAAACGTGGCTTCTTCGGCTCGAAGGGGAATACGCTCTCGATGCCCTTTGGCGTGATGACGACCATCTCGCCGGGTTTCAGGTCGCGCACGAAGCGCGCGCCGATGATGTCGAGCGCGCAGGTTTCCGAAGCGAGTATCCACGCGCCGTCGAGATCGCCCAGGACCAGCGGCCGGATGCCAAGCGGATCGCGGCAGCCGATCATCTTCTTGGCCGTCAGCGCGACCAGCGAGAATGCGCCTTCCACCTGGCGCACGGCATCGATGAAGCGCGAATTGATGTCACGCTCCTTGCTGAAGGCGACGAGATGCAGCAGCGTCTCGGTGTCGGAGGTGGACGAGAAGATCGCGCCCTGCTTCTGCAGCGTGCGCTGCACGGTCATGGCGTTGGTGAGGTTGCCGTTGTGGGCGATGGCGAGGCCGCCCTCGGCAAGCTCGGCAAAGAGCGGCTGCACGTTGCGCAGGCCGGCTCCGCCCGTGGTGGCGTAGCGCGTGTGGCCGATGGCGCGCGTGCCCTTGAGGCGCTCGATGACCGTCGGCTTGGTGAAGTTGTCGCTGATCAGGCCGACATGGCGCTCCACATGGAACTGCGAGCCGTCATAGGAGACGATGCCGGCGGCTTCCTGCCCGCGATGCTGGAGCGCGTGAAGCCCGAGCGTGACGATCGCCGCGGCGTCCTGACGGCCGAATATGCCGAATACACCACATTCGTCATGAAAATGGTCATCGGCCTCGGCCAGCAAGGAAGCGTCTGCCATCGGGCGGTCCTCTTTAAAACCGACATATAGGGTAGCGCGGGGCTCCGCGCCACCCGTTACTCTTCGGCAGGCGGCGCGGAATCGTCCGGCGCTTCGCCAGGCACGATCTCCAGAGGGCCTTCATCCGGCGCGAACTGGGGCTCCTGCTGCTCGCCTGCCGGCTCCTCGGCGGGCGGCGTGGCGGTGGCGGGCGCTTCCTGTTCAGGCTCGCCGCCGGGCGAAAGGCGCTTGAGGATGGAGTTCTCGGGATCGTCGGGAAGCAGCCCCTCGATCTTAGCGCCGATCGATTCAAGCAGCGGCCTCGACTTGGCGTCGGCGATCCATGGCGGGGAGTTGGCCCCGACCAGCCAGTTGAAGAACAGCAGGCCGACCGCGACCACCAGTATGCCGCGCCCCGCGCCGTAGAGGAAGCCGAGCGTGCGATCGAGCGCGCCGATGCGCGAATCGATGATCCAGTCGGCGATCTTCATCGTGATCAGCGTGACGATGATGAGGGCGATGACGAAGACGATGCCGGCGGCGGCCGCCATGGCGATCTTGTCGTTGTCGATGTATGGCCGCACATAGGGCAGAACCGGCGGGTAGAAGAAAAAGGCGGCCGCGGCCGCGGCGACCCAGGAGGCGATCGACAGGATTTCGCGCGAGAGGCCGCGAACCATCGCCAGCATCGCGGAAACCAGCGTGAAGCCGACGAGAATTCCGTCAAGCAGCGTAATCGGCATTTTGCGGCCCACTCCTTAGATGACCGGCACCGATGAACTGGCACTGATGACTGGCATCAGTCGCCGTCTTCCGCGCGGTTGCGTCCCTGGTCCCCTCGCGGGTCCCCTCTTGCGGACCCGGCGATGCGGATCACGAGGTCGGTCAGCGTCCCCGGCTGGAACGAGCGCCCGGCCATCGAGCCCGCCGGTTCCTCGCTCCCTCGCGGCAGAACCGCCTGCCCGAACCCCAGCTTTTCGGCTTCCTTGAGCCTCTGTTGCGGATGTGCAACCGGCCTTATGGCGCCCGAAAGGCTGATTTCGCCGAAATAGACGCAATCGGCCGGAAGGGCAATACCGGTCAGCGACGACACCAGCGCTGACGCGACCGCGAGATCGGCAGCCGGCTCCGAGATGCGGTAGCCGCCGGCGACGTTGAGATAGACGTCATGCTGTCCGAAACGTACGCCGCAATGTGCTTCGAGCACCGCGAGCACCATGGCAAGCCGCGGCTGATCCCAGCCGACGACGGCGCGGCGCGGCGTGCCGAGCGAGGAGGGGGCGACGAGCGCCTGGATTTCCACCAGCACAGGCCGCGTGCCCTCCATGCCGGCAAAGACCGCTGCGCCAGGCGTTTTCGCATGGCGCTCGCCGAGGAAAAGCTCGGAAGGGTTGGAAACCTCGCGCAACCCCATGTCCGACATCTCGAAGACGCCGATCTCGTCGGTCGGCCCGAAGCGGTTCTTCACGGCGCGCAGGATGCGGAAGTGATGGCCGCCCTCGCCCTCGAAATAGAGGACCGCGTCGACCATGTGTTCGACCACCCGGGGACCGGCGATCTGGCCTTCCTTGGTGACATGACCGACCAGGACGATCGCCGAGCCGGTGGATTTCGCATAGCGGATGACCGCCTGTGCGGCGGCGCGCACCTGCGTCACCGTGCCGGGCGCGGAATCGGCGAGGTCGGTCCACAGCGTCTGGATGGAATCGAGGATGACGAGGTCGGGCCGGCGCCCCTCGCTGATGGTCGCAAGAATGTCCTCGACATTGGTTTCGGCCGCGAGTTCCACCGCCGCGCCCGCCACGCCGAGCCGCTGCGCGCGCAACCTCACCTGCGCCACCGCCTCCTCGCCGGAGACGTAGACGATGCGGTGGCCCCGGTTCGCCAGCGCGGCCGCGGCCTGCATGAGCAGCGTGGACTTGCCGATGCCCGG
>WPCJ01155439.1_pt1 | contig 12029 bp, 10 predicted proteins | sample 5399831 | NCBI WGS metagenome assembly WPCJ01 (sample SAMN12869470, study PRJNA574797) | sludge metagenome | isolation source: wastewater treatment of pH10 | place: China:Beijing | collected 2019-05-20 | reverse complement strand
AATCCTTGTTTTAGTGGACCTTGCTCACGAATAATCTTAAATATATTGATAATAGTTTTTTGAATTCGGAGTTTCAATCCTTGTTTTAGTGGACCTTGCTCACGAATTGTCAAAGGAATGCTCTTTTGTGACGTATTCTTCATCAGTTTCAATCCTTGTTTTAGTGGACCTTGCTCACGAATAAGTTAAAAGTTCAATGGAGCCAAAACAATGAGTTTGTTTCAATCCTTGTTTTAGTGGACCTTGCTCACGAATAGGGCAAAAATTTCCGTTGTTTGGCTAGTAAAGGCCTGAAATGAGTCCTTTTTTGGGGATAAAATTCTTGCTGGAAAATTATCAAACCCTTTATAAATACAAGAAAACAGGGTTTTTAATAATTTAGAAACATCTTGACATATGATTTTCTTTTTATTAAACTTTTGTTTTTGATGGTATTTTTTGTGCATATTCTTTTTCACGTTTACTGCGAATATAATTTATCTTGAAGGTGTGAAAAAAAGCGGGAAGATCCTTCCTCAGGAAGACATACGAAAGCAGGTGAGAGTACTTTACTTAAAACTTCGGTCACGATAACAACGTAATTCCGTATTTTTTGGCACAGGTGTGACAGGAAGTATATTACATATGCCACTCTTTATTTTCAGGCCTGACAACTTTTTCGTTCATACTCATTGTTACCTCTCCAAAATTCAGAGACATGTAAACTGCGTGATAACTATATTTGATGAACCTTTTATTGTTTCATTCAAAGGTTTTTCTGTCCCACGGGGCAAGATCAAAACGGGGACAACATTCGTAGCTTCGATTTCGCTGATCACGGTTATTCTCCCTTGTAGAGAATAACTTTTAGGGTTATTTTAGGGCTTTGGTTTTGATATTTTTAGGGGAAGATACTGGTGGTTGCTTTTTATCACTATCAAGAGCGTGTAATTTCAATCAATTCAGGGTCCTCATCTTGTTTGGTATACTGCATAACTCTATTTTCCTTAATATTGCATTCAATTATTATTGCTCCGCTCATTGGCGTTGTTCCACCCGTAATATCCGAAATTACATCCTTTTCTTCCAGACCGAATTTTTCAAATTCTTTTGGATATATTCGACTAACTGTGTTCTGAATTCCTTTTAAGTCGGAAGCATCTTCGATAAGGATTTCTATCGAAGTCACAGTTGGAACAAATTTTGTAATAAAATATTTAACAACTTCTTTAGCTTCATTTGATCTATCTGTATATAACAGCCAACATATCTCTAGATTTTCACGATGGTAATAAATAGCACTAAATGTTTGACCTATTCCTATTGTATCTTTAAAGAAATTATGCAGTAGCTTTTCAGGTTCCTCTTCCTTTTTTATTTTTTCATACAAAGAATCTATTTCCATTATAAGAGTTTCTTTATTTTTACGTGCCATGCTTATGGAAACTACAAGACCTCTATACTTTTTGCTGGCCTTTGGAGCTTTAGGAAGATCTACTTTCCTTCGTTTTAACAGATAAAAATGGATATTACCAAATATAAAAATAAGTAAAATAATTAACAAAATAAACCCTATAAGCCTCATTAATAAATACACATTAATATCAGATGTCAAGTAACTGCAAAATAAGCTACTGAATACCCCACTAATAAAGAAAGAATTTATTAATTCTTTATAAACTGGGTACTTTTTAGATATTTGCAAATAAGGGCTAAAAATGCTCCACACTTCACTACACCTTCATCGCGTCAACATTTAAAAATAGAACCAACATTATAATCGGGTACATGTCTTTCCACAATAACAGCTCCTCCAATCCTTGGATCATATGTAGCTACGAATTTCGTAGGGTGGTAGAAATGGATCAAGAAGCAATAAAGCCAGATTGGACCTCTTCCACTCAGGATTACGCCTTTTGCTCCATTGACTTCTGGGGGAGCGATTGTTGATAGGTCTTCTGGAGCAAGAACGGTGGGTATTTCAAATGAGACGAGAGTATAGTCGTCTTTTTCTGTTGTGTTAAAAGTTACATTGCTCATAATTTCCCTGCTTTCACTTGGTCTAATATTTTGGATTCATGCATTAGTTTTTCTTACTGAGCTCTGAAAAATTTCATCACTCTGAATCTTTCGAACTGTTCCGAAACCTTTGGAAACAGATTTGCCTATCCCTAGATAATCAGGTATACAAAAATTAGCCATGAAACCTCCATCAAATGAGGTTATATCAGTATCTTTGTATCTCAACTTTGTAGGGAGAAGGTCAACATCGCATTTTATCTGGCCAGGAACAGTATAACCAAGAGATTTTGACATAGAGAGTAGGTTTCCTTTCAGAATATTTCTCAAAAGCTCCGCTTTTTCCTCATTATTATCGGTAAGTTTGAATTTCTCATAGTTTTTCTGACTGAGTGCAAACCAGGGATGCAAAAATTCGTAAAAGTAAATCTTGCTGCTGAGCCCGAACTCATCTTTTCGAATCGTTATTGTCCTTTCAATGATTTCGTACTCCTGACCGTTTAAGTTAATTGTATCAAACTTATCAAAAATTTCTTTTAATATTTCGGTTCCTTCATTTATCCCGATTAGGAGTGGATGTTCTCCAACAAATTTAAACTGAATTAGAGGATAGCTGTAAACAAACTGGTCAGTATTATGGTTATGCAGCTCGATTAGATCATTAAATTTTGATGCAAAGAAGCCTCGCATCGAAAACAAACTTCTTTGTAAATCTTCAGTTGATCTGAAGGTCATTTCAAGGATTTTCAGGGCCATAGGTTTCAAACTTTAAAAACTCATAACTGCATCAAATCGGAAAAAACTTGTTTTTATGAAATTCACATATTTTCTGGAATTGGCAACACCTTTCTTTCTTTGAATTCCTTAATACCCATGTAATTTGTTTTCTTCTCTTGCTCAAGTTTTTCACCATTTTCAACATCAAGTAAAATCCTAAGTTGTTTAAGACGGGGAGTATCCCAGAGTGAATCACCTATGGTCTCCTCTTTATTCCTAATCAGAGTCAAAATGTGATCCTCAAAGATCGAAATGATGTCTTCTATAGCTTCTTTCCCTTGCTCAGTTTCTGCCAAATTCCAGGAATCATTAACAAAAAGAGTAGAGTATCTTTTAGATCTTTTTGAACTATAAAGTTTAGGAGTTATCTTGACGCTTCCTAATCCTAAAGGTTTGCCCATCCCAATTTTGTGAGCACATCCCTCTGGAAGTCTCAACACAAAAAGCAATGCTCCGAGCTCATTTTCAGTAAGATTTTCATAACGTATTTTGAATTTAAACTTAGTATTGGGTTTTACAGGTTTTATTTTTGTTAATATATTTTTGTTTTTTGCTATCGAATTGCGATCCTGTTCCCAATTTCTTCCAGATTTATGCCAATAAAATTTATTACCTCTTATTCTTACACTATCATTGTAATTTTTCAAATTATCTTTATTGTTTTCTTCCTGTTCCAAATAAAGCTGGATTGATGTTGCTTTTGGGCCTAGCAATATATGGGGGATAGCCTCTCTCATAATTGGATTTTCAGTAGGATTTAATAAAAAAGCATCCTCAAAAAATACTCTACTAGCTAATGAGCTTTTTTTCAGATCTTTTTCTTCCTCAAAAGTAGTTCCAAATAAAGCATTGGCAATGTCGAGCTTATTTTTATATTTATTGTTGTTTGTTGGTATGTGTTCCCCTATAGATTTTTTATATGATAGTCTGAAAAGTGCAGTATGCCCAAAAGAAACTCTCTCTTCACCTTCATTATCTATCCATTTAATATAAAAACATGGGATTTCGCTCTTTTCAACGCATAATTTTAAAAGATCTGGAACGAACCTTCCTCTGCTTTCATCCAATTTATAGCTTAAGATGTCTTCTTCAGGAATTCTAATTCGACTTTCAGGGTCTCGATTTATTTCGTTTATCATCCAGTCATTTTTCTTGTTTTCCATTTTTCCCGACACGACGATATGAACTCCATCTTGAATTTCATAAAAATTAAAATAGCGTCTTTCTTCACCGATACTCCTGATTTTATTTTCAGACTCTCCTATTTCAATGCTTTTAAAATGTTCTTCATTCAAGTCTATTTTAGCCGGATATATGTAGTAGTCGAACCCCTCTTTCGCGAGATACCCAGCAGACATTTTATAGATAGAGTTACCAGAAACTTTATCTTCCGGTTTCATCTGATTACTATATTCTTCTCGTAAACTTTTGCTACTACCTGCAAAAGCCCTGAAATAGAGATTCTTTTCCTCAAAAAAACCAAATTTCCCCCAACTGGCGACTTCTAAAAGATTCCGTACCATTCCACGAAGACTGCTACCCGGAATGCGAATTTTTTTAGCTGGAGAAAAGAAGTCTGACTTATCTTTTGATAGCTTTTGTTCTTTTACTTCTTTTTCAGTTAAACTTCCTCTGATATAAGTAGGTGTTAATGTTTCGAGTTCACATTCAATATATCCTGTGCACCTACTCTCCAAATAACTTCCATGTATACCTTTACTTGGTAAATTATCTGCCAGAACCAGAGTCTTATTTAATGGAACAAAATTATAAGGTGCCCTTGCAACTTCGCTTGAAGAATCATTTTTAGAAAGCTCGACATCCTCTGTTTTTTGTTTTTGAGAACTAAAATACTGTTGTTGATTTTTTGAATTGACATTATTGTATGATTTAATTTTACTTGCCATCTATATCACCACCCCAATAATTTTCCATCTTTATCTGTGAATGAAACAAATCTGGAATCAAAATAACTAGCCTGCATGTAGGAAAAATCATCAGTTTTAGAATCATCAGTTTTGGACATTTCATCCCCAGGCGTGGCTGACGTTTTTAGGCAGCTATCAGTTTCAGACTCATGAGATGCAGAATCGTCGGTTTTATAATTTATGTAATTGCGGGTCAGAATAAACAATCTTTTTTCACCATCGTCCACCTCAATTCCCTTTAATGGAATAATAATTTTCATTCCTCTTTTCTCATAAAGCTCCGTAAAGTTTTCATCAAGGCTATTTGCTTTTGTTCCCCATAAGAGCTGCATCGCATCAATAACATCCGTATTATCCCCTTCTTCATCTATTCTTAATCTGAAGGCAAAATTACCGGAGTGACCGTTCCATCGTTTTCTCCACAGCAGGAGCTCCTTATTCTGATTAAATAGCCTCATTTTCTGTATATGCTTAGGTTTCGGAAGGTATTCCTTATAAAAAAGGAAACTTGTACCATCATATCTACCAAACAGAACCTTATCATCAAGATAAAAAATACAGAATCCTACCTCTCCAAACTTATCATGTGCAAGATCTTCGAGGGATGGGAAATCTGATAAAATATGTTGTTTACAGATCTTGGTGAGAGACTTCTTTTCTCTCAAGTTAAGTTCAAGTGCTTTTACTCTCATGCTTCCAGCTCCTTTTTGACACTTCCTGCAAACCGATTCAGCTCTTCAACAGCGGCTTTATCAGAAAAAATCAAATCCCCTTCTTTTTCTTCGATGGAAAGTTCCTTATCTTCCCATTTTATTTTAGCAGAAAGTCCTTTCAAAACGCCTCTTCCTACGTTCTTCTCTCCACCGATTGCAAGATCTCCGCACCACATGTCTTTTAGAACCTGCATCATCAGACCTGCTTCCCATGGTTTGTATTTTTCAATTTTGATTTTTATATTGAGAGCTTCATCGTTTCCTTTTGACCAAAGAGGCATGCTCTCAAAAAGCGCTGATTTTACGGTTCCTCCAGTAAAACGGTCTATTTTTATCCTTGTCTGTAATTCTGGTTCAACATTGGTTATTTTAGTTTCTTCAACTTGGACACGGCTTTTTATTTCTCTTACAGACTCCTCATCATTTCTTTTTTCTTCATATTCTGCTTCCTTTCCGGCAATACCGAATAAGCAATCGATTTTAGCTTCAGCAGTATTCCCTTTAGGATTCAGGGTTTTGAGAATTTTTAAAGCTCTGTGCCTTATTGCTCCCTTTAAGGAGGTTCCAGGGAGTATGTATTTACCGGCCGAAGTCAGGCTTGTTGAATCTGGCATATTAGCTTTTTCCGAATAAGCCCGGATAATCATGGAATTTTTCACAGCAAATTTTGCATCGATTGAGAAGTTCCTATTCTCTATCAGATAAGGTTCTAATTTCCACTCAGATCGATTTTCCTTATAATCTGGTTTCTGCCATTCCTGCCTTAGCCATTCCAAAACATCATTTCTATTCTTAAAATCAAAATGGATTACCCGTATATCTTCAAGCCTGCATTTTCCAAATCCACTGTTAGTTTTGGCACCTACGGACAATTCACCATTTTTCAGGGCATCAATAAGTGTTGCAAGAATTCTCTGATATTTTTCTTTCATCTTCTGCTGTTTTTCTTTCGAATTACTTCCTCTGAGGGTTAATTCCCAAAAAAGATCAAATTCAGCACCCTCTTCTATCAGTTCAAAGTCGTATTTTCCACTTTTTTCCGCAGTTTGGGTTCTAGGGTCTATTTTTACACCATCTCTAACCCTTACACTTGCTTTCTTAGTAAAGAGGTCATAACAAATGAAAGCACTTTGATAAGATTCTTCTTGCTTCCCGCTTCCAGTTTTTTGGCGGTGAATCCCCCAGAAGCATTCCGAATCCTCACATATTTGATTCTGGAAATTATTTTCAAAATAATGCCTAAGTACTCCGGTAAGAGATGTCCCAGGAATAAATGGAATCCCATTTGAATCCTTCATTACCTCAATATCAGCCCGATCATCGTTTCCACTTCCAAGAAGTAACGGGGATAGGAGTTTAAGTTTCCCTTTTATAATGGTCTTTCCAACCACAGATTCATCGGTTAATTCCATCAGTTCTCCCTCCTTTCCCTTACAACCGGGGTTTTCTTTGATTCTTTCCTCATTTTTGTCAAAAACGTTATCCAGTAGTGGAAATAGAGGCTGGACCTTGTGTCTTCATCTTCTTTAGGATCGAAACTTATAAGGATACAGGCTTCGTTCAGATCATAATCCTCATCGAACTGGGGGAAGATTTCGTATTCCTTCTTTTTATAGAGATCTTTACTTACAGCAACATCTTTTTTGTCTTTGGAATTGTCCTTCCTGGGAACTAAAAAACTATACAATGTTTCCTTCATTTCCTTATTTCTGCATCTATCCAGTTTATTTTTCGTAAGTTGAGGAAAAGTTTCAAATGCCATCATAAATTTTTCAGGAGACTCTGAATCTCTTAACATGAGATCCAATTTTCCGAGAAGAGAATTGGAAGGTATCCGACTTTTCTCCTTTAAAAAGCCTGAACAATCTTCCAATGCCTTTGCCTCAATTCTTGTTTTATATGAATTGAGTATGACATCTTTGACTATACCTTTTACCATATCAGGAATTTCTCCATCGGGCTTTCTGACATCCTCTCTCGGTCCGTCTTCTTTCTCTTCGTCTTCCGACTTATTTAGTTCATATTTCTCCTTTTTCTGCAGATTTATGGCAAAACGTCCAAAACCTTCACCCGTTCGTTCACCAATCCCGGTTTTTTGAAGCTTGAGCAGAGACTCTTTTATGTCCTTGTCAAACTGATCATCTGTCACTTGGATTTTTATTTCAAAACAGGAACCTGCTTTTATCAAGTTTTCACTTGGTTTCTTAAGAAACCATTTTCCTACAAAATTTTCAACAACTTCTGTCCTTTTGAAGCTTTTTATAATTGAAATATCATCTACAGTTAGATTTAGAGTCTCAAAGTTCAAAGATTCGGCAAGATACTCTCTCAAAGTGCTAATCGAAGCTGAAGAAAACCCATATTCATTATAGATGATCGCAGGAGATAGGAACGTCAATATAAATTTACTATTTAATTTATCAGGTAAGAAACCTTGCAATTCAGACTCGTATTTTTCAGGATAGTTAGAGATCCATTTCAACTTTGCTTCCCCATACTGAACATTTTTAGATCTTCCAATTCTGATTTTTTCCTGGCTTTCAATCAGAGCTTTTATTTGCTTAAGATCGTTTTCACTTCCCAAAATTCTTCCAGCAAAAATCTGGCCAGAGTCCAAAGATTCATAATTAAAAATAGTTCCTTCCTCACTGTGCCCTTTTAACCTATTTTCTCTTGCATGGTGGAAATTTATAGACTTACTTACATAATTAGTGAAAATTTTGCAAGATTCTATCCTGCAATAAGGCTCCATTTGGTCTTTTTGTTTTTCCACTTGGTCTTTTTGTTTAGAATCCGGGTCTTCTATAAGTAAATCGAATGCTTCAATTATTTTGCCCTCAGAATTAGCAATTTTATATTTACTTATTGAGAGTGGGGTGGGGGAGAAATAGACTTTTTTACCATCTTCTTCATTTGCAATATAAGCATTAGTAAAGATTACCCCTGAATTTAAAAACCACTTATGAAACATTGGGTCTTCGTGTGCATCTAATTGAAGATTCGATGTTTTTATGTATTTGTTAGCGAAAATACCCTGAACTACAGTTCCTGGTATGTAGTCGAGGGTGGAAACCATGTTCATGTCCCCTGAAAGCTGGGTCAGAAGCACTGGAGACAAAGTTTCTATTTCATAAACAAGTTGATACATTTTACTCCTCCACCAATTTTTGAAACTTTGCAATCGACTCCTTATAATTGGGAACAGTTTCCCCACTTAGAGAGCAGCTCACCAGCCCAAACCCCCTGTTCCTGTTCGTGCCAATATGCCTCAAGTTTCTGACAGCAAAGGAGAGAAAATCAATTTTTTCGATTTCTATTTCTTCAGAAGTTTCCATTTTTGCAGAAAACTTTAATCCTTTCTTCAGGACTCTTGAGGTTCTCAGAGAATGTTCTTTCTTTACTCCATGTTTATCAATAGCTGTCTGTCTCCGGATAGAAGTAAAAGTATTGAGAACAGTGTCTTTTGAAAAAATACTTCCATGTTTGTCTTCCAGCCACTCGATCCATTGCTTGTTTGAAGCGTAATCTTCTAGGTAAGCATTTAAAAAAGAAAGATCACCGCTTTTAGCCTTTCCTACTTCACCGAAAAGAGAATCGATTTCTTTTTGTGAAACGAATCCAATATTTGTCTGTTCAAACATCTCCAGTACTTCTACTGCTGATTCTCTGAGACAGCCTTTGATTCTTTTTGCAGGGATGTACGGAAGCCCAAGTTTATCAAAAACAATGTCAGAATCTATCGTGGCTCCCCATCCTTCACCCGATCCAACAAGGGTGTCAGAAAGAAGTTCTATGTTCAAATCAAAGGTGGACATCTATTACCTCCTTCTCCTCAAGCTTTATCGGATAAATTTCCATCAACTCAAGCATGTCAAAATAAGGTGTAACATGTTTCTTATTTTCACATAGCCACCCTGTGTCTTTACACTCAGGGTGTCCCTCAATTTCAGGTAAAGTACGGTCTCGATAATTCATTTCCTGAATGAATATTCTCGCAGAAGTATGTCCCATTGTCAGTACTTCTCTTAATTCTTTAATTTTTGAATTAGGCCATCCTTTTTGCTCTGGTTCTTCCTCCTCTTTGCTGCCATTCATTCCTTTGAAATGCTTGATACCTTTTATGCATTCGGAGAAATTCCTGTGATCGTTTATTTTGCCGACAACTCTGTATGGTCTAAGACAAAGGTGCCCAGCAGCTCCTTCGTAATTGGCTCTACGGATATCTTTCAGTTCCCCTGAAAACCCCCCGTAAGCAAGATGGAAATCAAGCCAGGAACTGTTTTCTTCTTTTCTGGATTCTTTCTTGGCATTCTTGCAGAGCTCTTCAGCTAGCTCATATCCACGGTAGAAAGGATATTTTGTTTTTGTAATGGCAATACCTGCACAGGAAGATAGTGGTATCCTCTCATTCCCTTTCTTAACTTCCTTTTCTGCAAACTTTTCCATGAAAATCTTCGCAAAATAGACACCCAGTCTTCCGGGACATACAAATGTAATATCGTCTCCGCCTATGATTATTGGTCTGATTGGTAACCATATGCCATTATATGCGAAGTTTTGATTGAAGGCAGGATCATCAATCTTTTTGATTATGACTTCCAGTAGATCTCCTACTGATTTTTTTGTTGCATTTTTTACAGATTTTGAAAGTTTCCTTATTTCTGGCAGAGTTTTACATTCTTTGAACTTATAACCCATACTATTTCCATCAATATGCACAATAGAGATGTGGCTGTCATCGTCAGACTGACCTAATTCTTCAAACTTTTCTGGGAAACTATATTTGCTTTTTATTTGAAGAACTTCAGCAAAATCCTGAAGTAGCTTACTGGTTGCTTTATCAGCGGCATCCAGTTTCGCTTTTGCAACGGAGGAAATATAGATTTTTTTATCTGTATCAAAACATTCAGCTGATAGTCCTGTCCTATTACATTCTGCAGTTATCCCATGTCGAGGAAGAGTTGTCTGGGGCTGATATTTCGATTTGTTTTCGCCCATCACTTTAAATAAAGCAGAAATACTCTCTGGAAATTCTTCCTTATTGTTTAAATATTCGCTATCAGTTTCACTAATTGCAATAGTCGGGTTCAGCCCTGGAGTATTTATTAAAAGTTCCTTGGACCATTCCTTTGCGAGTTTTTTTGCTTTTTCTTGATCTATAAAGAAAAGAAGAGCATTCCCTCCTCCAATATACCCAACTTCAGCTTCGATTTCGGGCTTAAGGATGCGAATTTCATCGGCAAAGTCATCCGCAGCATCCTCATCTTTTGCCCATTCTGTCCAGAGTTCAAAAGCTCGTGCATCAAGACCTACTTTTTTCCAGGCTGACTTCAGGTTTTCTTCGAACATATTTTCTACAAGATAAGAAGCCCCGTAGTTTTCTTTCAATTTATTGCTTCCAAAAACATATCTCTGGATAGAAGCAACCTCCAATAGTACAGCATAAATTGTGCTCATACAAGTACCAACCCTACAAACTGAAAAATATAGTAAGAAACCTTTAGTATCTAAAAATTTATAATCATTTGATCTAAGATTTTTAAGCAAGCTTTACAGTTCAAGTCCTGTAAATTTGGGGGAAATATGTACCTCGATCAACTCATTTTTTTTACTTTGTTCTATGTACTCGATGTTACGATTAGAATTTAAACAGGATAATACCATTGCAGCTGTCATCGGTTTATTTCCAGCAGTAATGTCCGCAATAACATCCGTTTCTTTCAAGTCGGCAGGTAAATTTTTGTATATGCCATCTATGATTTCTTTTATATGTTTGCTCTCGTTTGGATCCTCAATTTTCACAAAATCTGGCTTTATTGCGTTTCCAGTTATGATCTCAAAAAAGCTTTTAATAACATCCACATTTACACCAGACTGGTCAGAATAAATCAACCAGCAGTGCCTTAGTTCCCCTGTTTTTAAATGGTAATCAAGTGCCCTAAAAATCTGCCCGATTCCACGAATTTTAGCAATTTCATCAACGTTACGTGTTTCTTTATAATTTCTAATATCTTTTTTGCATTTTTCCAGATACTCTCTCTTTTCTTTGTCACCTTCTTCTTTGTTGTCACTGACGAAAGCTATTAACCCTTTATATTCTCCTTGTAATTTTTTACTATCGATCGAACTATCTATCAAATTTTTCAGTTTTTTCTCCTTTCTCCTCTCGAAAACGATGAATATGAAAACCAGAAAAAGAATTAGAAAAACAATAATTAGAAGGCTTTGAAAGTTGCCAATATTAGTGCTCAAGATATTGGAAAGGACATTTATAAAAATCGCAAACAACATCGACCATATCAAAAAAGGTATCAAGAAATTAATGCTCAGTTCATTCGTATTCAGTAATTTGTTGATAACTTTATCTGTCATTAAAATCTCCAACCAATGATCTATTATACTGAAATCATAGATTAGTTTCAAAGGTCATTTCAAGGGTTTTGAGCTTAATGTTCCCCGGATTCATAAAATCTGTGCAGAATTTTTTTACAATTACATTTTTTAAATTTTATTGTTTTTTGTGATAAGATAAATAGCTTATCATATTAATCGAATAAGTTTTCTAAATAAATATAAACCGAATATATATTTAAATAAACTTTTGGATTTTTTC
>WPCJ01071645.1_pt1 | contig 12052 bp, 7 predicted proteins | sample 5399831 | NCBI WGS metagenome assembly WPCJ01 (sample SAMN12869470, study PRJNA574797) | sludge metagenome | isolation source: wastewater treatment of pH10 | place: China:Beijing | collected 2019-05-20 | reverse complement strand
TAATAAATTACATTATTTCAATAAAGCTATGCGAGGCCAATTAGAAGAACTCCAAAAGAAAAGAGAAAAACTACTGTTAGGTGGAGGCTTGGACAAAATCCAAAAACAACATGAAAAAGGGAAATTATCGGCATGGGAAAGGGTCCTATACCTATTAGATGAAGATAGAGATTTCACTGAGATCGGTGTCTTTGCTGCCGATGGGCAGTATGAAGAACACGGTGGCTGTCCGAATGCCGGGGTAGTCGTCGTATTGGGCTATGTTAAGAATAGGTTATGTGTCATTGTATCAAACGATGCAACGGTCAAAGCCGGAGCCTGGTTTCCGATGACTTGCAAGAAAAACTTGAGAGCCCAGGAAATAGCCATGGAAAACCATATCCCCATTATCTATTTGGTAGATTCTGCAGGAGTTTTTCTCCCTATGCAAGCTGAAATTTTCCCTGATAAAGAACATTTTGGAAGGATCTTTAGAAATAATGCCAAACTTTCTTCCATGGGTATCCCACAAATATCGGCCATTATGGGTTCCTGTGTGGCGGGTGGTGCCTATTTACCCATCATGTCTGATTATGCGTTGATCGTCGAAGGTACCGGATCGGTATTTTTGGCAGGATCATACCTGGTCAAATCATCCATCGGCGAAGTCATTGACAATGAAAGCTTAGGCGGTGCCGATACGCACTGTGAAATATCTGGAGTTACCGACAATAAATATCCAAATGATGAAAGCTGTCTGGATGCCATCAAGAATATCGTCGATAAATTTGGTTCAGAACCGACCTATCAATATTCTAGGATAGAGGCTAAAGAGCCCGAATATGCTATGGAAAAGCTCTATGATTATATGCCTGAAGATAGATTGAAGCCCTATAATATGGTTGAAATCTTGAAATGTATAGTCGATAGGGGTTCGCTGGAAGAATATAAAGCAGATTATGGAAAGACCTTGATCTGTGCATTGGCTAGGGTAGATGGATGGGCAGTAGGGATAGTAGCCAACCAAAGGGAAGTGGTGAAGGCTAAGAAACCTGGAGGCTCTACAGAGATGCAGATGGGTGGTGTTATCTATTCCGATTCGGCAGATAAGGCAGCAAGATTTATCATGAACTGCAACCAACAGAAAATCCCATTGGTTTTCTTCCAGGACATCACCGGTTTTATGGTCGGTTCCAGGGCAGAGCATGGCGGCATTATCAAGGATGGTGCAAAAATGGTGAATGCCATGGCCAATTCCGTTGTTCCTAAATTCACTTTTATGGTAGGAAACAGCTATGGAGCAGGTAATTACGCAATGTGTGGCAAAGCCTATGATCCTCGGTTGATCTATGCCTGGCCTACCGCTAAAATAGCCGTAATGAGTGGTGCTTCTGCTGGAAAAACCTTGTTACAGATCCAAGAAGCAGCCTTGAAATCCAAAAATATCAGCCTAAGTGAAGCAGATAAAAACAAGCTTTTACAGGATATTGAAAAGACCTACAATGAGCAATTGAGCCCTTATTATGCCGCTTCAAGACTATGGGTAGATGGCGTAATCGATCCAGCTGAAACCAGAAAAATTATTTCCATGGGTATCGAAGCTGCAACCCATAATACCGATATCGGAAAATACAATGTAGGGGTGATTCAAACTTAATTCAAAGAGAATATTTTTATAAATAAAATATAAGAGGAAAGCTTTGCCATCTTGTACAAAGCTTTCCTTTTTTTATACCCGTCTATAGCTGAGATAACTGCTCATAAAACTGTATTCTTTTATTATTTTAATAAATGTGTTTCTGCTTAATTACGGCATATTTTAGGGACCTCCTTTTACTCTCATTCGAGACATATTCGGAAAATTCCGAACGTGTCTCGAATGAAAGTAAAGTCAAATTGCGCTATATACGAAAAATGGAGCCAACTCATATTGGCTCCATTTTAAATATTTTAATAAAGTAAGCTTTGCTTATTCTTGGTTTCCAAAGGCATTCCAACCTTGGGCTTTGATCTCATGGACATTACCAGATTTAGATACCATGGTACAACCTGCAGCAGCCTCTGTAATATGACCGATAATACTGATTTCCATGTTGTTTTTCAGCTTATCATAATCACTTTGAGCGACTGTAAACAGCAATTCATAATCCTCGCCGCCACTTAAGGCACATACCGTAGGATCCAATCCAAATTCACGGGCAGTTTCATAAGTCATCGGATCAATAGGGATCTTTTCCTCGTATAATTTACAGCCTACATTTGAAGCTTTACAGATATGCAAAATCTCGGAAGCCAAACCATCTGATACATCGATCATTGCATGTGGTTTAACCTCTAAAGCAGCTAGCAATTCAACGATATCTTTTCTTGCCTCAGGTCTCAATTGACGTTCAATAATATAGTCCTTTCCTTCAAGATCAGGCTGGATATTAGGGTTTTCTAAGAAGATCTGTTTTTCCCTTTCCAGTAATTGCAGACCCACATAAGCTCCACCCAGATCACCGGAAACACAGATCAGATCACCTTCTTTTGCAGCGGAACGATAAGCAATTTTATCCGCATCTGCATAACCTATACTGGTTACCGAGATCACCAATCCTTGTGTAGAAGTACTGGTATCACCACCGATCAGGTCCACGTTATAATTTTGGCAAGCCAATAGGGCACCTTCATAGATTTCTTCAACGGCTTCCAGGGGAAACTTAGAAGATAATCCGATGGAAATGGTCACTTGGCTAGCGATTCCATTCATGGCATAAATATCACTTAAATTTACTTGTATAGCTTTGTATCCCAAGTGTTTAAGTGGAACATAGCGCAGATCAAAATGTACATTTTCCAATAAGAGATCCGTTGAAATCAAAGTCTGTTTATTGGAAAAATCCAATACGGCAGCATCATCGCCAATCCCTTTTACAGAGCTGGGTTGGGTCAATACTACAGATTGGGTCAGGTGATTGATCAGACCAAATTCACCGATTTCGTTTAGGTTGGTTCTATCGCTATTTTCAAATATACTCATCTTATAATCCTAGTTTTGCGGAAATTTCAAGCATGCGTTCAATAGGTTTTTGCGCACGTTGAATGATATCTTCATCTAATGTAATTTCTGGTTGTTCGTAGTATAAGCAGTTATATAGCTTCTCCAAAGTATTCAATTTCATGTGTGGGCAATCGTTGCAAGCACATAAATTGTTTGGAGGAGCAGGGATAAATGTTTTGGAAGGGCTAGCTTTCTGCATTTGGTGCAAAATTCCAGATTCCGTTGCTACGATATAAGTATCGCTTGGATCTTCGATCGTGAATTTTAACATTCCCGATGTAGAACCGATATAATCAGCTTGAGCCAGGATATGATCTTCACATTCTGGATGGGCAATGAATTTTGCATCTGGATATTCAGCACGAAGGGCATCGATTTTTTCTTGCGAGAAAATCTCGTGGACCATACAGGCACCATTCCAAAGGACAAGATCTCGACCTGTTTTTTTCTTCACGTAATCCCCTAGGTTGCGATCTGGACCGAAAATGATTTTTTGGTCAGCCGGTAAGCTTTCAACAATCTGTACGGCATTGCTGGAGGTACAGACGATATCTGAAAGCGCCTTCAATTCCGCAGTACAGTTCACATAAGTGATCACTAAATGGTCTGGATATTTCTCTTTGAATTTAGCAAACAAATGTGGAGGGCAACTATCTGATAATGAACATCCTGCCTTTAAATCTGGTAATAATACCTTCTTGGAAGGCGAAAGGATCTTAGCCGTTTCTGCCATGAAATGTACACCGGCAAAAACGATTACATCCGCATCTGTTTTAGCTGCTTGTTGAGATAGACCTAGACTATCCCCAATATAATCTGCTATATCTTGTATTTCAGACTCTTGGTAGTAATGCGCTAAGATAACCGCATTCTTTTCCTTCTTAAGTCTTTCAATTTCTTTGACCAAATCTAGGTTAGGATCTATTGCAACATCAATATATCCCTTAGCCACTAAGTCTGTTTCAAATGTTGTATTCATTTGGTTTTTCTAAGTTGATTCCTGCCTGTTTGACTTTCTAACATCACAAAAGTAAAGAAAGAAAACGAAACGAAATCCACATTCCCTTTTTTCAATAAATAATAATCTTTTTTTTAAAGAAGAATCTTGTTGTTTATTAGTCTGTGGAAAATGGGGATAATTCAGGTGATTTTTATTTTTTTTAGTGGATGTTCTATAGTTATTCACAACTTATCCACAGATCGGGAAGGGTTAAGCGCTGATTTTCAATACTGTCGTTTTTCGGCTTTTATTTTTTGCATATTTTTTTGTGAAATGATAGTTGTGGGGAATATGTTAATATTTCGGTGATATTGTCTTAATATTTTGGTAATAGATGTGTGAAAATTGCTAGTATTGTGGAAACATAAGAAGTTTTACATTTTAATTCACGAGTTATTTACACGTTTTGCACATATTTTGTTAATTTGTTGGTTCAGTAGTAATTAACCGTAGCATCTACAATATACAATCAATGCTGGATAGAAAAGTTGATTTTTTGATAATAGGTTCGGGTATCGCCGGATTGAGTTTTGCACTTAAAGCTGCGAAGCTGGGAAAAGTACTTATTGTGACCAAAGCCAATGAGGATGAGTCGAATACGAAATATGCACAGGGTGGAGTGGCCGTAGTCACGGATGAAGGAGACAGCTTTGATAAACATATAGAAGATACCTTGATAGCAGGTGATGGATTGTGTGATGCACATGTTGTGGAAAACGTGGTGAAAGAAGGTCCGGAACGTATTGCCGAGCTGATTTCTTATGGTACTACCTTTGATCGGGAAGATTCTGGTGAATATGACCTGGCCAGAGAAGGTGGGCATTCTGAACACAGGATCCTTCATTATAAGGACATTACGGGCTATGAGATCGAACGTGCCTTACTAGAAAAAGTACATGCTGAACCTAATATAGAGATGCTGACGCATTATTTTGCGGTGGATCTCATTACTCAACATCATTTGGGCGTACATGTTGATAAACGTACGGAAGATATCAAATGCTTCGGTATTTATGCCTTTAACACCGAAACTGGACATGTTGAAAAGATACTTTCTAAAATAACCTTGATGGCCACTGGTGGTGCTGGACATATCTATTCTACCACGACTAACCCAACCATTGCTACGGGTGATGGAATTGCCATGGTATATAGAGCTAAGGGAAAGGTTAGAAATATGGAATTTATTCAATTCCATCCTACGGCCTTATATAATCCCAAGGAATACCCTGCATTTTTGATTTCTGAAGCCGTTCGTGGATTTGGTGGAATTTTGAAAAGGGTTAATGGTGAGTCATTTATGGAGGAATATGATGAAAGAGGCTCATTGGCCCCACGCGATATTGTTGCTCGTGCGATCGATGCAGAAATGAAAAAATCGGGTCTTGATTATGTGTATCTGGATATAAGACATCGCTCAAAATCAGATATATTATCGCATTTTCCGAATATATACGAGAAATGTCTTTCCATAGGTCTAGATATGACCAAGGATCTGATTCCAGTGACTCCTGCAGCACATTATTTATGTGGTGGTATTATGGTGGATGAATATGGAGCAACCTCGATCAATAACTTATATGCTTGTGGAGAATGTTCTTCCACTGGTCTTCATGGTGCTAATCGTTTGGCTTCCAATTCATTGCTTGAAGCAGCTGTCTATGCGCATCGCATATTTCAGGATGCGAGTAAACATATTGCTGATATTGATTTCCAGGATCATGTACCATCTTGGGATGAATCCAATACCCAATTGCTAAATGAAGATATCTTAGTGACGCACAATCTACGTGAAACACAGAAATTAATGAGTGATTATGTAGGTATCGTACGCTCTGATTTTCGTTTGCAACGTGCCATGAGACGTTTAGGTCTGCTGCATGAGGAAACAGAGGCTTTTTATAAGAATACCAAGCTTTCGGTTAAACTTTGTGAGCTAAGAAATGTTATCCAAATAGCATATCTTGTTGTAAAATCAGCTATGCATCGCAAGGAGAGTAGGGGGCTGCATTATACCACGGATTATCCTAAGCATGCTGATGTACTGGAAGATACCATTCTTTAATTTCAAGTTTTAAGAGCTTTATGGCGACGATTTTACCTGTAAAGGATAAATACCCTGTAATAGAAGAAAATAGCTTTATAGCGCCTAATTGTACCATTGTAGGCGATGTGACGATAGGTTCACATTGTTCTGTTTGGTTCAATGCGGTGGTGCGTGGCGACGTGAATTACATCAAAATTGGGGATTACTCCAATATTCAGGACAATGTAACCATACATGGGACCTATCAAAAGAATGGGACAGATGTTGGTAACTATGTTAATATCGGGCACAATGCCATCGTACATGGTTGTGTGATAGATGATTACGTGTTAATAGGAATGGGTGCAATCGTGATGGATAAAGCCCATATTCAATCCAATGTGATCATTGCAGCTGGAGCTGTGGTTTTGGAAAATATGGTATGCGAATCTGGATTCCTTTATGCCGGTGTACCTGCTAAAAAAATTAAGCCACTCACAGAGGAGCAGCTTAATCTATTGAAAAAATTACCGCACAATTATGTGCTTTATTCTTCTTGGTTTACGGAGTAAAATGGGCTTTATTTGAATGTAACATCAATGGTTTCATTCTGTTCCCAATTGGCCCTGATCGTAAATGTCCGATCTAAGTACCAGATAGGTTCAGCCTGTCTTTTTTGATAGACATCCCCTGCGTCCCATTTACCATTCTTATTGCTATCTTCAATTAACCTAATGCTGTATTTACCACCTGGAAATTTCACATATCTGAGGATATGGTCGGGTGGGAGAGGGCGTTTATCAAATAATTTTTCCTTGGATTCATCGATAAGTTCGACAATATAATTTGAACTGTCATTTAGACCGGTAAAGGTTAAATTGATATCACCATAGTTCTCCGTTTCATTTAAGGTGAACTGTGATTTGAATTCTTTGTTGGTTTCATCAAAAGGACCTAAGATGGCACCTTCTTCCAATATCAGTTCGTAATTCTTGTTTGGTCGCCAATTGAATCGGATATGGTACATTTCACGGTTTACCGAATCTTGTTGTAATTGGAAGTTTCTACGTGAAACAGAATCTTCCTTAATTAATACCTTATTCTTATCGACGGATGCAATAGGATAGGTTGAAGTTAATTCAATGTGTTTGACACGGTCTACCTTATTGCTGATATTTAATTTTGGTACAATGGCATTGTCTACTTTTATGTTTCTAGCTTTTCTAAGGTCAATGGTATCCAATGGAACGTTCCTTTCGCTTACTTCGACCTTCAGAGAATCGAACTCCAGGTTTTCCAAGTAGATATTTGCGGTATCTAGAGTGGGTTTGAAACGAACTAATTTATTGGCATCCAGATTATTGGGGGATAGTATTCTAAAATTTCCATCTTCCAATGGCCTGTTAAATGTTAGGAGTACGGATCCATTATTATCGACTTTTTTCTCTAAGTTTCTGAATACCTGTGCTGTACCTTTGGTATATTCCAATTGAAGGCCTGATACATTTTGGTTCAAGGAAATACTATCCTGCAAAAAGCCGATCCATTCATCATTTCCATTGTAGATCTTATCGTTGTTCATATCCTTCAATGCGTATACACGATAGGTATCTTCACGAAGGTTACTGAATTTAAAGTTTCCGGTAGAATCGACAGTGGTATAATAAGAAGCTTTCTTTTTACCGAAAATAGTATCTCGGCTGGTTGGAATTAAGATGGCAATGACCTCTTTGTCTTTTTCCAGACTGAAGTCTTTGGTATATCCATTTTTAACCTGTCCAGAAATACTGAGGGAATCGAGTTCATCACCGGTTGCAAAGACGTAGTTGTAATTGATGAATGGGTTACCCTCATTGAAGTCGACTAGACCTTTTCCAAAGTTGATGGTGTAAGTAGTATTGGCTTCTAAAGAATCAGGCAATTCGATGATGAATCTTTTTTTCTTAACCTTATAGACTGGTTGGGTTTCAACGTCCGGCGAAATATTGAATTCCTTTCCAGGGTTGACCGTTTTGATAAATTCATCGAAAGTCATCTCGATCACTTTCGCTTTGAAATTTTTCGATAGGTTAGGAGGGGTGATCCCCAAAAGTTTTGGAGGCAAAGAATCTTTTGGACCTCCTGTAGGCTTTTGCATGTTCGCACATTGCAAGAAGCTCAGTGCAATGATAGTAGCAAGACCTAAAAAGATTAGATTTTTAAATAAAGCTGTTTTTAGTTGATTTAACGGATTTTTATCTCTTTTGGATATCTGAGTCATAAAATTAAAAATAATGTCTTAAATCGCTTTATTTTCGTTTGTTATTTTATTAATGTAATATACTGATATTCAGTTAATTAACTCATGTGTACCATTAAAACGCTGATATCTGCCGGAGATACACCTGAAATTCTGGAAGCTTGGCCTAAAGTTCTCGGTTTTACTTTCAAGAGTTTTTGGCGCGCCTCAATAGAGAGTGAAGTTAATGAATTATAGTCGAATTCAGGATTGATTTCTTTGTCTTCCATTTTCTTCATCTTATTGACAATCTCCATTTCTTTCTCAAAGTAGCTATCGTATTTCACTTTGATCTCGGCTTGCTCAATAGTATCAGCATCAAAGTTCGCAATGTAATCGGCAAAGTCTTTATCAGCTTTGATGAGATCTTCGATTTCAACTTGGGGTCTGCTCAAGATTCCGAAGAGTCTAGATTTTTGTGAAATTGGGCTTGATCCTTTTTCTTCAAGGACAGGATTCATCTCGGCTGTCCCGATCGAATTATTTTTAAGGTAGTCTACGATGTCATCTGAATTCTTGATTTTAGCATTTACTTTTTCAAGTCTTTCATCAGATACCAATCCCAATTTATGTGCCATTGGTGTCAAACGGATATCGGCATTATCTTGACGAAGTAGGAGTCTGTGTTCAGCTCTGGAGGTGAACATACGATAAGGCTCATCGGTTCCTTTGGTCACCAAGTCATCGATCAAAACGCCGATATAAGATTCCGATCTTTTTAGGATCAATTCGTGTTGATCGTTTATTCTTTGGTGCGCATTGATCCCAGCGACGAAACCTTGTGCTGCCGCTTCTTCGTAGCCTGTTGTACCATTGATCTGACCAGCAAAGAACAGGTGTTTTACGGAGAGTGTTTCAAGGGTCAAGTCTAATTGCATAGGAGGGAAGTAGTCATACTCGATGGCGTATCCCGGTCTATACATTTTGGCATTTTCAAAACCTGGTATCAATTGCAAAGCTTTTAATTGTACATCCTCTGGTAGGGAAGTTGAAAAACCGTTGACATAGATTTCTACGGTTTTGAATCCTTCTGGTTCAACGAATATCTGATGTCTTTCGCGCTCAGCAAAACGGTTGATTTTATCTTCAATTGACGGACAGTAACGAGGGCCAAGACCTTTGATTCTTCCGGTGAACATTGGAGATTTTTCGAAACCGGTTTTCAGGATTTCGTGAACCGCTGAGTTGGTGTAAGTAATCCAACAGCATCTTTGTTCCTGTGGAATTTCCACGTCGGTATAGGAAAATCTTCCACGTGAATCATCTCCCCATTGCTCTTCCATCAATGCATAATTTAAACTTCTTCCGTCTACACGTGGGGGAGTACCAGTCTTCATCCTTCCGGATTCGAAACCTAATGATACCAATTGTTCGGTCAGTCCCGTTGCTGCTTTTTCTCCTGTTCTACCTCCTCCGAATTTCTTTTCACCGACATGGATTACACCGTTTAGGAAAGTTCCATTGGTAAGAACGACGGCATCGGCATCGATACGGATACCCATGGAAGTAACGACTCCTTTTGCTCTGCCATTTTCGACGATGACTTCTTTGACGGTATCTTGCCACATATCGAGATTGGGAATGGACTCCAGTTGAAGTCTCCATTCTTCTGCAAAGCGCATCCTGTCGTTCTGGGTTCTGGGGCTCCACATGGCCGGACCTTTTGATTTGTTCAGCATGCGGAATTGGATGGTTGATTTATCGGCGATGATTCCGGTGTATCCGCCCATGGCGTCGATCTCTCTTACGATCTGTCCTTTTGCCACTCCGCCGATCGCGGGGTTACAGCTCATCTGGGCGATAACGCCCATGTTCATCGTGATGAGTAATACCGATGAACCTAAATTGGCAGCTGCTGCTGCCGCCTCACATCCGGCATGGCCGGCTCCAACTACAATAACATTATATTTATTAAACATATATCTTTTTCTAGTTTCACGTGGAACTCTGTTCTCTATTTTAGTTTCACGTGGAACGCTATATAAACTCTGCTAGTTCCATCCATCTCTCGGTCTTCTCGTCGAGAGTGGTTTTTATCAAGTCGATCTCCTCGGCGATCTTTTGGAGCTCTACGTGGTCGGTCGTTTTTGATAGTCCTTCCGTTAGGTTGCTCACCTTGGTTTCGAGGTTGGCGATTTCTGTTTCCAGTCCTTCAAATTCCTTCTGTTCCTTGAAGCTCAACTTCTGTTTTTTCTCCTCGGCTTTTGGCTTCTCGATTTTCTTCTCTGGTTTCTTGTTCAGTTCTTCCTGCTCCAATTTGTAGTCGGCATAGTTACCATTGTAGATCACGATGTCCCCATTACCAGGGAAGATGAAGAGCTGTTCGGTCAACTTGTCGATCAAGTAACGGTCGTGAGAAACCAAGACCAGGACACCTGGATAATTTTCCAAGAACTCCTCCAACACATTTAAGGTGTCGATGTCAAGGTCATTGGAAGGTTCGTCCAAGATCAAGAAATTTGGGTTCGCCATCAGTACTCGCATCAACTGCAAACGCTTCTTTTCCCCTCCGCTCAATTTGCTTACAAAGCCGAACTGTTTCTCAGGAGGGAAGAGGAATTTGGTCAATAGTTGGGAAGCAGTAATGACTTCCCCGTTTTTCATTTCTATATAGTCGGCTACATTCTTTACAATGTCCAGTACTCTTTCATCAGATTTGAAGGATAGACCTTCCTGTTTGTAATAACCATATTTGGTGGTCTCCCCAACAGATAGATTTCCTTCGGTGGGCTGTATACTTTCGGTGATTAGATTGAGAAAAGTAGTCTTCCCGCTTCCGTTCTTTCCGGCTAGACCAATGCGGTCTGCTTTCTTAAAAGTATAGGAGAAAGGGGAGAGGATCTTCTTGTTCGGAACCGAGAAACCGGCGCCTTCAATTTCCAAGATCTTGTTTCCTTGTCTCGAAATTTGCATGCTCAGTTCTACCTGATCTTTCTTGCGTGGCCCCTTGGATTTTTCTTCTAGGTCGTAGAAAGATTCGATCCTTGCCTTGGCTTTTGTACCGCGGGCCTGAGGTTGTCTTCGCATCCATTCCAATTCCTTTCGCCATAGGTTCCGGGCCTTGTCAGCTGCAAGGATTTCATTGGCTTCACGCTCGGCTTTCTTTTCTAAAAAGTATGCATAGTTACCTTTATATATAAAGACCTGGCCTTTGTCAAGTTCACGAATCTCGGTACAGATGTTATCCAAAAAGTAACGGTCGTGAGAGACAAGAAGGACGGTCTTGCTTCCGGTGGTCAATAGCTTTTCTAACCACTCAATGGTTTCAATATCCAAGTGGTTGGTAGGCTCGTCCAAGATATAGATATCGGGCTCGTCGATTAAAAGCTTAGCCAAAGCCAAGCGTTTTTTCTGACCACCACTTAAGGAGTCGATACGTTGTTCGAAGTTGTTTATCTGGAATCTGCTCAGGATGGTTTTGATATTGTTCTCATATTCCCAAGCATTGAGTGCAGTCAGTTTTTCAGTAACATCAAGGAATCTTTTAGAGGTAACATCCTCATTTTCAATTAATTCCTCGTATTCTTTGATTAATTGTTGCTGTTCGTTGTCTGCGCTGAATATAAAATCATTGATGGTCTTCAGGTCAGAGAAATCAGGGTCTTGGGGAAGGTATCCTACCTTTAAACCCTTTTCTTTCACCACTTTACCTTTAGTGGGAATGACAAGCTCTGCCAATATCTTTAATAAAGTTGATTTTCCTGTTCCGTTGATTCCAACCAATGC
>WPCJ01270940.1_pt1 | contig 12064 bp, 11 predicted proteins | sample 5399831 | NCBI WGS metagenome assembly WPCJ01 (sample SAMN12869470, study PRJNA574797) | sludge metagenome | isolation source: wastewater treatment of pH10 | place: China:Beijing | collected 2019-05-20 | reverse complement strand
GCGAGCTCGCCGGCTCCCGAGCAGCCGCGGCAGGGATCGAGCTGCGCGTGCCGCCGCTCTCGCTCTGCACCGACAACGGTGCGATGATCGCTTCGCTCGGGGCGCAGCTCGTCGCGGCCGGGCACGCGCCCTCGTCGCTCGATTTCGGAGCCGACTCGACGCTGCCCGTCACCCAGGTGCAGCTGCGCTGAGCGTGAGGGGGTGCCCGGCTAGGCGACCAGACGGGAGCGCAGGGCGTCGATCGTCGCGGAGCTCAGGCCGAGGCCTTCGTGGAAGTAGCGCTCCGCCGAGCCGAATCTGGTCTCGAGTTCGTCGAGCGCCGTGTCGAGATAGCTGAGCCGCACCCCGAAGGCGTCGCGCAGCAGCTCCGGCTCGACCCCGCTCGCCGCGGCGCTGAGAATGACCGGCTCGAGCGCCGGCAGCAGATCTTCGTTGGTCTGCAGGTAGTCGGCGTGGATCGTCTGCTCGTCGGCACCGAGCAGCATCAGCAGCGAAGCCGCAGCCCAGCCTGTGCGATCCTTGCCCGCGGTGCAGTGGAAGAGGGCGCCGCCGCTGCGCTCCGCATCGGCCAGCTCGAGGAAGAGCGCACGGTAGGCGGTGCGGGCCGAGGGCAGTCCGACGATGTCCCGATAGGAGTCGGCGAGCATCCGCTGCACCGCGCCGCCGCCCAGTAGCTCGTTCACCGCGGCCGGGTTGCTGCGCAGCTGCCCGATCGCGGCGACGATGTCGGCCTTGCTGTCGGCCAGCACATCGAGCCCGATGAGACGCACCGCCGCCGGCAGCCGATCCGGCTCCGAGGTGCGTTCGCCCTCGGTGCGCAGATCGAAGACCACGCCGATGCCGAGCCCCTCGAAGGCCGGCAGCTCGGCGTCGTCGAGGTGGCCGAGCGAGGCCGAGCGGAACACCTGCCCCCTCGCGACCGAGCCGCCGTCGACCGGCAGGCCTCCGAGATCGCGGAAGTTCGGGGCGCTGCGGAAGAGGACGCGGCGGTCGATGGGAGCGGTCATGCGCGGTCTCCTCGGAGTGCTCGGCGGAGTGCAAGCGGCCAGGCCGGGGCGCTGCCGACCGCTGTCGAGAACCTCATCCGGTTCTCCCTGCATGCCATCGTATTGCGCTTCGCCTCGGCTGGTTGCCGGAGGCATCGCCCGGCCAGCGTTGACAGGTTCGGGCAAGACGGATATAAAGGTATACATCACAGAATATCTTTAAGTATACTTAAGCCGTCAACGGATAGGAGATCCCTGTGAACAGCTCAACGATGAGCTCGGCGAGACCCAAGATCGAGCTGATCGACGTCGATGTGCGCTTCGATGTCGGTTCGAATGTGATCACGGCGCTCGAAGGCTACTCGCTCGATATTCGGGAGGGCGAGTTCGTCGCCATCCTCGGGCCGAGCGGATGCGGAAAATCCACCTCCCTGAACCTTCTCGCCGGCTTCGACAAGGCGACCTCGGGGCAGGTGCTGCTGAACGGCCAGCCGATCTCCAGGCCGGGTCCCGACCGCGGCGTCGTCTTCCAGAACGCGAACCTGCTGCCGTGGCTCAACGTATGGGAGAACGTGGTGTTCGGCCCGAAGGTCAAAGGCATGTCGGATCGGCAGTACCGGGAGCGTGCCGAGGAGATGCTCGCGCTCGTCAAGCTCGACGGATTCGAGAAGCATCTCCCCGGCCAGCTCTCCGGCGGCATGCAGCAGCGCGCCTCTATCGCCCGCGCGCTCATCAACGATCCCGACGTGCTGCTCATGGACGAGCCCTTCGGCGCTCTCGACGCGCAAACCCGGATCAGTATGCAGGAACTGCTCCTGCAGATCTGGGAACAGGACAAGCGAACCGTCATGTTCATCACCCACGACATCGACGAGGCGCTCCTGCTCGCCGATCGGGTGATCATCATGACCGGCCGCCCCGGAAAGATCCGTGAGGAGATCGCCGTAGGGTTCGACCGCCCGCGCAACTACCAGGTCACGGCATCGCCCGAGTTCCAGGAGCTCAAGCAGCATCTGCTCGGGCTGCTGCACCACTGAACGCCGAACGGGCGGGCGGAACACACGAACGTCACACAGTGAAGTGTGCCAAAAGGAGAGAAGGAAAATGAAATTCAAGAACATTGCGGCGATCGCCGCCGTCGCGCTGGCCGCCGTCGGCCTCAGCTCCTGCTCGCCGGCGAGCAGCGACTCGGTCGATCAGGGCGGTGAAGGGCCGGCGGAGAAGGTCGTGATCAACGCGGCCTGGGTTCCGACGATCCACTCCACCCACTGGGCGGTGACCGAGCAGTTCCTGGAGGACGAGAACATTGAGATCAACCTGAGCCCCTTCAAGACCAACAACGAGATGATGGTGGCGATGCAGGGCGGCTCGATCGACATGATGCCGATGGGGTACAACAACACTATCTCCGCGCTCGACCGCGGCGACATCAACTACAAGTACGTCGCGGGCATCTCGGAGGGCGGTACGCGCATCCTCGTGCGCGAGGGCGTCGACGTGAAGTCCTGGGACGACATCCGCGGCCTGAGCGTGGGAACCGCTCAGGGCTCGACCCAGTACCAGCAGCTCGTGCTCGCCGCCGAGACGCACGGCATCGACATCGAGAAGGACACCGAGTTCGTCAACATAGGCAGCGCGCCCGACATGATCCTCGCGATGATGAACGGCAACGTCGATGTCATCAGCGTCTGGGAGCCCTCGGCAGCCGAAGGCATCATCCGCGGATTCGGCTACGAAGTCCCCGCGATCTCCGACACCTTCTACGAGGACGCCTGGCGCCTCAACAGCGGTCTCGCGGTCTCCGACGAGTTCCTCGAGCAGCACCCGGAGGCCGTGGACGCCGTGCTCTCGGCGTTCGAGAAGGCCAAGGAGAAGGTGAACTCCGACAAGCAGTTCTGGATCGACGAGTTCATGAAGCTCTCGAGCTCGGATCCCGAGATCCTCTCCGAGGCCATCGAGAACGTCAGCGCCGTCACGTCGTTCGATCCGGACGAGGTGAAGGCGATCGCGAAGTCGCTGCACGGCATCGGAGTGGTCTCCCAGGACTTCTCGGATCGACTCGACGACTACATCGTAAACGGCGGTAACCAGTAATCATGACGAACAACGCGGTGACAACGGGCACGACGGCGAACGTCGTCGTGGGCCCGGACGATGCCAATATCGCCGAGCGGGCCGTGGGGAGGAAGCGGTCGCGGATCACGCCCAGCGACTCGCTCTACATCATCGGGCCGCTGATCTTCCTGACGGTGTGGGAGGTCGTCGGACGTATGAAGGTGCTCGGGAACGGCATGTTCCCGTCCTTTACGGAGACCGTCGCCGCGCTGTTGAACTGGATGTTCGGGTTGGGCCAGGTGTCCGGTGTCTATGCGGGCACCTGGCTCCACCACGTCGGGGTGAGCAGCTTCCGCATTCTGATCGGCTTCACGATCGGCGCCGTGCTCGGCGTGATCCTCGGAACGCTCGTCGGACGCTTCATGCCGGTCTCGAAGCTGCTGGATCCCCTCGTGAACGCGCTGCGACCCATCTCGGTGACCGCCTGGGTGCCGATCGCGCTGCTGCTCTTCGGCACGGGCGACCAGCCGGCGTTCTTCCTGACGGCCCTCGCCACCTTCTTCCCGGTCTACGTGAACGCCGTCGACGGCGTGCACTACGCCGACGAGTCGTACATGCGCGCTGCCCGGATGCTCGGCGCCTCCGAACGGCAGGTGCTCTTCCGAGTGGTGCTGCCGGCGGCGATGCCGAGCATCTTCACCGGTCTGAAGGTCGCGATGGCGATCTCGTGGACGACGGTCGTCATCGTCGAAGCGCTCGGCGCCAAGTCGGGCGTCGGCTACGTGCTGATGGACACCTACAACCAGTTCCTCTTCTCGTACGTCATCGCGGCGATGATCACGATCGGTCTGCTCGGAGCCGGCTGCAACTACATCATCAACCTCGCGGGCAAGCCCGTGCTGCGCTGGGTCAACCTGAAGGGGAAGAAGAAATGACGCGACCCGACTCCAACAAGTACCTCCAGCGGGGAAAGCCGACCTACGGCGTCGAGCTCGGCATCATGCTGCTCGACGCGGACTTCCCGCGTCCAGTGGGCGACATCGCCAACGGGAAGACTTTCGACTTTCCGGTGCACTACGAAGTGACCGGCGGCGCGCCGGTTCCGCACGTCGTGGAGCGGTCGGCCGAGGGACTGCTGCCCAACTTCCTCGACTCGGGACGCAAACTGATCTCCCGCGGCGTACGAGCGCTCATGACCTCCTGCGGCTTCCTCTCGATCTTCCAGAAGGAGATCGCCGAAGAGCTCCAGGTGCCGTTCCTTAGCTCGAGCCTCATGCAGATCCCGCTGGCGCTCCGAGTGATCCCGCCCTCGTCCTCGCTCTGCGTGCTCACAGTCAACGGCAGCACGCTCACCGAGGCCCATCTCGAAGGCGCCGGCGTCTCGAAGGAAGAGCGGGAGCGGCTGGTGATCGTCGGCCTCGAGGAGGGGCGCCACTTCTATCCCGTGGTCGTCGGCGACGAGGGGCCGCTCGATCCACAGCGCGCCGAGGATGAGGTGCTCGACGCCTGCCTCGCGGCCGTGCGCAGCAACCGTAGGATCGGCGGTTTCGTCTTCGAGTGCACGAACCTGCCTCCTTACTCCGAGCGCGTGAGACTCGAGACCCGACTGCCGGTCTGGGACGCGATCACCGCGGCGAACTGGATGCAGGGCGCGCTCTCGCATCCGTTTCAGAAGTGGGTCTGAACAGAACAATGAATCGAACAATGGAGAACTCTGTGGCTGAGAACAAGCGCACCGGCGCCGAGCTGATCGTCGACGCACTCGCCGGTTTCGGCGTCGACACCGTCTTCGGTCTGCCCGGTGATACGGGCGTCGGGCTCTACAACGCGCTCTACGATCACTCGGACGTGCTGAAGCACATCCTCGTCCGAGACGAGCGTCACGCGGTCGCGATGGCCGACGCCTACGCCCGAGTGACCGGACGGGTGGGCGTCGCCGAGGTGTCGAGCGGCGGGGGCACCACGTACGCGGTCGGAGGCCTCGGCGAGGCCATGGCCTCGGGCATCCCGATCCTGCTGATCACCTCGGACATCCACACCCGCAGTCGCGGCACCGGCGCGCTCACCGAGATCGACCAGCTCGCACTCTTCAGCGCGGTCACCAAGTGGCGCGCGATCGTCGAGAAGGTCGATCAGGTGCCGAACATGGTGCGAACCGCGATCATCGAGGCGACGACCGGCCACCCCGGGCCGGTTGCGCTGATCTTCCCCGAGGAGGTGCTCGACCAGCTTTCCTCGCTCACCGGCACTGTGCCGGATCCGGAGCTCACCCGGCTCCCCGGCGAGCGCATCGGCGCGCGCCCCGAGCTCGCGGCGGGGGCCGCCGCGAGGCTGCAGCAGGCGGAGAAGCCGGTGATCATCGTCGGATCCGGGGTGTTCACCTCGCAGGCCGAGGCCGAGGTCGCCGAGCTCGCTCGCAAGCTCGGCGCCGGCATCGCGACGAGCATCCACGGACGGGGCACGGTCGTCGATGACAATCCGAACCTGCTGGGCATCAGCGGCAACAACGGCGGCCAGCCCGGCGTGAACGCCCACCTCGCGGAAGCGGATGTGGCACTCTTCGTCGGCACGAGGGCCAACGCCACGAACACCAACGGCTTCACCTGTCCGAGGCGTGGATCGGTCTTCCCGATCCACATCGATGTCGACAGCGCCATCGCGGGCGTCAACTACCCCGATGGCATCGCGCTGATCGGCGATGCGAAGACCATCCTGGGGCAGCTCATCGAGGCCGTCGCCGAGGTTCCGGAAAGGACTCGCGAGGCTCGTCTCGCAGAGATCGCAGAGGCCAGGAAGGACGTGACCGACCCGCACGAGACGCCGGGCCAGGTCGAGAACGGCCCGGCCGCCGGTCTCATCCCGGCCGATTGCGTCAAGCTCATCGCGGCCCTCGTGCCCGAGACCGGATGCGTGCTGGCCGATCCCGGCACCCCGACCCCCAACGTCGCCAACTACTGGCCGGTCGCCGAGACCGGGCGGAGGATCGTCATTCCCCGCGGGCACGGCCCGATGGGATACGCCATCCCCGCGGCTGTCGGCGGCTACTTCGGAACCGGCGCCCCGGTCGTCTCCTTCACCGCGGACGGGAGCTTCGGGATGTCGTGCGGCGAGCTCGAGACGGTGAGCCGTTTCAACCTGCCGATCCTGTACGTGCAGTTCACGAACCACAGCTACGGGTGGATCAAGATGCTGCAGCACCTCTACTACGACAAGAAGTACTTCGGCGTCGATCCGGGCACGATCGACCCGCTGCCCGTGGCGCAGGCGTCCGGCTTCACGAGAACTGCTCGCCCCACCAGCCTGGAGGAGCTCGAGGCCGTGGTGAGGGAGTTCGCGGCAGACCCCCGGCCGACTTATGTCGATATCGAAGTTCCCCATATGATCGCTGTTACCCCGCCCGTACCCGCCTGGTATGCGGCTCTCAACGGTGACAGCGAGCGTCCGGTGTACTGAACAACGATGAGGTCGACATTATGAAGAACGGCGAAGCGGCCAAAGCCGTGGCGACGGAACGAATCGCCGACGTGGTGTACTCCTTCGTGCGGACGAGCATCGCAGAAGGACGCATTCGCCCGAATGAGATGTTGATCGAGGTCGAGATAGCCGAGGAACTGGGGGTCTCGCGGTCTCCGGTTCGGGAGGCGCTGCAACGACTGGTGGCGGATGGTCTCGTGGATCTCGTACGCCGACGGTGGATCGTGCATGAGTTCACCGAGGCCGAGATCGTCGAGATCTACGAGGTTCGTCTCGCCATCGAGGGGCACGCGGCAAGACGCGCCGCCGAGGCCGCCACGCCGGAGCAGCGGCGCGAGCTGCAGGACTTCCGCGAGGTCTTCGAGCTGCACCGTCAGGGAGACCTTGAGCAGCGCGTCTACCGCAACAACGAGTTCCACGACTTCGTGGTGAACTGCGCGAACAACCCGCGGCTGACCCGCTACAGCAACATGAACAACACCTATCACTTCAACTTCAACCTCGCGCGGCTGTACAGCAAGGAGGATCTGATCCGTTCTGCCCACCAGCACATCGAGGTTATCGACGCGATCCTCGCCGGAGACGGCGAGCGGGCGAGAAGGGTAACCGAGGAGCATGTGCTGGAATCGCTGAACATGATCAGGAACAAGCTCTTCGAAGAAAGCTACTAGGAGGGCCGCGGGGCGGATGCCGTGAGGCGTCCGCCCGGGCGGAACGAACCAAGAGGTCTGGCCTTGGTGCCAGCTGAAGGCGGATGCGATGTCTGGAATGCAAGGCGATGCCGTCGTGCTCGGGAACGGGATCATGGGCGCGCTCATCTCCCGCCGGCTAAGCGACGCCGGCATGAGCGTGATCGTCATCGAGGCGCACGCGCCATGCGCAGGCAGCAGCGGGCGATGCGACGGGGACGTGCTCTCGCAGACGAAGATGAGCAAGTTCTCGATCGAGCTCACCGGATGGTGCGTGAACGCGTACAAGGAGATGGAGCGCGAGCTCGAGACGGATCTGAAGTTCGATCAGAACGGATCCCTCATGTTCGTGACTGAGCCGGAGCACGTCGCCGTGAATGCCGCGAGGGTCGAGGAACTCGCGAACGTGGGCATCCGGGCAGAAGCCCTCGACGGCGACCAGTGCCGCGAGCTCGAGCCGGCGCTCGGCCCGGTCGTGGCAGGCGGTGTCTTCTGCGCGAGCGACGGGGCGATCTATCCGCCGGGGGTCGTCGCGGCGAACACGCGCAAGGCCAAGCGGAACGGCGTGCGCCATGTCTTCGGCGAGCGCGCGTCGAGCGTTCTGCTGTCGCCGAGCGGCCGAGTGGCCGGTGTGCGAACGGATCGCGCCGACTACGCCGCCCCCGTCGTGGTCAACACGCTGGGCGTGTGGGCCCCGCAGCTCGAAGTGCCGGGCTTCCCTGAGCTCCCGATCCGACCTCGCCAGGGCATCCTCGTCGTGACGGAGCGCTTCTCGCCCGGAGTCGGCGTGAACCTGCTCGAAGCCGCGTACGTTACCAACAAGAAGAATGACGACCTGAGCGAGACGCCGAGCTTCGCGTTCCTCGCCGAGCCCACCATGGACGGCAACATGCTGCTAGGCAGCATGCGCAGGTTTGCGGGCTTCGATCTGTCGGTCGAGGTCGGCTGGGTCGCGGAACTCGTCAACCGGGCGAACGCGATCCTGCCGGGAGTGCGGGACGTCAACATTATCCGCAGCTTCGCGGGGTTGCGCCCGTGGACCCCGGATCACAAGCCCTTCGTCGGGCGGAGTCCGCGGCACGAGGGCTACTACGTGGCGGCCGGGCACGAGGGCGATGGCATCGCGCTCGCCCCGGCCACGGCGGAGATCATCGTCTCGCAGATCCTCGACCGCGTCGCCGACCCCGTGATCGTCGAAGCCGGGCGGCAGTTCGGGCTGGAGAGGTTGTTCGCATGAGCGTCGAAGAGGCGAGGGAACCATCGGACGCCCCGGGCGCTCCCGAAGGGGCAGGCGCACCGTCCCGCGCGGGGGAACAGCCGGGCGGCGCCGTCGTGGGGATCGAGTTGCGGGGGAGGCCGTGCACGGTCGCCTCCGGTCGTTCCGTGCTCGCCGCCGCGCTCGACGAGGATCCCGAGAGCGCTCCTCCGGTGATATGCGGGATGGGGAGCTGCTACGCCTGCGTGGTGACGCGCAACGGGCACGAGCAGGTGCGCTCGTGCATCACGCAGGTGCAGGAGGGCGACAGCTATGACTGGTGAGACTTCGAACCGTGCTTCGACCCGGCGGCGCGCGATGGTCATCGGCGCCGGCCCCGGCGGGATGGCGGCCGCCCGCATGCTTGCCGAGCACGGCGCGCCCGTCGACCTGGTCGACGAGAACCCCCGGCCCGGGGGCGCGATCACCCGCCGCTCGTTCAGCGCCTCCGCGGCCGACCGACGGAGCGATCGGGCGGAGTTCGGTGACGCGGTCGCCTTCCACGGCGGAAGCATCTGCCACGGCTTCGACGGGGATCGGCCGGTCGTCTCGCGCAACGGACTGCTCGAGGAGTTCGCCCCCGTCGCGACGATCGTCGCGGTCGGTGCGCGGGAGCGGATCCGTCCGCTCGAGGGCAGCCTGCTGAAGGGCGTGCTCGCGTGCGGCGCGGCCCAGACGCTGCTGAAGGGCAGCCAGGTGTTCCCCTACCGCAGTGCCGTTGTCGCCGGAAGCGGGCCGCTGCTGCTCGCGACGGCGAGCCAGCTGCTCGACGCCGGCGTGCGCGTTCGCGCCATCATCGAGGAGACCTCGGTGCTGAGGAATCTGACGCCCGGCCGAGCGGCCGCGCTCGCCGCCTCGATGTCTGGCAACGTCATGCGCGACGCCGCGAAGTACGCGATCAACATCCTGCGCCACGGGGTGAGGGTGCTCTCCGGGTATCGCGTCGAGGAGATCCTGGGAGAAGGGTCGGTTCGGGGCGTCAGAGTCTCCGGCACCCGCTCGCCCGGCTCCGGGGTCAGGACGATCGACTGCGAGAGCCTCGTGCTCGGCTACGGCTTCGTCTCGTCCGGCGAGCTCGTGCAGCAGGCCGGCGCCGAGGTCGAATTCGATCCCGCGACGCGATTCTGGAAGCCCGTGCGGAGCGGCTCGTTCGAGACCTCCGTGCCTGACCTCTACTCCGTCGGCGACTGCGCCGGCGTGCAGGGCAAGGAGGCCGCCCAGCTCGAGGGCGCGCTCGCCGCAGCCGAGGTGCTTGCCCGCTTCTTCGGCCTGCGGGTGCCTTCATCCGAGCTGGCGCGCATGCGCCGCCGATACGCGCGCATCGTGCGCTTTCAGGCGGCCATGGGGACGCTCTACCCGCAGCCGCCGCTGACAGGGGTGTCCCCGCGAGCCACGGTCTGCCGTTGCGAGGGAGTGACCCAGGCGGAGATCGACGAGGCGATCGAGCACGGCGCGCGAGACTTCCGCAGCGTGAAGCTCTGGACCCGGACGGGCATGGGCATCTGCCAGGGGCGAACTTGTCAGCCGGTGCTGAGCGACTATCTGCAGGATCAGCTCGAAACGGTGCCGCCCACCGTCCGGTTCCCCGTGCGACCGCTGCCGTTCATCGCCGCGGAGAGACTTGCCCGAGGGGCCTGAGGCAGCCGGGCCGCAGCTCAGAACAGCGTCGGCGCGGCCGGCAGCCCGGGGGCCTGTGCTGCGGCGGCGCGCAGGGCCTCGGCCGGTATCTCTGCCGGCGGAGCAGCGCGCGGGGTCTGCCGCTCCAGCCCGAAGCGGCGGATGAGCGGTCGGATGCGCGCCGCGAGCTCGAGCCGGTACTGCTTCGGCGCCCGCGCGCTCGCTCCCGGGTACAGCGAGCGGTATGCGGGCACGAGCTCCGGGTGATCCCTGCCGAGCCATTCGAAGAACCAGGGCTTGACGTGCGAGCGCAGGTGCAGCGGCCCGTAGATCACGGAGCTCGCTCCCGCTTCGCTGATGTCGCGCAGCAGCCGGGTGAGCTGCGGGACGGAGTCGGTGAGATGAGGGAGTACCGGCATGATGAAGACCTGGCAGTCGAAGCCCGCCTCGCGGGCCGCCGCGATCGTGTCGAGCCTCGCCCGCGTGGTCGGTGTGCCCGGCTCGACCGACTGCTGCAGTTCGTGGTCGCCGATGGCGATGGACATCGCGAGCGAGACGGGCACGCGCCCGCGCGCCTCGACGAGGATCGGCAGATCGCGGCGGAGCAGGGTGCCCTTCGTGAGGATGGAGAACGGCGTGCCGCTCGCGGCGAGCGCGTCGATGATGCCGGGCATCAGGCGGTAGCGGCCCTCGGCCCGCTGATACGGGTCGGTGTTCGTGCCGAGCGCGACGTGATCGCCGAGCCAGCTCGGTCTGGCGAGCTCGCGCCGCAGCACCTCGGCGACGTTTACCTTCACGACGATCTGCGAGTCGAAGTCGCGGCCGGTGTCGAGGTCGAGGTACCGGTGGGAGCCGCGGGCGAAGCAGTAGACGCAGGCGTGCGAGCAGCCCCGGTAGGGGTTGATCGTGTGGCCGAACGGCATCGAAGATGCGCTCGGCACGCGGTTGAGCGCGCTCTTCGCGAGCACCTCGTGAAAGACCATGCCTTTGAACTCCGGCGAGCGCACGGTACGGAGATGGCCCGGCATCGCTGCGACCCGGGCGAGTTCGAGGCCGGGGAGCGCGCTTTGCTGCTCCGTCGCCGCCGTGACGCTCTGCCCGCTCCATCTCATGCGATTATTCGAACATATCTTCGAATGAATGGCAAGCGGCCCCGGCGCGGCGTGCCCTAGCCTGGGCGTGTGGATCTCGACGAGCTGACCGTGCCGCACCGCCATTCCGGCGCACCCGTGTATCGGCTGCGGGGAGGCAGCCGGTTCGACTTCCGCACTGAGGGGGAGGATGCCGCCGAACTCGACCGGGTCTGGCCCGTCGTAGCATCGGTGCTCGCCGAGCTCGACGGCGCGAGCCATTGGATCGGGCCGCTCGACACCCGAGTGAGATCCCTTCCGGAAGCGCCCGACGCCGCCGACGCCCTGCGCTCTGCGTTGCGGCAGGGCTGGGCGGCGGCCATGACCGAGTTCGAGGCGGTGACGCTCAGGGTCTTCTCGAGCCCCGACCCGCCGCGACAGCAGTTGTCGCTGATCGTGCCCGACCCGGCCTCGCGCGAGCCCTGGGCGAGCCTCGTCGTGGGGGAGTCGCCGTCCTCGTTCTTCGCCAGCCCAGAGGCTGTCATCGAGCGAACGCTTCGCGGAGCCGCTCTGCTCCGACCGCACGCCGGCTCGGTCGGCCTCTGCCTCATGTCCGAGCCGTGGATGGAGCATCAGCATACGGCGAGCGCCCTGCCGTATCTGCAGCGGTACCCGGGCCTCGGCCTGCCCCACCGCCTGGAAAGAGGCGCGGGCGGCAGAGGCATCGGCGGCGTCGACTGGCTGACGATCCTCGGCGAGGATCCGCTCGAGCTCGTCGGCGGGATCGCCGGGTTGCGCGATCGCTTGCGCGAGGCGGCCCGATCGCTCGACGCGCCCGAGCCCGAGCTCCTCCGCTACGACGGCGGTGCGCTCGTGCGGGCCGGTGAGATGCCGAAGCTCGGCGATTCCGAGGGCGAG
>WPCJ01214812.1_pt1 | contig 12064 bp, 11 predicted proteins | sample 5399831 | NCBI WGS metagenome assembly WPCJ01 (sample SAMN12869470, study PRJNA574797) | sludge metagenome | isolation source: wastewater treatment of pH10 | place: China:Beijing | collected 2019-05-20 | reverse complement strand
ACGAGCTCACCCGCCGCGCCGCCGCGTCCGGCTTCGACACCCTCCAGTTCACAGTGGACACCCCGGTCGCGGGTGCCCGTCTGCGGGACAAGCGGAACGGCTTCAGCATCCCGCCGCAGCTCACGCTCGGCACGATCATCAACGCGATCCCGCGGCCGTGGTGGTGGTTCGACTTCCTGACGACTCCGAAGCTGGAGTTCGCCTCCTTGAGCACCACGGGCGGAACGGTCGGTGAGCTGCTGGACGCCGCGATGGACCCGACGATCAGCTACGACGATCTCGGCGTGATCCGTGACATCTGGCCCGGGAAGATCGTGATCAAGGGCGTGCAGAACGTCGAGGACTCGGTGCGCCTGCGTGATGCGGGAGTCGACGGCATCGTGCTCTCGAACCACGGCGGACGACAGCTCGATCGCGCGCCGATTCCGTTCCATCTCCTGCCCGAGGTGCGACGGGCCGTCGGCGACGACTTCACGGTCATGATCGACACCGGCATCATGAACGGTGCCGACATCGTCGCCGCCGTGGCGCTCGGGGCGGACTTCACCCTGATCGGGCGCGCGTACCTCTACGGCTTGATGGCCGGCGGGCGCCAGGGGGTCGACCGGACGATCGCGATCCTGCGCAGTGAGATCGAGCGCACGATGCGTCTGTTGGGGGTCTCCTCACTTGCGGAGCTCGAACCGGGACACGTCACTCAGCTCACGCGCCTGGTGCCCGTGGCGAGGGCGGCTGCGGACGCGCGCACGCGCTGAGCGGGAGTGGCGGGGCGCCCCCCGGACAGGCTCAGGCCTGCGGGGCGACGGCCCTGCGGCGCGGCGGCCACGGCACCAGCATCGACGTCGTACGGCGATACTCGGCGTAGGCCGGATACTTCGACGCGGTGATCGACTCGGTGAAGATCGTCGAGCCGATGAAGAGCACCGTCAGCAGGGCAGGGCCGATGATCGTCGGATTCAGGACGCCACCGAGCACACCCGCGCCCGCCGCAGTGGCGGCCGTCGCGCCGATCGCGTAGAGGGCCCACCACTGTGCCTGCTCGAAGAAGAAGTTCGGGTGTCGGCTGTAGCGGAACAGCCCGGTGGTCGCGAAGCCGGGGGAGAGGGAGCCGCCCGCCTGCTTCTTGCGCTGATGGAAGGCCCACTGCTGCTGGTCGGCGATGGTCTCGCCGACCAGGAAGGCGAGGAACGCCGCGATGAAGAGCGCGTCCCACCCCGTCAGCGCCGAGGGGTTCTGCGCGGCGACGAGGGCCGGCAAGGTGATGAGGACGAGCAGTGTCATCTGATAGCCGATGATGAACAGCAGGTTGAAGATCTGGAACTGCCAGGGCCGCATGCGTGCGCGAAGAATCGCCCAGCGGTAGTCCTCCATGCCCGTGTAGCCGCCCTTGCGCGCGAAGTTGAAGGTCAGGCGGGCTCCCCAGGCGGTCACGAGCACCCCCATCAGCACGACGCGCGCCGATCCGTCGCCCTGTGCGAAGGCACCGGCGACGAAGATCCACACGTAGGCCACGGGTACGATCGACCAGGCACGGTCGACCCACGAGGTGTCGCGGGTGGCCAGGGACAGGATCCAGCAGGCCGCGCTGGTGGCCGCGGCGACGATGATCACGATCAGCAAGGCGTCCATGTCGCCATGCTAGGGCCACGCGGTGACGTCGTGCCGTGCGACACCGCGGCGGCTCAGAGCGAGCGCAGGAGCTCGTCGAGCTTGTCGGCGGTGTCTTCCCAGCCGTCGACGGCGACCGACGGCACGCCGATGGCCAGCACCGGGTAGTCGTTCCCGCCCTCGTCGAGCCGGTCGCCGTAGAACAGCATGTCCGTGAGCGGGATCCCGGTGTGAGCGGCGAGCTGCGTCATCCCGAAGGCCTTGTCGATGCCGGCGCGGGTGATGTCGATCGAGGTCGATCCGCCGGAGCGCACCTCGAGGCCGGGGAGGCGAGCGGCGACCGCATCCCGCAGAGCCGCGCGCTTCGCCCCGGTCGGATCCCAGTCGTGCTTGGCTTCGCGCGGGGCGCGCTGGCCCAGCGCGGAGAAGGTGATCTGCGATCCGCGGTCCTCGAGGATCTCGCCCCAGGGGTCCGCCTCCCAGAGCCCGAGACGCTCGGCCTCTTCGCGCAGAGCGATCAGGGCCGCCTGCTTCTCCTCGTCGCTGAGGTCGTGCGCGTAGACGGGCACGAAGTCCGCCCCGTCGTGGCGGAGATACCGCGTGCCGCAGGTGGGCAGCAGATGGAGTCGTGCGAGCACCGCAGGGTCCGCGTCACCGAGGCGGGCGACGACCTGCGAGCGGAACTGCGCCTCGTTGCCGCCCGAGATGATCGCGACGTCGACGGTGCGCAGCAGGGCCCGCAGTTGTTCGGCGATGCGCGGGTCGATCACTCCCTTGGATGGCGCGAGCGTGTCGTCGAGATCGAAGGCGACGAGGACGGGCGTGGTCATGGTGTCTCCAGCCTAGAAGGTGGGCGCGGGGAGGCTCGCGGCGCGAACAGCAGGGTGCACATGACAGCGAGGGCCACGCCGAACACGGCGCCCGTCGAGTTCGCCAGCACATCAGTGAGGGTCGCTGCACGATGGGGGAGTGCGAGGCGCTGAACTGTCTCGATCGCCAGGGAGAGCGCCGGTCCGACCAGCAGTGCGAGAGGCCAGACACGGCGGGGGAGCAGCACGAAGGCGAGGATGCCGACCGGGATGAAGACGATGATGTTCGCCAGGATCTCGAGGCGGGTGAAGTCGAGCGACGCCCAGCCGAGTCGATGGGCCACGCCGAGGATCACGTCGAGCAGATTGGGCATCGTGTGTTCGACGCGTGAGGGCGTCAGCGTGAGCGCCGCGAGGACGAGGAGGAACGGGATGCCGAGGGCGAGGGCCCAGGCGCGGGTGAACCGGCGCGGCGGCGGGAGCAGAGACCCCATGCGTTCCCTTCGTGCGTGAAGCCGATACAGAGAAGGCCGCCCCTGAGGGCGGCCTTCCGGTGTCACTGGTCGGGGTGACAGGATTTGAACCTGCGACCTCTTCGTCCCGAACGAAGCGCGCTACCAAGCTGCGCCACACCCCGTTTGCAACCCTCCGAGTCTACAGGGAAATGCTCCGTGCGCCGAATCGAGACCGGGATCAGTTCCGTGCCGTGAGGGTGAGCAGCGTCGCCTCGGGGCGGCACGCGAAGCGGACCGGGGCGTAGATCGAGTGACCGCACCCGGCGCTGACGTTGAGTGGGACCGTGCGCCCGCCGTGCGACCAGGTGCTGAGGCCCTTGGCCTGTTTGAGCGGGATATCGCAGTTTGCGACGAGCGCACCGTATCCGGGCAGGCAGACCTGACCGCCGTGTGTGTGGCCGCCGAGGATCGCATCGGCGCCGAGGGCGGTGAATCCATTGAGCACGCGCTGGTAGGGGGCGTGGGTGACGCCCAGCAACGGTGTCGATGCGTCGCGCGGACCGAGGGCACCGATCGCGTCGGGGAGCACATCGAGGCGGTCCCAGTCCCGGTGCGCGTCATTCACGCCGAAGGCGTCGACCACCGTGCCGGCGACCGTGAGGCGCGCTGCGGAGTTGTTGAGGTCGGTCCACCCCAGCTCGTCGGTGAAGTACCGGTCCATCGCCGCAGTGTCCAGCGGCGTCGGCTCATGGTGCTTCTTCGACGGACCGAGGAAGTAACGCAGCGGGTTGCGCGGGGAGGGAGCGGTGACGTCGTTCGACCCGTGCACGAAGACGCCGGGGATACCGGCGAGCGGATCGAACGCCCGGCGAATGCCGGCGAGGCCGTCGAGGTGGCCGAGGTTGTCGCCGGTGTTGACGATCAGATCGGGCTTCAACTCCGCGAGCGATGCCAGCCAATCCTGCTTCCGATGCTGCCACGGCGCCATGTGCGCATCCGAGAGGTGCAGGATGCGGATCGGAGCTGAACCGGCGGGGAGGGCGGGGGCGGTGACCTCGCGCACCGTGAACAGGTAGCGCTCGATGCCGATGCCCCAGACGGCGGCAGCAGCACCGACGGCCCCCACCGCGCCGATCGCGATGAGGGCCGGGTGGGCCGTGCGGCGCGAGGCTACTCGCACGTCACTCGCACGGCGGTGGACTTGCTCGTGGCGGTGCCGGGTGCCGGATCCGTGGAGCTCACGACAGCGTTCGGCGGGTTGCACGAGTTGTCGAAGTCGATCGACGTGAAGCCGGCGGCGCCCAGCGCGGCCGCCGCGTCCGCACGGGACATCCCGGCCAGGTTCCCCGGAACCGTGGTCCCCTGCCCGTTGCTGGGGGAGATCGTCACGGTCGTGCCTCCTGCGGCCTGCCCGGAGGGATCCTGGGCGACGACGATGTTCGTCGGCTGGTCGCTGTCGACAGCCGGCCCGTCGGTGACCGAGAAGCCTCGGCTCTCCAGCGTCGACCGCGCTTCGTCCATCGTCATCCCGACGACGTTCGGCACCTCAGTGAGCACCCGACGGGTCAGGTTGTTGTCGGGGCGGGGGAAGGCGTCTCCGCCGTAGGCACCGTTGGCCGCAGCCTGCGCAGCCAACGCCAGCGGGTACCGCATGTTGTTGAGCTGGTAGTTCCCGGCCCACTTCTGGTAGATGTCGGACTGGCCCTTCCAGCGCCCGGCCCACACCGCGGTCGTGACCTTGGTGCTGGACTCGATCATCATGGTCGACCAGCGGTCGTGTGTTCCGGTCTTGCCGATGAGCGGCGTGCCGTCGAACGGGTTGGCGCGGGCACCGGTGCCGCCGCCGGACATCACACCCTGAAGTGCGTAGGCGGCAGTCGCCGCGACCTCCTTCGAGATGACGCCGTCGGTGCAGGACGACTTCGGGAGCTCGCGGTCCTTGCCGTCGGGGCCGACCACGCGGTCGATCGCACGCGGTGTGCAGTACTTGCCGCCGCTGGCGACCGTGGCGTAGGCGTTGGCCATGGCGATCGGGGAGATGTTCTTCGGGCCGAGCACGTCGTACGGCACGTTCTCGTCCGTGACCTTCTTGCCGCTGGCGAGGGTGACGCCCATGCGGTCGGCGACCTGGTTGATCTCGCAGATGTCCAGCTTCGAGGCCATCGCGAAGTAGCCGCTGTTCAGGGACTGTCGGGTGAAGTCCATGACGCTCGCGGTGTAGCCGCCGCCGCCGCCGAAGTTGCCGATCTCCTTGGTGTTGGCGGTCTGCGGGCTCTCGCACACGGGGATCTTCAGGTTCGTCTGTACCCGGCCGTTGAGGACCTCGTTGACGGAGTGGCCCTTCTCGAGCCAATCGATCAAGGTGAAGAGCTTGTAGACCGAACCGACCTGGAACCCGCCCGAGTTGCCGTGCGTCGCGTCGCCGGCGAAGACCAGCGAGCTCTTCGCCAGGTCGTCCGTCGTGGTCTCGTCGAACTGTGTGTTCTGCGTGATCGACAGGATGCGTCCGGTGCCCACCTCGATCGACACTCCGGCAGCACCGAAGTAGTCGTTGTCGTAGTTGGCCGGCACGATGTCCTTCATCGCCTGCGCGGCGGGGTCCTGGATGCGGTAGTCCAGCGAGGTGTAGATCTTGAGGCCCCCGCGACGGAGCAGGTCCGCCCGGTCCTGCGGCTCCTTGCCGAATGCCTCGTCGTTCAGCACGATCGACTTCACGTACTGGCAGAAGTAGGCGTTGGCGCCCGCGGAGGCACAACCCTGCGTGGGCGGGTTGAGCGAGGGCGTGATCTCGGAGGCGTCCGCCTCGTCGTACTGCGCTTGGGTGATCTTGCCGTCCGCGAGCATGCGGCCGAGCACGTAGTGACGCCGATCCTTCGTGAGGGCGTAGCCGCTCTCGGCGGTGTTGAGCGCCTCACCCTTCGAATTCGTGACGGTGCCCTCGGGCTTGTCGATGCGGTACGTGTTGGGGTTCTGCACGATGCCGGCCAGCGTCGCCGCCTGCGCGACCGTGAGCTTCGCCGAGGTCGTGTTGAAGTAGTAGTTGGCCGCGGCCTCGATGCCGTAGACCGTTCCGCCGAAGTTCGCGATGTTCAGGTAGCCGAGGAGGATGTCGTTCTTCGAGAAGTCCTTCTCGATCTGGATCGCATAGCGCATCTCCTGGAGCTTGCGCTCGATGCCGTCGGCGCCCGTCGCGTTGGTCGCGTCCTTCCAGCACTGCTGCAGATCCTCGTTGTGCGTCTCCGAGCTCGTGTCGACCTTCTGCTCGCACTCCTGGATCAGCACGTTCTTCACGTACTGCTGGCTGATGGTCGATGCACCGCGGCTGGAGGTGCCGCGGACGTTGTCGATCAGCGCCTTCACCGTCGCGCCGACGTTGACGCCGCCGTGGCTGTAGAAGCTCTTGTCCTCACTGGACAGGATCGCGTCGTAGAGCACTGGGGAGACCTGCTCGTAGGTCACGGGCACACGATTCTGCTCGTAGAACGACGCGAGGGCGACGTTCTTGCCGTCGGGCGTCGTGGCGTAGATCGTGGACTGCTCCATCGGCGTACCCGGGTTGAGGTTCTCGGGCAGCTGGTCGAAGAGCGTGAGGGCCTGGGTGCCGGCGAGGCCGGTCATCGTGAGGACGGGCGTGACGCTCGCTGCGACCAGGAGTCCGGCGACGGCACTCAGCCCGACGAGCCCGACGAGTCCGCCGAGCACGCCTCTCACCGTGCGATTCTTTTGGGGCATACGCTTGATCGTAGGGGAGTTCCCTGAATACCGCCTTTGACGAGCCCGACGCGGAATCACGGCGTCGCGCCCCGATCGACAGGAGTGCCATGACCACGTGGGAGTACCTCACCACGCCGCTGCTCATCCACAACACCGCCGCGATCCTCAACAACTGGGGCAAGCAGGGCTGGGAGCTCGTCCAGGTCGTGCAGGGCCCCGAGGGTGGGCTCGTCGCCTACCTCAAGCGCCCTGTCACAGCCGAGGCTTCTGCCAACGCCGGCCTCGCTGCGGCGGAACAGGCCGCCCGCCAGTTCGAGGGGGAGCAGGCATGACCGTCGCTTCCCGCCTGGCCGAGCTCGGCATCGAGCTGCCCGCGGTCGCCGCACCGGTGGCCGCCTACGTGCCCGCGGTCGTGCACGGCGGGCTCGTGTACACCTCGGGCCAGCTGCCGTTCGTCGAAGGCGCGCTCCCCGCCGTGGGCAAGGTCGGTGCGGAGGTCTCCGCCGAGGATGCGAAGACCTACGCACGGACCTGTGCGCTGAACGCCCTCGCCGCGGCAGCGGATGCCGCGGGTGGACTCGACCGCATCGCCGGTGTGCTGCGCGTGGGCGGATTCGTCGCCTCCGCCGAAGGCTTCACCGGGCAACCCGGGGTCATCAACGGTGCCAGCGATGTGCTCGGCGAGATCTTCGGGGATGCCGGACGCCACGCCCGCGCAGCCGTCGGTGTCGCTGAGCTTCCCCTCGGCAGTCCGGTCGAGGTCGAGGTGGCCTTCCGCCTCGCCTGACCCGCCGCCCCGCCCGCGTGCGATCTTTCAGGGGCTTACTTCACCTGGGCCGAGATGATGCTCATCACTGCGGTGTCGGCGAGGGTCGTCGTGTCACCGACCTCGCGGCCTTCGGCCACATCGCGCAGCAGACGGCGCATGATCTTGCCGGATCGCGTCTTGGGGAGTTCGCCGACGATGTAGACGTCACGCGGACGCGCGATGGCGCCGATCTGCTCGCCGACCCACAGCCGCAGCAGCTGGGCGAGTCCGGCGGGCTCATGCGCCGCGAGGTAGCTCTCCTTGATGATGACGAACGCCACGACGGCCTGCCCGGTGGTCTCATCCGATGCCCCGACCACGGCGGCCTCGGCGGTGGCTTCGTGCGCGACCAGCGACGATTCGATCTCGGCGGTGGACAGGCGGTGGCCCGACACGTTCATGACGTCGTCGACGCGCCCCAGCAGCCACAGGTCGCCGTCCTCGTCGAGGCGGGCCCCGTCTCCGGCGAAGTAGTAGCCCTGGTCCTCGAACTTCTCCCAGTAGGTTTCGCGGTAGCGCTCCGGGTCGCCCCAGATTCCGCGCAGCATGCTCGGCCAGGGCTCCGTGATGACGAGCAGGCCGCCGTTGCCGTTGCCGACTTCGACACCGCTCTCGTCGACCACATCGATCGAGATCCCGGGCAGCGGCACCTGGGCGGACCCGGGCTTGGTCTCGGTGACGCCGGGGAGGGCGGAGACCATGATCGCTCCGGTCTCGGTCTGCCACCAGGTGTCGACGATCGGGGTCTTGCCTGCGCCGATGACGTCGCGGTACCACATCCACGCCTCGGGGTTGATGGGTTCGCCGACCGAGCCGAGCAGGCGCAGCGACGACAGGTCGAACTTCTGCGGGACGCTGCGGCCGATCTTCATGAAGGAGCGGATCGCGGTCGGCGCGGTGTAGAAGATGGAGACCTTGTACTTCTCGATGATCTCCCACCAGCGGCCGGGGTGCGGGGTGTCCGGCGTGCCTTCGTAGAGCACCTGGGTCGCACCGTTCGCGAGCGGGCCGTAGGCCACGTAGCTGTGCCCGGTGATCCAGCCGATGTCAGCCGTGCACCAGAAGACATCGGTCTCGGGGTGCAGGTCGAAGACGTACTTGTGCGAGTACGCCGCCTGGGTGAGGTAGCCGCCGGAGGTGTGCAGGATGCCCTTCGGCTTTCCGGTGGTCCCCGAGGTGTAGAGGATGAAGAGGGGGTTCTCCGCCGGGAACGCCGATGCGGTGTGTTCGGACGACGCTGCGGGGACGACGTCGTGCCACCAGACGTCGCGGCCCTCGACCCAGTCGACGTCGTTCTCGCCGCGCTTGACGACCAGCACGTGCTCGACGGTCTGCTGCTCACCGTCGCCCCGATCGGCCAGTGCCTGGTCGACCGCGGGCTTGAGCGCCGAGACACGGCCCTTGCGGTATCCACCGTCCGCCGTGATCACCAGCTTCGCTCCGGCGTCGTCGATGCGTGAGCGCAGGCTGTCGGCGCTGAATCCGCCGAAGACGACCGAGTGGATGGCGCCGAGACGCGCGACCGCGAGCATCGAGGCGATCGCCTCGGGGATCATGGGCAGGTAGATCGCGACGCGGTCGCCCTGCCCCACTCCCAACCCTTCGAGCACGTTGGCGACACGCTTGACCTCGTCGGTCAGCTCGGCGTAGGTGATGCGGCGGGAGTCGCCGGGCTCTCCCTCCCAGTGCAGCGCGACGCGGTCGCCGTTGCCGGCCTCGACGTGACGGTCGAGGCAGTTGTACGCCACATTCAGCTCGCCGTCGTCGAACCACTTCGCGAACGGCGGATTCGTCCAATCGAGCACCTGCGTGAACGGCTTGTGCCAGTGCACGAGTTCGCGGGACTGCTCCCCCCAGAAGGCCTCGCGATCAGCCGCGGCGCGCTCGTATAGCTCCGGCGAGGAGATGGTCTGGGCGATGAATTCCTCCGACGGCGGGAATCGCCGGGTCTCATCGAGAAGGTGGTCGATCTGGCTGCTCATCGGCAGGCGCTCCTTTGCGGCATTCGGTCGTTCGAGCATGGTCGTGGGGTGGACGACCAGGTCAGGGTGAATCTATCTCCGCGGACTCCCCTCGCATACTGCCGAAAGTCGGTAGTGGTTTCGGTTTTGTGAGGACGGTTGCCTTGCGTACACTCGACGACAGCCGAAATCTCATTCCGGCCTTGGTGCGCCCGATTCCCCCGATCGTGGCTCACCGTGGGCGGCATCTCATTCCCCCCGTGAGGTGTCGCCCATTTCGTTTGGGAGCGCTCCCGCGTGATGGCTCCCGCGATGCCCGATCGACTCCTGCACGGGCGTTGCCGGATGGCACTTCTACACAGGCCTCGCTCCGCCCGTACTCGACCACGTTCTCGTGCCGGGGGCGCCGCCTAGCGTCGCGGTATGCCCGATTCGTTCGTCATCCAGCCCCGGGGAGCGGCCGCCGCCCGGACGGACTCCCTTCTCGACCCCCTGCACCTCGATCCCGCATTCGGTCCGCTTCTCGCCCACATCGACGACACCGTGACCGATGTCTTCGTGAACGGCACGGCCGGGCTGTTCGTCGATCGCGGCAGCGGCGCGGAACCGGCGACGCAGTGGCGGGCCTCCGAGCGAGAGGTCAGGGATCTGGCGGTCGCGCTCGTCGGTCTCGGTGGACGACACCTCGATGATCAAGCGCCGTGCGTCGACGTCCGTCTCGCTTCCGGCATCCGCGTGCATGCCGTGCTCGCGCCGGTCTCGACGACGGGAACGGCGCTCTCGATCCGCATCCCGAGGGTGCGCGCGGCGGACCTCGTGGCGCTCGCCGCCCTCGGCGCCTTCGACGCGCGCCAGCAGGCCTGGTTGCTCGGGCTCGTCGCCGACCGAGCGAACATCCTCATCACCGGGGGCACCGGAACGGGAAAGACGACCTTGCTGTCCGCGCTGCTCTCCGAGGTCCCGCCGACAGAGCGCATCGTCACGATCGAGGATGTGGCGGAGTTGCGTCCCCGGCACCCGCACCACGTCGCGCTCGAAGCCCGCCAGGCGAATCTGGAGGGGGTGGGCGGGATCACCCTTGCTCGCTTGGTGCGGGAGTCCCTGCGCATGCGGCCCGACAGGCTGGTGGTCGGGGAGTGTCGAGGGGAGGAGGTGCGTGAGTTGCTCAGCGCGCTCAACACCGGGCACGACGGGGGAGCGGGCACGATGCACGCCAGCGGTCTGCGCGACGTGCCCGCCCGACTCGAGGCGCTCGGTGCGCTCGCGGGGATGGATGCCACCGCGCTCGCACGGCAGGCGGTGAGCGCGTTCTCCGTGGTTCTCCATCTCGATCGAACCCCGGAAGGTGTCCGTCGGATACGCCAGACCGGTCGCCTCGTGCTCGTGGCCGATCGCCTGGATATCGAGGAGGTGTCCCCGTGGTGATCCGACTCAGGCAGGCACCCCGCAATGAGTCGGCAGGCGCCGCGGAAGCCGCGACATCGGTGCAGACGCTGGCGGTGCTGTTGCAGGCGGGCGCGGTTCCTCTCACTGCGTGGCGACATCTCGCAGGCACCGGTGACCCGCATGCGGTGGCCGTGGTCGGGCGGGTCGACGAGGGCGTCCCTCTCCTCTCGGCGATCGAAGCCGAGCGGGGGGCGTGGACCGATCTCGCAGCCGCGTGGGAGATCGCGACGACCGTCGGCGCACCTCTCGCGGAAGTGCTCCGGATCATCGCGGAGTCGCTGCGCGATGCCGCCTCGGCAGCCGACGACGTCCGCATCGCCCTCGCGGAACCCGCGGGAACAGCCCGTCTGCTGCTCTGGATGCCGATCGCGGGGCTCCTTCTCGGATTCGCGCTCGGCTTCGACACCCTCGGCGTCATCGTCGGCACCCCCCTCGGCGCCGGCTGCGTGGTCGTGGGCCTGCTCCTGGTGCTGGCGGCGCGACAGTGGACGAAGGGACTTCTGCGGCGGGCGAAGCCAGCGCCGGGCACGCCAGGGATGCGTGCGGAACTCGTGGCTGTCGCGCTCGCCGGAGGAGCGTCCATCGACCGGGCGCTTGCACTCGTGGACGACAGCTCTGCCTCCGGAGGGAGCGACGAGCGGATCCGCGCCGTGCTCGATCTGTCCCGAGCGGCGGGGGTGCCCGCGGTGGAACTGCTCCGTGCGTCCGCGGCGCAGGACCGCCATGCCGCTCGGGTCGGAGGCCGTCTCCGCGCGGCGAAGCTCTCGACACGACTCCTGATCCCTCTCGGAGTGTGCACCCTGCCGGCGTTCCTCCTGCTCGGTGTGGCCCCGATGCTCCTGAGCGTCCTGTCATCGACACCGTTGCCGTTGTGATCGCCCCCGTGGCCATCCGTCCTCGATACGAAACATCTGAGAGAAAGAAGGAACACCATGACGACCATTCCCCGACTCGACCGGCGTAGGGCGGCGATGCTGTTCGGCGACGACACCGGTGCGGCCACAGCGGAGTACGCGATCACGACCATGGCGGCTGTCGCGTTCGCCGGTCTCCTCGTCGTGATCATGAGATCCGATGAAGTCCGCGGCATCCTGACGGATCTCGTGCGGCGCGCCCTGACCGTGTCGTGAGGAGCCTGCGGATCATGGCCCCGCGGCGACGGACGACATCGCTCATCGCCGTCGAGGGCGAGCGGGGCTCGGTCGCGGCAGAGCTCGCGCTCGCCGTGCCCGCTGTGGTGCTGGCGCTGCTGCTGGGCGCGGG
>WPCJ01202305.1_pt1 | contig 12071 bp, 11 predicted proteins | sample 5399831 | NCBI WGS metagenome assembly WPCJ01 (sample SAMN12869470, study PRJNA574797) | sludge metagenome | isolation source: wastewater treatment of pH10 | place: China:Beijing | collected 2019-05-20 | reverse complement strand
TCTTCAAGGGCGCCGGACGCCTGCGGTTCGAGGACGACAAGGATCGAGTCCTGTGCAAATTCAGCCATGATCTGTTCCCTCGTCCCTATACCAGTCGGTTCTCGATGAGGTAGTTGGCGAGCTGGGTGCCCGCGTCCCCCTCGTCAACAATCTTCACGCCCGCGGCGCGGGCAGGCTTCTCTGCGACCGCGGTCATAATCGACCGAGCCGCAGCCGGATCCTCAGCGTCGACGCCGAGGTCCGCGAGTGAGACGACCTCGAGCGGCTTCTTCTTCGCGGCCATGATGCCCTTGAAGTTCGCGAAGCGCGCCTCGGGCAGCGCCTCGGTGATCGAGATCACGGCGGGCAGATCGGCCGAAACCTTCTGCAGCCCGCCATCGACCGGGCGTACGCCAGAGACGCCGGCGGCCGAGATCGCTACCTCGCTGAGGCCGGTGAGGCCCGGCACGCGCAGGTGCTCGGCGAGCATTGCGGGGATCGCGCCGCCCGACCCATCGGTTGAGGCGTTGCCTGCGATCACGAGGTCGAAGCCGGCACGCGTGATCGCCTTCGCGAGCACCTCTGCGGTCAGGCCGAGATCGGCGCCGAGGAGCGCCTCGTCGACGACGTGCACCGCGGAATGCGCGCCCATGCCGAGCGCCTTTCGGATCGAACCGCTCGCGCCTTCGGGCGCAAGCGTGACCACGACAACCTCGGTGCCATCGTTCGCGTCGGCGAAGGAGAGCGCCGCCTCAAGCGCACGCTCGCCGATCTCGTCGAGCACGGTGTCGGAGGCCGCACGGTCTGCAATTCCGGTCTCAAGGTTCAGTTTGCGATCCCCGTACGTATCGGGAACCTCCTTGACCAGCACGACAATCTTCATCGATTCTCCTTAACTCGGCCTCGCGGCCTGAGATCTCGTTCGGGCCGCTGTGCCGCCCAGCGCCCCGGTAGAGCGCGTGATTTCCTCGTAAACGCATCATACGTGAGGGAATGCCTCAAAGTGGAAATTGTTGCGCGACCCACCTGATTCCTCCCTCGCACAGCCAGTTGGGCTGTGGTGTTTGGCTAGGCCCGCTCCTCCGGGCGCTCCGCGGCGGCGAGCGCCTCCGCATCGGGCACATACCCGTCGATGTGGCGCTCGTCGACTCCGTCGTAGGCCGACAGCGGACGGATCAGCGCGTTCGACGCTGTCTGTTCCATGACGTGCGCGGTCCACCCGGTCACGCGCGAGGCGATGAACAGCGGCGTGAACGTGAGTGTGTCAAACCCGATGAGGTTGTACGCCGGTCCCGACGGGTAGTCGAGGTTCGGGTAGATGCCCTTGCGCGACACGAACTCGCTCTCGAGCGCGTCGTACAGCGCCGCGACATCGGGCCTGTCGTAGTGCTCGACGAGCGTGTCGAGCGCCGCCTTCATCGTCGGGACGCGCGAGTCGCCCCGCTTGTAGACCCGGTGGCCAAAGCCCATGATCTTCCGCTTCTCCGCGAGCGCCTCGTCCAGCCACGCCACGACCTTGTCGGCCTCACCGATCTCGTCGAAGATGTGCATCACGGCTTCGTTCGCGCCGCCGTGCAGAGGCCCCTTGAGTGCGCCGATCGCGCCAACGACGGCCGAGTAGAGGTCCGACAGCGTCGACGTGATCACCCGAGCCGTGAACGTGGAGGCGTTGAAGGAGTGCTCAGCGTAGAGCGTCATCGAGCGGTTGAACGCGTCGACGACGACCTCGTCGGCCTCCTCACCGAAGGTCATCCACAGGAAATTCGCCGCGTAGTCGAGGTCGTCGCGTGGCTCCACGAGCTGCTCGCCGCGCCTGCGGCGCTGGCCGTAGGCGACGATCGCGGGCAACGCGGCGTACAGCCTGACGCTCCGGGCCAGGTTCTCCTCGGGGCTGCCGGCGGCGTCGAGCACCGATCCTGATCCCGACACATCGGACGCGCCGATCACGCTGACCGCGGTTCGCACCTCGTCCATCGGATGCGCACTGAGCGGCAACAGGTCGATCGCGGCGCGCACGTTGTCGGCGAGCGCGCGATGGCGGCGCTCCTCCGTCCGCAGCTCGGCGAGCTGCTCATCGCTCGGCAGCTCACCGTTCCAGAGCAGGTACGCGACGGCCTCGAAGGGCTGCGTCGCCGCGAGCTCCTGCACCGGATATCCCCGGTACAGCAGGCTGTTGGTCTCAGGGTTGACCTTCGAGATCGCCGTCGTATCGGCGACGACCCCGGCAAGGCCCTTCTGAATCTGGATTGTCGAATGCTCCGTCACGGTAAGCTCCTTCGCTTGTGCTGCGGGCGGTGAGCGTCTTAGCGCTCGACCTCGAAATTGAACACGCTCGTATCGAACTGGTTGTATGCCTCGTAGTCCACGAGATCGTACAGGTCCGCCCTGTGCTGCATCTCGTCGAGCTTCGAGGTGAGCGTGCCGTGCTCATTGATCGTGTCGAGCGCACGGCCTGTCGCTCCCATGGAGATGCGCAGCATCGACACGGGCCAGATGACGATGTTCATGCCGACGTCTGCGAGCTGCTGCGTAGTGAACAGCTCGCTCTTGCCAAACTCCGTCATGTTCGCGAGCAGGGGCACGTCGACCGCCGAGCGGATCGCTTCGAACTCCTCGAGCGTGCGCATCGCCTCGGGGAAGATCGCATCGGCGCCCGCGTCGACGAGGGCCTTCGCCCGATCCTTCGCGAGCTCGAGCCCGTGCGGGCCGTCTGCGGTCGCCCGAATGTCCGTGCGCGCCATGATGAGGAAGTTCTCGTCGCGCCTCGCGTCGCGAGCCGCGCGGATGCGCTTCGTGGCGGTGGACTCGTCAACCACGGCCTTACCATCGAGGTGTCCGCAGCGCTTGGGGTTGATCTGATCCTCAATGTGTGCGCCCGCGATGCCCGCGTTCTCGAGCGTCTGGATCGTGCGCGCGACGTTCATCGGCTCGCCGAAGCCGGTGTCGGCGTCGATGATGGCCGGCAGCTCAGTCATGCGTGCGATCTGCTCGCCGCGCCCGGCGACCTCGGTCAGCGTGGTGAGGCCGATGTCGGGGAGTCCGAGATCCGCGGCCAGCACGGCCCCAGAAATGTAGACACCCTCGAAGCCCTTCCGCTCGATGAGACGCGCGGAAAGCGGGTTGAAGGCGCCGGGAAAGCGCAGCAGCTCCCCCGACCGGAGCCGCTCCCGGAACAGCCGGCGCTTGTCGGCCGGAGTGGTCTTCGAGTACAGCATTAGAAGAGTCCCTTCGGGGAAGCGGCAAGGTCGATGACGCCCGCCTTCGCGACGATGTTCAGCTCGCGCACCTCGTCCGCCGAAAGCTCAGGGAGGCGCTGCACGAGCTCGAGGAAGCGCTCGATCTCAGCCGGCTCGAGCACGGGCTCGGCGAGCAGCCGGAACTTCGCGATGTAGTTGTCGCGGGCGAACGGCCGCGCGCCGAGCGGGTGCGCGTCTGCGACCGCGATCTCGTCGACGATCTTCGTGCCGTCGGCGAGTTCGATCTCCACGCGGCCGCCGAAGGCCTTCTCGTCGGGATCCTCCGAGTGGTAACGGCGCGTCCACTCCGCGTCCTCGGCGGTCGTGATCTTGTGCCAGAGCTCGACAGTGTCAGCACGGCCCGCACGCTCGGGGGTGTACGAGTCGACGTGGTGCCAGCCACCGTCCTGCAGCGCGACCGCGAAGATGTACGGGATCGAGTGATCGAGTGTTTCACGTGAAGCATTGGGATCGTACTTCTGCGGGTCGTTCGCGCCCGAGCCGATCACGTAGTGCGTGTGATGGCTCGTGTGCAGCACGATGCTCTTCACCTTTGCCGGATCAACGAGCTCGGGGTGCTCGCCGTTCAGCTTGCGGGCGAGGTCGATCCAGGCCTGCGCCTGGTACTCCGCCGAGTGCTCCTTCGTGTAGCTGTCGAGGATCGCACGCTTCGCCTCACCCTTCGCGGGCAGGGGGACCTGGTACTTCGCGTCCGGGCCGTCGAGCATCCACGCGATGACGCCGTCCTCGCCCTCGTAGATCGGGCTCGGCGAGGTCTGTCCGCGCATCGCACGGTCGACGGCCTCGACCGCCATCTTGCCGGCGAACGCGGGAGCGTGCGCCTTCCAGGTCGAGATCTCGCCCTTGCGCGACTGGCGGGTAGCGGTCGTCGTGTGCAGCCCCTGGCCGACGGCCTGGTAGATCGTTTCGGTGTCGAGGTCGAGCAGCGTGCCAATACCGGCGGCGGCCGACGGCCCGATGTGCGCAACGTGGTCGATCTTGTGCTTGTGGAGGCAGATCGCCCGCACGAGATCCATCTGGATCTCGTAGCCCGTGGCGATCGCACGCACGAGGGCGCGGCCGTCCTTCCCGACGTGCTGCGCGACCGCGAGGATCGGCGGGATGTTGTCACCGGGGTGCGAGTACTCTGCCGCGAGGAAGGTGTCGTGGTAGTCGAGCTCGCGAACGGCGACGCCGTTGGTCCAGGCCGCCCACTCGGGGCTCGTGCGCTCAGCGTCGAGGCCAAAGACGGAGGCTCCCTTGCCGCCCGTCGAGACGGGGTGCGACAGCGCCTGCGCGCGGGACGCGACGATCGGGCCGCGGGTGAGCGACGCTGCCGCAACCGAGGCGTTATCGATGATGCGGTTAATGATCATGTCGACGACGTCAGCGTCGACCTCAACCGGGTCAACCGCAACCTCGGCGATCTTCCACGCGAGCTGCTCCTCGCGCGGAAGCGTCTCTTCGCTCTTGTACACGCGAACGTTGTGAATAACAGTCATGGTGTTGTCCCTTCTGACGGTGATGCTGTGCTGTGGTGGTCGACGCCGGCACCGGTGGTGCCGAGCGACACAAGAATTGCGGCGAGCGCGTTGTGCAGGTGCACGTGCGTGGCGTGGGCCGCGAGCTCGCCGTCGCCAGCCGCGATCGCCCGGGCAATGAGGGTGTGCTCGGCGACCGAGGCGTGCAGCCGCGCGCGGTTGTCACGGGCGAGCCGGCGAGCGCGGGCGAGGTGCGTCCGGATCGTGCGGAGCGCACTCGTGAAGTACTGGTTGTCGACGGCCTCGTCGAGCGCGGCATCGAAGCGGGCGATGAGCTCGTAGTAGGAGTCAGCCGCCACTTCCCCGCTCTCGGGGTGGGCCGCCGCAAACGCATCGGCGAGCTCGCCAAAGACGGCAGGATCACCCTTCGCGGCAGCCAGCCTCGCGGTGTTCTCCTCGAGCGCGCGCCTGACCTCGAACAGCGCCCGGATGTCATCGGCTTCAAAGTCGGAGACGACGGTGACGCGCGGCGAGAGCTGGGCCGCGAGCCCGTTCGAGATGAGCCTGCCGATTGCCTCGCGGGCCGGCGTGCGGCTCACGCCGAGGCGGGCCGCCTGCTCAACCTCGCCGAGGACGGTCCCGGGAGCGAGCGCCCCGCGCTGGATCTCCTCAAGGAGGGTCGCATACGCCCGATCGCTAGCTCGCACGACTCACCTCCGGTCTCGACGCTTCAGTGCCGCCACCAGCTAGCGTATACACTCACGCGAGAAAATGCGAGCCTCATTCACCTTTGATTCCAAGAATGCATACATTCTTGCGGTTTTGGTCATTTATTGGCAACCACCCGCGCAGCAACTTTCTCTACGGATTGACGTAGTTCAGGCGCCCGAACTACGTCAATCCGTAGAGAAAGTGGCGGGGAATGAGGTATTCGACCGAGTCAGCCGACCAGGCCGTTGTCCTTCAGCCAGCCGGCAGCAATCTTCGCGGCCGGTGCCTGGTCCTGTGCGGACTGTGCCCCAAGCTGCTGCAGGTCCTCTGCGGTCAGCGCCGCCGAGACCTTGTCGATGATGGCCGCAGCGTCCGCGTCCACCTTGTCGGAGACCACTGGCACCACGTGCGATGCGAGGAACAGCCCCTCCGGGTCGGCGAGCACCACGAGGTCGCCGTCAGCGAAGACAGGGTCAGCCGAGTAGAGATCGACGATCTGCACCTGGCCGTCGCGCAACGCCTTCACGGTGAGCGGCCCGCCCGAGTCCTCGATGGGGGTGAACGACACGTCAACGCCGTAGACGTCCTTGAGCCCTGTCGGACCGTAGGGGCGCTTCTCGAGTTCCGAGTTTCCGCCCAGGGTGAGGTTCTCTACGCCGGCGAGGTCGCCGATCTCAGCAAGGTCATGCTGCTTCGCAAACTCACTCGTCACGACATACGAATCCTGGTCGGAGGCTTCCGACTGGGCGAGCACCCGCAGCCCCTCCGGCAGCGCAGCCTCGAGGGCGCTGTACACGTCGTCGGCCGAGGTCGCGGTCGCGTCGGAGTCGAGATACTGCAAGAGGTTGCCCGTGTACTCGGGGAACACGTCGATGGATCCTGCCTCGATCTCGGGCATGTAGACCTCGCGCTGGCCGATTCGGAGCTGGCGATCGACGGTGAACCCGCCGTCTTCGAGCGCTTGCGCGTAGAGTTCAGCGACGATCTCGTTCGAGTAGTAGTCCTGCGAGCCGACGACGAGGGTCTGGTTCGCGCCGCCGTCGCCGCCGGAGCCCCCGGCCCCCTCCCCCTCGTCAAGAGGATCCGCTGCCGCGCACGCGGAGAGCAGCGTCACCCCCGCGAGTGCGAGCGCGGCGAGCGCTCCGATCCGTCGTGGTGTGCGTGATGGTGTGTGCATCTTCGTCTCCCAATCAGGTTGTTTCGGTTGCGGTGGTGAAGTTCGTGGCGGGTTGGCCTGCCCGGTGCTGCGCGTGCGGGCCGCTCGCATCGGTGCCAGCGGGCGAGCTCCCCGCCGCACGTTCCAGGGCGGTCCCTCGCGCGGAGAGACGGGCGGCTGCGGCCCGCTGCACCGTCGCGAGCAAGATCTCGAGGATGAGCGCGAGCGCGATGACGAGGATCGCGGCGCCGAGCATCTGCCCGTAGTCGCGGGTCTTCAGTCCGGTGAAGAGGTACCTGCCAAGACCGACGTCAGCCGTGTACGCGGCGAGGGTCGCCGTCGCGACGACCTGCAGCACCGCCGCGCGCACTCCGCCAATAATGACCGGTAGCGCGAGCGGCACCTCGACCTGCCAGATCACCTGCGCGGGGCGCATCCCGATCGCGCGTGCGGCCCCCGATGTCTCACGGGGAACCGCTTGCACGCCAGAGTAGGCTCCCGCAAGCAGCGACGGAATCGCGAGTACAACGAGCGCAACGAGCGGTGCCGAGAGCCCGATCCCAAACCAGAGCGCGCACACCGTGAGCACGCCGAGCGTCGGCAGCGCCCTCGCGGCCCCTGTGACCGCGCCGATCGCACCGACGCCGCGTCGTGTGTGGCCGATGAGCACCCCGGCTGGAAGCGCGACGAGGGCCGCGATACCGACGGCGAATACGGACACCCAGAGGTGCTCGCCGATGCGGGCCGGGATGCCGCTGGCGCCCACCCAGTTCGCACCGTCGGCGAGCCAGGCGAACGCGTCCGCGAAGAGGTTCATGCCGCCGCCTTCCGCCAGGGCGTGAGCACGCGACCGAGCAGCAGGAGCAGCCCGTCAAGGACGAGCGCGAGCACGATCGTCGCGACGATGCCCGTCAGCACCTCGCCGAAGATTCCGCGCTGGAACCCGTCGGTCAGCAGCGTCCCCAGACTGGAGACGCCGATGAGCGCTCCGACGGTGACGAGGCTGATCGTTGACACCGCGACCACCCTGACTCCAGCGAGGATGACGGGAAGCGCGAGCGGCAGGTCGACGCGCCAGAACACCGAGCTGCGCGAAAACCCGATCGCGAGCGAGGCGTCCCGCACGGTCGTGTCGACCGAGGCGAAGCCGTCAGCGGCGCTGCGCACGAGCAATGCGATGCCGTAGAGCGTGAGGGCGATGATCATGTTGGCGTCCGAGCGCAGCGGGACGCCCGCGACGGCAGGGATGATGATGAGCAGGGGCAGCGCCGGGATCGCGTAGAGCAGCGTGGCCGCGCTCGAGAGCGCCCCGCCGAGCCGGCCGTACCGGAATGCGAGCCGCCCGATCGGAATCGCGATGAGCGTCGCGAGGAGGATCGCCGGGAGGCTCAGCTGCAGATGGGCCCAGGCGAGATCAATCACCTGCGACCAGTTCTGCGCGAGCCATTTCACGGCTCGATCACTCCGAGTGGCCTGCCCGCGGTGTCAAACACGATTCGCTTGCCGTCAACCTCGCGCGTCGTGAGCTTTCGGGCTTCGGGTTCACCCTCGGGGGTGTCGGTCCCGATGAAGTTGCGCACGAAATCGTCTGCGGGGTTCGCAAGGATGTCGGCGGGCGTGCCGCACTGGGCGATCTCGCCGCCGGTCCGGAGCACCACGACCTCGTCGCCGAGCCTGAACGCCTCGTCGATGTCGTGGGTGACGAACAGGATTGTCTTGCCGAGCTCGCGCTGCAGTCTGCCGAGTTCCGCCTGCAACTCGCGCCGCACGATCGGGTCGACAGCGCCAAACGGCTCGTCCATCAGCAGAATGTTCGGGTCGGGCACGAGCGCTCTCGCGACGCCGACGCGCTGTTGCTGCCCGCCCGAGAGCTGGGCGGGGAAGCGCTTCCCGAGGTCAGCGCTCAGGCCGACGCGCTCGAGCATCTCACTCGCGAGCGCGCGGGCTCGCGCCTTCGGGGTGCCGTTCAGGATCGCGACGGTCGCAACGTTGTCGAGGACCGAGCGGTGCGGGAGCAGCCCACCCTGCTGGAGGACGTACCCGATGGAGCGGCGCAGCTTGACGGGGTCGGTTGTCGAGATGTCCTGGTCATCGATCCACACGGTGCCGCTCGTCGGTTCGACCATGCGATTGACCATGCGCAGCAGCGTGGTCTTGCCGCTGCCCGATGAGCCGACGAACACTGTCGTGTGACGCGACGGAATGGTGAGCGAGAACTCCCCGACCGCCCGCGTGCCGTCGGGGTAGGTCTTCGTGACAGCGTCGAATCGAATCATCCGCTACCACCCCCAAGGTCAGTCGGGTGCTGGTGCACCCGGGTTGGAACTGTGCCCAAACCTAGCACCCGCCCCCGACAAACCGAGCTGAAACTTGGGGAAACGCTACTTCGGGCCCATGCGCAGCGCGCCGTCCATGCGGATGGTTTCGCCGTTCAAGTAGTCGTGCTCGGCGATCATGGTGACGAGCTGAGCGAACTCGTCGGGCCGGGCGAGTCGCGCCGGGAAGGGCACCGAGGCCGAGAGTGAGGCGTTCACCTCGGGTCCGAGCGTCTCGAGCAGCGGGGTCGCCACGATGCCGGGGGCGATCGTATTCACCCGGATGCCGTTGCGCGCCAGGTCACGCGCGGCGGTGATGCCCATTCCGACGACGCCACCCTTCGACGCCGCATACGCGATCTGGCCGATCTGTCCCTCGTATGCGGCGACCGACGCCGTGTTCACGATGAGCCCGCGCTGGCCGGCCTCGTCGACAGGCTCCTGCTCCGCCATGATCTCGGCGGCGAGGCGCAGCACGTTGAACGTACCGACAAGGTTGATGTTCAGGGTGCGCTGGAACGTCTCGAGGTCGTGCACGCCCTTGCCCGAGAGCACGCGCTTCGCGGGTGCGATTCCCGCGCAGTTCACGACGAGCCGGATCGGCGGCTCGCCAGCGTTCAGCTTGAGCGCAGCCTGCACCTCGTCCTCGCTCGTCACGTCGGCGGCGACGAATCGGATGCCGGAGCCCGGCTCCCCCGCCTTCTCGATCGACGCCGCAAGGTCAAGGCCGACAACGTTCACGCCTCGGCTCGCGAGCAGCGCGGCAGTCGCGGCGCCGAGCCCCGACGCTGCGCCGGTTACGACGGCTGTTGTTCCTTCAAGCTGCATCCTGCGTTCCTTTCGTGGTGGGGCCGGGCAGGGAGAAGCTCCGGCTACCAGGCCATCGTTGCATATCTCCTGCCCCGCCCACAGCACGAATCCGCCAGCGTGCCGGCACGCCTGCAGGCTAGAAGACGAGCACGGGCTTGATCGTCACGCCTGACTCCGAATCCGCGAACGCCGTATTGATATCGGCGAACTCGTAGCGCTTCACGAGCTTGTCGAACGGGAACAACCCGCGCTCGTACAGCGCGATCAGCCGCGGGATAAACTCCCGCGGAACCGAATCACCCTCGACGACCATCGACACCGTGATGCCGCTCGTGAGGAGCGAGCCGATGTCGAACGGAGCCTCCGTGCCAAGCTTCGCTGCCCCAACGAGCGCTCCATGGCCCCGGATCGCGAGCGACTTCGTCATTTGCGCGAATACCGGCGGCACACCGGTCGTGTCGAGCGCGTACTGCACGCCCTGCCCGCCGGTGATTTCCCGAATGCGCTCGACGGGGTCAACCTCCCGCGAGTTGACGGTGTGCGTCGCCCCCAGCTCCAGCGCGAAGTCGAGCCGCTCGGGCACGATATCGACCATGATGATCGTCGTCGCGCCCGCGGCGACGGCTGCGAGCATTCCGGCGAGCCCAACGGCCCCCGTGCCGAAGATGGCGATCGATTCTCCGGCGGCCGGGCGGAGCACGTTGAGCACGGCACCGGAGCCCGTCATGATGCCGCAGCCGAGGGGCCCGAGCAGCTCGAGCGGCGCGTCCCCCGCCACCTTGACGGCATTGCGCGCACGCACGTTCGTGAAGGTGGCGAACGACGACTGCCCGAAGAAGTTCGACGAGATCCGCTCGCCGTCCGACGTCAGCGAGCTCGAGCCGTCGGTGCGGCTGCCGCCGAAGTTCAGCGCATAGAAATCGACGCAGTACTGCGGGTGGCCCGTGATGCACTGCTCGCATACCCCGCACGATGCGGGGGCGAGCACCACGCTGTCACCGACCGCCAGGTCGGTGACAGCTGCACCCACCGCAGTAACGATGCCCGAGCCCTCGTGTCCGAGCACGGCCGGCAGCGGCACCGGGTACCACTGGTCGCGCACGATCGCGTCGGTGTGGCACACGCCACTGGCGACGAGCCGCACCGTCACTTCGTCAGCGCGCGGTTCGTCGAGCTCGAGCTCGCGAATGTCGAGCGGGGTGCTCGGCGCCGTAGCGACTGCTGCCTGAATCTTCACAACATCCTGCTTCCTCCGCCGGATCGCGGCGGCATCAACGCTCACAGCCGCACCCCGACGCCGTCAGCCGGGGAAGACTTCGAGCAGATCTGTCCCACCAGCTTACGCCGCAGATATCAGGTCCCCGTGAAAGCTCGATGTTCCCTCAGGCGCCGCTCAGCTAGTCGAGCAGCAGCGCTGGCTCCTCAAGCACCGAGGCGACGTCGGCGACGAATCGCGAGATCACGTCACCATCGACGACGCGGTGGTCGAACGAGCCGCCGACAGTCGTGACCATCCGTGGGCGTACCTCGCCGTCGACGACCCAGGGCTTCTCCTTGATCGTGCCCATCGCCATGATCGCGACCTCGCCAGGGTTGAGGATCGGCGTGCCGAAGTCCATCCCGAAGACACCGATGTTCGTGAGCGTGATCGTGCCCTGCTGCATCTCTTCGGGCTTCGTGCGCCCCTCGCGCGCGGTGATCGTGAGCTGCTCGATCGCCTGCGCGAGTTCGCGCAGGCTCAGCTCCTGCGCCTCCTTGATGTTCGGCACAATGAGCCCGCGCGGGGTGGCTGCCGCGATGCCGAGGTTGACGAAGTGGTGGCGGATGATCTCGGTCTCGGTGAACGTCGAGTTGATCTCGGGGTTTCGGCGGATCGCCCACAGCATCGCCTTCGCGAAGATGAGCAGCGGCGACACCTTGATGCCGGCGAAGTCCGTCGAGGTCTTCAGCCGCCGCACAAACTCCATCGTGCGCGTCGCGTCGACGTCGGTGAAGACGCCAACGTGGGGAGCCTCGAACGCGCTCGTGACCATCGCCTTCGCGATCTGCTTGCGCATGCCCTTGAGCGGGATCCGCTCCTCGCGCACGGCGGGGACCTCGGGCGTCGACAGGTTGCGGAACAGGCTCGCCTGCGAACCGTGGCGCACCACATCGTCGCGCAGGATCTCACCCCCGATGCCGGTGCCAGAGACCTGGGTGAGGTCGACGCCGAGATCCTTCGCGAGCTTCCGGATCGGGGGCTTCGCGATCACCGGGGACGCCGCGGCGACCGGGATCGGCGGCGCGGACAGCAGAGGCTCTCCCCCGCTCCGGCGTCGCGAACGGACCTTGCCGGCGGTGCCATAGCCCACGAGCACCGCACCGCCCTCATCATCGGCCGCTG
>WPCJ01196161.1_pt1 | contig 12071 bp, 10 predicted proteins | sample 5399831 | NCBI WGS metagenome assembly WPCJ01 (sample SAMN12869470, study PRJNA574797) | sludge metagenome | isolation source: wastewater treatment of pH10 | place: China:Beijing | collected 2019-05-20 | reverse complement strand
GTAAGCGGTCAGCCGATGGCGTTAGAGTTGAAGTTCCAAGGCATAAGGCCTTCGATTTCGGTTACAGGCCAGCCTTTAGCGATGCGGCTCAGGGTTTGGGATAGCCAGTCGAGTGGATCGACGGCATTCATTTTGCATGTCTGGAGCAGTGTCGCCAGTGTCGCCCAGGTCCTTCCGCCGCCTTCGCTTCCGGCAAACAGGCTGTTTTTCCTCGTGATTGTCTGTGGCCTGATCGCACGCTCGACAATGTTGCTATCGATTTCGACCCGGCCATCGGTGAGGAAGCGCTCCAGAGCCTCGCGCCGAGTGAACGCGTAGCGGATCGCCTCGGCGGTTTTTGACTTGCCAGAGACCTTACCCAGTTCCTTTTCCCACAGGTCGAAGAGGCGGGCGACAATGGTTTCGGACTGTTCCTGACGGAACGCGGCGCGGATGTCGGCATTCTTGCCGCGAACCTCATCCTCGATCTTCCACAATTTGGTCATGGCGATGACCGTATCTGTTGCAGCCTGCGAGATCCCGCTGACGTGCAGATCGTAAAATTTGCGGCGCAGATGTGCCCAGCAGCCTGCGAGCTGTATCTGTTCATTGCGCCCAGCCTTGGCTTGCGCCTTGATCATGCTCGTATAGGCGCCATATCCGTCCACCTGCAGGATTCCGTTGAACCCGGCAAGATGCCGCGCCACGCATTCTGCGCCCCGACTGTCTTCAAAGCGATAGGCCACCATTGGTGGACTGTTCCCACCATAGGGGCGATCATCGCGTGCATAAGCCCAAAGCCATGCCTTGGTGGCTTTTCCAGAACCGGGAGCCAGAGTGGGCAAGGTCGTCTCATCGGCGAAGACCCTTTCACCTTCCTTGACCCGTTCCAGGATATAATCGGCGCATATCTGAAGCTCGAAGCCCAGATGCCCCATCCATTGCGCCATCAAACTCCGGCTGATCTCGACGCCATCGCGCAAATAGATTGCCTCCTGACGGTAAAGTGGAAGGCCATCGGCGTACTTGGAAACGGCTATATAGGCGAGCAGGCGCTCTGTCGGCAGACCACTCTCGATGATATGTGCAGGCGCAAGCGCCTGAACCACACCATCATGGTTCCGGAATGCATATTTGGGGCGGCGTGTCACGATAACCCGGAACTTCGGGGGCACGACGTCCAGGCGTTCCGAGCGATCCTCGCCGATCAGGACCTTTTCCAGCCCCTCGCAACCAGCCGGAACCTCCGGTTCGATCACTTCCTCAATGCGTTCGAGATGAGCCGCAAAACCCTTGCGCGGACGTGATGCCCGTTTCGGCTTGTCTCTGGCCGCATCGTCAAGTTCGCTCTGGATCACCGAAAGACCAGTTTCCACTTCCTCGAAAGCAAACGATACCTGTTCATCGCTAACACCAAGGCGTAATCGTTCGGAGCGCCGGCCGTGCTGGGTGCGCTGCAAAACCTTCATGATGGATGTCAGATTGGCAATCCGTTCGTTGGCGCTCTTCTCCACTGCCTCCAGCCGGGCAATCTCAGCTTCAGCAGCCTTCAACCGGGCTTCTTTCGCAGCCTGCTCATGAGCCATTGCGAGCACCATAGCTTTCAGTGCGTCAACGTCATCCGGCAGATCATGAAGCGGTAAATCCATGAGGCTGAGTAGAGCATAAAAGCGGCCGTTTTCCCAACCTGAACTGCATCATGAATCATCTTGCCGCAGGCACTGTTACCCCGTCAGCAAGGGGCGTCTTGTCCTGTTCGGGCGGATCTTTTTCCAGTCCATTCCAGCCAGCAAGGCCATGAGCTGGGAATGGTCCAGACGGATCCTCGCTGCCGACAGGCCGGGCCAGCAAAAGCCACGCTCCTCAAGCGTTTTCGAATAAAGGCAAACGCCACTTCCATCCCACCACACAATCCGGACCCGGTCAGCACGTTTTGACCGGAAGACATAAAGCGCACCATTGAACGGGTCGAGACCGCCATCACGGACAACTGCCATCAGGGAAGCAGCTCCCTTGCGGAAGTCGACGGGCTGACAGGACACATAAACCACCACACCGCTGGAAATCATGCCTTGCGAACCGCCCGTAGAACCTTCACCAGATGATCTAGATCGAAGGCTGAACCGACGCGAACCACCATGTCGGCGACAACTATATCGATCCAAGCGCTACACGTCGTTTCAACACGTGCAAATCTGGCGGGACTGTCCGTTCCCGCTGTTGCTGGCGAAACAACACCAGACGCAAACGCCTTGCGACGCCATCCGTAAAGCTGCGAAGGATCCAGACCTTCAGAGCGTGCAATCGCCGAGACGTTAGCCCCGGGCTGCAATGACGCGGCAACAATCCGCGCCTTCTCGTCATCCGACCAGTCACGCGGCCGTCGTCGGCTTCGCACGGGTTCCGCCGTCAAAATCTCAAATATCTGGGAATGATTCATATCGTCATTCATAGGACTCTCCGCATGATTCATACGCAAAATCCCCCATCAAACCGACAAAAGATACGTGGGGTGGCTTACCCGCTTACTTAATAATTGCTATTATGCACGCATTGGTGGGAATTATTGTCGCCAGAAACGAAAAACGCGACACCGATCCTTGAACGATGCCGCGTTAAAAAGTGTGATTGCCAGAATGCTATATCAGTCTGGTCACTACATCCCGCAATGACGATTGCCAATGCGGTGTAGACCAGTTGAACACCTTCTGGAATTTAGCAGTCGACAGGCGCGAATTGGCAGGACGTGCAGCCTTGGTTGGGTAATCGGCTGTCGTAATATCCATAACACTCGCGGTTGGCCCGCCAAGCTTGGCGCTTTCATCGAATATGGCGCGCGCGAAACCGCTCCAGTTCGTATCGCCCGTACCAACCAGATGATAAACACCATAAGCGGAAAAGTCCGGCGCAGCCGCCAATTGGTCCGCGACCTGGATAATCCCATCTGCGATATCGAGTGCACTCGTTGGATTGCCCCATTGATCAGAAACAACGGAAAGAGTGTCACGCGTCTCCGCCAGCTTCAGCATCGTCTTAACGAAATTCTTGCCAAAGGGGCTATAGACCCACGCCGTCCGCAAAATGATGTGCTGCGGATTGGCTCGCGCAACCAGACGCTCACCTTCAAGCTTGGAGCTTCCGTAGACACTGCGAGGTCCCGTGACATCCGTTTCAGCATAGGATTCGTTAGCGTCGCCCGCAAAAACATAATCCGTCGACAGGTGGATGAGGGGAACACCACAGGTCTTTGCCGCTTCGGCAACTGCTTCAGCGCCAGTGGCATTCACTGCAAAGGCAAGTTTCGACTCATCCTCAGCCAGATCCACCGCCGTGTAAGCGGCGGCGGAGACAACGAGATCGGGCCTAATCGCCGCGATGGCACCATGTACGGTTTCCGGCTTTGTCAGATCCAGTTCCGGGCGCCCCAACGCAATCACTTCCAGATTGGGTCGTTGAGCTGCCTTCTCAAGAAGGCTCTGGACAACCTGCCCTACCCGCCCGGTGACAACGATTTTCATGCCTTGACCTCTTTTGCTGGCGTGCCGCCCAGGCGCTCGCCAGCATAGGTACCGCTGCGGATCGGTTCCCACCACCAGGCATTATCGAGATACCATTGAATGGTTTTTTCCAATCCCGTCTCGAAGGTCTCCTGCGGCTTCCAACCCAATTCGCGTTCGATCTTCGAAGCGTCAATTGCATAGCGGCGGTCATGGCCAGGGCGATCTGTCACGAAGGTTATCAAATCGGCATAGCTCTTGCCGTTTGCGCGAGGCCGTTTCTTGTCGAGAATGGAGCAGATCGTTTCCACGACATTCAGATTGGTACGTTCTGCACGCCCGCCGATATTGTAGCTTTCGCCCAGCTTTCCAGTGGTCGCGACCAGTGCCAGAGCACGCGCGTGATCCTCGACATAGAGCCAATCGCGCACATTCGCCCCTGCCCCGTAAACCGGCAGCGGCTTTTCATCGAGCGCGTTGAGAATGACGAGCGGGATCAGCTTTTCCGGAAAATGGAACGGTCCATAATTGTTGGAGCAATTGGTGAGCACGACCGGCAGGCCGTAGGTTTCATGCCATGCGCGTACCAGATGATCGGAGGCCGCTTTCGAAGCCGAATAAGGCGACGACGGCTGATACGGGGTTTCTTCGGTAAAGATGCCGCTATCAAAAGGCAGATCGCCAAACACTTCATCAGTCGAAATATGGTGGAAGCGGAAGTTCGATTTGCGCGGCTCCGGCAGTTCGCGCCAATAGGCGAGCGCCGCATTGAGCAGGCGGAACGTTCCGACGATATTCGTTTCGATGAATGCGCCAGGGCCATCAATTGAACGGTCAACATGGCTTTCCGCCGCCAGATGCATGACCACGTCGATTTCGTGGGCGCGCAACGCTTCCAAAATGCCCGTGTCATCACAAATATCAGCTTGAAGGAAACTGTAATTCGGGTGGTTTTCGATTTGACGGAGAGAGGCCAGATTGCCCGCATAAGTCAGTTTATCGAGATTAACGACATTGACCTTGGGATCAGCAGCCAGATGGCGACATACTGCTGAACCAATGAACCCTGCTCCACCGGTAACGAGAATATTCATATCATTTCCTCAAGCAAAAACTTCTGCATCAGCAAAAAGCGGAGCTTTTTGATCCTTGTCAGAAAGCTGGACACCAGATGCGGGTATCGGCCAGTCTATGCCAATCGCAGGGTCATCGAAGCGGATGGAGCGATCGTGCTCAGGAGAATAATAATTCGTCACCTTGTAGATAACTTCGGTATTCTCCACGAGCGTCATGAAGCCATGTGCGAATCCCTTCGGCACCAGAATCTGATTCCATTTTTCGGCCGAGACCTCCAACGCAACCCACTTCCCGAACGTCGGCGAGCTTTTGCGGATATCGACCGTAACATCCAGAATTGCACCGCGCGTGACACGAACCAGCTTGTCCTGTGCAAATGGCGGCAACTGGTAATGAAGCCCGCGCACGACGCCTTTGGCGGCCGAATAGGAATGATTGTCCTGAACGAAATTCAGATCAATTCCGGCTTCGGCGAATGATTTCGCATTATAGGTCTCGGAGAAAAAGCCACGGTCGTCGCCGAATTTACGGGGGCTGATCTCAAAAACACCGTCTAAACCTAACGGACGAACCGGCATCAATCTTTTCCTAACTCGGCAACACGGCGGCGAAGATATGCAGCATATTCAGTTTTGCCCAGCTTGGCTGCACGCTCAAGCACTGCTTCACTGCTCAGCCAGCCTTTATCCAGGCCGATTTCCTCTGGGCAAGCTATTTTAATGCCCTGGCGTTTTTCAATGGTCTGAACAAACGACGATGCTTCGTGAAGGCTATCGTGAGTACCAGTATCCAGCCAAGCATAACCACGACCGAAGCGCTGAACGTTTAGTTCTCCGCGTTCAAGGTAAACATTGTTCACCGTGGTGATCTCAAGTTCTCCGCGGGCTGATGGCTTGATCGAACGGGCGATATCGACAACCTGATTGTCGTAAAAGTAAAGACCGGTAACCGCCCAATATGACTTTGGCTTCTCGGGCTTTTCTTCGATCGAGACTGCTTTGCCTGTTTTGCTATCGAATTCGACAACGCCATAGCGCTGCGGATCGTCTACGCGATAGGCGAAAACAGTGCCACCCTTCATCGGCTGGGAGGAAAGTTGCGACAAATTCGAAAGACCGTCGCCAAAATAAATGTTGTCGCCAAGGATCATGGCCACGCTGTCGTTACCAATGAACTCTCTGCCTATGATGAAAGCTTCTGCCAGACCGTTCGGATGCGCTTGTTCAGCATATGAGAAATTCACTCCGAACTCGTGGCCATCACCGAGCAATTTCTGAAAGAGAGGCAAGTCGTGAGGAGTCGAAATGATCAGAATATCCTGAATGCCGGCTAACATGAGCACGCTCAAAGGATAATAAATCATCGGCTTGTCATAAATCGGGAGAATCTGTTTTGAGACCGCAATCGTTAGAGGATACAGCCTTGTACCGCTACCACCTGCGAGAATAATTCCCTTCATCTAGCGTTCCTTAAATTTTAACGATAACACGTTTCATTAATCGTTTGATGTCTGGACCGAAAACCTTCAATGGTAATCCTATTTCCGTCTCTTATTGAAAATAGGACATTTCAAAGTCTCATGAGTTCGGGCTCGTTAAACTGTATCGGTGACCATTTGATGATTCCTGAGCATAAAATTGAACCTAACGCTACATCCTCAAACCAAACCGCATGCGGTATTATAGTCACCTATAACCCTGACCTTGCCGCTCTGGAAAGACTTATCGTGGCAGTTACCAATCAACTCGCAAATCTGCTAGTCGTTGATAATGGTTCGGCTGATAATATAGGTGAATGGCTTTCCGACAGGTATCCTGATGTAAATTTTATACCGTTGGAGAAAAATGAGGGCATCGCTAAAGCGCAGAATGTTGGAATTCAATGGTCAAAGAATTATAATTTCTGCTACGTATTGCTTCTGGATCAAGATAGCATTCCCGCTCCCGACATGGTTGCAACCTTAGCGAAAGCAATCAAAAAAAAGCAAAGCAGCGGCATAGCTGTGGCCTGTGCTGGTCCACGTTATATCGATCCTCGACAAGAGAATGCGCTGCCCTTTATTCAAACAAAAGGATTTCGTCTCCATCGATACAGTCAATGCAATCAGGATGATGTTGTGGAAGTCGATTATTTAATCGCCTCTGGTTGCTTAATTCCGCAAACAACTCTGGATGTGGTTGGGTTGATGCAAGAAGAACTCTTTATTGATTACGTCGATATAGAGTGGGGATTACGGGCACAAAAAAAGGGCTTCCAATCATTCGGCGTATGCGCCGCATATATGGAACACCAACTGGGTGATGAACCTTTATTTTTTAGGGGACGACGCATCCCTGTTCACAGTCCAGTCAGGCATTATTATCACTTTCGAAATGCGGTCTGGTTATATCGTCGGGCTTGGTTGCGCACCGATTGGAAAGTGGTGGATGCATTGCGGCTGGTGCGAAAATTTGTTTTCTATAGCTTAATGACTCCACCCCGCCTGCGTCATTTCGAAATGATGTTACTGGGGGTCTGGCACGGGCTAATTGGGCGAATGGGCCCGAAGTGATTTCCCCGGTCGATGGAAATGTGGATTAAATGACGCTTACTATATGCATAGTTCTGTATAATTCAGACAAGACCGACCTCAAGGAAACTCTTGACACCCTTCTATCCGCGCTTGATTATGGAAAATTAACTCAAGATTCAAAATTATATATTGTTGATAATTCTGAAGTAGCCACCATTACACACAACAGCCATCCTATTTTCTCGCGAATGACTTTCGATATAATCCATGGGCAAGGAAATATCGGTTTCGGTCGAGGCCATAATATAGTCTTACAGAAAGAAATAGGTATATATCATCTCGTTTTGAACCCAGATGTTCAACTATCTCTCACATCACTTACCTCTGCTATAAATTTTTTAAACAGCGAGATTGAATGTGGCCTCCTGTCCCCGGCTGCCAGTTATGAAAATGGCCAAAAACAATACTTATGCAAACGATACCCCAATCTTCTCGACTTGTTTTTAAGAGGATTTGCACCCAATTTCCTCAAGAAACTATTCCGAACACGTCTTGCTAAGTATGAAATGACATTTGAAACTCAAGATGAGGTGTATTGGGAACCTCCTATCGTGAGTGGATGCTTCATGTTTTTCCGTGGAGACATCTTCAAGAAGCTGAACGGATTTGATGATAAGTACATGTTATACTTTGAGGACTTCGATATCTCATTGCGGACTCATCAGTTTGCAAGAATTGCGTATGTGCCCTCTGTAGCAATCGTACACAAAGGTGGTAATGCCGCGCGAAAAGGAAAATGGCATATCAAACAGTTTTTACGATCAGCAGGAATATTTTTCAGGTCGCATGGGCTAAAAATATTCTAAATTTTCGCATCGTTGCCGATACTCATTTCTCGTCCTGAACGGTTCGGATAGTTCAGGCAGTATTCATCAAAGCAGGGGGTATCTAGATGTATAAATTGTTTTCCATACTAAGGCGGAAGGGAAGGAAAGCCCTTCCACAGATGGAACCAGCCGCCGAATTGAGCACCCACGAAGCACTCTGCGCGGCAATTTTCGATCCAGCATATTATCTAAACGCATATCCTGACATTGCGAAAGCCGGCGTGGATCCCCTACACCACTATACCCAAATCGGCCATCGTGAAGGCCGAATGCCATTTTCTCCACAATCCGGCGATGCAAAGGAGAGAGTATCCAAGGCCCTGAAATATAATCCGACAGATCCAATCCTTTTGGAAATTATTTTCTATGTTCTGCTTCATAGCGACGATCTATGCGAGATCGAAACTACTCTGATTTCATACAAAGGCAAAATAAGCGGCATCAAGAGCAATGCAAATTATATAAGGATCGCGGAAGACGCAGCATCCTCTTTTTGCGGCAAATACTTTAGACTTGAGATTATTGATAAGGCAGCGACAGTCGTTCGAACTCTCAATACATTTCAGGAAACATTTCCCGATTCTCTTGTGATCCGATCGCTGATAGGTTTAGTCAGATTTAATGTTAGCGACCTCAGAGGCGCTGAGGAAATCTTGTCCACCCTCAGGTTCGAAGAAATTAAACCAGAAATTGTTCAATTATGTACCGATGCGCTAACATATTTATCTGAAGCTCGCTCAGTGAATCAAACGCCTTATAGATCTGAGGAATTGTTATTTCTGGATTCTTCGTTTCCCTCAAAAATATCATCCTTTCGATACGGGGAGTTTAACGAATATCTCAAACATTTTCAGAACAGCACCATACAGATAAGACCAGATCCCGCTCTTTTCAATTATGGCGAATCCTTGACGTTTCCCCAGCAGGTCGACAAATATTGCGCGGAGACGGGTATCTCACCAACTCGTCTGCGGCGTTTCGACTGTAACAATGTTAGAAGCCCGAAGCTTGCCTATTGTGTCTTTCTAAATCTGGCGGACTACTTTTTTAGTGATATCGGCCTGCCACCCGAGACGAATCTTATATTTACGCTTTACCCGGGAGGCGGGTTCGCGCCGAAACGAGAAATTTCCGACGCAAGACTCAGGCGACTTTTTGACAACCAACGCTTGCGCAAGGTGATAACCACCCAGATGGTCACCTATCGTTATTTGATCGATGGTGGGTTTTGCGGCCCAGACCAAATCGAACATATTTACGGCGGAATCATCCCAAGTATATATACTGAAAAATCGGACTATCGTTTCAAACGCTCGCTTGATGCAGCCATGAATGTGTGTTTCGTTGCCCAGCGTTACTCTCCAATTGGAGCCGAAAAAGGGTATGATGTATTCATCTCCGTTTTCAAGCAGTTCGTGAATTCGCCAAGCATCAATTTTCATGTGGTCGGTGGATTTGACGCTAACGTCATTCCTATACCTGAGAGCAGCAATATCAAGTTCTATGGAACTCAGAACGCTGACTTTTTCGATGACTTTTACCCGGAAATGGATTTGATAATTTCACCCAATATACACGCTTCAGGTCTGGACCCAGCATTGCCCGGCTCATTTGATGGCTTCCCAACAACCGCGGTTGTCGAGGCCGGGCTTCGTGGTGTCGCGATTTTTCTAACCGATTTCATGAATATGAATCAGCGGCTTGATGGATCACGGATTTTTGGTGATAACGAAATGATTATTATCAACCGCGACCCGGATCAGATTGCAGAACTTATCCGAACTTACCTGAAGGACCGACAAGGTTTGATTGAACTGGGTTTGGCAGGCCGTAACGCCATATTGAGGGAATTCAGTCATGACGCACAAATCAAACCACGCATCGAATTAATCGAGAAGACTTTAGCGGACTACTGTTAATCTCTCATTAGCAACGCTGAGAAACCAAAATCGCTTCCATCGAAGACAAACTTCGAACCCGCTCCCTAGTTAAGTTGCTACCCGAGCAACCATCATAGATTAATCGCGAGTATGCAATAATGGTTCGTCGCAATCGGTATAGAATTTTGAATTTGATAGGAAAAATACCGGGTTATTCGCGGAATTTATTTCAGGTGCGACAACAATCGCAGCCCATCGCGATATCTCGGGAGCATGAGCGTGCAAAAGTAATTGGCGCATTCTTTGACGCTGAATACTGGCTGCGCCTCTATCCACGATTTGGCGAAAAATCAGCATCAGTATCAGCGTATATGAATGAGAGGGCATGCTTTAAATTCAATCCACACCCACTCTTTGACGGCGAATATTATTACTCACAATTAGAGGAAGCACCCAAAACAGGCCAGACGCTGGTTGAACATTATATCGATCAGGGAGCAGCGGCGGAGCTAGCCACATCTCCACTTTTCTCCACCGTTCACTACTTGGAAAATTATCCGGATATCAAAACAGCGGGGGTTAACCCTCTACTGCACTTCATAGAGTGCGGCATGAATGAGGGCAGGCTTCCGTTGCCTATTGCGGTACGAGATCTGGAATCCCGAGTAAAATTGGTATTGAATAAGGATTCATCGAACCCCTTTGGATTGGCTTATCAAGCCTTATGCTTGGCAAAGAAGGGACTGCACCAGACATCTGCGGACACATTGGAATGTGTTCGATCTTCGTTACCTCCGGCAATCTATCTGCAAATAGAGATATTGTGCCTCATACTGGCTGGCCATATCGATGAAGCGGAAGATGCCTTCCAGCGCTTTAACTCTTTGCCTACTGTATTATCAGGGGAAAATGCCTTTTCCGGCGCATTGGAATGGGCGGGTTCAGTTGCCGAAGAAAATAATGACATTGAGACTGCGGCTCAGCTTTATTGGTTAGCCTTCGAGAAAAATCCATTGCACGAAAATTCGGTACTCCACCACCTCGCCTCGTTGCAAATGAAGGTGGGTAATCTGGAAAAATGTGAAAAAATCCTGTCGAAGTTAAGGGACGACAGAGATGAAAACACAGCAATGATTGTAAATATGCTATCCGTGAAAGCATGCTGTCAGCTACAGGGCACACTCTATACCGAAATTTACCCGGAACGGCAAATAGAGTATGCCCAATTGCAGTTTCTCGATGGCAGACCAAATTTGACTGCGCAGCCGGGCAGCCTGACTGCGCCACCTTTATATTGGGCTATAATAGAGGACTGTATTGCATTTTCAAAATGCAACCTGATCCTTTACAAAAACAATTTAGTATACGACACGGCGGTGATGGACAGCAATGCCAACGCTGTTCTCGGCGACCAAGTTAAAGGCCACCCTGTTGTAATCTCGCGACATCATGACCAAGCCTTGCTAAATTTGGATCGAATTCAGACAACCGAATTCGAATCGGGGTTGATGATGTTCGGCGTACAGAGTGCCAACTACGGCCATTGGTTTCTGGAATATCTACCGAGAATGCTGGCATATGACGATGAGAGTTGTAAAGGAGACTATCCAATCATCATCGACGCCAATATGCCCCGATCTCACCTGGATCTACTCCGCTTGTTGAATGTTAACAAACGTCCGGTGATCCAGCTTGAGCCCGATACAGCTCTTCATTTCGAGAGACTGTGTATGGCCCCGGTGCCAGCATATTTTCCGTTGGATGTGACTAAGGGACCGACCTACGACACCATATGGCCAAGGGATACTTTCAGGGAATTGAAGCGCCGTATTATTTCCAGCGTGGATCAGGAAAATCGCCTACGAAAAAAGCACGGGCGGAAAATATTCATATCGAGAAGAAACTTCAACTCCCGCCAGCTTGTCAACGAAGTTGAAATCGAGTCATTCCTGTCCCAGTATGGGTTCGAGACCATATGCCCCGAAAAACTAAATATTAGAGAGCAAATAGAGGTATTCCGCTCGGCATCAATAGTAATCGGTTCGTGTAGTTCTGCGCTAACGAATGCGATATTCTGCGAGCCAGGAACTAGAATTGTTGGCCTAGGCGGCGTGGACGAATTTGAGCCAGTACCGACGCCCAGAACGGCCGCCATCAGATGTTCGACGGTCGAGACATGCACGCCGGCCGGGTCGCCCAGCAGCGTCGAAAGGTCGGTCGCGCCAACCTCCGAGACAAG
>WPCJ01317530.1_pt1 | contig 12073 bp, 7 predicted proteins | sample 5399831 | NCBI WGS metagenome assembly WPCJ01 (sample SAMN12869470, study PRJNA574797) | sludge metagenome | isolation source: wastewater treatment of pH10 | place: China:Beijing | collected 2019-05-20 | reverse complement strand
GTATTACCTGTTGCTTTTGTAGTGACTGCAAATTCATAAGTATTACCACTCATTTCCATAGCGCCGTAATACGCCGCTGCTGCGGTTGCTCTTCCTGAAGAATTGGTTGCAGAAAAACCGACTTTAACAGTTCTCCCGGCGCCAACATTTGTCCATCCACTTGACGCATAATAATTAGCTCTGCCATTGGCAACAGTGTTGAATCCTTCGCTTGCAGTATAAGCGTTGGTAATACCTGTGGAAGAAGCAATATTTATTTCTGTTGTTCCCCAGGCATATTCTCCGGCAACAGGAGATAATGGACCTCTGCATATTTTTTCGAATTCCAGTTCCGTCATTGGTCTTAGTGCAGACCAGTCCAAAAATGCAGCAGTATCAGACCAGGAAAGTTGATTCATTGCAACATTCTGCCCATCATTCACATCATTATAATCTCCTGTGGTCACATCACAACCATACAATGCCGGTATAGATGCATTATTACCTGGAACCTGTATCTTGATACCATTTCCATAAGCATTGCTGAATGCAAAAGTTCCTGCAGCAGAATTTGGCGCAGCTACAGATCTTCTTGCCTGCTGGTTATAGGTAAGTGTGTTTAAAAATTCTGCATACTGCTCTTGAGTAATCTCATATTTCATGGAGTAAAAAGCATTATATCCTTTTGGAAAAGCTACCGGTGCACTGTCACCGCTTCCTAATGATGAGGTAGCGATTGAGCCGTTGCCAGTAATGGTATATTGTGTGTAAGTGGATGTAGACGTTCCGTCACCAACAGAAAATGATCCTGAAGGAATATTAACCATTTCAACACCGAACACTTTAAAATTGTAATTTTCGTAGTTTGCTGCAGCTACGTTCATCTTAAGAGTTACAGAAGTTGAGGAGATATTACCACCACCTATTGCACTTCTATAAACAAAAACGCCTTTGCCATCTGTAACAGCATCTATTTTAAGAGGAGAAGCAGTAGAATGATCAGAGGATGCAACACTTAGATTAGCATGCTTCCACAGCTTATCCGCACAATCCTGATACTTTACAAATACCCATACCGCATCATAATTGGCAGGAGCAATATTTGTCCTCCAGCTATTATCCCATTGGATGTTAAAAGTAACGGTTCCTGCACTCGTATCAACACTTGTACCGGTGATTTTTAAATTATTTGCCTGAACATTAAAAGCAAATAATCCCATTGCAGCAATTGCAATTTTCTTGAAGTAGTTTTTTGAATTCATGATATAATTTTTTATTAATTATAATTCACAAATCTAACTTGGTACATATTGTAAAGAAATAAGGCAAATGACGTATTTTTAATTTTCATTGACAGAACAAACAAATTCCTTACTTTTGTTTCTATGACTTCTACAGACAAAAGATTATATCTCATCGATGCCTACGCCATGATTTTTCGTGGGTATTTTGCCTTCATCAAAAATCCAAGAATCTCTACAAAAGGTGTTAATACATCAGCTATTTTTGGTTTTACCAATTCTTTGATAGAATTGATTAAAAGAGATCGCCCGACACATTTGGCAGTAGTATTTGATGTGGGAAAAACCAATGTTCGTCACGAAGATTTTACAGAATATAAGGCCAACCGGCAGGATACACCGGAACCTATTCTGATTGCAGTTCCATATATCCACAGGATTCTGGAGGCAATGCACATTCCTATTTTGGGCGTTGAAGGTTATGAGGCGGATGATGTCATCGGAACTATTGCCTGCAAAGCGGAAAAGCAAGATTATAATGTTTTTATGGTAACACCGGATAAGGATTTTGCCCAGTTGGTTACTGATAAGATCAAGATTTACAAACCCGGACTAAAAGGAGGGGATATTGAAATCCTTGGTGTTGAAGAAGTTAAAGCCAAATATGAAATCAGTGATCCAAAGCAGATCATCGATTATCTTGGAATGATGGGTGATGCCGTTGATAATATCCCGGGTCTTGATGGTGTCGGTGAGAAAACGGCTAAGAAATTTATTCAGGAATTTGGATCGATGGAGAATCTTCTGGCCAATACACATACATTAAAAGGAAAGCTTAAAGAAAAAGTTGAAGCCAGCGCAGAAAGAGGTTTGTTATCCAAAAAGTTAGCAACGATTCTCTGCGACGCACCGATCGAATTCATAGAAGAACAATATGACCTGGAAGTTCCGGATTTCGAAAAAGTAAAAGAAGTCTTTGACGAGCTGGAATTCCGGAGATTATATGAAAATCTTTATCGGGCTTTTGCTAACAAAGAATATGTGGAAGAACTAATGGAAGGTGACGATGATAAAGTTACAGTTAAAGAAGTTGTGGATGCAACGGTAACAGTACACAAAAACGGAACAATGGATCTGTTTGCCACTTTTGAGCAATTGGAACAGGCAACAACTACCAAAACGAATATCACGGAAAACGATCATCTTTACCAATATATTGATAGCCCGAAAGCGCAAAAGATCCTGGCCGATAATCTTCTTAAGCAAAAAGCGGTTTGTTTTGATACCGAAACGACCTCTCTTAATGAACTGGAAGCAGAGTTGATAGGAATGAGTTTTTCCTACAAAAAAGGATTGGCTTATTACATTCCGATTTCTGAAAATCAGGAAGAAGCCCAGAAAACTGTTGAGATATTTCGTCCGTTTTTTGAAGATCAGAATGTTCTGAAAATCGCTCATAATCTGAAATACGATTACAAAGTTCTTCAGAATTATAATATTGAAGTCGAAGGAAAGCTTTTCGACACCATGATCGCACACTATCTTCTGAATCCCGACGGACGACACGGGATGGATTATCTTTCCGAGATGTATCTGGATTATAAACCTGTTTCCATAGAGTCTTTGATTGGAAAAAAAGGAAAAAATCAATTGACGCTGCGTGAAGTTGACATCCAGACTCAAACCGATTATGCAGCAGAAGATGCTGATGTTACATTTCAACTTTATGAATTATTTGCACCACAGTTAGCCAAAGAAAACCTGGAAGAATTGTTTTACAATGTCGAAATGCCATTGATGAAAGTTCTTGCAAAAATTGAACTAACCGGTGTAAAATTAGATAACAATTGGCTGGCTCAGGAAAGTAAAGACCTCGAGAATGATCTTAAAAACCTGGAATCGAAGATATTTGAATTGTCAGGAGAAGAATTCAACATGAATTCACCAAAACAATTGGGTGAGATTCTTTTCGAGAAAATGCAGCTGGATCCCAAAGCGAAAAAAACCAAGACCGGGCAATATGCTACATCCGAAGATATTTTGCAAAAATTAGCCAGTAAACACGAGATCATAGAACATATCTTAGAATACAGAACCTATCAAAAATTAAAATCTACTTATGTAGATGCGCTGCCGGGTCAGATTGACAAAACCGATAACAGAGTTCATACCAATTTCTCGCAGACAACGGCTGCAACAGGAAGATTAGCTTCCGTTAACCCGAACTTACAAAATATTCCCATCAGAACTTTAAGAGGTCAGCAAATCCGTGGTGCTTTTGTTTCTGATGTAGGCAAGAAGATCATTTCTGCCGATTATTCTCAGATCGAATTAAGGTTAATTGCTGAGATTTCCGGCGAACAGAATATGATTGCTGCTTTCCAAAATAATGAAGATATCCACGCTTCTACAGCGGCAAAGTTATTTGATATAGAATTGTCCGAAGTGTCAAAAATCCAGAGAAGTCAGGCAAAAACAGTAAACTTTGGTATCATTTATGGACAAGGTGCATTTGGATTAGCAGATCAAACCGGACTTTCCAGAACCGAAGCCAAGAAAATGATAGATGCTTATTTTGAAACCTACCCAAGGTTGAAAGAATATATGAATGAGCAGATCGAGAAAGCCAGAAAGCTCGGTTATGTGGAGACGATTCTCGGAAGAAAACGTCATTTGAAAGATATTAATTCTACCAATTTTGTAGTCAAAGGTCACGCCGAGAGAAATGCTGTGAATGCGCCAATCCAAGGAAGTGCTGCTGATATTATCAAACTGGCAATGATAAAAATCGACAGCGAACTGGAAACTCAAAAACTGGAAACCAAAATGCTTTTGCAGGTTCACGATGAATTACTTTTTGAAGCACCAATTGATGAAGTGGAAACTGCAAAATCACTCATTAAAAAAGAAATGGAATCTGCTTTTCCAACTAATGTTCCTCTTTTGGTGGAAGTTGGTGTGGGCGATAATTGGCTGGAAGCGCATTAAAATAATGATTATAAATAATTAATTTAAAAATATACAAATATGAAAGCAGTAATTTTTTACGAACACGCAACTGACAAATCAATGGAAGAATTTATGGCAGTTTTTCCTCGCCATGAGGAGTTCGAAGCGGATTTTATAAAGTCTGGAAAAGTCTTAGGAACAGGCGCTTTTGGTAATCCGGGAGAAGGCGCAATGGCGATTTTTGTCGATAAAGAATCGGCTGAGGCGTTTGTTAATGGTGATCCTTTTGTTCAGGAAGGTCTGATCGCTAAAGTCACCATCAGAGAATGGAATGATGAATTGGCTTAAATTTTATAACTAATTAAAATTCAATATATGATTTCACAAATAATTCCCAAGCTGCCTTTTATTGATAAGCAGAATACAATCGATTATTATAAGAATTTGGGCTTCGAATTCACGGCAGATTATGGCAATTATTTGATTGCTGTTTATAATAATTCAGAAGTTCATTTCTTCGAGTTTAAAGAGTTGACGCCGGCAAAATCAGATTTTATGCTTTATCTGAAAATCTCAAACAATATTGATAAATTTTATCAACAGATCCAGGATAAAAAAATTGCAATTCATCCAAACGGTTCATTAGAAAGCAAATCCTGGAGCATGAAAGAATTTTCTCTGATTGATCCTGCAGGAACTTTACTGACATTTGGAGAAAAAATATAAATAATTGGAAAATTGACTTTAATTCCTAATATAGAAAATTAGAATGTTGTTAAAAAATTTTCCAGCATAGATTATTCATTGAAGACTTTTATTTTGTTAACAGGAATTGATAATTCTTAAAACAGAATTTAAAATCAAAAAGTTTCAAAAGTCTTTGTAACATTCATTTTATTACTTCGACTTAATATTAAAAAATATATGAGAAATGTAAAACTGTACGGTTTTTTGATCGGAGTTGCCGTTCTTAACAGCTGCGCTTCCACAAAAAATTTCACTTATGAAGGAAAAGGTTTCAAAGATGCATATAACAGCATCACCGTGAACGAACTGAAGGAAAATCTTTACGTTATTGCTGATGACAAGATGGAAGGCAGAGAGACCGGAAGTGCAGGTCAGAAAAGGGCAGGAGAACATATGATTGAACAATACAAGAAGAATGGCATTGGGTTTCCTCCGGAATTAGGTTCTTATTATCAGAAAGTTCCTTCCGAGGCTATGAAAAAATATGGTGAAACACTTCCTGATTCAGAAAATATTTTGGCTTTCATTCCCGGATCAGAAAAGCCTGATGAAGTCATTGTTGTTTCTGCTCATTACGATCATGTTGGGATGAAAAAAGGTGAAGTTTATAATGGTGCAGATGATGATGGAAGCGGGACTGTGGCTGTGATGGAAATTGCCGAAGCTTTTCAGGAAGCCAAGAAAAAAGGTTACGGACCAAAGCGTTCTATTCTTTTTTTACACGTAACAGGTGAGGAACACGGACTTTTTGGTTCAGAATATTATTCAGATCATCCTGTTTTTCCTTTGGCTAATACCGTAGCAGATCTCAATATTGATATGATCGGACGCGACGATCCGGAAAACAGAGGCAAACAATATGTATATGTTATCGGTTCAGAAATGTTGAGTTCGGAATTGAAAAAAATCAATGTTGCAGCCAACGAAAAAACGGTAAATCTTGAACTGAATTATAAATATGATGATCCAAAAGATCCGCAGAGATTATATTACAGATCAGATCATTATAACTTTGCTAAACACAATATCCCTGTCGCATTTTTCTTTGACGGAATCCACGAGGATTATCACAAACCAACCGATACACCAGATAAAATTGATTATCCATTGTTGCAAAAGAGAACGCAGCTTGTTTTCGCAACAGCTTGGGAACTTGCTAACAGACCAGACCGGATCATAGTTGATGGAAAAAATACAAGATAAAAATTAAAAAAAGCAACTCAATAGAGTTGCTTTTATTTATCCAGAAAATCAGCATTTGAAATTTTGGGATTATCCAGGAATCTGTAAAGATAGGGCGCTTTGTTGGCCGATCCGCTGTAATGCTTTTCTAATCTTTCCAAAATATTGAGGCTTAACATTTTTCTCTGGAAATTATTGCGTCTCAGAGGTTCTCCAAGAATTGATTCATAAAGATGCTGGAGTTCTTTCATCGTAAACTTGTCCGGAAGAAGGTTGCTTCCCATTACCTGATAATCAATATTTTTTCTAAGATATAAAAGTCCTTTTTCGATCATCTCCTGATGGTCAAACGCCATGTTAGGGATTTTATCAATATCAAACCATTGGCAAATCTCATTAAAAGAATCGGGGAAAGTATGTGTCAAGGTGTAATCTACTAAAGCACAATAGCCTACGGATATAAATCGTTGATAAATCCAGTGGTTTTTTTCGACTTCGATATTTCTGTTTTCTAATAATTTCTGGTGTGTATTATTCTCTGTTCTTTTGCTGTCCCCAAAAGTGTAAAACTGCTCCAAAAAAACGTCCGAAAGATGTGTTCTTTCATATAAAGTTCTGGCAGCAGCATCATTCAGATTTTCATCATTAAAGATAAATCCTCCCGGAACAGCCCAAAGATCAAGGTCGTGGTATTTGAGCAAAAGAACCTTTAAAGTATCCTTATGGAAACCGAAAATCACACAATCCACGGAGACATGTTCTACAAAGTCTTTGGTATCGATAAGTTCTTTAAGATTCTGCTTGATTTTATTGTTTTTGGCCATTGATTATTGAAGTTTTATTTAAGAAAAAAGTGAGTCCAAATATAATTAATAATGGTAATGAAATGAAGAAAGGATAAAAATAACTTAATTTTTCATGAAAAATCATTGCCATATACAGCGATCCGACCGAGCTTCCCAATGATGAAAATATTACAACCCACGAGACAAATAAATGGGTTTTCTGCTTAGAAACCTGGTTCAATATCTCTGAATTATAGAGCGGAAACAGTGGCGAAAGAAATAGTCCGATGATAGGTATAATGAATACAAGTAAAAATTTGAAATCATTATAAAAATATATTATCACAATTTGGGAAATTGCCAATATAAAAAATACCATGCACAAACATATTATAACAAATCTGTACCAATGAAATCTCAGTATTAATCTGCTTGTAATTAACCTTCCAAAAAAAGAAAACAGTGCCAGGAAAGCAGATGATTGTAGTGCAAAATAGGAGTTAACTTTAAGATTATTTTTGAAAAAACTTGGCAGCCAGGAATTAAAACTCTGTTCTACAAAGACCACAAAAAAAGCGACGATAAAGAATATGATTATTTTGGGCTTGAAAAAAAATTTCCACTCTCCGGGCATTGCTGGCTCTATAATTTTGTCTTCTTCAATTTTTAAAGATCTCAACATTATTACATTAATGATGCTCAATAATGCAATAATCCAAAACCCAAATTTCCAATAGTTAGCGTAAGAACTTGTCAATAAACTTCCAAAACCTATGTTGACAAAGAAAATACCTATCATAAATGCCGCATCAACACTACTTATAGCGCTAGCCAGTTGCCTGTCTTTAAAATTATTTTTTATAATACTGAAAACTGAAATTTTAGCCAACGCAAAGCTGACTCCAACAATACTCAGCCATATTTTAAAAAACCAAAAAGCATCCACAAGTGGCAATGCAACACAACTTATTATAACAAACAGGAGAGAAATAATCAATGCGTTTTTATTACCCGTCTTATTAATCAGATTAACACATAACAATGAGACGATAACAATTGGAATATCTTTAAAAGATTCTAAAACCCCCAAACCTTTATAGGAAACCTGATTGGAAAGTTGAAGAATAATTACCCCCATACTGTTAAGCAGCATTGAAAAGATCAAAAAATTCAAAATCAATGGCGCTTTTATCTTATTTCTATTAACAGTCATTTAAATCGTTATTAACTTATTATTAACATTAGACATCTTTTTTGGGGATTCCAAATATAATAAAAATAATAATTTTCTATGATAATCATCTCTTTAAATGTCTCATTAATAAAGGAATATTTAAAAAATTAAAAAAAAATTTTGTCGTATCAAAAAAAAAGATACTTTTATTGTCTCAGTTTGAGATTAACAAAAATTAATTAAAATATGAACTTAAAGTATTCAAAATGTCTTGGGTTAGCAGCTGTGCTTTATTTCACAGCCAACTACTCAGCTCAGCAACAGGTAAGAGATACTGCTTCTAAGGAAAAAGCAATAGAAGAAGTAGTTGTTATCGGTTATGGGGCTCAAAAGAAAAGCAATGTAACGGGGGCCATTGCAAGTATCAAAGCTTCGGATATTGAAGAAATCCCAGCCGGAAAACCGGAACAGGTTTTACAAGGTAGAGCTGCTGGTGTATCTGTTGTTACTAACTCTGGACAGCCAGGATCTGGAGCAACTGTAAGAATTAGAGGTCTTACTAGTTTTGGTGCTGGTGGTAATGATCCAATGTGGGTTGTAGATGGAATTATAGTTGATGGAATTGGTTGGTTAAATCAATCTGATATAGAAAGTATTGAAGTTTTGAAAGACGGAGCTTCTTCAGCTATTTATGGTGTAAGTGCTGCACGCGGTGTTGTTCTCGTTACTACAAAAAAAGGAAAAAAAGGAGTACTTAATTTATCTTACAATGGAAGTTTTGGAACTTCTTCTGTAGCAAGAAAGCTTGATTTATTGAATGCTACTCAATATGCAACCATTATTAATGAAGGTTTTGCAAATGACGGTTCGCCTATTAGATTTTCAAATCCAAGTGCTTTTGGACAAGGTACAGATTGGCAAAATACTATTTTCAATACAGGAAACAGACAATCTCATGAGGTAAGTATCAATGGTGGAAATGATAAGTCTACTTATTACGCTTCTTTTGGGTATTTTGATCAGACGGGTATTGTAATGGGAGATATCTCTAATTATAAAAGAATTAATGCTCGCTTAAATTCTACCCATAAAGTTACCGATTTCTTAACTATTGGACAAACGTTTTTGTATACTCATCAAAGAAGTCAGGGGATTGGAGTTAATGAAACTTTTGGAGGACCGTTAAGTTCTGCAATCAACTTAGATCCTACAACACCAGCTGTTGTAACAGATTGGTCTTTAGTTAATCCCGATACTTATCCAGAAAATAGACCTATGATTAGAGACGCTAATGGTAATCTTTATGGTATTTCTCCATGGGTAAATCAAGAAATGTCAAACCCTTTAGCTTATCGTTACACACAACAAGGAAGAAATGGATGGTCAGATGATTTTGTTGGAAATGTTTTTGTTGATTTAAAGTTAGCACCCGGCCTAAATTTTAAAACTACTCTGAATGGTAAAAAATCTTTTTGGGGTAGTGAAGGATTTACGCCTAAGTTTTATTTAAGTTCAACATTAAGTAATCTTATTTTTAATAGTTTGAATAGGACCACTCAGACTAAATTTGAATGGAGCTTTGAAAACACTTTAACATATCAAAAAAGACTTGGAGATCATAACTTTAATTTAATGATCGGCCAAGGTGTTTATAGATATAATGTTGGTTCTGGCGAGAGTGTGACCTATACCAATTTACCTGTAGAAAATTGGTATGAAGCTGCCTTTTATTCCGTAGATGCTAAGAACATCACAGCAAGTGCTTGGGATACTTCTCAAACCAGAAGAGCATCTTATTTCGGACGCTTCATATATGATTATCAAGATAAATATCTATTTACTGGAACATTCAGAAGGGATGGCTCGTCCAAGTTTTTAAAATATTGGGGTAATTTCCCTTCATTCTCTTTAGGTTGGAACGTACATAAAGAAGGTTTTTGGAAAGATAATGAGATTATTAACACTTTAAAAATAAGAGGAGGATATGGAGTCTTAGGTAACGATGCTATTGACGATTTTATGTATAGGAGTTCCTTAGTTGCTGGCAGTAATTATCCTAATGGAGAAATTAATCCTGCTATAATTATTGGTTATAGCCCTAATACACTAGGTAATCCTAATCTTAAATGGGAAGAGACAGCTCAAACTGATGTTGGAGCAGATATTCGTTTTTTAAAAGATTTTACACTTGGGTTTGATTGGTATTATAAAAAAACGACTGATATCTTACGTAGAGTTGCAATCCCTGGATATGTAGGTGTACCTACAGATCCATTTGCCAATATTGGAGATATGGAAAATAAAGGTTTAGAATTTGAGCTTGGATACAAAAAAAATTGGGAAGATTTTGGAATTTCATTTACAGGTAACTTCTCTACAAATAAAAATAAGGTTCTTAGACTTGAAGATGATGTAGAATGGAGAGAATTTTCATCATTACATTCAATGGGAACAGTTTCTAGATTACAAGTGGGTAAACCTGTAGGAACTTTTTATGGTTACACATACAATGGTGTATTTCAAAACCAGGCACAAATCAATTCTTATGTTAATTCAAATGGAGATATGATTTTACCGAATGCTAAACCTGGTGATTTTATTTGGCAAGATAACAATGGTGACGGTAAAATTACAGAAGATGATATGGTGGATATCGGAAGTTCTTTACCAAAATATACTTATGGATTCACAATAAATATGAATTATAAGAATTGGGATTTAATGGTATTTGCTCAGGGTCAAGGGGGTAATAAGATTCTTCAAGGGCTTAGAAGATTAGATATGTTGGATGCAAACTATCAAACATCCATTCTTGATAGATGGACTGGAGAAGGATCCACTAATGACAATCCAAGACTAACAAGATTGGATCCTAATGGGAATTACACAAAAATGTCTAGTTATTATTTACAAAAAGGAGATTATATGAGAATCAAATTAGTTTCACTAGGTTATACATTGCCGAAAGATGTTACTACTAGATTCGGTGCTAATAAGGTTAGAATTTTTGTAACTGGAGAAAATTTATTCACATTTACTAAATATACAGGATATGACCCTGAAATAGCAGGAGGTAATGAGTATGGTATCGACAGAGCATACTATCCACAAGCAAGAACATTTTTATTCGGAGCAAATATTCAATTTTAATTATAACAAAAATGAAAAATAAAAGAATTATATATAAAAGTTTAGCAATATTTATGCTTACTGGGATTAGTCTTGGAAGTTTAAGTTGCACTGGAGATTACATCGGTGATGTAGAAAATATAGGCTCATTTGATGACGTTAATTATTTCAAAACAGAGGATCAATGCTTAAGCGCAACAGCATCTGTGTATGATATCATGAAAAAATACGCTGGCGGTTTTGAAAATATGGTTACTTTTTTCAATGCCGGGTCCGATGATTTTTATGCTGGTGGGGGTAGTTCAACAGATGGAGCAGGAATTCAGGGATTTAATAATTATAGAATTAACCCAATTACAATGCCCGCAAGTTATTGGAAAGATTATTATCAAGGAATAGCGCGAGCAAACTGGGTAATTGATAGAATCCCTAGTGCACCTGTTAATGATGCTTTTAAAAAGAGAATCTTAGCAGAAGTAACAGTTTTGAGGTCATTATACTATTTCGAGTTAATAAAAATGTTTGGAAACATTCCTTTAATTCTAAAACCGATTAATTCTGATGATGATTATTGGAATATTCCGCAAACACCTCGTGAGGAAATATATAATAAAATCGAAGGAGATATTGTTAATGTTCTAGCTGATTTACCAATGACAGTTTCAGGATCCGAAAATGGACGTATTACGCAAGGAGGAGCAAGAGCTATTCTAGGAAAAATATATTTGTATAATAACAAAAAGACTGAGGCAGCTGCTCAATTTGCAGAAGTCAATGGAACTCCTGGCCAAATTAGTCAATATGGTTATAAATTGGTAGATGATTATAAAACTTTGTTTGAAATGTACAAAGTTTCAAATGACAAGTATGAATATCATAAATTTACA
>WPCJ01244762.1_pt1 | contig 12075 bp, 15 predicted proteins | sample 5399831 | NCBI WGS metagenome assembly WPCJ01 (sample SAMN12869470, study PRJNA574797) | sludge metagenome | isolation source: wastewater treatment of pH10 | place: China:Beijing | collected 2019-05-20 | reverse complement strand
ACGCCACACTCCCCTTCACGATTCGGAGAGGGGGCGGCCCTGGAGCCGCCCCCTCTGTTCGATCAGTCGACGGCCGGCTGGCTGACTTCGATGCCGGACGATCCGAGGTTCTTGTCGAAGATCGCCTGCCAGATGTCGCCGCCGTCGGTGAACATCGTGTTGATGAACTCCTGCAGCGCGGCGTCGTCCTTCGCCAGGCCGACACCGTAGCGCTCCTCGGTGAAGGGCTCACCGACCACCTTCAGGTTGTCGGGGTCCTGAGCCGCGTAGCCGATGAGGATGGCCTGGTCGGTCGTGACCGCCTGGACCTCGCCGGAGAGCAGCGCCTCGACACAGGCCGAGTACAGGTCGAACTCCTTGGTGGGGACATCCGGGTAGTTCTCGCGGATGTTCTGGATGGGCGTGGAGCCGGTGGCCGAGCACACGGTGGTGTCGGCGTTCAGGTCGTCCTCGCTCTTGATGGTGTCGTCGTCGGCCGCGACGAGCAGTCCCTGCCCGGTGATGAAGTACGGGCCGGCGAAGGCGATCTGCTCCTTGCGCTTGTCGGTGATCGAGTACGTGCCCACGTAGTAGTCGATGTCGCCGTTCACGATGGCCTGCTCGCGGTTGGCGGAGGCGATCGGCTTGAACTCGATCTTGTCCTCGTCGTAGCCGAGCGAGGCGGCGATCCAGCGGGCGATGTCGACATCGAATCCGGTGCGCTCACCGGTGGTCACGTCGAGGTAGCCGAGACCGGGCTGGTCTTCCTTGACACCGATGACGACCTGGTCGCGGTCCTTGATGTTGTCGAACGTGGGGCTGCCCTCGAGCTGGACGTCGGTCGCGACCTCGAACCAGGTGCTGTCCTCTCCGGCGTCACCGCCATCGGTGCCACCGGGCGTCGACGGGCTGCCGCTGTTGCAGGCCGTGAGCGCGAGCAGTGCTGTCGCCGCGATTCCGATGCCCGCCAGTGTCCGTGTGCGTCGCATGTGCGTCTCCTTCGTGTGCTGTGTGTGCAGGGTCTGTGTGGTCGGTGTGTGGGCCGTCAGTGGGTGAGGAGCTTCGAGAGGAAGTCCTTGGCGCGGTCGCTCTTCGGGTTCGTGAAGAATTCCTCGGGCTTGGCCTCCTCGACGATCCGGCCGTCGGCCATGAAGACGACGCGATCGGCGGCCTTGCGCGCGAAGCCCATCTCGTGGGTGACGACGATCATCGTCATGCCGTCCTGCGCCAGCTCGACCATGACGTCGAGGACCTCGTTGATCATCTCCGGGTCGAGGGCGCTGGTCGGCTCGTCGAACAGCATGACCTTGGGCTGCATGGCCAGAGCACGGGCGATCGCCACGCGCTGCTGCTGACCACCCGAGAGCTGAGCCGGGAGCTTCGACGCCTGCTGCTCCACGCCCACGCGCTTGAGCAGGAGCATCGCCTCGGCTTCGGCATCGGCCTTCTTGAGCCCACGGACCTTGATCGGACCGAGGGTCACGTTCTCGAGGATGGTGAGGTGGGCGAAGAGGTTGAACGACTGGAACACCATGCCGACGTCCGCCCGCAGGTGAGCGAGGCCCTTGCCCTCGGCGGGCAGCTCCTTGCCGTCGATGCGGATGCTGCCGCTGGTGATCGTCTCGAGGCGGTTGATCGTGCGGCACAGGGTCGACTTGCCGGAACCGGACGGGCCGATCACGACCACGACCTCTCCCGGGTTCACGCTCAGGTCGATGTCGGTGAGCGCCTGGAACTCGCCGTAGTGCTTCTGGACGTTCTCGACCACGACGAGCGGGGTATCAGAGGTCATCATTTCTCCAAGCTAGCCACGTCGTACCCCGGGTTCCAGGGTCATCGGTGAGATTTACACGTTCGTAATCACCTGATCGCGGCACCAATGCAGCTCTGCATGGGTACCCCACGGCCCGCCCCCACGGGCCGCGGGATGGTCCTGCCGCCTCGCCCCCCAACGACAGCTGAGCAGCAGGATCCGATCGTGTGCGATCGACCTCACCTTGGCAGAGCGTCGAGCCCGGTGTCAGACTTCTTGAGGATTTCTTGAGCCGTCAGCCGCGGAAGTCCCGGTAGTAGTCGATCGCGCCGGGATGCAGCGGGACCGGGGCGGTGAAGATCGCCGAGCGACGGTCCAGCAGCGCGGCCGTGGGCACCTCCGCTGCGAGACGCAGGCGTGCTTCGAACAGCCCTGCGAGCATGTCCCTCGCGACGGCGTCCGGGGTGGCGGACGCCGTGACGAGATAGTTCGGCACCGCCATGGTCGGCGCGGAGGCGACGAGTCCGTAAGTCCCCGCCGGCACTTCCGCGGGTCGGTACGCGTGCGAGTATCGGTCGTTCACCTCGTTCACCCACTCCTGCTCGATCGCGAGCAACCGGACGGAGGAGGTCTCGGCGAGTTCCGCCACGCCGGGTGTAGGCAATCCGCCGACCCAGAAGAAGCCGTCGATCTCTCCCCGCCCCATCGCGTCGATGGACTCGCTGAGATCGAGTTGCGGGTTCCGGATCGCGGCGATGTCGACGCCGGCCGCATCCAGCACGCGTCCGGCGATCACCGTCACCCCGGAGTTCTCCGCCCCGAGGGAGATCGTCCGACCCGCCAGGTCGCCGATGTCATCGATCTCCGAGTCCCCGCGCACGACGATCTGCACGTACTCGTCGTACAGACGCGCGAGAGCGCGCACCGGGAGCGGGTCATCGAACGCGCCCGTTCCCGCCACGGCATCCGCGGCCGCGTCGCCCTGGGCGAACCCGATCACGGCCTCTCCGGAGCTCACGCGCAACAGGTTGTCGACGGATCCGGCCGTCTCGTCAGCCGACATCGCGATGTCCAGCGAGCCCGACAGCTCCTCGGCGAGATGACTGCCGTAGTCGTAATAGACGCCGGTGGACCCGCCGGCGGCGATCACGTACTCCCCGTCGGTCCATTCGTTCGCGCGCTGACTGCACGCGGCCAACGCTCCCACCAGGAGGAACGAGAGGAGGCCGGCGGTGAGTCGCCGCAGCACCGGCGCGGTCATGGCCTCGTCCTGTCGTGGAGCAGCAGCGAGACGAGGAGACCGCCGCTCTCGGCCGACGAGACCGCCAGTTCCCCGCCCACGGTCTCGAGCAGGTCGCTTGCGATCGCGAGCCCGAGACCGGAACCGGGCGTGTCCTGAGTGTCGGCGTTCCGCCAGAACCGGTCCGTCGCCGCGGCCGCCTGCTCCGGCGTCAGCCCGGGCCCGTGATCGCGGACCGTGACCCGGCAGACGTCACCCGAGCGCTCCGCACCGATCTCGATCCCTGAGCCTTCCGGCGAGTACTTCACGGCGTTGTCGATGACGGCATCCAACGCGCTCTCCACGATCGTCCGGTCGGTGACGCTCATGACGGACGACTCCCCTGACGTCTGCAACGAGATCCCCCGCTGTCCTGCCACGTCCCGCCAGGCGTCGAGACGACGGGCTGCCAGCGTCGCGAGGTCGACCGCGGAGATGGTCGAATCGGTGCGTCCGCCGCGGGCGAGGCCGAGCAGCGTCTCCAGGATCCGCGTCATCCGGCGTCCCTCCTCCCGCGTCTCCTCGACGTCGTCGTCCCACTCGCGTCCGAGTCCGGTCGCCAGGTGCTCGACGCGCAGGAGGAGAGCGTTGAGGGGGTTGCGCAGCTCGTGCGAGGCGTTGAGCGCGAACTCCTGCTGTCGGGTCATCACCCGCTCGATCTGGTCAGCCATCCCGTTGAACACCCTGGCCATGCGACGCAGCTCCGGTGGACCGGCATCCTCCGCGACACGCGCATCCATCTCGCCGCGCTCGATCGCTGCCATCGCCTCGTCGAGCCGCCCGACCGGCGAGAGGACCCACCGGGCGAGACGGAACACCAACAGCACTCCAAGGGCGATCAGCACCAGCGCGATGGCGGAGATGAGCAGAAGCTGTTGCAGGATCGCCGCGCGCGGCGCGTCGGCGTCACCGGCGACAAGCACCGCCCCGATCACATCCCCGTCGTCGAAGACCGGCTCGGCGAGGGCGGCATCGGCGACCGTCCACGGGTACACCGCCGCGGGCTGCTCCGCGCGCCGGCCGGACAGCGCCAGTCTGACTCGTTCCGCGTCGTCCTCCGCGAGCACCCCTGGGCTGTCGTCGCCCGCCGCCCAGATACTCCCACCCAGGTCGAACACCGTGACCTCGATCCCGTAGACCTCCCGGAACCTCGCCGCCTCCGCCTCGATCACCGCGGCACTGCCGGAGCGGAGGGCCTGCCGGGCGCTCGTGACGAAGTAGCCGAGATCACCGAGCTGCTGCGTGTAGAAGGCCTGCTGGACGCTGCGCGCAGCGCTCCAGCCCGCGGCGCCTCCGAGCGCGACCAGGATCGCCACGAGGGGCACGAGGAAGACGATGACCAGACGCCGGCGCATGGCTCAGGAGCCCGCCAGCCGGTAGCCGACTCCGCGGACCGTCTCGATGAGACCCCGGGCCCCGCTCTTCTTCCGGATCGCCCCGACGTGCACTTCGAGCGAGTGGCCGAAGCCCCGCCAGTCCGTGTTCCACACCTCGCGGATCAGACGCTCCTTCGGCACGGCGACGCCCGGATAGCGTGCGAGCACGGCGATGATGTCGAACTCCTTGCGGGTCAGGTCGATCGGCACCCCGTCGACCGACAGTTGACGTGCCACGAGATCGATCTGCAACTCACCGCCGTGCAGCAGGACCCGCGCGTCGGACTCCGGGCGTATCGGACGCGATCGTCGGGTCACGGCCTCGATCCGGGCGAGGAGCTCATGCACGTCATACGGCTTCACCACGAAGTCGTCCGCGCCCGCGCGCAGTCCCTTGATGCGCTCGGCGACCTGATTGCGCGCCGTCACGATCACGATCGGCACCTCCGACCGCCCGCGGATGCGGCGACACAGATCGATGCCGTCGACATCGGGAAGCCCCAGATCGAGGAGGACGACCTCGGTGTCCGCGCCGAGGAGTTCCAGCGCTGCCGCGCCGTCCGCGGCACGAACCGTGGCGTAGCCGGAGCGGGCGAGGAACGCTTCGAGCGCGCCGGCGACCCGGTCGTCGTCTTCGACGATCAGAATCCTCATCGACTCGGCTTCCCGCTTCCTTCGTGTGCTTCGCTCAGCCCGCGGAGTCCGCCCGCTGAGCGAAGGCGCTCTCATAGAGGCACACGCTGGCGGCGGTCGCCAGGTTGAGAGACTCGGCGCGACCGAAGATCGGCAGCTTCAGCACCCGATCGGCGAGCGCGAGCGCATCGTCTTCGAGACCACGGGCCTCGTTGCCGAAGAGCCAGCCGGTCGGCTCGGCGAGAGTGCCCTCCGCTCGGGCTACGAGCAGGTCGTCACCCTTCACGTCTGCCGCGAGGATGCGGAGGCCCGCCGCGTGGGCACGGGCGACCACGTCGGCGAGATCACCCCCGACCGACACGGGGAGGTGGAACAGCGAACCGGTCGTGGCACGGACGACCTTCGGGTTGTACGGGTCGACGGTTCGCCCCGTCAGCACGACCGCATCGGCACCCGCGGCGTCGGCGGCACGGATGATCGTGCCCAGATTCCCGGGATCGCGGACCTCTTCGCAGATCGCCACGAGTCGCGGAGAGGCCTCGAAGATGTCACGCACCGACGTCGGCGTCTGGTGGACGACCGCGACCAGCCCCTGCGGAGTCACCGTGTCGGCCATCGCGTTGAGCACGTACTCGGTCACATACTCGACGTCGATGTCGGCGTCGGCAGCCTTCCCCCGGATGTCCGGGTGCTTCTCCCAGCCGCTCGGTGTCGCGAACAGCTCGACGATCGCCTCCGGACGGTAGGTGAGCGCCTCACGAACGGACTGCGGCCCCTCGAGGAGGAACAGGCCGGTCTCGGTGCGCGCGCTGCGCTTGGTCAGCTTGGCGACGGCACGGACTCGGGGCGAACGCGGGTTCTCCAGCACGATCACAGTCTAGGGAACGCACAGCCGGTTCCCGCACCATCCACGCAAGGGCCGTCCTCCCCCGAGAAACGCCACAGGGCGCCCTCCCGAAGGAGAGCGCCCTGTGTGAAGAGGTGCTTACGCAGCCGACTTCGGCGCGTTGACGTCGGAGGGCAGAGCCTTCTTCGCCGTCTCGACGAGCGTCGTGAACGTCGCCGCGTCGTTGATCGCGAGGTCGGCGAGCATACGACGGTCAACCGTGACACCCGCGAGGCCGAGGCCCTGGATGAAGCGGTTGTAGGTCATGCCGTTCTGGCGAGCCGCAGCGTTGATGCGCTGGATCCACAGACGACGGAAGTCGCCCTTGCGCTTGCGACGGTCCCGGTACGAGTAGACCAGGGAGTGGATGACCTGCTCCTTGGCCTTCCGGTAGAGGCGCGAACGCTGACCGCGGTAACCGGAGGCGCGCTCGAGGATGACCCGGCGCTTCTTGTGGGCGTTTACTGCCCGCTTGACTCTTGCCATTTTCCTGTGTTCCTATTCGTGCGTTCGGACGCGTCAGCGGCCGAGAAGCTTCTTCGCGACCTTGGTGTCAGCCTTCGACAGCACCTGGTCCTGGTTCAGACGACGGGTGCGACGGCTCGACTTGTGCTCGAGGTTGTGGCGCATCCCGGCCTGCTGCTTCTTCAGCTTTCCGCTACCGGTGATCTTGAAGCGCTTCTTAGCACCCGAGTGGGTCTTCTGCTTCGGCATCTTCTCTTCCTTCGTATGGCGCCTTCTCAGGCGACGGTGTCAACCCGCGGTGCGGGAGTTCTGGGGGCGGGAGCTACTCCGCCGGAGCTGCGGCCGGGGCGTCGGCCTTCGCGTCGCGAGCAGCCTGCTTCTTGTCGGCGCGCTGAGCATCGCGGACGGCGTTCTGCTCCTGCTTGGCCTCCGACTTGCTCTTGAGTGGCGCGACGACCATGACCATGTTGCGACCGTCGATGGTCGGGTTCGACTCGACGGTGCCGAACTCGGCCACGTCCTCGGCGAACTTGCGCAGCAGACGCACACCCTGCTCGGGACGCGACTGCTCGCGACCGCGGAACAGGATCATGGCCTTGACCTTGTCGCCCGCCTTGAGGAAGCCCTCGGCGCGCTTGAGCTTGGTCGTGTAGTCGTGAGCCTCGATCTTCAGACGGAAGCGAACTTCCTTGAGGATCGTGTTCGCCTGGTTGCGGCGAGCTTCCTTTTCCTTCTGGGCGGCCTCGTACTTGAACTTGCCGTAGTCCATGATCTTGACGACGGGCGGCTTCGAGTTCGGGGCGACCTCGACGAGGTCGAGATCGGCTTCCTGTGCGAGGCGCAGCGCGGCCTCGATGCGGACGACGCCGATCTGCTCACCCGCGGGGCCGACGAGGCGGACCTCGGGGACGCGGATGCGCTCATTGGTACGGGGATCGCTGATGCGGAACTCCTTAGACGATGTGATTCGGCCACCGCGACGCTCTCTGCATCACGGGCGAAATCGGAATCGTCCCCGCCCACCGGCATTCAGACGCCGGCTCCGCACCCTGTCTACCGGGTCCGTCTTTGCGAACGGAGCCGGTGGAGTGCAAGACCCGGTAGCCTTGAACGGCAAGCGCGGGTGGGAAGTGAATCCTCTTTCGATCCGGAGCATGACGCTCCGGAGCCCGCCAAAGTCTAACAGAAAGCAAGGCGAAGTGACGAACCAGGCATCGGACGAGGCTGCACGCGAGCGCGAAGAGCGCTGGGCACGTCAGGAGGAGGCCGCGTCGTCGGCCACCCGAGACATCGCGGACGTCCCCGCTGTCGAGGTGATCACCACCGCGGCCGTGCACCTGATGAGCGCGGCTGCCGTCAAACTCGGCCTCGCCGACGACCCGGACGCGGCAGCCCAGCTCGACCTCGACGAGGCGCGCAAGCTCATCAACGCCCTCGCCGGACTCATCACCGCCGGCGCCCCCGAGATCAGCGACATGCACGCACGCTCGCTGCGCGATGGTCTCCGCTCGCTTCAGCTCGCCTTCCGCGAGGCCTCCTCCATCCCCGACCCGATCGGCAAGGGACCCGGCGAGAAGTGGACCGGTCCGGTCAACTGACAGCCGGAACGCAAGCGAGAAGCGACGCTCAGGCGCTGCGGCGGAGCTTCACGGTCAGTGAGTCGGCGAGCACGGCGATGCGGTCATCGGACGCCCAGCGCTGGGCGAGGCGGGCGAGAACAGCATCGAGCACCTCGCGCTCGAGCCCATCGACCAGTTCGAGGATCACGACCAGCTCCGGACCACGCAGGCGCGCGTCGGGGTCGCCGGCAGCGACGGCCACATCGATCACCGCCAGCTCGTGCGCGACGCTCTCCTGCAGCGCGGAGACCACCTCGGGCGAGAGGTAGCTCGGCACCCACGGGTGCCCCTGAGCGATCGCCCAGACGGCGGGGCGCCGGATGACGAACTCGGTCTCGGAGGTCGGGTCGAGCACGATCAGATCAGTATCTTCGGCGGAAGCCGCCAAGGCGGCACGGAGCGCCTCGACCGGGATCGGTCGCGCCGTGGCATCCCACGCCTGCATCGTCTCGACGGACGAGAACACCGGCTGCACGCGACGCCCGTCGGGAGCGGCGACCGTGACGATCGAGAGCTCCTGCGTCTTGTCGACCGGCAGGCCGTTGGGCGCGACGCCTTCCTCCCCCTTCTCGGCGATGAGCGGGATCAGCACGCGCGCGGAACGGAACGCGTCGACGATCTCGACCTGACTCCCCTCCCCCGCACGGAAGCGGAGCAGAGCGGCCAGCAGGGCGGGGTCCGCGGATCCGTCGTCCGCCGCGTGCGGGTTCGACTCGAAGCTGCGCCCCTCCCAGGGGACACCGGCGGAGTCGCCGTGGTTGTGCGACTCGGGCCCGCAGGAGTGCGCGTCAGTCTCCTGCGACATCCAGGGCCTCAGCCAGTGTGAAGGCGCCGGCGTAGAGTGCCTTGCCGACGATCGCACCCTCGACGCCCAGCGGCACGAGCGCACGGAGCGCGGCGATGTCATCGAGGTTCGAGATGCCTCCGGATGCGACGACCGGCTTCGGCGTGCGGGCGGTGACCTCGCGCAGCAGTTCGAGGTTCGGACCGCGAAGCGTGCCGTCCTTCGTCACGTCCGTGACCACGTAGCGGCTGCAGCCGGCGTCTTCGAGACGACCGAGGACCTCCCAGAGGTCTCCGCCCTCTTTGGTCCATCCGCGGGCGGCGAGCGTCGTGCCGCGCACGTCGAGGCCGACCGCGATCGCCTCGCCGTAGCGGCCGATCACGTCGGCGGCCCACTCGGGGTTCTCGAGCGCGGCGGTGCCCAGGTTGATCCTGGCGGCCCCGCTCTCGAGAGCCGCTTCCAGGGTCGCATCGTCACGGATGCCGCCGGACAGCTCGATGTCCACACCCTTGAACTGCTTGATGACCTTGCGCAGGATCGGCGCGTTGCTCCCCCGACCGAACGCCGCATCGAGGTCGACGAGGTGGATCCACTTGGCGCCCTGCGCCGCCCACTCACCCGCCGCGTCCAACGGGTCGCCGTAGCTGGTCTCGGTCCCGGCCTCCCCCTGGGTCAGCCGGACGGCCTTGCCACCGGCGACATCGACTGCGGGAAGGAGCGTGAGCGAGGGAGACTGCGCGAAGTCGTTCATGGATTCCTTGGTTCGGGAAGCTCTGCGGCCCGGAGCGGGCACGAGAACCGAGGGTAGTCCGCCCGAGGGCGGGTGACAAAACGGATGACGTCCACGGGAGGAGTCAGAGGCTGCCGATCCAATTGCGCAGCAGTTGGATGCCCGCTTCGCCCGACTTCTCCGGGTGGAACTGCGTGGCCGAGAGTGGGCCGTTCTCGACGGCGGCGAGGAACGGATCGCCGTACGTCGTCCAGGTGAGGACCGGCTGCGGGAAGGGCGGGATCACATCGAGCTCCCACGACTGTGCGGCGTAGGAATGCACGAAGTAGAACCGCTCCTTCTCGAGTCCGCGGAACAGGACGCTGTCCGCGCCGGGCTCGACCGTGTTCCACCCCATGTGCGGGAGCACGGGAGCGTTCAATTCGGTGACCGCCCCCGGCCATTCGCCGAGGCCCGCGGTGTCGTGTCCGCGCTCGACACCGTGCTCGAACAGCACCTGCATGCCGACACAGATCCCCAGCACCGGTCGCCCGCCGGCCAACCGCCGGTCGATGATCTCGTCGCCGCCGTGGGTGCGCAATGCCTCTCGGACGGCCTGGAACGCACCGACGCCGGGGACGAGCAGTCCGTCGGCCTCGAGAGCCGTCTGACGGTCGCGGGTCAGCACCGCATCCGCGCCGGCCTCGGCCAGTGCCTTCACCGCGGAGTGGACGTTGCCGGAGTCGTAATCGAAGACGGCGACGCGGGGCGCGCTGCTCACAGCGCACCCTTGGTCGACGGGATGCCGTCGACCAGCGGGTCCAGAGCCGTGGCCTGGCGGAAGGCGCGTGCGAAGGCCTTGTACTCGGCCTCGGCGATGTGGTGCGGGTCGCGCCCGCCGAGGACGCGCACGTGCACCGTGAGTGCGGCGTTGAAGGTGATGGCCTCGAATGAGTGGCGCACGAGAGACCCGGTGAAGTGTCCACCGATCAGGTGGTGCTCGAACCCGGCCGGCTCGCCGGTGTGCACGAGGTACGGACGCCCGGAGGTGTCGACGACCGCCTGCGCGAGGGCTTCATCGAGGGGCACGAGCGCATCGCCGTACCTCGAGATGCCCGACTTGTCGCCGAGCGCTTCGAGGATGGCTTGTCCGAGCACGATCGACACGTCTTCGACGGTGTGGTGCGCGTCGATGTCCGTGTCGCCCGAGGCCCGCACCGTCAGGTCGGTGAGCGAGTGCTTCGCGAAGGCGGTGAGCATGTGGTCGAAGAACGGCACCGAAGTGTCGATACGGCTCGCACCGGTCCCGTCGAGGTTCAGTTCGAGCTCGACGGTGGACTCCGACGTGCTGCGCACACGGCTGGCGGTGCGCGGGGTCAGTGCGGGGCTGCTCATGATGCCGATCCTATCGAGGCCAAGGCGTCGAGGAATGCGGTGGTCTCGGACTCGGTTCCTGCGCTCACCCGGAGGTGCCCGGGGATGCCGACGTCACGCACCAGCACACCACGGTCGTAAAGCTGCTGCCAGGTCGCGCGCGGGTCGGCGACTCCTCCGAACAGGACGAAGTTCGACCACGTCTCGTGCGGCGTGTAGCCGAGGGCCTCCAGGGTCGCGGTGATCCTGTCGCGCTGCTCGACGATCTCCTCGACCATGCCGAGCATCACATCGGCGTTGCGCAGCGCAGCGACGGCGGCGGCCTGTGTGAGCGCGCTGAGATGATACGGCAGTCGGACCAGGCGGAGGGCGTCGATGAAAGCAGGATCGGCCGCGAGATAGCCCACCCGTGCGCCCGCGAACGCGAATGCCTTGCTCATGGTGCGGGAGATCGCGAGCCGGGGCCGCCCTTCGAGGAGCGTGAGCGCGGAGAGCGCGTCGTGCGGAGCGAACTCCTGGTACGCCTCGTCGACGATGACGACGCCGCGCGCAGCATCGTAGACGGCTTCGACGACATCGAGACCGAGAGGCGTCCCGGTCGGATTGTTCGGCGAGCAGAGGATGACCACATCGGGGTCAGCGGCGCGTACCTGCGCGGCCGCATCCTCGGGCGTGATCGAGTAGTCGGGCTCCCGGTTGCCGGCAATCCACCGTGCCCCCGTTCCCTGCGCGATGAGCGGATACATCGAGTACGTGGGCGCGAACCCGAAAGCGGTGCGCCCGGGTCCTCCGAATGCCTGCAGGATGTGCTGCAGCACCTCGTTCGATCCGTTGCCCGCCCAGATCTGCTCGGCGGTGAGGCCATGACCGAGGTAGTCCGCGAACGCCTCGCGAAGCGTCGTGAACTCCCGGTCCGGATACCGGTTCACATCGCGGATCGCCACCGCGATGTCGTCGAGGATGTCACTCGCGACCGCCTCCGGGATCGGATGAGTGTTCTCGTTGACGTTGAGAGCGACCGGGAGAGGGGCCTGCGGGGCACCGTACGGCTTCAGCCCGCGAAGGTCGTCACGGAGCGGCAGATCGTGGAGGGAGAGCGTCACCCTTCCCATGCTAGGCCGCCGGTCGGGCGGATGACGCACATCCCGGTGAGGGCTCAGTCCACGTACTGCGCCGGGATCGCGAGCTCCTGACCGATCTGGAGCTCGCCACCACGGA
>WPCJ01313350.1_pt1 | contig 12089 bp, 13 predicted proteins | sample 5399831 | NCBI WGS metagenome assembly WPCJ01 (sample SAMN12869470, study PRJNA574797) | sludge metagenome | isolation source: wastewater treatment of pH10 | place: China:Beijing | collected 2019-05-20 | reverse complement strand
CGCGGGACCCATCGCCCGGACTCCGACATCGACCTGGGACTGTACGTGGACGCGGACGTCGACCGCGCCGGTATCGCCCGCGTCGCGAGCGGCTGGACGGGCGAACACGTCGAGGTCGCCGAGCGAGGCGGATGGGGCCCCTGGGTCGACGGCGGCGCCTGGCTGATCGTGGACGGCGTGCCCGTGGATCTCATCCTCCGAGACGTGGAGCGGGTGACGGAGCAGTGCGCCCGCGCCGTCCGGGGCCAGTTCGCCTTCCATCCCCAGCCCGGGCACCCGCTCGGCTTCCTCGACGTCGCATACGCGGGCGAGGTCGCGACGAGCGTGCCGCTGCGTGATCCGGACGGGCTGCTGGTCGCGCTCGCGCGCGGAGTGACCCCCTACCCCGATGCGCTGCGGGAGGCGTTCCTCGCGAACCTCTGGCAGGTCGACTTCCTGCTGAACGCCGCGATGAAGGGCGCGAAGGCCGGCGATGTCGCCTACGTGTCGCTGTGCGGCACCACGACGACCATGCTCACCGCGCACGGGTGGCATGCTGCCGCCGGCACCTGGGTCACGAACGAGAAGGGTCTCGTCCCGAACGTGGCCCGCCTTCCGATCGACACCGGCGGGTTCAGCGCGGCCGCAGCTGCCGCTCTCGGGAATCTGGGCACCTCCGCCAAGGAGTTGCTCGCGGCAGTCGGCCGGTTGCGGGAGCTCCCACGCCCCGTCTCACCCGAAGGCTCCGAACTCGTCTGACAGTGGTGGCGGGTCACCCCCGGGCGCGCTCCTCGAGGTAGCGCTTCTCGACCTCATTGGTGGAGCGCGCGGCTGCCTCCGCGAAGCCGGCCCGCGCCGCTGCATGCTCGCCGACCTCATCGAGAAGGTGCGCACGCACGATCCGCGCCCTGCTGGCCGTCAGCGGATCGGAGGACAGCGCGTGCTTCCGGTCGAGCTCGTCGAGCAGGGCCAGCCCCCGCCGCGCGCCGAAGGCACGGGAGACGGCGACCACACGACTGAGCCGGACGACGCCGGTCGGTTCGAGCCGTTCGAGCCAGAGGTAGAGCGCGGCGATCTGCGGCCAGTCCGTGTCGGCCGCGGTCGCGGCGTTCACGTGCACCGCACTGATCGCCGCTTGGAGCTGGAACGGACCGACCTGGCCCCGCTCCCACGCGGCCTCGATCAGCCGCGACCCCTCCTCGATGAGCGTGCGATCCCAGGACGCCCGATCCTGATCGTCGAGCACGACCAGGACGTCGTCGATCTCGCGGGCCTCCCTTCGCGCCTCGGTCAGGAGCATGAAGGCGAGGAGCCCCTGCGCCTCCGGATCGTCGTCGCGTGCGGCCACGAGCATGCGAGCGAGCCGGATCGCCTCGCTCGTCAGATCGACGCGGACGAGCGAGGGGCCCGCCGTCGCCGTGTACCCCTCGTTGAAGATGAGATAGAGGACGCGCTCGACCGCAGTGAGACGGGCATCGAGGTCATCGACACCGGCGAGCTCGAAGCGCGCACCCGCCCTGCGCAGTGTCTGCTTCGCCCGGCTGATCCGGGTGGCCATGGTCGCTTCCGGTACTCCGTGGGCGTGTGCGATCTCTGCGGTCGTCAAGCCGCCGACCGCGCGCAGGGTGAGCGCGATCTGCGACGACCCGGTCAGCGCGGGATGGCAGCACAGCACCAGCAGCTCAAGGCTGTCGTCTCGCGCGACGGGCGTGACGAACGCTCCGGCGACGTCACGGCGACGGGGATCGGACGCCAGCCACTCGTACTCGCGACGCCGATCCGCGTCCTCCGCGCGCAGGAGATCGATCAGCTTGCGGTAGCCCACCCGGATCAGCCATCCCCGCGGTTCCGCGGGGATGGCCTCGGCCTGCCACGTCCCGTGCGCTGCCAGCAGCGCCTCCTGCGTCGCATCCTCCGCCAGATCGAAACGTCCGAACCGACGGACCAGGGCACCGAGGACCTGCGGCGCCTCCTGTCGAAGGATCTCCTCGATGCGCCGACGGACGGTCGGTGACGTCACGCGAAGTCGTCACCCATGATCGGGCGGATCTCCATCGGCTCCCCGAGGACCGACACCATCTCCGCGACGATCTCCCGCGCCCGCTCGATGCCCGTGCACTCGATTACGGCGAAGCTCGCGAGTACCTCCTTCAGCTCGGCGAACGGACCGTCGGTCGCGACCGCACCCGATCCGGTCGGACGCACGGTGGTGGTCACGGCGGGATGCCCCAGCCCCTCGCTGAGGACGAACTCGCCCGAAGCGCGCAGCGACTCCTCGAAACGCTGATAGGCCGCGAAGGCATCCAGCGCCTCCTGGCTCGGGGTATCCGCCGTCTCAGCGTCCCAGGCGTCGGCGGGTGTATAGCTCAGCAACAGGAACTTCACTGTTCTCCTCCGGGGTCTCATGTCATCCGATGATGTCCGATACGTCTCTCCCACCGTACGGGTCATGCCGACCGCCGCACCCGAAGCGCCATCACACTCACCCATCCGAAGGCCACAGCACCGGTGATCGCGATCTGGATGCTGGACTCGGTGGGCGACATCGGCAGCAGGAGCACGACGGCGACCGCCCCGTGACCGACCGCCGCCGCCCCATGACGCGCGCGGATCTCGCGGATCAGGAGTGTGATGGCGGCACCCGCGAGCGCGAGGAACGACAGCGCTGCGGCGGAGGTGTGCACGATCGAATGCCACGACAACGCGACGACGCCCTCCGGGGCGCCGACGGGGAATCCGTTCTGCGGATCCATCGGGAAGAGCCCGGCGAGGAGGAACGCCGCGCCGAAGATCCCGACGAAGATCGGTACCAGACGTCGTCCGATGCCCTCGGTCCGCACCCGCCGGTAGGCGATGGCGAGCGCGATCCCGCCGAGGCCGGCGATGGCGAAGGTGAGCATCTGCACCCAGCCGACGGATCCCGTCGCGAGTTGGCTCAGGGGGTGGATGCGGATGTCGAAGCCGTCCCTGGCGATCCCCTGGATGATCGACGACGCATAGAACACAGGACCGGCGACAGCAGCGAACAGCAGCAGCCGTCGCGTCGACGCCTCTCGCGGCGGGCGGACCTGCTCCGAAGCGGGCACGGAATGGGTGGTCATGGTGGTTCCTCTCCGATGCCCCGGGTGGCGCATCTGAAGACACCACGGTGCCGACCCGCAGATCTCGACATCCTCGCCGAGGACTTCTCGCCCATCGCCGTGTCGAGATTCCGAAGTCGGCTCCGTCGTGTCTGTGAGCGCGGCATCCGCCGGGCCGATTTCGAACAGGAGAGAATCATGACGGACCAGACGCAGACCGACAGCACACAGCTCGGCGACGATGAGGTCATGGGCGAGCAACCCCAGCCCGATCCCCGGCTGCGCGCCCTCGACCGGCTCGTCGGCGAGTGGGTGGTCGAGGGCGGGGCCCCCGGCACCGTGCGCTACGAGTGGATGCCCGGCGGGTACTTCCTCCTCCAGCACGTCGACCTCGAGCAGTTCGGCCAGCGGATCACTGGATTCGAGGTGATCGGCAACCTGCACCCGTTCGGCGAACCCGTCGGCGAGGACGTCGTCTCCCGCTTCTACGACTCGCTCGGCAACACCCTCGACTATGTGTACGAGCTCGAGGGTGACACGCTCACGATCTGGGGCGGGGTCAAGGGCAGCCCGGCGTACTTCCGCGGGACGTTCACGGAGGACGACCGGGTCATGGCCGGCGAGTGGGTCTATCCCGGTGGCGGCGGCTACCCCTCGACGATGACCAGGAAGTGAGCACAGGCGTTCCGGTCGCACTTTCGACGGCTGTCGAGCCGTTTTGCGGGCGAAACTGCGACGGGACCGCCGGGCGGGACCGCTCAGGAGTCGCGAGGCGGTCGACGCAGGTTCTTGGTCTCAGTGCGGCGCTGCTTCGCCTTCAGCCGACGCTCTTTCGATCCGCGAGTGGGTGCGGTCGGGCGACGCGGAGGAGCCGGCGGGCGCAGCGCCTCGGCCACCAGCGCGACGAGCCGATCCCGCGCGGCGTCTCGATTGCGCAGCTGTGCACGGTGCTCGGATGCCGCGATCGTGAGCACCCCGTCGACCAGACGCCCGCTGAGCCGGTCGAGCAGCCGATTCCGCTGATGCGGGGAGAGCACCGCCGAGTTCGCCGCATCCCAGACGAGCTCCGCCCGCGAATCCGCGGTGTTGACACCCTGCCCGCCGGGTCCCGACGACCGCGAGAAGCGCCACGACAGCTCGGACTCGGGGATGGTGAGACCCGACGAGACCCGCAGACCGGGGCGATGGGCAGAAGGCATACCTCCATCATCGGCCCTTGCGAGGCCCTACTCGACGTCGCGCGGTCGTTCCCGACGGATGGGGGATCTCACTGCACGACGAGCTCGGTCCCCTGACCCGCGTCGACGACGACCCCGATGTACGAAGGCACGGTCTCGGCGATCTCCTCCTGGAGGTCGTCCAGCGGCGGAGTCGAGCCGTCCGGGGTGGTGAGGGAGACCGTGGCCGTCAGGCCGCTCCACTGCACCGGCCCGTGGATGTGCCCGCCGCTCTCGTCTCCGAGCCAGTCGGCCGTCACATTCCGGATGCTGACCGACCAGCGGGCGACCGCGATCGAGGCGATCGAGTTCGCCGCGAGCGGGAGAGCGATGATCAGGGCCAGCGTCACGACGATCGCATAGGCCCGGCGCCGATCGGCGGTGGGCGATGACCCGGGGTCCCGCGCGTACCCCGCCACCGTGAACACGATGCTGCCCGCGATCACCAGCGCGAACACGTTCGAGAGGAACAGGACGAGAGCACCGAGCGCCTCGGGCCACTGCCCCTGCCCCGCGCACACACCGACCACACCGAGCGGCGGCACGAGGGAGATCGCGATCGCGACGCCCGGCATCACCGCGCTCAGGTCCTTGCGGCACATCGCGAATCCGCCGGCGAACCCGGTCGCCAGCGCGGCCATCAGATCCATCAGGCTCGGCGAGGTGCGTCCGATCACCTGCGAGTTGGTGGACAGGCTCTCCGGGGTCGCGACGAAGACCGCGAACACCAATCCGAGCGCGACGACGATGACGACCCCGCTGAGGACCCACAGGATTGACGAGAGGACCCTCCGCGGATGGCCGGTGACGATCCCCCAGGCGATGCCGAGGATCGGTGTGCCCAGCGGAGCGATGATCATCGCCCCGATCACGGTCGCCGTCGAGTCGGTCAGCACTCCCGCGATCGCGATCACGCCGGAGAGCGTGAGCATGATGAGGAAGCCCGTCCGCTTGCTGAGGGCGTCCCCGGCGCCCAGGTTCAGCGCATCGTCCAGTGCCTCGGCCGACAGCCGCTGCGACGGCGGGATCAGAGTCTGCGTCAGTCTCGACATGCCGCGGACCCCGTCTCCGCGCCTCGTGTTCTCGTCATGACCGAAAGCTAGGCACGCGGACCCCTGCGCGCAAGATCCCCTCGCCCGCACGGGAGGAGGTGTGGCGGACCGTCGGGAAGAAGTGGACGCGACGGCGGGAGTCGAACCCGCAACGCCGTCAGGTATGAGCTGAGGCCCGGGACCACCCGGATCGCCGCGATGCGAACGACGTTACCCGGCCGTGATCTTCCTCGCTAGAACCGTTTCCTGGGATGACGCTCCGAGTCTTCGGATGACCGGCCGTCACTCGAGCTCATCCGGCGCAACGGCGTCGAGGCCGCGCAGCAGCCGTCCGACGGCCTCGCGCAGCTCGCTGCGATGCGGCTCGGACAGCGCCACCGTGTACTCGACCCCCTCGGGGATCCAGAGCAGTCCATACATGGCCTCCCGCCAATCGGAGCCGCCGACCGGCCAGTGCGTGCGGTCGTCGCCCACGGGCGTCGCCCCCTCCCACCACGGCCCGAAACGCTCCTGCACCTCGGCGAGCGGCAGCTCCATCACGGCCGCTGCCGTGACGTTCTGCGGCGACCAGGACGCCGCCACGAGCACGCGCTCTTCGATCTCCTGTTCGGTGATCTCGTGCCGGCTGAACAGCACGCGGGTGTGCTCGACCGACACGATGCGGTCCACTCGGAAAGTGCGCCAATCGTCACGATCGAGATCCCAACACAGCAGGAACCACTTGCGGCCGGCCGGTGCGAGAGCATGTGGCTCGACCCGGCGGACGCTCTCCTGCCCTTCCCCGTCCACGTAGCGCAGCCGCAACCGTTCTGTGTCGCGCGTGGCCAGGGCGATCTCTCCGAGCACCTCCGGCGAGACCACCGGAGCATCGCCGATACGGGGCGCCTGCACCGACGCGGCGAGCGCGTTGACCCGCTGTCGCAATGCCGAAGGCAGCACCTGTTCGAGCTTCGCGAGCGCCGTGAGCGTGACATCCGGCCCCCCGACCAGCTGCTGAGTGGCAGCCACCCGCAGCCCGATGGCCATGGTCACCGCCTCATCGTCGTTGAGCAGCAGCGGCGGCACGGCGCTCCCGGCCTCCAATCGATAACCACCCGCCGCCCCGGGCGTCGACTCCACCCGGTAACCGAGCTCCCGCAGACGATCGACGTCGCGACGCACTGTGCGCTCGGTGACGCCCAGGCGTGTCGCGAGCTCGGCTCCCGGCCAATGTCTGTGCGTCTGCAGCAGATTGAGCAGAGCGAGGGCGCGGGTGGTCGTGTCGGTCATGCGTCACAGATTGCCAGACAACGAGGACGAGATCTGTCCGCATTTCTTTCTACGCTCCCCCTCATGAACGAATCCCTCATCGAGACCGAAGGCCTGACCAAGGTCTTCACCGTCAAGAAGACACCGGTGCACGCGGTGACCGATGTCTCCTTCACCGCCGTGCGCGGCGAGCTCGTCGCCTTCCTCGGCCCGAACGGCGCAGGCAAATCGACCACCCTCCGGATGCTGACCACTCTGATCCCGCCGACCTCCGGTCGCGCGACGGTCGTCGGACACGACATCCGCACGGACGCAGCCGGGGTGCGCGCGCGCATCGGCTACGTCGGGCAGCTGACGAGCGGCAGCTTCTCGCAACGCGTTCGAGATGAGCTGCTGAGCCAGGGCGCGTTCTACGGGATGTCTCGCCGGGACAGCGCACGGCGGGCGAGCGAGCTCATCGAATCGCTCGATCTCACCTCTTTCGCGAACCGCAGCGTGCAGCAACTCAGCGGCGGGCAGAAGCGTCGACTCGACATCGCGCTGGGGCTCATGCACGCGCCGCCCCTGATCTTCCTCGACGAGCCCTCCACCGGACTCGACCCGCAGAGCAGGGCCAACCTCTGGGAGCACATCCTCGACCTGCGCACCCAGCACGGCACAACCGTCTTCCTCACCACGCACTACTTGGAGGAGGCCGACCGTTACGCCGAACGAGTGATGGTCATGGACAAGGGCCGCATCATCGCGGACGACGACGCCACCTCCCTCAAGGCGAAGCTCGCCGGAGACGTGCTGACGTTCGGATTCGCGGATGCTGCCGACGCGGCGAGCGCGCGGGGCGTGGTCGCTCGTCTCAGCGCGGCTGAGGTCACGGTCGAAGACTCCGAGATCTCGCTCGCGGTCCCGGAGGGCGACAGGCTGCTCCCGGTGGTCGTGCGAGAACTCGACGCCGCCGGCATCACCGTCCATCGGGCGACCGGAGTGCCACCCACCCTCGACGACGTGTTCCTCGCCCTCACCGGACGCACCCTGCGCGAGGCCGGAGAGGGCGCCGAGGCCGCCGTCGACTCGCCCGATCCCGCACCCTCCCTCTCGGGGAACGACATGACAGGAGTCCACTCATGACCGACAACGACACACGCGTGCGCCCGAACCTCGCGCGCGACACCGGCAATGTGCTGAGCCGGGAGCTCAAGCCCGTTCTGCGCGACCCGTTCACGCTGATCTTCAGCCTCTTGCAGCCGCTCATCTTCCTGGGATTGTTCGCCCCGCTGTTGATCGGCGACTCCGGGCGACCGGCCGGCGAGACCCTGGACTGGTTCGTGCCGGGCGTGCTGGTGATGATCGTGCTGTTCGGCACCGGGTCCACAGGATCGAACCTGCAGTACGAGATGATGACCGGCTCGCACGAGCGCACACTGGTCGCCCCGCTCGCCCGCTCCTCGCTGCTGATCGGCCGTGCACTCAAGGAGATCGCGCCGATCGTCGTGCAGGCACTCGTGATCGTCCTGATCGCGTGGCCCTTCGGATTCACGGTCGACGTCCCCGGCCTGCTCATCGGGCTGGCCTTGCTGGCCGTGTTCGGGGTGGGCCTCGGCTCACTGTCGTACTCGCTCGCGCTGGCGACGAAGGACCGGGAATGGCTCTTCTGGGGTGTGCAGCAATCGTTGATCTTCCCGCTCCTGATCCTGTCGGGGATGCTGTTGCCGCTGGACGCGGCACCTGGATGGATGCGAGTGGTCGCCTCGTTCAACCCGGTGAACTGGGTCGTGCAGGCTGAGCGCGCACTTTTCGCAGGCGACCTCGGGGATGCGACAGTGATGTGGGGCTGGCTCTCGGCGCTCGCGGTCGCGGTCGTCGGACTCGCCGTCGGCGTACGCGCCATCCGTCGCAGCAGTTGACGCGAGTGCGAAACCCGGACGCGGCGTCGGCCCGTCAGCAAGTCGTCCCGCGACACACCGACAACCGCACAACGCGTCTGGGTTTCGACAACGCCCTCGGATCAGGGACGATGAGGAGCATGCTCTGGCCCTTCGGATCGACCTGGCGCCCGGTGCGGTGGAGACGGCGCGACGCCCTCGAGCTGCGCTGGCTCTCGGCCCGCACGTGGACCCGCCGCTGGTATCCCCAGGGCATCGACCTCGGCAGCTGGCGCGACCGCCCCACGATCGCCGTGAGCTGGTTCCGGCAGCGCCTCGACGGCGTCCATCTCGCCTCACGCGTCACCCTCGTCGACCGCGAACGCGCGCGACACCTGGACATCGTCCTCGCGGTCACCGGGGACGAGGGCGAGCTCGAGCCGGCGCCGATCCACGCCGGTGGCCTCGCCTGGTTCGAGGATCGATTGTTCGTCGCGGCGACGGGACGCGGCATCTGGGAGTTCGATCTCTCCGACATCCGCCAGGTCCGCGGCGCCGACGCCCGACGACTCGCCGGAGCGCGCGCCCGCCGGAGCCGTGCCACCGTGCTCGTGGCCGTGCGCACCGTCGTGCATCCGGTCGCTCTGCGCTGCTCCTTCCTCGGCCGGGTGTTCGACGACGACGGCTCTCCCCTCCGACGCGTGCTCATCGGCGAACACCGCACCGACGGCAGCGGCCGGATCGGTGAGTTCTCCATCCCCGAGGACCCCGAGGACGCCTTCATCGAAACGGACCGCTTCTCCCCCGACATCGCCCGCATGCAGGGGGCGGTGCGGTGGGGCGACCGCTACTTCGTGTCACAGTCCGACCAGTTGCACCCCGGCGTGCTGTGGAGCGGTCCGCAGTCCGCGCTCACCCGAGATCGCGCGGCACTGCCGGTCGGCTGCGAGGACCTCGCACTCGACCTCGACGCCGAGCTGCTGTGGACGCTGGGCGAACACCCCTGGCGGCGCGTGGTGCGTGGCATCCCCTTCGCTCACCTGGGCATCGGCGACGGAGGCACGGCGCAGCGAACGTAGACTGAAGAGGTGAAGAAGCCCGCCCCTTTCCTCGTCTACACCGTGCTGCGGCTGCTGGCATTCCTGGTGCCGCTCGCCATCCTGTGGTTCTTCTTCCCGATCTTCCGCGAGTTCTGGTGGCTCGCGGCGATCTTCGCCGCCCTCATCGGGATGAGCATCTCGATGCTGTTCCTGCGCACACCCCTCACCGACGCCTCCGCCCGCTTGCAGGAGCGTCGGGAAAGCCGCTCCTCCGGCGGTCAGGCCGACGCGGAGGCTGAGGACCGGGCCATCGACGATGCGAACGAATCCGTCGACGACGACCCGCGGGTCTGACCTTCGCGCGCTGGATCAGCCGACGAACGCCCAGAAGAGAGCGCCCGCGTAGAGCAGCGCGGTGAGCGAGGTGAGCGCCAGCGCGGTCACCAGCTCCTTCGGCTGCCGGTATGACCAGACGATCGCGATGGCGGGGAGACCTGCGAGCAACGCCAGCAGCGAGATCCACGCGATCGGGAACAGCAGCGCCAGCACGGCCGCGATGCCGAACGGCACCAGGACGAACAGCGTGAACAGCACCTGGGTGGCCCGGCGCCCGATCAGCACGGTGAGCGTGCGCTTGCCGACCTCGCGGTCCTGATCGATGTCTCTCAGGTTGTTGGCCAGCAGGACGGCGCATGCGAACAGGCCGGCGGCGATCGCCCCGAGCCAGGCTTGCTGCGGCAGGTCGAACACCTGCACCCACGTGGTGCCGAGCGTCGCCACGAGCCCGAAGAACACGAACACGAAGACCTCGCCCAGGCCGTAATAGCCGTAGGGACGCTTGCCCCCGGTGTAGAACCACGCTGCGATGATGCACGCGGCACCGACGGCGAGCATCCACCACTGCCCCGTGCGGATCACGATCGCCAGCCCGACGGCTGCGGCAAGCGCGAAGAAGCCGAGACCGATGATCAGCACGGTGCGGGGCTTCACCCGTCCGGAGGCGGTGAGCCGGGCCGGGCCGACGCGGTGGGCGTCCGTCCCGCGGATGCCGTCGCTGTAGTCGTTCGTGAAGTTCACGCCGATCTGCAGCAGCACCGCGACGGCGAGACAGGCGAGCGCGATGACCCAGTGGAACTCGGGACCGGTGCTGCGTGCCGCCCCCGTGCCGATGACCACCGGCGCGATCGCGAGCGGCAGCGTGCGCAGCCGTGCAGCCCCGATCCAGTCGGATACCGTCACCGGCCCCGCTTCGACGACCGGACGCTTCGCCGGGTTGCCGCTTCTGCGGGTCGGCGTGCGCTGGGGACTCGGGGCCTTCTTCTTGCGCTGGGAGGATGCTGCCACGCAGGGAATCCTACTGGCCGGGACGATGCGCGGCCTGCGCGTGCGGAGGGATCAGGCGTTCGGATTGCTGTCCTTGCCGTCGAGCCACAGGGTGTCGGAGGCGTCCCCGTGGGCGCCGCCCTTGCCCACGTGCTTGTCGCTGATCTGCGGACCCTTCGTGATCACGTGCACGAGCGCCATCGCGTGGCCCTGTCCCAGCTGATAGTCCGCTTTGAGCCAGGCGACGATGGGCGCGGCCTTGGTCGTCTGGTCGAAGCCCTTCTCCGTGGCGCGTTCGATGAACTGTCGCGGGGTGAGGCCGGTCTTGGTCTCGATGTTGTCGAGGTATGCCTGGAAGGACATGGGGTCTCCTACGGTGTGTCAGTCCTCGTCGAGGAACGTCTGGATGATGGTGGCGGAGGCGTGGATGCCGATGATCTTGAGAACCCCGTCGCCCGCATTGGTGAAGCGGTGCGGGATGAAAGCGGGGCCGGTGGCTGTGTCTCCGGCCTCGGCGACGAACGTCTCCTCGCCCACCGTGATCGAGGCGACGCCCTCGATCACGACCCAGGTCTCAGGATAGGGATGCCAGTGCAGCCCCGGCCCCTCGCCCGGTTGATTCTCGACGAAGAAGTACGACACCTCGGCGCCGTGTTCGACCCCGACGAATCGGCGGCTGCGACCCGAGCCGATGCGGATGTCGGCGCCGGCGACGACCCCGACGGGAAGAGATGTGCTGTTCATGACCCCAGTCTCGACAGCGAAGGACGTACCCCCTAGAGTTTCGATGTGCATCGAAACTCCGGTCCGATCGAGGGCATCGAGCATCCCGATCATCGCGTCGAGTTCCATCTCACCCCCGGCGACGTCGAGGCGGTGCGGTTCGGCATCTCACCCGGTCACGAACTGGCTCACGCGGTACGTGTGCTGCGGCGTCCCGCCGCGCATCCACTGCAGTGGGGATGGCTGCGGGCCGTTCGCGATCGTCTTCCGCGCGACGACTTCGCCCTGCTCACCACCGTGATCGGAGATGACGGCTACCTGCCCGACTTCCTGACCACCGCTCCACGGTGGGATCTGACGCCCGAGGTCGAGCTCGAGGAGCTGCGCGGCGCACCGCTCGAGCCGATGCGCGTCGACTTCGGGAAGATGGTGGTGCGTTCGACCGGCGCTCGACGACAGGCGCTGCGCGAGATGCAGGATCACCCCGAGCGCGCCCGCGGCCTCATCGCGGACGCCTGCGCCGCCGTCTGGGACGCGGCGCTCGCCCCGGTGTGGCCGCAGCTCGAGC
>WPCJ01348635.1_pt1 | contig 12126 bp, 12 predicted proteins | sample 5399831 | NCBI WGS metagenome assembly WPCJ01 (sample SAMN12869470, study PRJNA574797) | sludge metagenome | isolation source: wastewater treatment of pH10 | place: China:Beijing | collected 2019-05-20 | reverse complement strand
TGTTCAACCTCTTCGTCTTCTTCGAGGTCACGCTCGCCGCATCCTACGGGCTGCTGCTGCACGGTTCCGGCGCGTTCAGGGTCCGGGCCGGACTGCACTACATCGCAATCAACCTGGCGGCCTCGCTACTTTTCCTCGTCGGCGTCAGCCTCATCTATGGAGTCGCCGGGACGCTGAACATGGCCGATCTCGCCATTCGCCTGCCCGGCATCCCCGCCGCCGACCGCGGGCTGGCCTATGCGGGCGCGGCGATCCTCGGAATCGCCTTCCTGATCAAGGCGGGGATGTGGCCGCTCTGCTTCTGGCTGCCTTCCGCCTATATGGCGGCCGCCGCTCCGGTCGCGGCAATCTTCGTGGTGCTCACCAAGGTCGGGGCCTATGTGCTCCTGCGCCTGACGCTGCTGCTTTTCGGTGCCCAGGCGGGAGCCGCAGCCGGCTTCGGGGGCCCGGTGCTGCTCTGGGGCGGCATGGCGACCATCGCCTTCGCGACGTTCGGCATGCTGGCGTCTCAGGCGATGGGCAAGCTCGCCGGCTATAGCGTCCTCATCTCGGCGGGTACCTTGCTCGCAGCAACCGGCCTGGGCGATGCCGCAGTCGTCTCGGGCGCCCTGTTCTATCTCGTCAGCTCGACCTTCAGCACCGCAGCCTTCTTCATGCTGATCGAGTTGGTGGAGCGGGCGCGAGCACCTGGCGCCGACCTTCTGGCCGTCACCATGGAAGCCTATGGCGACGAAACCGACGAGGACGAGGTCGAGGACCACGACGACGAAGAAGTCGGCGTGGTCATGCCGGGGGCGCTCGCCATCCTCGGCGTATCGTTCGGATGCGTTGCGCTGCTGCTCGCCGGCCTGCCGCCGCTTTCCGGCTTCATCGCCAAGTTCGCCATGCTGACCGGCATGCTGAACCCCTCCGGGCTGGGCTTGCCGGCTGAAGCCCCGCGGCACATCTGGCTGCTGGCCGCACTGATCATCCTGTCCGGCCTGGCGGCATTGATTGCGATGATGCGAACCGGCATCCGGACTTTCTGGGCACCGCTCGAGACGATCGTCCCGCGCGTTCTGGTGGTCGAAGTCGCACCGATCGTCGGATTGCTGGCACTCTGCACATTGCTCGCCGTGCAGGGCGGCGCCCTGCTCGACTACACCGAGGCTGCAGCCCGCGCCCTCCATGCTCCTTCGACCTATATTCAAGGCGTGCTCGGAGCGGGTCATCCTGCGAGCACTTCGCGATGAGCCGTCTGTTGCCGTATCCGATCCTGACCGCCCTGCTGCTGATGATGTGGCTGTTGCTCACATCCTTCTCGGCTGGGCAGTTCCTCCTCGGCGGCGCAGTCGCCGTTGGGGCGTCCCGCGCCATGGCGGCCCTCCAGCCCTCCAGACCACGGCTGAGGCGCTGGCAGCTCCTGCCCAAGCTCCTCGGAATCGTCACGTACGATATCCTGCAGTCGAACATCGCGGTTGCCAGCATCATCCTCAAGGGCAGCCGCCGCAAGCGGGCTCCGGGTTTCGTTGCCATCCCCCTGGATCTGCGCGACAAGACCGGATTGGCCGTCCTCGCCTGCATCGTCACCAGCACACCGGGAACAGCCTGGGTCGAATTCGCGCCCGATACGGGCGTTCTTCTGATCCATGTGCTCGATCTCGTCGACGAAGCCGAATGGGTTTCCCTGATCAAGCACCGCTATGAGGGGCTGCTGATGGAGATATTCGAATGACGGCGGCGATCCTCCTGTGGGCGGTGGCCGCAGCCCAGACCATGCTCGCAGCCGCCATGGGCTGCAGTGCCTACAGACTGATCCGCGGGCCCCGCGCGCAGGATCGCGTCCTGTGCCTCGACGCCATGTATGTCAGTGCGATGCTGCTGGTGCTTACGGTCGGCATCCGCACCGGCAGTTCGATCTATTTCGAGGCGGCCCTGATCATCAGCGTGCTGGGTTTCGTCTCGAGCATCGCGCTCGCCAAGTTCCTGATGCGTGGCGAGGTGATCGAATGAACCATCTGGAGGCCCTTCCCGCCTGGGCCGCTCTCCTGACGGCTTTCTTCCTCGTGCTGGGCGCGGGGCTGACCCTCATCGGAGCAATCGGCATCTTGCGCTTCCGCAGCTTCTTCGAGCGGGTTCACGCACCCACGCTGGGCACGAGCTGGGGAACCGGCGCCATACTGCTCGCATCGACGATCTGCTTCTCGGCGCTGGGCTCGCGGCTGATCGTCCACGAGATTCTGATCGGCTTCTTCATCACCGTCACGACGCCGGTCACGCTCATGCTGCTCGCGCGCGCCGCAATCTACCGGAAGCGAACGGAAGGAAAGGGAGAGGTGCCACCCCGCTCCCTGCTGCGCCTGCCCGATCGACCTGCGAGCACATCGACCCCGCCTACGGTTTAGCGTCCCGGCAGATGCCGCAATCGCAGCCGGAACCTCCACAAATTCGAACTGAAAATATCAGGGATTTCCGTCGCTTGCGACGATACCGCCCTCGCCTTCCAGACGCAGGATTTGCTTGACGTCCTGACGGGTGAACTTCAAACGGACCCCGGCCCCCATTCCGTCCCGTTCGTCCAGCACCACGACACCGAAATGCTCGCAAGCACGATGCAGGGCGATCGCCTGTTGTTCTGAATTGACCCGTGCACTGCCGCTGGCCTCGATCCTGTTGACAAGATCAACAGGAAGCCCGGCCGCCCGGGCAAAGACATCTACATTAACCCCGATAAGGTTGCGCGCTGCCGCCACCAGACGGCCGGTGATTTCAATGTCGGCGCCCATATCACTCTCCTTCTATATTAGTTACTTCATAGATAGGGATTATTTTTATTGTTCCTATATAAGGTTGAATCTATACAAAAAATCTCAAGTCTAGAGAATATGCAAATTTGACTTTATATCGATATATTGCTACATTGATCTTATGATGACTTTTGAAATCCTCTTCAGGGGTGCATTGCGCGTTCGCCGGTCGATCGCGAACTAGGCTCTCCGGGCTCGTCGCAATTCGAGTTCGCGGCATGTCGACATCGCCGAACAAGCGCTGTGCTCTGTAACGATGTCCCGTTCTCGGGACGGTACGCCTCGTCATGTTGAGCAGGCCAGCAGAATCTTCCACCGCCGAATCTCACGGCTCGCTCTCGAATGCTGACCCTGGAGACCTCGCTCATGATCGATCGCACGAATCAGCCTGACGACCAGAACGAAGAAAGAGGCTTGCAGGTTCGGACGGCGCCTCACCCGTTTCTGCGCCTCGTAAGCTCACGAGAGGATACCTCTCCGCCCAAACCGACTGATGCCGGTTTCCGCCGGGTGCCCGCTGCGCCGACAGGCGCGGGACCGATCGATGAGGATGATGATCCGGGTCCGAGCGCAGCCTGAGCAACCAAGCACGAGACAAAGGAGGACACAGTGGCGATTGTTCGTTCCGGCGCGCCGCGCGTGCGTTTGAGCGCGGCTGATTACGAGCGGCTGAGTCGTCTCGCACGCTCGGCCGAGCGTGCGGCGCCGGACCTGGCAGATGCTCTCGGCAAGGAGCTTGAGCGGGCTCAAGTCCTGAAACCGGGCCGTTATCCTGTCGATGTCGTCTGCATGGGTAGCGAAGTCGTGTATCGCGACGAAACCACGGGAAAAAGCCAAACCGTGACGATGGCCTACCCGGACGCGGCAGATAAGGCTTCAGGCAGGATCTCGATCCTGACGCCCATCGGCACGGCTCTGATCGGCCTCTCCGTTGGCGCCGCGATGAACTGGGAAACCCGTTCGGGCGAGATGAAACGCCTGACCGTCCTGGGTGTCCGCGAGCCGCACCCGGCCTACGCTTGAGGCCATCCAAGGGGGAAGCGAAACGGCGATACCCCCGAGCGGCGATCCGATCATGCCGGGTGGCCTCATCTGGACTGAGCAGGTCACCTCCGGAGGCGGAAGAAGATCAACGGAGAGTCCGTGCCGATGGCCGTCGCCGTGGTTGCATGCGGCGACCGATGAACGACGCCACGCGCTTAGGCGCTGCCCGGCCTGAACAGAAAGCGCGAGGGAAGCTCCCGCAGGTTTCCTGCGCCATGACGTCAATCGCACAAGGCAGGATGTGCCACCGCATCGTCGGTAACGCTGGTATGCCACAGCGCCCGGCATCGCGGCGCGGGTGAACCGGCAGAGCCGCCCTACACAGCGATTCAACAGGCTCCGGGACAGTTGCAAAGCCACGCAGGCGCCTCCAGCGGGTTGTCGCCGACTGCCTGTTGCTGGCATCGCCGGGCCTCTCCGACACGGAAGCAGCTCGTTTGAGGATAATCGTGCATTTTCGAGCAGTTGACCGTCATCGATCACGGCCCGCCAGGCATAGGGCGCTTCCGGCCGACGATAAGCGTGCTTCTGGCGTATTTCGAGCGCAGCAGCCTCCGCTTTGCGGGAGCGGAATACAATGAGACGAAAACCGCGAGCGGCCCCACGATTCGGGAAATCGCGGAACCGCTCCAGGCTCACGCAGGTTTTTCGCTTCCGCACCGCGACGCACATTCCCGCATGCATCCAACCTTAACAGGTTGTTATGGGTTCACATTAAAATGGCATGCCTCGGAATTTCATGTTGCCAGCTAGCGTCTCCGTGTATTGGCTTCCCGCAACGGCGGGCAGTGCGCGAGGAGAAGGCCCCTATGACATCAAAGTTCATCACCGGAATGCTTGTTGCCGGCATGATCGGCGCCGGAACTGTTTCTGCTGCAGCCGCGGAAAAAATGCATCTGGCGCTCGATTTCCTGCCGGGCCCTGGCTACTCGGCCTATTTTTTTGGGGTCCAGTCCGGCATCTACGAGAAGCACGGGATTGAGCTGCGTATCACCAAGGGCCTGGGCTCGGGCGATACGCTGATGAAGCTGGCAGGCGGCGCAGCCGATGTCGGCCTGGCGGATGCATCGGCTCTGTTCACGGCGCGCGCGCAGCAGAAACTGCCCGTCAAGATGATCGCAACCGTGCAGAGCACGTCGCCGCATTCCTTGTTCGTCATGACCGATTCCGGCATCACCAATTTCTCCGGCCTCGAAAACAAGAAAATTGGAATCACGCCGGGCAACAGCCACAAGCTCTACTTTCCCGAGATCGCCAAACGGTCGGGGACAGATGCTGACAAGATTCGTTGGGTGACGGTCGATGCCGCATCCATGGGCCCATTGCTGATCAGCGGCCAGATCGATGCTGCTCCGTTCTATGCGTCTCACTATTACTTCATCAACAAGCAAGCCAAGAAGGTCGGGAAGGAGATCCGCGTCCTGCCGTTCTCCGATGTCGGCTTCTCGATCTACTCGAACGCCGTGCATGCCTCGGAAAAGATGATCAAGGATCGCCCGGAGATGCTTCGCGCCTTCGTTGCGGCGACACTCGAAGCCTGGCATGGAGCCCAGAAGGACCCCGAAGCCGCCTGCAAGGCAACGGTCAAGATGAACCCCGAGGTCATCCTCGAGGATTGCCTCGGCACCTTCAGCCTCGTCCTGAAATACGTCTTCAACGATGTCGCGGCAAAGGACGGTCTCGGCGCCATCAACGATGCCAGGTTGAAGGAGACCTATGCCATCGTCGCAAAAGCTCAGGAACTCGACCCGAACGCCAACCCCAGCGACGCGGTCGACACAAGCTTCTTGCCGACCAAGAAGTAAACAGAGCCCGCGCCGAGCACGCCGTTCGGACACATGATCGGGCATGTCCGGTCCGCGCACGAGACCTGTTGGCCTCGTGCGCTTTCTGCCTTCCGGAATCGCCGCTCCGATATTCTTTTTGAGCCGATCATGCCGAAGAAGCCGGCAACCGGATCGGCTATGCAGCAAACAATCCCCGATAACCGGTGTCGGCGCACAGGGCGAACCTATCCATCGGGATCGCTGCGCGCGCGATCCATGGCCTGCTTGGCTGCTCGACTGCTCCGTTACCCACTCCGGCGCCGCCGATATGCCGCTTTCAGGCATAACCCGACTTGCCGGCCGTCCCGCGCTCCCAAGCCTGCTCGATGAAAGAACAGCTCCGAGAGGCGCTTCCGCCGGCTTTCCCCGGCTTTTCGGGTTGGCGCATCGGCAAAATCGATGCTTTCCACCGCCCAACGCGCTTGCGATCCGCCCTCAGGCCTGCCGGGCTACGTCAACCCTGCGCCAGTTCGCGCACGATTTCGACGAAGTCCAGCGCGAGACGTGACAGCGGCGCTGTACCTGCATTTACAGCGGTCAAGGTGATCGGCACCAGCGGCTCGACGGGTCGCACGATCAGATCCGACGAGAGAACACCGCGAGCCGCGAACTCGTCGACGAGCGCAACTCCCGCTCCTGCTGCGACAAGCGAGCAGGCGACTTGAGTAAGCCTCACCTCGATCGCGATATCGGGCTGGCGATCCGTGTCTTTGAAGGCTTCCGCGACCAGGGCTCCATAGGGGCTCTCGCGCGAGTAGCCGATCAGCGGATAACCGGCGATATCGGCTGCCGTGACGGTCGCCAATCGCTCGAGCGGATGTCCAGCCGGCGCAACGCAGACCAGACGGCTATCGGCGATCTTCGTCGCCTGGAGGCTTGGATGGGTGATCGGCAGGATGGTCAGCGCGATGTCAGCATGCCCTGAAATCAGCTGGCGGGTGACTTCTTCCATCGTCAGAATCTCGAGCCGGAAAAGTACCTCCGGCTGGCGCCGCCGAAACTCGGCGATCGCCTTCGGCGCCAGCAGGTGGCCGGGACTCGTGCTTGCCACCACGCTGAGATAACCCGTGCTCCGTCGTAGCAGGTCGCGCGCCAGATCATTGACACGCTGGACGCCGCGATAGACGTCGTCGACCTCCTGGAACAGGCGCTGCGCCTCCGGCGTCGGATGCAGCCGCCCCTTTCGCCGCTCGAACAGGCGTGCCTGCAGCCGGTCTTCCGTATGCGCGACAAGGCGGCTGACGGCCGGCTGCGACACTCTCAACAACCGCGCCGCCCCGCTGATCGCCCCCGTAACCATGACGGCTCGGAAAACCTCGATCTGCCGGAGGTTGAGGGGCATGGGGGCTCTTAACACCATGTTATGCCCCTAGCGCAATTTCGCATGAATGCAATACCACACTTTGACGGTAGGGTTTGACAGCACAATAAATCGGGCAAGCGACGGGAATGAGCGGTTTCGGCCTTGAAATAGCTGGCGATGGCGGCCTTGCCGATCGCATTATTCATGATCGCGCTGTGGCAACTCGGGATCGACGGCTCTTCCAAGCCAATATCGGCTCCTCGCCGCAACGCAGCAGCCGACGCGCTTCGCGCGAATATCGGATCACCCGCGACGGCGATGCGCAGGCTCGGCCCTCACTCAGCGCGTCGACCCGCATTCCGCGTAACGCCGACCTCTGGAATCCTGCGCAGGAGGCGCCTCGCACTACAACAACTCAACAAACACAACTTACTATAACTGCGCTTCCTGGTCGTAAATATCTCGGTATCTGGACAATATAGGAAATCAAAGAGGAATAATTCCGATACGGAATCGCCTCTGCATATGACGATTCCTACGGCTATTAATCAGAATGGGTGGGAGAATATTGTATGATTGAAGTATCGGACCTGTCACAGGTCTTCGTGGCTGAAGACGGCGGCAAGGTCACAGCGCTAACCGACGTCTCCCTGGACATCGCCGACAATGAGATCGTTACCATCGTCGGCCCTTCCGGCTGCGGCAAGTCGACCTTGTTGCGGCTGATTTCAGGGTTGATCAAGCCGTCGGGTGGCTCTGTCGTCATTGACGGGGAGACGGTCAAAGAACCTCGCGCCGACATGGGCATCGTGTTTCAGGCGCCCACGCTTCTGCCCTGGGCCACCATTCTCGACAATGTGCTGTTCCCCCTGAAGATGATGGGCAGGCTGGACGCCAAGGCTACGGAACGCGCCAAAAGCCTGCTGACCATGGTTGGGCTGGGCGATTTCATGCAGCATCGGCCACGGCAATTGTCAGGCGGCATGCAACAGCGCGCCGCCATCTGCCGGGCGCTTGTCCATCAGCCGAAGCTGATTCTGATGGATGAGCCCTTCGGAGCGCTCGACGCCCTCACCCGCGAGCAGATGTCGATCGAGCTGCTGCGCATCTGGAATGCCGACAAGAAAACAATCCTCTTCGTCACCCATTCGATTCCGGAGGCCGTCCTCCTCGGCGACAGGGTCGTGGTCATGTCCCCGCGACCCGGCCGGATTGCGGAGATCGTGACCGTACCGCTGTCGCGCCCGCGTGATTTCGAATCCGAAGAAGATCCCGAGTTCCGTCGCTGCTGCAATCGGATCCGCAATCTGATCTACAACCCCAATCTCACGGCCGGGGCTCGTCATGCATAAATACAAAAAGGCTATCCGCGAGATTGGTATCCCCGCTGTCACATTCCTGCTTCTGGGCTGCTTCTGGGAACTCAGCGTCAAGATCTTCACGATCCCGGAATATCTTCTTCCAGCCCCGAGCAAGATCTGGAGCGACACGACAGTCCTGGGATGGAATCTCATTCATCACATCGCCTCGACATTACGCACGATCGGCCTGGGCTTTACGCTGGCGCTTTGCGTCAGCCTGCCGCTGGCGATCACGATCGCCTATTCGCGCATAATGTCAGTGGCGATCTATCCGCTATTGGTGTTGACGCAGTCGGTTCCGAAGGTGGCCTTGGCTCCGATTCTCATCGTGATGCTGGGAGCGAACGATCTTCCGAAGATCATCGTCACCTTCCTGATCTCCTTCTTTCCCCTCGTCATCTCGATCACGACCGGGCTGGTCTCCGTGCCGCCGGAATACATCGAACTGGCCCGCTCCGTCAGGGCATCGCGCGTGCGGGAATTGCTGAGCATTCGCCTGCCTTACGCAATCCCGTTCATCTTCTCCGGTATCAAGGTGGCGATCACGCTGGCCGTTGTCGGCGCCGTGGTGGGTGAATTCGTCGCGGCCGAAAACGGGCTCGGATACCTGATCACCTCGTCGATGGCCTACTTCAAGACCCCCGTCGCGTTCGGCGCAATTCTGATCCTGGCTTTGACCAGCATCAGCCTCTTCCAGACGGTCGTGCTCATCGAGCATTTCCTGTTCCCCTGGGCTAGGCCGGTCGAGCGCCAGCGCTGACGCAGCCATCCCGTTCGAGCGGCAGGTGCGGTGCGTAGGCCGCGTCTGCTGCTCGCGAAAACACTCGGTTCAGATCAACGGAACAGTGTCGTGGAAGCAAAGAGCGAAACGTTCGCCGTCAAAGGTACATGGGTCCTGGTCGTGGAGGACGGCGAGCCTGTTCTCAAGCGCGACCACTATGTGCGCATCCGCGGCAACACCATCGAGGCTGTGTCGCCAGACGCTCCGTCCGCGACCGAGACCGTCATCGAGCACGAGCAGGCGCTCATCCTGCCAGGCTTCGTCAATCTACACTCGCATTGCCTGAACGGCGCGCTGTTCCGTGGCATTCCGGACGATGCGGGCTTCGAGGAGCCCTGGCTCGCCCGCATCATCTACCAGCTTCTGCTGCCGATGGCGGAGATCACGCTGCAGACGCTGTCGCCCGAAGAGGCGCGGAGTATCGTCACTCTTGGCATGCTCGACATCATGCGCGGCGGCACGACGACATTGGTCGATCAATGGAATGTCCGCCAGGAAGTGTATTTCGACGTTGCCGAGGAGCTGGGAATCCGCGCCTATGGCGCGCCGACCATCATGTCGTCTTCCGGGGTCCAGATCGACGACAAGGGCGCCTTGAACTTCGAGTTCAAGAGCAATGAAACCGCCTTGCTCGACAATGTCGTCGCCATGCACCGTCGACGCGACGGCTCCGCAGGCGATCGCCTCCGCGTGATGCTCGGCCCGCACGCGCCCGATACCTGCTCGCCCGAGCTCCTGCGGGCAATCCGTGAAACCGCCGACCGGATCGGCTGCCCGGTCACCATCCACCTGAGCCAGACCGAGGAAGAGGTCGAGACGGTCTTTCAGCGGCATGGCATGACGCCGGTCGAGTATCTCTCGTCTGTCGGCCTTCTGGGACGCGACCTGATCGCCGCGCATTGCGTCCGCGTCACGGATCGCGATCTGGACCTGATGGCCGAGGCCGATATTTCGGTAGCGAACTGCGTGGTCAGCTTCGCTCGGGCGGGGGTCAACGTGCCCTATTCCCGTACGGCGAGGCGCGGCATCCGCACCGGCATAGGCACCGATTCCCACGCGATGGCGCTCATCGAGGAGATGCGGATCGCCGGCTTCTTTTCCAAGCTGCATGAGGGCAGCGCCACGGCCGCCACGGCGCACGAACTCGTTCGGGCAGCGACCGCCACAGGTGCCGCTGCCCTAAGGCGGAACGATCTCGGTCGGCTGGCGCCTGGCTGCAAGGCCGATCTGCTCGTCATCGATATGGCGCGCCCTCATCTTCAGCCTGTCTGGGACCCCGTCAAGAATCTGATCTGGAAGGGGTCGGCAGCCGACATCACCGAGGTCATCGTCGATGGGAAAGTGGTCGTCAAAAACGGTCGCAGCACCCTCATCGATGAGAAGGCGGTCATGCGTGATGCCTCCGCCGCCGCGGCCAAGGTCTGGCGGATCGCCGAGCAGCGCGGCCTTCTGAGCCGGGCACTCTGCGCCGGCGTACGGCAGGTCTAGGGACACGCTTCGTTGATCCCATCCGTAGCTGCCCGCTCCCACACGATTTCGACACGCGACTGAAGAGGAGAATACGTTGAACAGATTGATCCATGGCGCCACGCTCATCACCTGCGACGATCAGCGCAGCATGATCCATGACAGTGCCATCGCCATCAGCGGCGGCAAAATCCTGGACATTGGTGACAGCAGTGCCTTGCTCGCGAAATACGCCGGTTTCGAGCAGATTGACGGAGCCGGCAAAGTCATCACGCCCGGGCTCATCAACTCGCACACCCACCTCGTGCTGACGGTGATGCGCGGCACGATCGAGGATTATTCCGGCGAGGTGATCTACGGCTATATGGGCCCGATCACGATGGCGATGACGCCCGAGGAGCGCCAGGCCATGGTCAAGCTCGGCTGCCTGGAGGCGATCCGTTCCGGCGCCACCACCATATCGGACTCCAGCCGCTTCGTCGGGACTTACGCCGATACCGTCGTCCAGAGCGGGATGCGCGTCGTGCTGAGCGAACTAGCAGCCGATGCCGTCAATCTCGACATGGCAAAGGGCGAGTACCGCTACGACCAGGCCTGGGGCGAACAATATCTCGCCCGCACGCGGGAGCTGATCGAAAAATACCACGGTTCGGAAGGCGGGCGCGTCGAGTGCCAGGTCGCCGCGCATGCGCCGGACAACTGTTCGCCATGGATGCTGCGGCAACTGCTCGACCTCGCGGAAAAGCACGGGCTGCGCCGGAACGTCCATCTCTGCCAGTCGATGATGGAGCTTGAGCAGGTCCGCAAACTTTCGGGGGACGGCCCGGTCGAATATCTCCGCAAGAATGGCTGGCTCGATTCGAAGCTGATCGCGGCGCATTGGTCGTATTGCGACGAGGCGGACATCGCCACCCTGGCCAAGCACGGCGTGCATATGGCCCACTGCCCGGCGAATTCGTCACGGCGCGGGCCACACAGGGCCAAGGTCGGCCTGATCCACGACAGCGGCATCAACATCGCCTTTGGCACGGACAACATGACCGAGGACATGTTCCGCGCGATGCATTTCGGCATCGTCGTGCATCGCGGCAGCCACGGCGGCGGCACCACCCCCACCCCGCAGGACATCCTCGATTGCGCCACGCGCAACGGAGCATTGGCACTTGACCGGCTCGGCGACCTCGGCACGCTGGAAATTGGCAAGAAAGCCGATCTCACGATCATGAATTTCAACCATGCGCGCCTGCGCCCGATCAACAACGCCGTTTCCAGCCTGGTTCACTATGCCGATCCTGGCGCCGTTGACGGCGTGATGGTCGAAGGCAACTTCCTGATGCGCGACGGCAAGGTACTCGTCATGGAAGAATCCTCCGTGCTGTCGGATGCGGAAGCGGCGGCGAAGGCTGCCTGGGACCGTCTCCTTGCATCAAACAAGGATCTTCCCACGCTCCGACATTGAGCTCGCCGGTCGAGCTTTCCCGACGCGTTGCGGCGCGGCAGGACGGCTCGACGACATCGCTCTCAAGCCATCGACGCTCGTCTGGTCGAAACTGGACGA
>WPCJ01369417.1_pt1 | contig 12133 bp, 23 predicted proteins | sample 5399831 | NCBI WGS metagenome assembly WPCJ01 (sample SAMN12869470, study PRJNA574797) | sludge metagenome | isolation source: wastewater treatment of pH10 | place: China:Beijing | collected 2019-05-20 | reverse complement strand
ATAAACGAACCGACAATGCTGCACATCAGAAACACATCGAACCCCGACGCGCCCTCGACCGCCATCAATCCGCCACCCGACGTTCCTCTGCGCCGTCCCACTCGACCTGACGGCGAAACTCGTACGTCCCCGCCACCAGACCGTTACCGCCGTGCTCCATGTGGGTCAACACGACCGGGCCATCGCACTCGACACGGGCAATAACGTTCGGATCGCCGGTACGGTCCCAACGGATACGGGCTGTCGTACCGGGGCACACAACAAGCGTGTGGGCGTGACCACCGTTCTCTGATGGCACGATATCGACGTGGCGTTCCACGACCTCCGCACCCGCGCCGATCGACGCTTTCGCAGGCACAATAAGCACGTCGCCTTGCGCCTGAACCCCGCCAAGAAACGGTATTTGTGTCTGGGTGTCCACCCAATCGTAGAACCCTGTCGGCCCTCCGACCTCGCTCAACATCATTGCTTGCATTTCATGTTCTCCTTTCAAGAGACCCGTATTGTTCGGCGCTCACACCGTATGACGCCGCTACCGCTTCCAACGGTGACCGGTGGTGGGCGCGACATAGCAAACCGTATTTGCGACGCGTGCCGTCGCGTTCGACCGTGCCGTTCTCAACGACACACACGCGCTGCCCGGTTTCGCCTGGCACATCGAACAGTTCGCCGCAACCGTCTACCGCGACCGGTGACCAACCGGCGTCCGTAACGTATTCGCCCCACCCGTACCGCTCAATCGCGCACCGACGAACCTCGATGTTTTCTTCCGAGTCGATGAGGGTAATTCGTTCTGGTCCGGTTTCGCCGGACACAACCCACGGCTCAACGCGCCGACCATGATGCGCGTAAACCGCTGTTCCGTCCGCCCACTCCCACGCCGGTAGCCCGTCCTCGGAATGCAGGCGTCCTTCCGGGTCGCGCGTCAAACGCGTGTGCCGGTCCGCGACGATCGCAATGTTCGCGTACGGCACCCACACCGACGCAGAGTGAGCGTCTATCCACGCTTGTAATAGCGCTGACTGTTCGTCCGTCATTTTGTTCGGAACGAACTGGTTGACGGTTTTCCAGTGGTGCGCCCAATAGAGCCACCATGCTTCAAAACTGGTTTCCCCGAGTTGGTCCCCGAGTTGGCCCCTGAGTTGGCCCCCGAGTTGGCCCCCGAGTTGGCCCCAGAGTTGGTCCCCGAGTTGGTCCCAGAGTTGGCCCCAGAGTTGGCCCCCTTGTTTCAACAAGTTTGCCGCAATCACCGCAGACAGCGGCCCATCCACCCACACGACCCGTGGTGCTCCCAAACCGAGATGCGCGTAACACGCAACGATCCCCGCCTCGACACGGCCGCGGTCAGCAGGACCAGGCGCAACTGTTTCAGCTATCACACGTTCGCGTTTCGCGTAGACGTGCGACCACTGTTCATCTGTCAATGTTTCGAGTTTCATCAGAACGGCTCCTCGTCACGGCTATACGCCGCGGGTTGACGGTCCCTCTTCGCTGCCTGACCGCCCGACGTTTCGCGGCGCTCGTTCTTCGACACCGTAGCCGTAGCCCACCGCAATGACGGACCTATCTCGTCAGCCACGATTTCGACCTTCGAGCGCTTATCTCCGCTCTCGGTTTCCCACGACCGTTGCTCCAAACGGCCAACGACGATCACGCGGTCACCTTTCTGGCATGCCTCCGCGACGTTCTCGCCAAGCGAACCCCAAGCGACCACATCGAAGAACGAGGTTTGTTCCTCCCACTCGTTCGTTTGGCGGTTCTGCCACTTCCGATTGACCGCGATCCCGAACGATGCGACGCCCTGCCCGCTCGGCGTGAACCGTAACTCAGGGTCACGCGTCACGTTCCCGATCAACGTCAAATTGTTACCTGCACTCATGCTTTACTCTCCATTGTTTTCGATATTTGCGCGTCGGTCAGCCTCAACTACCCACGCCTCTAGCGCTCGCGTCAACACGTACCCCATGTCATCAAAGCAAACGTCATCGAGACACCCGAACGCCATCGCATCAACGGCGCGCACAGCGTCTACACGATCGCCCTGGAACGTGAACCCGCCGTATGGCGGCAACCCACCATGCTCAGGGCATCGAGTATGCTGTTCCCAACACAAATCAAGGGCGTTTAGTTTCTTGTTGCACGTCATAGGTCCTCCACGAACTCACAGCCGTCAAACATGCGCCGGACAGCTTCAAGCGACTCGTACACGCCGAACCCGCCGCACACGTCAGGCGATAACGGCGCCTGAACTAGGACAACCGTACCGTCAGCGCAAACCGTCACGTTACCCAGCGAACCATCGCCGCGCATCAACTGGCCACCACGTCGCGAACCGCCAGACACCTCGATCACACTCTGTGCCTTATCAGACAGAAGCGATTCATGCCACCACACGGCACGAATCAGGTGCGGCCGGTTCACGCGCACCTCGCAGTACGCACACCACCGACAGTACGTGACGCCACCAGATTCGTCAGTGTGAAACACCTGTCCGCCAGGTTGGACCCACTGGCCGCACGCGTCGCACTGTGTTTGCCGCATCGACTTCGCCAACGTGTACGGCCAGTCAACATCTACCGCATCAACTAGATCGCTCATGCTGGCCTCCGCTCCATGTTCGGCTTCCATTCCTCTTTGCAGTACTCATCAAGGTCACCGTCGAGTAAAGCCCGCAGAACTTTCGTGCGACCAACAGCAATATCAGCGACGGACCACAATCGGTCAGCCACTTCGACGGGGGTAGCGGTAATCTCGCCGTCAGCCGTCACGCCCAGCGCTTTGCGGGTAAGTTCCGACCGCAACTCGTCTTTGGCCCATCCAGTACGGTTCGGTGTTGAAGCAATGTGCAACACGTCACCGTCATCAAGCGGATGGTCACCACGGCCAAGATCATCGAACAACGCTTGCGAGACTTTGCCCTTACCGATGCCCGCCGTTTTGGCTAGCTCAGCCAGTGCCTCGACCACCATGTACCGCTCCGTAGGCGTACCCGCTACAGGAACGTCGAGCGCTAGTTCATCCAACATTTCGCGGACCGTTGCCAGCGCCGCCAACACGTCAACCGCTTCGAGGTCACTCACCGTCAACCTCCACAGCCAAACGCTCCAACAGTGCAGGAATACCCGCAACGACATCGGTGATAAACGACTCATCGACCGAATCGTCCTTACCTAGATCGGCAAGTAGCGGGTTGCCAGCCCACACGGCTTTCGCTTTATCTCGGTCGCCGTCGCAGCCGTCAACGACCGCTTGTTTCGCCTGCGCAACCGAGATAAGCCCAGCGGGAAGTTCCACTACCTCGAACGAGCCGCGGCCTGGCAGACGGGACAGCGCCCATTCAATCGGGTTTGTCTCGGTAGGGCATTCGACACCGTTGACGCCGATCGGTTCCGCGCCCGGCGAGGTCATGCCACGCAAGGTGACGACACCTGGGGACTCGCACCGTAGGATCGCCGTAGCCGCGAACTCTAGTTTGCGGTTACCTTCCGTCTTGAACGTCTTGTCACGCGTCGGCTGACCTGACGCGTCCATGACAGATACCCAGCCGCCGCGGGCGGTAAGAACGACAAGCCCGTTGAACTTCGTCAGCGAGTGAAGCAGTTTGCCGTGGGCGCTGTTCAACGCGTTCCACTGGTCCATGCCGAGTTTTAGATCGGCTGGTATGTCGGCGCCCTTGTTGCGCCGCGTGAACCGTGATATCGCTTCACGGTCGGCAGTGGACCGCAGTTCCGCCCATGCCTCAGACATCGAGTCAATGATGAGCACGTTCGGCCGGTCCTGGTTGCCGGAGTTGAACTCCGTGTCGACAACGGCAGCATCGACCGCTACTTGCAGGTCACGCCACGTACGGACTGGCTTGTCGAGCGTTTCAAGCTCCGGGAATAACGCCCCGTAAGCATCTGCCGATCGTTCACCCACTTCGAGCATGACGACACGCCCAAATGCTGGCAGACCTGCCATCGAGCATGCGGTATGGGTTTTGCCTGATTTCGGCTCACCCGTGATGAGTAGTAGCGGCCACGGCGCGACGCCTGAGACCTTTCGTGTTTTGAACAACTTGTTCCCCTTTCCTTATTCCTACAGCGTACCAGTCGCGCGCTAGGTCACGCAACTATTTATTGAACGGGTCCTCACCCGAACCAGGCACAACCCAAGACCGCAGAATCCAGCCCAACCGGAACGACTCAACATCACTCACGTGCACCAGATCATGGCACCGGACACACAACGCAACCAGGTTCGCCATGTCCGTCACATACCCTGGGTGAGTAGACCGTTGGCCCCTATGGTGCCACACCTGTGCGACAGTGGACCGGCCTTCACGAGAACACCTGACACACATACGGTCGGCCGCAGGGTTTTGACGCGTGAACGCTGCCCATGATGACGCGCTCTTGCCGCGCTGTTTCAACGGCGAACGCTTCAGCTGTGACGTGCCACGGTTCAACGGTGTGCGCTTCACTGCGCCCTCACCGGCATCAACAGGACCGACACAACCTCACCAGCGAACAGGACCGGCTTGTCGCATTCACCATGTTCGTTGACGCCCTGATGCTGGAACGTCGAGGTTCCCGACACGTTCACCGCGTCGATCACGAACTCGGGGCGCAAACGCACCACTACCGCCAGGCCATCGGAACCGCAACGCTCCACCCAACGACCGATCGTTGTTTCGACAGACGCTTGGGTGCAATCGAACATCATCGACGCGTTCCCGTTCGCCGCGAACGCCGCGGCCTCTTTCAACGCCACCATGTCAGGCACCGTGTAGACGCCTTGAGGCTCCACGTTAACGAGCCGCGTGATCGTCACATGATCCATAGCGTTTTCCATGTGGTACAACCGGCGCTCACCAGACACGACCACCAACTCGTTCTTGCCTTCACGTTCAGGCATGACCAGGATCGTGTCGGCTTTCGCCCACGCTTCACCGGGGACCGCGACCATGCGCCCGTCCTGATGTGCGAGGGGATCACCGGCCCAGCCCAAACGGTACGAATCGGACGCGACTACGGATCGCACGTTGTGGTCAGCGTCGAGGGTGAGCACGACGCCGCGCAACGCGGGCTTCGAGCGGTCGTCAGAAACCAGCACGGACAGCGCGCGCCACGCCGGATCGACTGGGACCGCAACGGTTTCGATGTCCCACATTTCGGGACGGTTGAACTCGTGCCTCAACGGTGTGGCGGTGACGCGCCCGAACGTAGGCACACCACCTGACCATACGGCCTCGGGGACTTTCGCGGTGGTGAACACTTTTAGGTCCACAGCCACGGCATCGCCGGATACGTCACCGTATGTGCGAAATCCTGACCGGGACGAGAACCCACCGGACGTGTGAGCGAACACCCACGGTTGTCCGTCAGCAGCCCACTTGATATTGGTCTTTGCGATCACGTTTGTTCCCATACCGTTAGTGTACCACTCGATTATTCGCCGCGCAACATTCGACGGACCAACGTTCACCAGCGGACACAACCAGCCGGACCCCGGCCAGCGTCAACGGCACGTTTAACGCGTCCACGACACGGAACACCGAACCGCCCGAACCGTCACCAACGAACCGGACAGGGCCAACCGGCGCGACACGACCCTCGACCTCCACCACAGGGGTGAGCAACACGCGGCCAACCATCTCGGGGACATTCATGTCGGACCCTGGCCCCAATTAGCGCGACCGCACTTGCAGCGCGCTGCCTGCATCGTCCCGTTCTGGCGCCACGACATCCAGCCGCGGTCACACAGACGGTTACCGACCGGGCATGAACCGTCGTCCGACGATTTGCAGTCCAACTCTTTGCGCCACTCAGCACGGAACGGTTCAAGCTCCGGACGTTTCTCTTTCCGCTCGAAACTTGTGGTGCCCATCATCGCTACCGTTTCGCGCAACAGTGCGATCCACTCTGCGTTGTCGCTCATGCCTGCCTCCGATCCTTGCCGCCCATCAACACCACGTGCGCGTCAGACACCAAACGTGACCATGCGCGGTTGCCCAAATATTGGTACAGCGGCCCACCATCGGACGGGTCCAGGTTCGTCGTCACCCACGTCGGCAACATCCGTTCGTGCCGCCTATTGATGATCCGATCAAGTGCCCCTGACGCCCATTCGGTCATCGTGTCAACGCCAACATCATCGAGGACCAGCAGTCCGCACGCGTCGGGTTTCGACCTTCGCATGTCGTGTTCGTTTCCGTTGCGGAAATGCTCGACCGCGCCGTCGATCGTGGTAACCATCCACGACTTGATCTGCGGGTCTTTCTCGGCCAGCAGCGCGTAGGTGGCGAACGTCTTGCCGGTACCGGTGGCGCCGAACGCGATCACGTTCCCTCGGTGGGCGAGCCACGGTACGCGCATGTCGTCGGGGATCATGTCTGGCCGTGCGTCGCGGAACCGCGGCGGGGTTTGGTGTAGCCATCGTGCGCTAGTCATGCGGGCACCAGCTTTCCGTCTACGAAACGCATGTTCATCGTTTCGTCGGTCCGTTCAACAATCGGGGCCCGCGTTGTTCTCCTTGCCCCGGCTTTTGGTTTCGGCAGTTCGTCGGCCCATTGTTCGCGTTTCAGCCACCGGGACGGGTGCGGGACGTAGCAAGGATCGCTACCGGACGCGTCGAACGCCGCGCGCCATTTGGTAGCGGCTTCGATAATCGTTTCGGCGGGAACCTTTTTGATCGCACGCTTCCATTCGTTGATCGCTTCGGCTCGACCGACTTTGCGCCCATAGGCGTCGTAGAACTCTTGAAAGCGGTCAGGGACAGACGCTGCGGGCGCCAGCCCGTCAACTTCGATCAACGGTTGTTGCGCGTTTTCGCGAGAATCGACGCGCGTGTGTTTTCTCGTTAAATGGCTCTCTTTAGATTGGCTCTCTTTAGTGGGTCGTTTTTGTCCTAGGGGCCTAGGGCTGAAATGTCCTAGGCCCTGTGACATTTCAGCCCTAGGGGGGTGGGTCGTTTTTGTCATAGGGGTAGGCGGCGTATCGACGCTAATCCTGTAACCGGGCGGTGCTGATTCTGTCCCCCATATCGTGTACCCATTCGACGTTGTACCGCCATCGGCACGATAACGAGCGTGACGCTCAACCGCCCCACATTCCACGAGCTCATCAATGAGCCTCCGCACCGTTCTGGTTGTTGAGCCGAGCAAGGCGGCGAGCCGTGACACGGACGGAAAGCAGGTTTCTTCGGTGCTGCCATGTCTGGCTAGTGCCGCGTACACGGTTTTTGCAGCCATCGAAACTTCTGGATCGAACAGTAGCCATTCCGGGACCATCGCGAACTTCGGTCCGTTGTAGCGGATCGTGTCGCTCATGGCGCACCACGTTTCGTGGCACCGGAAAAGAACGGGTCAGTACCCATGTTGTTTCACTTTCAATTTCAGGAGCGTAACGCTCGGTTTCGTTACCCCTTTCGAAACCGGGAGGGACCGGCTTTCACCGACCCCTCCCACTGAAACGAAAGGGTGAGACACCGGGGGATCAATCCCGGCGTGAACACTTTAACACGTACCGCGGGAACGGGAAAGGCCCACTGCCGAAACAGTGGGCCTTTCGATAGTGGCGGGGACGGGACTTGAACCCGCGGCCTCCTGGTTATGAGCCAGACGAGCTACCAACTGCTCTACCCCGCTACGGGCAACCTAGCACGGTCAGGCATCCATCCACGCGCACAGTAGGCCATCCACCGTGTCGAAACGGACACCATTGACGCATCGCAACATCTTCTGCACTTCCGCCTCGATAGCTTTATCGAACAAAAGCGATTCACGTTCGTAGGCGTCAGGGAAGTCAGGGTCGAACTCTGGCGCCACGTCTGAAAGGTTCCATGCGGCTACAGCGTCGGCATATTCTTCGATGCTGTAGAACGTTTCGCCGTTGTCTCCACTGAACGGGAACAAGTGGTCGTTCACCACTCCACCTCCCACCACGCGATGACGAGATCGTCAACGGTGTCGAACTTGGTGTGCATAGCGACGTTGACGAACTTCGCAGTGAGAGCGTCTACACGCCTGTCGTGGGCCTGTGCCGCCGCCTCGTACGCGTCGATAGCGTCGAGGTCGAACACCGGCTCGTCTTGCGAGAGCGCTCCTACAGCGACATCGTAGGCGTATGCGGCCATGTCGTGATAGGTAGCGCCCCCATCGTTAATCGGGAATAGGTGAGCGTTGATGTCAGTCAGTGTGTTCATGGCTTTCTCCCTTTCGTCGGTTCCTGTAGTGTACACGCTCGACAAGGCCCGCGCAACTGTTTGACGCGGAAAGGCCCGCCAGTCGAAACCGGCGGGCCTAACGAGTAAACGTTCACGCGCCGTAGACGTTAGCAGGCTACCTCGATCGGGGGGTTCAACTGCGGTACGTCATCATCGGCCCAAGCCAACCCCTCGACCTCCATGTAGCCATACTTGGCAAGCGTTGACGGTCGGGCAGGCATGTAAGGCACCCACGCGTTTTCGCCGTCAACCGACTCGATAAGCCACTTCATTCCGTATTGAGTGCCGACCGCTTTGGCTGGCACATGCTCGCCGTCGAGCGTGAATAGGAACGTAATCGGCTCCGTCTTGCGTGGCTTAGGTGCGTCGCCTGCGATTCCGACCACCCGCCGAAATGTGCGCTGTGGCACGTGGGCGCCAGCCTCAAGGGCTGCCAGCGTTTCTGCGACATACTCGAATGTGGCTGGCCGGAACGCCCCGAGCTTGTCGGCCTCAGCCACCCACGTGCGGATCGTTTCAATTTCCTTGGTCCCCTGTGTGGCCTGGTTCCGCAGCGCACGTTCGTAGGCTGCCACGGTATGGCGCTCAACGCCGATGGCGGCAGCGCAGTCAAACCCGATAGTGAGCTTGGCGCCTGCGTCGTCTTGGACGGTCACGGTGTTCTTGATGAACGTTCCGCACCAGTCGCATGTGCGGCCTGCGTCGGTTCCGGTGGCGATGACTTTGTAGTTCGTTCCCATGTCGTTAGTGTACCACGTGGTCAACTGATGCGCAACGTATTTCTATGCCACCAAAAAGAAAGCGGCGACCCGGCTGGAGGGCTACGGGTCGCCGCGCGCGCCGTTGAAGGGTCGAAAGGAGCGAAGGGGAACCCCACCCCTTCAACGGCGCGATCAGGTGTAACGATATCACATATCGCGCGCCTTGCGTTCAACCGCGTCACGGAGAGAACCAACGGCACCCCGATTCTCCGCCTCGTCGCGCAACATGCGGGTGAACTTCCGCTCGGTAGCACCGCCGAAACGGTCGCCATTCGTAACCCAACGGAACGCCAACAGAACCTCGACAGCGAACACGACGAACGCCACCCCGAACCCCTCGCCGCGGATCGCGACACCCGGACGCGTGTACCCCAGCCCGAACCCGAGCAACAGCAGAACGGGGACCGATACGACGATCCCCCAAAACGCGACCCTCGACCGTTCAATCACCGCGGCAACTCCCCCAACGGACGGCGCGTAACCTCGGACCGGACAACGCGCGCCTCGACCACACGGCCCCGGCGTTCACGTAGAACCATGTTGCGGATCACGAGCACGATCAACACGACCACCGCGACGACAAGGACCACTACAGCAGCAACTAGACGCCCAATGATGTCTACAAGCTCACCGTTTGATGTGAGTAGGAAAACGGCTGCAGCGACGCCCCCCGTAAGGAACGTCGCTGTGGGCCACCCCATCTTCCAGAAGTTCACCGCAGTAGGGCAGCTACCAGCGCCCGCACCGCGTCAGCGCCACCGATCGACTCGACAGCGTGAACAGTCCCAATACCGCCAGCCTCGCGACACACCGCATCGTACGCGGTACTCATCGCGGACACCGCCGCAACATGCGCCCTACGCATCGCGTCACGCGTCTGGTCCAACGGCTCGATTGTCGCCACAAACGACTCCGGGACAAGCTCACGGTTTGCTTTGTCGCGCAACAACATCAGGCACACGGCCTCGGTTGCGGATGGTCGGCGGTTCTTTGGCAATGCCATTACGTCATCGACGTTCATGGTTCCCCTTTCTTGTGTCGCACCTTGCGACATTCCGAGCGTACATCGGGCATACGTCAGACGCAACTATTCGCCGGTCAGAACCCAACAGATCACGCCCACACCGCCAGCACGAACCATCCAGTGCCACCACATGGTCACCCAACCGACAGCGGTCAAGACGCATGTCGGTCTTCCGCATACCTGTCGCGCAACCCAAGCGCCCAAAGCTCCACCGCGGCCAGCGTTTCATCGTCGCCGCCAGCGTGCCACGGCGTGCAATAGAACGTCCGGCAAGCCAACGGGCGCATCGTCTCCGGCACGAAAGCGGGCACACCGTTCGGCGTTGTCCATCGCCCATCGAAATTGATGAGCGTACGATCGGTGTAGGCGACGGCCTCGAAACTGTCGCCGTCGAACGTGATAGGTGCGTCGAGTAGCGCAATGTCCGCATTGACGCGGGCCAGCACGTCCACGATGTCAGGTGGTGGGCATGTACGCCCCGACGTGTCGAACCACTGCTCATTGACGTACAGCGCGGCCCCAGTTTTGGTGTAGACGATTTCGCCCATTCGTGTTTCCCCTTTTCGTTTCGTGAGTGCGGCCCGTTCCGGTGAGGAACGCTAGGTGGTCTGCCACGGCCGCGGGACAAGCGGCAACTTGTCCGGTTTGGTCGGTTGTCGCCGTCCGTCACGTACCCAAATACCGTGACGGACAGAGGTTGCGCCTCTACCCTATGAAGAAGGCGGGGCACCGACCGGTCGCAACCTTACGCCCTGACGACAGGCGCCATTGAGTACGAACCGTCAGGCATAGCGAACTCGTTGCCGTTGTGATCGATCTTCACGCCGACACGACGAACAACGCCATCGGAATCTTCGAGCTTGACGAACTTGGCGGTACGGCTCACGACCGTGAACACCGATACATCGTTGTGGTCGCCAGCCATGCGAGCGGTGACGGTTTGGCCGGTGGCGAAGGTGTTGTTTGTTCCCATGTGGCTACTGTACACGCGTCCGATACCGCGCGCAACACCTAGCGAAGGAAAACCCACACAGCCACCCCGACCATCAACGGGGTAGGGACCGGGAACCGCCACCCCACCCACGGCGTAAGGATACGTAGCCACTGCCACCACGGCGTACGCGCCCCCTGCGCCTGATTGCACACATGACACAACGGCACAAAATTGTGGTTCTCGTCAGCGCCGCCCTCCGACCACGCCAGCATATGCCCGCGCTCCCGAGCCAGCCGCCACCAACAACGACGGCAACGACGGCGAACACCCATGAGCGGCCCGCGCAACACGTTCGGCCCCGCCTCCGGGTCCATCCTCGGACGGACAACCCCGGCCCGCCTCCACTTGCGGACCTTCACCGCCGCAAACCGGACCGAGATAACCGCCAACCAAACCCCTAGCGCTGTGAGCCACATCATGCCGACACGATACCCGCCAGACGACCAAACAAGGCCATAGCGGCCCCGTTCGGTGCTTTGGGAGGCACGCGGAAAGACCCGCCACAATGGGCGGGCCTTCTGCTTTAGCTTTGGGCTGCGGTCATGAAATCCTGCGTGCTGATGTCTTCACCCCAGCCGTGGAACGAATGAGCGGGTTGGGTTCGTTCCACGCTGTGAACAGCGCGTACTCTTGGTCCCCAATACTGGCAAACCCTTCCGGGCGGCGCAAGTGGCGAGCGACGTACTCCTTCCCAGCCGGTGAGACGTGTTGATCCTTGAGACGTACCGCGCCGGGGTGTTCCCTGTACCAATCAGCGACACAGCCAACGGTGCGCTCCCATTGCTGCACTGCATCAGTTGTTTGGTAGTTAATGGCACTCATAGCTGCGCCTCGGCAGCCTCGATCGTTTCGACCCACAACGCAATTGGACTAAGTAGTTCTAACCCTTCCGAGTAAGGCAACACATTTCCATCTTTCAGGACGGACGCTGCACGCCCTTCCACTGGATCGATTACCCGCATTAACGCTACGTCCGCTACCACTGCGGTCGTGACTATGAGCCCAGAGTCGTATATCAGAATGTTTGTTGTTGCGTCAGGCCGCTTGTCGAGCGCCTCGCGCACCATCTCTTGTGCCGTCTCGAAACAATGCCTAAGCGTTCCAATTGCCACATCTGCCTGGGTGCCCGTCATGCCGGTTCCCTCTTTC